>Ga0265593_1000802_pt1 | contig 15992 bp, 16 predicted proteins | sample saktaG_8_FD_190136 | JGI IMG/M metagenome (GOLD analysis project Ga0265593, IMG submission 190136) | Saline water microbial communities from Sakinaw Lake, British Columbia, Canada - sak_2011_5_24_36m | ecosystem: Environmental > Aquatic > Non-marine Saline and Alkaline > Saline ...
TCTGGCCGGGAACCCAAAGCGCTTCGTGTATTTCCACCCGGCGTTCCCTGAAAACAGCGTCCGGCTCGACCCGTTGCGCAACTTCAACCGGTCGTCGGAAGTCGCCAGCCGCATCGCCACGGTGATATCGGGGGACACTGTTTCCGACCCGTTCAAGGCGTTCGGCCAGAAGTCCCTCGACAACATCGTCCAAGGGCTGTTCGCCATCGAACAGCGGCCCACGCTGGTGAAGCTCCGCCGTTACTTGGAGGGCGGCCCCAGTGTGTTGCTGTGCCGCGCCTTGGAGCGGTATTTCGATTTCGTGCTGGAACCGGCCTGGCGGAACCGGGTTTCCCTTAGGCCCAAGGACGCGGAAGCCCGCGCCACGCTGCTGGTCAAGCATTACCGGGACTCGGTGCAGGCCGACCATCCCAACATCGACTTGGAAGGGCTGGTGGTTCGAGCATGACCGCACCCATTTCGGCAAGATGGTTGCTTCGCTATTGCCGATCATGAACATGCTGACCTCGGGTACGCTCGGGCCGCTGTTGTCGCCAGACCCGAACGACGTGGACGACCGCCGCCCGATCACCGACTCGGCGCGGATCATCAACCAAGCCCAAGTCGCCTACATCGGCTTGGATTCCCTGTCGGACGGCATGGTGGGCAGTGCGATAGGTTCGATATTGCTGGCGGATTTGGCCTCTGTTGCCGGTGACCGCTACAACTACGGACTCGACAACCGCCCGGTCAACATCTTCGTGGACGAAGCCGCCGAAGTCATCAACGACCCGTGCATCCAATTGTTGAACAAGGGGCGCGGGGCCAAGTTCAGGCTGTTCATCGCCACCCAGACCTTCGCCGATTTTTCCGCAAGGACTGGCTCGGAAGCCAAGGCCCGCCAAATCCTTGGCAACGTCAACAACCTGATTGCCCTGCGCGTGATGGACGCGGAAACCCAGGAGTACATCACCGACAACCTGCCGAAGACCCGATTGAAATACATCATGCGGACGCAGGGCGTCTCGACCCACTCGTCCAACCCGGCGGTGTTCTCCGGCAACATCGGCGAAAGGCTGATGGAAGAAGAAGGCGATTTGTTCGCGCCCCAACTCTTAGGGCAACTGCCCGACCTGCATTACATCGCCAAGCTGTCGGGCGGGCGCATCGTCAAGGGAAGGCTCCCAGTGCTGCGCTCCCGCCTGGACAGGGAACCCACACCACCACCACCATCAACAAGAAAGAAAGCATGACAAAAACCGGCATTAACCCCAAACCCCTAAAAGGCTGGTGCGGACAGCATCCGCACGAACGGAAAATACTGGCCCTGCTCGAAACCGACTGGCCCGGCACACAGGAGGTTTCCCAAAAGGCCATGGAATATTTGAGGCTGCATGGCAGTGGCAGTAGTAATGGTGGCAACGACATTATCACCAATGCCAATTCTGTTATGGACATTGATGCCCAGATCACTGCCCGTAGCCTTTCTCAGGCATTGCGGGCCTACCATGATGGCCTGTTCAAGCAGTCTTTGGCAGACAGGGGAAGGCTGGCATTGTTCGTCGATACGCTGATCCAAGAATTAAGCAACGAAATTCCGGGCCAGACGGCTAGGGGATTGCGCCAACAACTCCTGCCAGAACGAATGCTGTCAGTGCTGGACGGCAGTCCCAAGGGGCAAGGCCAAGCGGATGCAGCGTAGCATCCTGTTGAGCCTGATGATCTGGCTGCTGGAAGTCGTCTTCGTCGCGGCGTTGGTGTCCGACGACTGGCTGAAGACGGTCCAGCACACCGAGGATGCGATGGTCGTGTCCTACCTTGGAAAGGGAAAAGATGCCGAAATCCGCCACACCGCCACGGTCTGGTTTGACCGGCTGTTCGTGCGAACCGGCGTAAAGGACAGGGTTTACCGGTATTTCATCCCCAGCGAACACGAGCGGCAAAGCTCCATTGGATTCCAGGACATTGGCAGGGACAACCTGTTCCCGTTCATTGCCGCTAGGCTTCAAGTGCTGTGGGATAGCGTCTACCAGTCGATGCTGCGGTTTTTCCTGATGCTGGCATGGTGGCCGTTCCTGCTTTCAATCCTTTTCCCCTTCGCCGTGGACGGGCTGGCACGGCGCAAAATCAAGCAGTCCAACTTCGACTATTCAAGCCCATTGGCCCATCGGTATAGCTTTTTCGCCTTGCTTGGCATATTGTATTTGCTTCTGATTGGGCTGACCTTTCCCTTTCCAATGCCGCCGCAGGCCATGCCGGTAGCATGTGTGGCGATTGCATTGGCAGTGAATGTCTATTTGGCGCATACGCAGAAGAGGGTTTGATAGACAAAGCTTAACTTGATGGCTAATTTTGCCTAGGCTGGGCAAGATTGCTCTCTCTTGGTCAGGTAATTTCGCACGGTATCATCCAAAATATTATATTTTTGGGAACAAAATGACGGCGCGTTCTGAATCATGTGGCAATTACGCTTATAATTGCTTTGAATATTTAATAGCCAAAGAATTTTTTATCTGATGCTCCAATTTCTTGCCAATGGCCTGTGCAAAGGCTCAGTGATCGCTATCGTAGCACTGGGCTTCGGCTTGATCTACACCACAACACGGGTGTTCCACATCGCCCACGCAGGAATTTACGTCTTGGCGGGCTACTCGCTGTGGATGGCGATGGTCCTGTGGTCACTCCCCTTGGCTGTGGCGATTCCATTTGCCTTGGCAGTAGCCGCGTTTGCCGGGATACTGGTCGAATGGGCCATTTACCAACCTCTTGCCCAGCGGTGTGCCTCGGCGGCTGTGGTGATGATTTCTTCCGTGGGCCTCCAGATCGTTTTCGAAAACCTTATCGCACTCGCTTTCGGCAACCAGACACAAATTCTTAGTCCGGGCATCGAACAAACGTTGGAGTTCGGTTCCGTGATCCTCACCACGGTTCAAATCGCACAACTCCTCGTTGGCCTTTCCATGACAGTGGGCTTCTGGTTGTTCCTCAAGCACACTCGCGTAGGCCAAGTTTGTCGTGCGGTCTCGGATGACGAGACGCTTGCCCTAGTTCTAGGTGTGCGGGTTACTCGTGTGCGGTTGCTGGTTTTCTCGCTTGGCTCTATTTTTGCCGGGGTTGGCTCCATTCTCGTCTCTCTGGATATTGGCCTAGACCCCCATGTCGGATTTCCCGTTGTGCTGGCTGCCGCAGTGGCCTGTATCATTGGTGGACTGCGCAATTTTCTAGCACCAGCGATGGGAGGGTTCCTGCTTGGGATTGCACAAAGTCTGGTGGTTTGGCAGACCTCCGCCCAATGGGAAGAAGCCGTCACTTTCGGGCTGCTGATCCTTTTCCTGGTGTTTCGGAGACAGGGCTTGTTCGGTGTCAACCAACGTGCGGAGGAAGCATGAATTACGTTTTTCACTTACTCATCATGATTTGCCTTTATGCCACGCTGGTGCAGTCGCTGAATCTCGTCGTCGGTTATGGCGGATTGTTGTCGTTGGCACACGCAGCGTTCTACGGACTGGGTGCTTATATTTCCACATTGCTCATGATGAACGCAGATTGGCCGTTCGCCGCCAGTCTTGCCGCTGCTGTAATCGGCACAGGGTTAATCGCTTGGCTAGTGTCGTTTCCGGCCACTCGGCTGCATGGGGATTTTTTCGTGCTGGCTACGCTGGGTTTCCAGATGATTACCTTCGCCGTGCTATACAACTGGGTTGACATCACCCAAGGCCCTTACGGCATTCCCGGCGTTCCGCGTCCCTCGCTGTTTGGCTACAGCATCGATAGCCCTCCCGCCTTTTTCGTGCTGGCCTTGGTTGTCGCCATCCTCTGTTGCGGGCTGGTTCGTTGGCTGGCCGAATCGCCTTATGGGCGAACACTGCAAGCCGTCCGCGAAGACGAGATCGCCGCTGCTTCGCTAGGAAAGGATGTCAATGCCTTCAAGCGTTCCGCATTTGCTTGGGCCGGCGCGATTGCCGCCGCACCTGGAGTCCTCTTCGCCACCTATTCCAGTTACATCGACCCCACCAGCTTTGGGCTGGAGGAATCCATTTTTATCCTGTGTACGCTCGTCATCGGCGGAGCGGGAAATCTCCGTGGCCCCATCCTCGGTGCGCTTGTTCTGGTTCTGCTTCCTGAACTGCTACGCTTCCTGCAAATACCCGATAGCATTGCCGCCAATCTCCGTCAGATACTCTACGGCCTCGCCATCGTGATAATGATGCGCCTGCGTCCCCAGGGCATTGCTGGCAAATACGCATTTGACTAAAAGGGATAAAACTATGAAACTTCTGATATTTCCAGGTGGGGGCAATCCTGCTCATGAAAGCCAAGCAAAGGTCTATGATCTTCTGTCCGAGCGGGCTAAAGATTTTGGATATTCCTCAGTTGACACTTCCGTTCGTTGGCCTGGTCATTTTTGCCCTACCAGCCCTGCTGGATCTGATTTGACATTTCAAGGGGCTGTTAATATGGCTATCGCTAAACTGGCCGAAATCGAACAACAAGACGAAGCCTACGATATCCTAGCCCGTTCTTTTGGCACCTATGTGGCACTCAAAGCCGTTACCAAGATAAATGTCCAGAAACTTCGGCGAGTTGTGCTATGGGGGCCACCGCCGTTCTGGTTATTCTGGAAGTTATTTGTAAGGGATTTTTCTACCAGCAAAGCAGATTCTGAATCTAAGGGATTCTTGATTGACGAAAGCCTTTTCCCTTCCCTTGAACCTTTTGAATCACTATTACAAGAAACGCAGAACAAAGTGATTGTGGCAACCGGCACGAAGGACATATACTCAAAACCGGCCTTCCTTGCGTACTTGGAGCAAATTGTTGTAGAGATAGGCAGGAACAACATTGAATTTCCCTCTCCTGTCGAAGGGGCACCCCACTCGGTCACCGCTGAACTGCCAAAAGACATCGTGCAAGCTTACCTGAAGACCGTACTCGGTTGACGACATCGCGATGATTCTCCGCACCCACCATCTCAGCAAGCATTTCGGCGGTATCGCGCTGGATGATGTGCCGTTGGAATTACCGCCTGGCAGCGTCCTGTTAATGTCGTTCTTTTCAAATCCTATAAAACAACTAAAATCCATTGGAGTTAGCCATGAGTAAAACAATAGTAATCCTTCCAGCAGGCAGTAGTCCTTACGGAAACGAACCTGATGTGTGCAAGTTTTACGCGAACATATCTAGCCAAATCAAGACTTTAGATAATATCACAAAGGTGGTCACTGCAACATATCCAGGGCAAAAGGATTCGGATGGTAAAATGGAAGGCGAGATCACTTTTAAGACAAGCATAGAGGCTATTGATCTAATTATTAAGTCTTGCGGCACTGAGGATATAAGATTAGTGTGTTCAAGCTACGGGTCGCTTTTAGGGGCGGCACTTTGTGCAAAATATCCAGACCAAATCTCCAAAGCAGTCCTGTGGTCGCCTATACCCTTTTGGTTCTTTTGGCAGAGTTGCGTAGTGGACAGGAGCAAATGGGAAGGATCTAACCAAGAGGCTCTGAGAGGTTGCAAGGTTACGCCCAATATCGTTGATGGGATCATCCCTTTTGAGATCTCCATCCAGAGTATTCATAAAACCATGGCTGTTATCGCGGCTGCTGAAGGCGACTATCCAGGCGTAGGCAGCCAAGCGTTGCTGGACTATTATAAAAGCCTGTCTGGATACAACAACCTTAAATTCAGACTTCTAGAGGGAAACCGATATAGCATGGCGGCGGCGACTAGCCCCGAATTTCGCAATCTCCTCGCCTGGGTCGTCGAATGAAGAATGAAGGTATTTATCCGACTAGAACTTGACGACGAGAAACCGCTACGTGATTCTCCGCACCCACCATCTCAGCAAGCATTTCGGCGGCATCGTTGCGCTCGATGATGTGTCTTTAGAATTCCGGCCTGGCAGCGTCACGGCCTTGGTGGGATCGAACGGTGCGGGTAAATCCACCTTGTTCAATGTCGTCGGCGGTCTGATTGCCCCGGATAGCGGTGAAGTCACGCTCGATAATGGCAACGAAATACGCCTGACCGGCCTGTCGCCCCACGACATCGCCCGACATGGCGTTGGTATGCTGTTCCAGGATGTGCGGGTATTCCGCCAACTAACTGCATTGGAAAACGTCGCGGTCGGTGCACAGAATCAGCCTGGCGAGCACCCTATCCTGTCGCTGTTTCGATCCAAAGCCGTCCGCGCCCGCGAACGGGAAGTGCAGGGATTGGCCCACCATCACCTTGAATTTGTTGGACTCGCCGACAAGGCCCACCTTTGGGCTGGACAACTTTCTTACGGCCAGCAAAAGCTTGTCGCCATCGCCCGTCTGCTCGCCGCCGACGCGCACGTTCTTCTGCTGGACGAACCCACTGCTGGGGTGCATCCTGATCGCATCAACCAATTGTTGGATCGCATCCAGCGCCTTGCTGACGACCACAACCGCACTGTCATCATGATCGAACACAACCGTGATGTCGTAGCCCAAATCAGCGACCATGTTTATCGTCTCGAAGCTGGACGGATCGTACCGCTCGATTCTCCACAAGAGCAGCCAAATGTCGCCGACCAAACTGTCAGTGCCTCATGACCGCACCTATTCTCGAACTCCACGGCATCCACGCAGCCTATTTGCAAAAGGAAATCCTGCGGGGAGTTTCGCTCTCCGTTCATGCCGGGGAGATCGTGGCCTTGCTGGGCGAGAACGGTTCAGGGAAGTCCACCACCCTAAAAGTGATCGCGGGACTCTTGCGTCCCTCGCAAGGAATTGTTCGCTATAATGGCATCGAGCTAAACGGCCTAGGCGTCCCGGAACGCCAGCGGCTTGGCATAGGCTATTTGATGCAGGGTGGACGGGTGTTTCCCAACTTGACGGTGCTGGAAAATTTCGACCTCGCCGCTGCTGAAGCGCGTGATGCCGGACGCGAACAGGCCCAACTCGGCGACTGTTTTCCGTTACTATTTGACCGATGCCATGACCGCGCGGGCTTGCTTTCGGGAGGGCAACGGCAGATGCTGGCTATTGAGATGGTTTTTGCACAGAACCCCAGCCTCATATTACTAGACGAACCATCGGCCGCTTTAAACACGGATTACACAGATAAACTCATGGCTTTCTTTAAGGAATATATCCTTCATAGCAAAGCAGCTTGTTTGATGGTAGAGCAGAATGTATTGACTGCTAAGATTGTTTCGCATAGGACTCTGTTGCTTAGACAGGGTGTAGTTCAAACCTAACACTGGAAATTTTATGAAACCTTACTTCATCTTGCCATTTTCGATTTTAGCAAAACCTATTCGTAATGCGGGTATACTAAGCATCCCAATTTTATTGGGATGCTTGATTAGCTTCGCTGTATTTGCAGAGCCGTCAACCAATGCTATAAAAATTGGGGCGCTCCTGCCACTGACCGGCCCTGCGGCAACGACAGGGGAGCAATTGAGAAAGGCCATCTCCTTAGCAGTAGATGATTACGCAGCCCGCACGGGAGTGAAGTCCGAAGTTATCATCGAAGACAGCAAAAACGATCCGGCGGAAGGCATCACTGGATTTCGTAAACTTGCAACGCTTGACAGGGTGAACTCCGTAATTGTTTCCCTGTCAGGCGTTAGCCAAGCCGTTGCGCCGATAGCAAATAGTGAAAAAATGCCCACATTCGCATTGGCCTCCGCACCCATATTGACGAAGCCAAATGATTACGCCTTACGTTGGTTTATAGATGGCATGGGTGAGGCACGTACAATGGCTGACTATCTTTCAGCCAAGGGTCTACGGCGAGTGGCAATAATGCATATAAATGATGACTATGGACGTTCTCTACTAAAAGAGTTTAATTTCCGAGCCAAGGCAAAAGGAATAAATATTGTCTCAGTTGAAGGGTTTGATCGAAAAACCGAAGATTTCCGGTCATTGGCATTCCGCGCCAAAAAGGCTAAGCCAGATGCCGTTTATTTTATCGCGTATGGTCGCCCCTTAGGTATCGCACTCCGCCAAACATTTGAATCAGGCATTAAAGTTCCTTATGTAACTACTTTTGGACTTGATATCGCGGGAACCAAAGAACTCGCGGGTGAAGCCGCCGAAGGATTGGTATATACCTCTATAGCCTTTGGCGAGGGGGTTCCTGTAAGTGAGTCCACGCAAAGCTTTACTAAACGGTTTAATGAAATTTATCACACCACGCCTTCAAGCGATGCTGCCTTGGCGTATGATTTGACGACCAGATTACTGTCACTTGGCGATTCCCAAGCTTCACCACGGGAATGGGTTGGTCAGAAAATTGAAACCCAGTTTGGGAAATTGACGGTTTTAAAATCTTTGGAGGTGCTTGCCCCGGTTGTTCTTAAGGCAATAGAAAACGGACATTCGACAATTGTTCAGCCTTGATGTGCGGAAGTATGAATATTATTAAAGCTGAAGATAAAATAGAGAATACACTTAGAATAGAAAGTGATCTATGGAAATTTGTCCAGAAAAGTAAGCAAGCGTTCAATAATAACGGGGTACGAAATGGCAATTGGAGTCAAGACGTTCGAAATAAAACTAAGCCGCTTAGGGAACTAGGGGTAAAGGTTTGGCGTACAACTGTTGAAGAAAGTCCAGATAAATTTACCATTGCGGAAGTCACCCAACCTATGGGTGTTTTGATACCTCCCCACCGACACAAGGAAAGCCATGTCCTTCTAAAAGTAACCAAGGGGGCGATTCAGGTAGACTGTGAAGGGTATTCTAGGAGAGTGGAGAAAGGTAATGAATGCTTGATTCCAAAAGGCTTTACTCACTCGGTCTTTGCGTTGAAAGCCGAGAAAGCCAAAGATGAATCATGTGCCGTTTACCTTAGTGCGCATTATGAAGAGTGGTTATCGATAGATGACAACTCTTATTTACAGGATTGGTCTAAGTATATTGATAAGACTGAGGTAGACGTCGTCATTGAAAAAATTACATGGTTTCTTGCGCTTCAACCAGAATATCTATTGAAACATAATAGTTATCGTGCTTGGTTTTATGTGTTACATATTAATCCCGATGATAACGAACCAGATGTTGACAAGGTAGGCTTAGTCGGCTGTTGGTATAGTCATCTTGATCAAGCTTACAATGTTATGAATAAGTCGGGTGATGTGCCAAATTTTCGCCTTGGAAAATTACTAAGTGATAAAAAATGGAGTAATTCAAAACTTTACCCATCTATATTTTGTGCGCATAAAAACATAAGTAAAGCAAGTGAAATTAGCGACTTTTTAGCATATAAAGATAGCAGTAAATGGATATTAGATTATCATAACGGGAACGATGTTATTAATCCATTTCTCCTTGATAAGTCTAATGAATATCTCGAAGGATATCAACCTTTTCAAAAATACATGCGTCTGCTAACTGAATCCTTTCTTAATAATACCGAATATCTTGTTTACTTAACCCCACCTCAGCAGCCTGGATTAGATGCCTATATTGAAAATTGCCAAAGACAACCTTTTAGTTCACTGATTATGGGGGTTTCCCATAGTACAGAGACATTTAAAGCATTTATAGATTCACTATTTACCTTTTTTCTAATACAGTCATCTATCCTTCAGCAAATGCGCTTCGCTGTGCGCTCTGACACTACTAAAATTCGCTACGATGAACAACGTCGAAAACAATTGCTTAAAGATTTCCTTGATTCGCCAAAAAATCCGACTTATTTGGAAGCATTAAAATCCCTTGCAATTCCGCGTTTACCTGTCCCAGACACCCCATTCGAAGGACTTAAGCATACATTGAAAGTACTACAGGAACATTTCGCAAAGACATCAATCACTAACACTAAAGAAACCGATAAAGGGTACATTAATAAGTTAATTAAAAATCTAATGTATGAATGTACGCCCCAAGCTCGGCTGTTGGTCGATGTCATTTCGATGCTTGGAAATATTAGTGATCTGATTAACAATGACCGATTTGATCGTGCGAAAACCGAACTCGAAAATATTGCTAATGAGCTTAATGGGTTGAGCGAGGCCCCGAGACATTATGTAGAAGAACTCTGCAAAACCCATCAAGCTCATGTAGGTAAATCATTTTTCCTTAATAACTGGAATGTGATAGACCATTATCTAGGAAGATCGGATAAACTACTATTTGATCTTGGAGAGTTGCGTGTTGCAGTTGCGGCACTTCGCGCTAACATTGTTAAAAATAATGAAAATAATTTTTATCATCTTGGATATTATGAGAATAAAGGTAAAAATATTATAACTAGTGTAATTACATGGCTAGAACATACAGATATTGATAATTTAATTAACCAAGAAGGAAATAGTAATGCAAATTATAATATATTCCTCAAATGTATAAGAAAATCTGCCGAAGAAAAAGGATTGCATCGAGGACTGCCTCAAGTACTACTTTTTGGAATCGAAAATAAAGCAGTTCTGTTGCAAATATATCTGCAAGATGAATGGCATAATCTATTACCAGTAAGCGATGAAAAAAAATATTCTGATCCGATAAAACTAAGTTACGAACTTATTCTAGAAGATATTCCCAATAAAACTCATAATTATGGGTGGCGATTTGTCTTTGAACAGGCAATTAAAACCAATGAATCAAATAAGTCATCAGATAAAAAAAGTGCAAGCCAAACAATTGAGACAAAAAACTACTCATTGTTCTTAGTTGACGACAAACGTGAAGCGGAATGGTGTAAGAAAATACGCGACCTATTAGAGCATTATAATTTCAATAAGGGTAAAATTATTACCATTGAAGAATCCGATGATTATAAATATGAAAACTTTAACAAAAAAATCGAATTTGACGTTAAGAGCTCCATAAGCAAAAAATATATATTAGTTACAGACTCAAAGTTCTTTAATAATGCAAACGGTGGCGAGAACCTGCTTACGGAAGTTGCTAAGCATAGTGGCGGAAAGTGCATTAGGGGGCTTGTTTATTCTACTGATCCTAGTCTACAGCAAAATGACTTTAAAAAATATACTAATATCCAAGTTGATAAATTGGTAAACACGAGGAACTACGCCGAGGATGCAAGACAAATAGCTTGTTTCTTACGAACGGGCAATTTCGATCCTCTAGAGCCTTTGATAGATATGATGCGTCGATTTGTTCGAGTTCTGGATACTTTGTTAAATCTTGGCTACTCAGCACCATGGTATCTTTCCCAAAACCTGGAGAACACGGAAGATCATTATAATCCTTGGCATGGTCTAACTGAAACACTAGGTCTAGGTGTGCTAACTCCGTTTTCACCAGAAACTTGGAAACTTTTTACAAATACTCCATTAGACGAATCTATCAGAAATCGCTTAGGCAGCAATGACGATGAGATCAAGGAATTTATTGATACCTTGCGCAAAAAATTATGCCCGGTGGATTCACTCGTATCTATGGTTGATAATGAAAGCTATTTATATTCCCCCTTAAGATCGCTGTGGATCATTGTTGCTCAGTGGAATGATTTTAAAATATTGGAAGATCAAAAATTTGCGGAATGGGCCACTAATCAAGCCAATAAACTAGGCCATAAAGAGATTGGTCTAAAATATATTCACTATCTTATAAATTATCGTACAAAAATATTTAATAAATCAATGGATAGTTTGAGTTGGGATGAGCTTACCAAGCTGGCAATTAAAGATGTTGATAGTATTAAAGATTTACTTAACAAATGGGATAAAACCACCTTACCTAAAACATGAGGTTTTTGCAAATATTTAATAATTAAGCTTTAGTTTGCTTTTATTTCAATAACTAGGTAGTTATACCATGCCAATGACATTGGATTTTAAATATGTCCAGCTAACCGATGCGCTTTGTAAATACGTCAGAAATACCCGCACACATGAACAGGAAGATTTGGCACTAGCAGATTTGCAGATTGAAACGCGCAAGTTGGGGCGTCTCGCAGTGATGCAAATACCCGAGGAGCAAGGTGCGCTATTGCGCATGCTTGTATCGCTGATCGGTGTAGATAATGCGTTCGAAGTAGGAACGTTTACAGGTTACAGTAGCATTTGTATCGCTTCGGGCCTAGGGGATGAGGGTCATCTTATTACCTGCGACACTAATCCAAAATATGGTGAAATCGCGAGCCGATATTGGAAAAGGCTGTCACTGGACAGCAAAATAGATTTTGTCCCTCGCGATGCGCTCGCGTTTCTTCGAGAATTACCCATTGAGCCTAACTTCGATTTTGCCTTTGTAGATGCCGACCGCCTTCATTACCTAGATTATTTTGAGGAATTGGTCATTCGGGTTCGCAGAAATGGGTTGATTGCCTTCGATAATATGCTGGCGAAAGGAAATATTGAAGAGGGCAGCGGTAAAACAACTGTCGCCAGAAAGCGTCTTAATTCCCATGTCGCAAAAGATACCCGCGTCCAATCGGTGATCGTGCCGATAGGGGATGGCATGTTGCTATGCAGGGTTAAAGGATAGCCCTCCGTGAGTTGCTATCTCATCCTATGCCAAAATCCAGCACTCGCTACAAGCCTACGAGTGTTGTTGATACAAAAGGGACTCGCAACGGATGAACAAATTGCTTCAAAAGCGGTAGGTGATAAACCCATGCCAAAGGACATTGCCAATTTCTTTGAGGCTTTGGCGGACTGGGTAGAATCTACGATCCAAAGGGACATGAGTAAGGAATGTCCAATTGAGATTATGGCATTAACTGATCTCTGTGGCTATGAAAGTGTTTCTCCCTACCAAATGAATCCAGTCAAAAATCAAGGCTGGGCGACGATACTTGGCATGTTGATTTTTGGATTTCCAGAAATCCATTGGGTTTTTGTGAGTGGGAAATATGGGGAAGAATGGAACAAAAATTTAAAAAAACATGAAAGGACAAATATGGCAGAAATTTTCGCTGAACAACCAATAAGGCCACTCGCGAAATTTATTGGTGTTCATAATAGCGGACTATCTCCTCTCTTTGACGCAATTGGTCTTCGTAATGCAATTCCAAGAGCTGATTCTTATGACGAGGAAAATAAATCTACTTACCGTCGTAGGACACTTGCCATCGCCATTGATGATGAGAAAAGCTATGCTTGGCTCCATGCCTATACCGCCTACCGATTTGGCTTTCGTGCCCAAGCAGTCACTACAGATGCAGGAATGAAAGTTTCTCTTAAAGATCATTACCCCCTGCCTACGCTCGTTTTCGAGGATTACTTCCTACAATTTGGCGACGTTCACCACGAGGGATTTTCTAAGCTGCGGACACGCGATACTTACGAGAAAGGTTTATATGGGCGACTTGGAAAGGCTGGCTTTCGGATATTAGTAACCAGCGGTCATCACCACGGGCAAGACAAAGAAGCCAGTGAAGACAATCCTGTGTATTTGCGTGAGTTGCGGGCCAAAGGACAATGGAACAAGGAGCTAAACAAGCCGCTGGGCGGCATGTTCAACTTGTGGAAGGATTCTAGCCTTCAACGCAAACTACGAGACGGCGGTCGGCGTGGGTTGGCACCGGGATACCACTGGCCTCCGAATCCGAAAAAACTAGAAGATGACAAGGGCGGTCACAGTGCGCCAGGTCGCTTGCTGGTGATAGCGGATCGCCTGATCGTCCGCGCCGAACGCTTGCTATCCAATGGTGTGCATTCGGTTCCACGAGCGGTCTATGGCGCAGTGCTGGCGACGGATGCCTTGGAATTGCTCGGCGGGAAAACACCAACCACTTCACTTGAAGCGCTCGCCTTAAAACACCAATTTGAGGTGTTGGCGGAATGCCAGTTCGTCGGGATGCAACAACATATGGATGTCGAGGGACGCATGAAGGATATTCAACTTGAGATCAACGCTCTTTGCTATTGGTTCGGTACGAAAAGTCAGCAAAAAGATGTGGCCGGATGGAATGCGGAACTAGCCATCCTTAACAAGCTCATTGCTGTCTTCAAGGAACAGAATCAGTTCGACGAAGAGCAAGCCCTATTGGTACGAACTCGGGTATTGCACCGCAAGCTGCGGTTTTCCAAATATCCAGTTATTTTCAAACCATTGGAAATATTTCCTTGGTATGTGGAAAAATTGGTAGCTTCTTTCAGAATATTCCTATTTGCTATAGTGGCATGGCTGGGTGCTGCCAGCATGTCTTGGTGGTTTATCGAAGGAAATTGGAAGGCTGCTATTTCCGGAGTATGGAGCGCTTTCTTCTCAGGCACAGCCGCCACATCGTCTTGGCCTTTGATTAGCCTTTCTTGCCTCATCATTGCGTCTGGCTTCTTGCATCTGGGTGTGTTGGTGGCTTATATTTATTCTTTGATTTCTAGGAGATAGTTGATATTAATAAAGATGAACTTTTTGAAACCAAATGATGGCTTGAATGGGCTGTCGGTTACAATCGGGCTAAAATTTTTCTCCCTCGGGAAAGCCATATCCATTTTATATTCTATAACCTCTAGAAAGTGAAGGATAAGTTTTATGATTAAAGAACTAATCGATGCAGAAAAACTCAAACAAGAAAGAATCAAACAAGAATGGTTGGAGAAAAATTGTTTCCGGATTGGTCGTCTCATCTGTTCTGTCATCCTAAGCATTGCGATTGTGTTACTGGTAATACTTTCATTTAAAAACGTTTTTTTTAGTGTCCAAATAAATAAAGCCATCAATGATCAGAACCACACATTAAACACTTGGACTATAACCGAAACTATAACCCCTAAATCGGACAAACCTGTTGATCCGTCCAAATATTCTAATACCGAGAAAAAGATCGAGGTAGTAAATTCAGCATCCCCCATAGTGTGGACCTACGGATTGCAGCTAACTGCATGGACAGGCATGCTAGGTATGTTGCTGTGGACTATCGTGGCGCTTTGCCGTGAAGATTAGTTCATCGTCATCGAAAAAGCTTCCGAATTAGCGCATCTTTTCAAACACCGAAAATTTTCCAGTACAGGACAATGGTGGCTTCTTTTCTAGGAGCCGCCATGGAACCCATAACCATCCCCAAACACATCGACGATCCCGTCACCCTGCTGGTCTGGAGCGCCGACGAATTCGCACCCGCCGCGTTCATGCTGATACTCGGCATCCTCATCGGCCAGGTCACGGCAATGATTGTGCTGTCCGTCATCGTCATCAAAGCCTACCGCCGCTTTCGCGACAACCGCCCTGACGGGTTTCCTTTACATGCGGCCTACTGGGTTGGCATGTTGCCGAGCAAGGCCAGCACAATACCGAATCCCTTCATTAGGGAGTTCTACCCATGAAGCTCGGCCAATTTTTGGAATCTTGGCGCATCGTCCAAGCCGAAAACCGGCTGCACCGCATCGTGCTGCTTGGGCTGATTGTCACCAACGGACTCAGCGCACTGGCGGCTTTGCGCACTGAGCGGGCGGTTGTACTGGTCCCGCCGAACCTGGACAAGGAAATCGAGATCACCCGCGAAACCGCGTCCAGCGAACTCAAGGAGTCCTGGGGGCTGTACTTGGCGGAACTGCTTGGAAATGTTACGCCCACCAATGCCGATTTCATCGGCAAGGCCATCACCCCGTTGCTGTCAGCAGAACTTTACCGGTCGGTCATGGACGCACTGTCGGAGCAGGTCAACACCCTCAAGATCGACCGGGTGGCGACCAGCTTCAAGCCGCGCCAAGTCACCTATGAGCAGGCCACCGGCAAGGTTTTCGTGACCGGCGAACTGACCACGCAAGGCCCAAACGCCAAGGCGGAAATCAAAATCCGCACTTACGAATTCCTACTCGCCATCCACAACTACCGGCCCCGGCTGGATTCCATCGACGTGTATGCGGACGAACCGCGCACCTTGGAACGTCTGAAAATCCTCAAGCAGCAACAGGAGCATTCGTGAATACAACAGTCGTCGGTTCATCAGCAGAGGAATCCGGGTTTAGAAAAGCAGGAACACCCATGAACAAAACCAAGCAGTCCAACCGTCATTCCGCACCCCCTTATCCCGAATTGGCATATAGGGTTACATAGCGTTCGCCGAGGAGGGCGAGCAGCGCCCTGTGGTGGGCCTTGAGATTCGGCACGACCTCGGTGAAC
>Ga0265593_1000805_pt1 | contig 15948 bp, 13 predicted proteins | sample saktaG_8_FD_190136 | JGI IMG/M metagenome (GOLD analysis project Ga0265593, IMG submission 190136) | Saline water microbial communities from Sakinaw Lake, British Columbia, Canada - sak_2011_5_24_36m | ecosystem: Environmental > Aquatic > Non-marine Saline and Alkaline > Saline ...
TGGTATTTAGAATGGTTTTAGCCGTTCTAATGGTACGCCTGGTACAGGTTTAGCTGTATCGTCAGCAAATATTTTCTTTGGTTCACAATTTAACGAAGTTGCACAAGGACTGGATTCTCTTGTTAATAGCCAGCTTGACCCATTTGTAGGTAATCCTAAAACATGGGGAACTCCAAAAGACCCTTTAGTTGGTAACCGTGTAGGTGGTACTGCCGCTATACCAGGTGGCCTATCGTTGTGGGACAGTACAAAAACAAAAGTCGGAGCGATTGGGGCTTCTGGTGATTTCCGCTGCACAGACCATGTTATTGCCTGGAAAGTTCGTGAGCTTTTAAGAAATAAAGCTTACTCAGTTGCCAATGTTCCTTATGGATTATCTGGCGCGCGTAATGATGCACTAGTACAAGATGTTGACCCAGATACTCGTCAAAGTAAAAGTGGTTATGGATATTTTGTATGCGCTAATAATCCTACTCCAGAAAACGATGGCGGTTCAATCGAACATGCAGGCGGTGCGAGCGAATAACTGAATATCAATCGATTTGAATTTACCAGCCACTTTAAAAAAGCGTGAATATTTGACTATCAAAAATTGGTAGTGATAATTTAAAAAGTATTTTTGTGTGTAGGTTTGAATTAATTCAAACCTACCTCCCTTATTTTTATTCAATGTAATAAGTTACTCTCGGTTCGCCCATTCAGACGGCCAGTTCAGCTGATTGCCCAGCAATGCCTTGATAAAGGCTAGCAGGGAATTCAAGCAACGCTAAAATACGCGCCTGTACTGTATTTAGCATACATCGGCAATCCGTTTTATACAGTTTTTTTTAGCTACAAATGTGTGCTGTATCTTGCACGTATTAGCACTTTTTGAAAAAATCAGTACATAGACCGCAATACGCCCAGCGGCTATTGCAATCTAAGGCACTGGCATAAAAAAACCTGACAGGCTTTAGTATCCTGTCAGGTTTTTTTTAGCTCAAGATCAAATCAATTATTGACCTTTCTTTATCCAAGTAATGGTGCCAGGTGCTGTATCATGATACAACAATGCCATACCAGCACTTAAGGACACAATATCTTTAAATACAGGTTGCTCATCCATTGAATAACTAAAAGAGAACGCGTAAGGCGCACCTGCTGGAGGCGCGTAAATAGGGAAGCCACTGACTGTTTTTCCTGTCAACATAATCGACGCTACTGGCTGACATGTTGAATAAAGTTTTTCTACTTGAACTGAAATCCATGCAAAACGAACTGCTGCAAAATCAATATCACTTGGTGATGGTAATGCTGAACCTGGATCAACTAAAAATAAATGATTATCTAATATTTTAGTTGTTTTATTGTACGTGATACGCGAACGCACTTCCTTTGCACCAGAAAAAATAGCATCAGAAACATCAGCAGGAAGTCCACCAGGAACCAGGGTAGACAAAATAGTGGTTACATCGACAGGATGCTCCATCATAAAGCTTTCAAGACCAGCAGGTCTAGTTTTGCACGTAGTAATTGTATTTGCATTACTAACGTAAGTAACAGTATTGGCAGATAGGGCATTAATAGAACATGTCAATCCAGCCAATAACAAAGCTGGTACTAATAAATTTGTTGCTTTATTCATAATCAAACCTTAATTTAGTTAAAATGATATGCACCAAAACCTAATATAATAAATATAGATGCCTTTGTAGGTTAGCATGTTTTTTAAAGTCTCCAAACTTTATTTATATAAGGAGTTTCGTTTAGAAAAAGAAGCAAAATCAATTTCTGTAACTTGCGGGCATTCAGGGGTTAAAGCGCAGCGTTGTAAGCCATGATTTTGGGTGCGTGGATCATCTTTTTCCCACAGAATAAAGCCATGTCGATCTGGATCTGCACAAAAATGTTCTTCTGAAAAATGCGTGTCTGTTACTTTGGCAACGCCATTAACAAAATTCAACAGCGTATTACGTGGTTTAAGATTGGCTAAATCGCCGTCAATTAAATCAGCAGCCGGATCAAAACGTACTAAAGTTGAGCTTCTGGTATTGGCACCTTTAATAAATTCACCGTTTTCATATAAACGGAACACAGGATGTAAATAAGAAACGCAACCTGGACGTTCTTGCGAGTCATTGATTCTGATGAAATTAAGCGTGTCTTTAAAGCCATTTTCAAATTTATCAAAACCTAATTCTAAGGTTAAAACAATAATGGTTTTATCGGCAAACATTGATTCTTTAACAACATATTCAACTGGCAATTCATAGAATAATTGGGCTTTGCCATTCTCAATAATCAAGACATCTGAGATTAATCCAAATAATTGAAATAATGCAGATGAGGTACTAAAGCGCGAAATTAAATGTGTGGCTAAGGCTTGTAAATCGTCTTCTGTTGTTAATGCGAAGGTGTCGCTAGGGAAGGGATTATCATGGTATCTGTTGTTAATAATATTAAATAGGGCGTGAATATTATAACGGAAACCATGAATCAATCCTGACGTGGTTTTTTTATCGCGTGATGCCATGGCGGCGCCGACATAATACATGTCTTGTGTTGTACTTTCCCATATTGAATTTAATAAGGGGTATTTATTTTTGCAATCCATTTTCGGCGCAATAGAATCGCAGAAAATCATAGGGTCAGCGTATTGGAAGCCTGTACTGCGTACAACGTGATCAACTTCAAACCAACCGTGTGCTGTCCCTGGAGTATTCCAATGCGGCAATTCTTCTTCGAAATAAGCGCGAATAGTGCCATCTGCTTGGCGTTCTAGTTTGGTTAAGCTAGTGCCGGTGACCGTGTGCAAGGCTTTTAGTTGTGCCATGTCCAAAATTGTATTGTTATACGAGCGCAAATCGCCACTGAAATGGCTATTCCACGCATGAGTAACTAAATTATTACCAATCATGATAAAAATAATGGCGGCATGACCAGCGATATCATTGGCGGCTTCAAACGCAGAATTACCTCCGCCTAAAATAATAACGCGTTTATTTTTAAAACGATTAGGGTTGGTATCATAGGTTTCATACCCTTCTGCAATGTCAATACCTTCTATCTCTGGGATGATTGGTTTTGTTGCACCTGTTCCTAATATCAAACGCTTACAATGATATTGCTGACCGCATTCGGTGGTTAACACAAAATGACGGGCAATATTGGTCTCGCGAGTTATACATTTGATTGCAGTGTTATAACGTACTTTTAATTGATACTTATCAGCAAAATCTTCTAAATAACGAACTAAATCGCGTCTATCTGGATACAGTTCATCGCTATATTTGGTAAATAACAATGAGGAATCATAAGTAATTAATGAATTCCAGTCATAACGCAAATTGAAATCTGATTCTGGAAAAAAGTTATTTTTCTTGTTTAAGGACAACAAGGTGTCATGACGTGGATATTGCTTAAAGAATGCACCGGGTCCACTGGTACCTTCTAAAATTAAATAATCATGCCCTGCTTGTTCCATGAAATAACCCATTTGTAAGCCACCAGGGCCGGCACCAAGGATAATATAATCGTGAAATATAATAGTCATAGTCGTTGTAAATTAATTATTTGCAATAAAAAAACTGCCTGATAAATATATCAGGCAGTTTTTATGGATTAAGAGTATTTATGCGCTTTATTTTTTGTATTCTAGTGGCCCAAGTTCCATTGCCGAACCATCTGGGTTTAACTTACAACGTTGTAAACCATGATTTGCTATACGTGGATCATCTGCTGCCCAAGGTTTAAAGCCACCACGTGATTCATCACTTGAAAAATGCTCTAGCGAATATTGTTTTGTGGTGACCATAACGATGCTATTGATAAAGTTCAGTAACATATTGCGTGGTTTTAAGTTGGCTAAATCACCATCGATTAAATCAGAGGAGGCGTCAAAGCGTGTCACTATCGAGCTACGTGTATTGCTGCCTTTGATATAGTCACCTTGATTATATAAACGGAAGGCAGGGTGAAGATAAGCCACATTGGCTGGGCGTTCTGGATCATTACGACGAATAAAATTAAGCGAATCTTCAAAGCCATTTTCAAAGGTATCAAAGCCTAATTCTAAGGTAAAAATAATAATCTTTTTATTAGCAAACATTGAATCTTTTAAGACATAAGAAACGGGGTATTCATAGAACATTTCCGCTTTGCCATCTTCAAGAACTAAGACATCACACAAGGTGCCAAATAATTGATATAAGGCTGAACTTAAGCTTAAACGAGTAATAATGTGCTCACCTAAGGCTTGTAAATCGTCTTCATTTTCTAATTTAAAACAATCAGAAGGCAGCGCTTTGTCATGGAATTTATCTTCCAAAATTCTGAATAAGGTGCGGGCGTTATAACGGAAGCCATGGATAAAGCCTGAAGCTGATTTTTTATCACGTGAAGCCGTTGTCGTGCCAATGTAATACATGTCGGGCGTGCTACTTTCCCAGCTTGTATTTAATATGGGGTATTTATTCATTGCATCCATTTCTGGTGCAATATCTTCGGCAAAAAGACTGGTGTCTGCGTATTTAAAGCCTGTGCAGCGAATAACATGATCCGCTTCAAACCATCCAAACGCAGTCCCTGGCGTTTTCCAATGTGGTAATTCTTCGGTGTAATGAACTTGCAAGGTGCCGTCGTCTTGGCGTACTAATTTAGTTAAGGTGGTACCGGTGACGGTATGCAAAGCTTTTAACTGGAACATATCCAGAATAGTATTGTTATATGAACGCAAATCGCCCACGAAATGACTGTTCCACGCATGACGAATTAAGCGATTGCCTATCATGATAAAGACAAGTGCCGCATGTCCGGCTAAATCGTTTGCAACTTCAAAGGCTGAGTTTCCACGTCCTAAGATAACTACGCGTTTGTTTTTATAACGCTCTGGATTAACATCGTAATCTTCAAAACCTTCGGCTAATTCTATACCTTCTGCATCTGGAATATTTGGCTTAACGGGCCCTGTAGCTAAGATCAGACGTTTACAGCTATATTCCATGCCATTAGCGTCTTTTAACACAAACAGACGCTCTTCATTGTGTTGTCGAGCAATCATTTGTACTGAGGTATTAAATTTAATTTTGATTTTGTATTTTTTTGCAAAATCATTTAAGTAACGAACTAATACATAATTTTTTGGATAGAGATCAGTTGTGTAGTCAGTAAATAAATGAGAGTAATCATGAGTAATTAGAGAATTCCAATCATGTCGTAAATTAAATTCAGGTTCAGGGTAAAAATTGTAAACCTTATTTAAAGAAATTAATGTTCCTTGACGTGGGTAATGCTCAAAAAAAGACCCTGCCCCATCATTACGTTCTAATATCAGATAATCATGACCCGCTTGCTCCATAAAATAGCCCATTTGTAAACCTGCTGGGCCAGCACCTAAGATAATGTATTCGTGATAATTCATAGTGTTAATAATTGATAATTGATAATTGATAGAAATAACGATTGAATAGTCTTTTATTTTTTTAACTTAAAAAGTCAAATATATAATTTATATCTGTTTGAGAAGCATTGCCTAAAACATAAGCCTAAATTATAAAGGTAATTTTTTTTTATACAATAAGACTTTAATTGCAAGGCAATGCCTCTTATAAATAATTAATATTAAGGGGTTATGACGCAGACTGCATTTTAACTGAATCTACTAAAATATCTTCTAAGCCACGACGACGCGTTTCTGTGCCAAAAAAAGCCACTAAAATAACCGCTAACGCCATAGGAATAGCGCCTATCATGGCCACTGTTGTGATTGATGGTGCAGCAAGACCAAATGACATAAAGGCAATAATCAATACACCGCCTGCTTTACTTGCACTGGCTGCATAACCAGTACCGCGTGCACGAATACGCGTTGGGTAAATTTCTGAACTATACACAGACAATACTGCAACCACTGAGCTAATTCCCCAGATAGGTACAACTAAGAGTAGATAAAGTAATGGACGATTTTCAATAATGGCATTCCCCACAAACACAAACCCAAACAATGCGGCTGCAGTAAGTGCGCATAAAATGACAATTGTTTTTTTACTACTCCAGAAGCCATACATCCAAGCGACTAAAAATGACAAGGGAAAGCCCATCATGGCTGCATTTCTAAGTATTTGATCAGCATCAGTTACACCCATAGCTCTAAGGTTTGTGGGTATCCAAAGATTAAAGCCAAATAAAACTAAGCCTGAGCCTATACCTAAAACTGTTACTAATAAGGTAGTGCCAAGAAATTGTGGCGTAAAAAGTTGCTTCCACTGTCCTTTGATTTTAACTTCTAGTTCTGCAGCCACTGATGTTTCTTGAATGATTTTTGCACCGTAGCGTGTCATCACTGCTTTAGCTTCTTCTTCTCTACCATTGGCAAGTAAATAACGAGGCGACTCTGGAATCCAACGATTGATTAAAATGAAAATAACCCCTGTTGGCATACCAATTAACCACAAGATGCGCCAGCTGTATTCAGGAATTAGCGAAGCAGCAAGCCAGCTGGTGATGATGTATGCACCAGCAATATCCGCACCGACTAAAATCATTAACCAACCACGATGACGTGCAGGAATGGTTTCTGCCAATAACGCATAACAAATCGGTAACATTCCACCCACGGCTATCCCCATCACAAAACACATGATTACATTGCCAAAGAAATCTGGCATGGTGCCACAAATTGATGTTCCAATAAAACCAATGCCCGCATAAAGAATTGATGCGCGACGACCAATTTTATCACCCATCCAACCCCAGATAATAGAACCAAGCACAGTGCCTGTAATGCCTGACAAAGCTAACCAAACCGCTGGATAGCTACCCAGTGGATTTAACGGTGATTTAAGACCGTATTCCATACTCATGCCAGGCATAACAAAGGCTAATGTCGTAGGCTTCATGACATCAATGGTGACAGCTAATGCCATTGCCAGCAAAAGTCCCACATGCGCAAAATTAAGCGGCGCATCATCTAACGCACTCACACGAATTTTTGATACCACTGCATCATTAACAGAATTGGCTTTAGGATATAGACCATACAAACTACTAATCATTCCTATGAAAATAAATGCCATGCCCACAATCATGGGCATATCCATTGCCATTCCTACTAATTTATAACCATTATCTTTTGCCATTAAATACATTGGAATATGAGCAGCTACGCCAGCAGTCACTGCAATGACACCAAACCAAAAGGCAAGTGGATGATGAAAGGTCACCCCGCCCATAGAAACTTTATCGTTAGATTTATTCATATATCCACCTCTATTACTTTAATGAAACTTCATATATACGTTAATTATTATCACTTTATCAAAAAGCTTACTTTACTAATGTTTAATAACTTATTTCTTTAACACATTAAACAAGTGCAGTATATAGAAAATAAAATGATTTGTACTTATTTCAATACTAAAGAGTAGATATAAAATTAAAGTATTTAATAATTAATTGTGCTTAAAAAAATAAGGATTTATCGAAAATAAATGCGTAAAAAACTTACTACCCCTAGCATGATATATAGATTATTTATGTTCAATAGGGTAATTATTCAGTTTTCTTATTTTTTAAAGGAGAGGTGAATAGTTATTCATTAGACGGGAGCATCGCTATTTTTGCGTAAGCTTTTATGGTCATTCATGCCCAACAAGCGGCAAAATAGCGACACACTGTTAAGCTTCTGTCTCATTATGCTTAGGGTGATAGCGCAATAAAATCATAACTAAAATAATGGCAGGTAAGCCTGCGATTGTGGTGTAAATAAAAAATAATGGGTAACCAAAATCTTCTACCACCACACCAGAAAAGCCACCAACCATTTGTGCGGGTAAGGTCATTAACGAACTAAACAGCGCATATTGTGTTGCGGTATACGCGGTACTGGTTAAGCTTGATAAATAAGCAATAAAGGCTGAGGTTGCCATGCCTGCACAGAAACTATCTGCACTGACAATAAGTGCTAAACCAGCAAGAGTGGGCGTAGTCATCGCAAAGCTAGCGTAAAGCAAATTGGTCATTGCCGTTAAAATTGCCCCATAAAATAAGGGACGCATTAAACCAAATCTTGCGACGAATACTCCACCTACTGCTGCGCCTGAAATCGCCATGACAAAACTAAATACTTTTGTCACCTGAGCAATATCAGTTTTGGAAAAACCCATATCTAAATAAAAGGGATTAGCCATAACACCCAGCATAATGTCACTCATTTTATACATGCCGATTAACAGCAAAATTAATAAGCCTAATTTACCCTTGCGATGAAAGTATTCAACAAAAGGACTAAGCACCGTGTTGGAGAATCCTGCAACGCCACGCTGCCATAATGTAGTGGGCTGATCTACCCCTAAAAAAACATCCAACTCATGCTCAGTATGCGCAGCCTGCTCATCGTTTTTAAGGGGGGGTTCTTTGATGCAAAAAATAGTGATAATCCCAATTAACATGGCCGCCGACATGCTTGAATAGGCAACATTCCAGCTGGTAAATTCAGCTAAATACAGACACCCTGCCGCTCCGGTGAGTAAGGCAATACGGTACCCTGCAACATACGCAGCCGCCATTGCACCTTGATATTCTGCGCTTAACACTTCAATTCGATAGGCATCAATAGCAACATCTTGTGTTGCCGAACAAAATGACACCCAAATCGCGAGCAAAATAATTTGCTGCAATTGTTCTTGTGGATTAGATAATCCCATTCCCAACAACCCTAACGCCGCGCCTAGTTGTGCGACTAACATCCAGCTTCTTCTCTTTCCCATCCATCGTGTTATAAACGGGATGGGTAAGCGGTCTACAATCATCGACCAAAATACTTTAATTGAATAGGTAATACCCACCCAACTGACAAAGCCAATAATTGAACGCTCAATCCCTGCTTCAGTTAACCACGCCGATAAGGTGGAAAACACCAGCACAAACGGCAATCCTGAAGCAAAGCCTAAAAAAACAATTGCGATGACGGAGGGTTGCAGATAAATAGCAAATGCGGTGTGCCAATTTTTATTCATTTCTTTTGACCCTAAACGCTAATTTTTAAATCTACGCTAAGCGCATCTGCCTGCGACAGTTGCTGATGACTAGCGACCAGTGAGTGTGCTCGCCGTAAGCGACGAGCTGACTAAAAAAGGATAACGATGCCAATCGTGACTAAAGCCACTCCAACTAAAAACTAAATCAGTTACGTTTTGAGGTGCTTAATCTTCATTTTCTTCAATAGGTATTTGTGCACGCATTTCTTCTGAAAGCAACAACTGAGCACCCGTTATCACTACCTGTACGCCCGGTTGAAGAGCACTGTGTTCAATAAAAAGCCCTTCTGCAACCACCGAATAATCATTAATTCGTTGACGCGTAAACGTTTCATTAGACGTTTTAAGATAAACAAAACTTTGTCCTAAATACCAAATTAACGCTGATTTTGGCACAACCACACCGGTCTTAATGTGCGTGCTAAGTGGCAACCACGCGGTAATATTCATACCAGGTTTAATAGCGCTGCCCTGGGTTTGATAAAAATAATTGCTTCCTTGCTGAGCCACCTCAACTTGAGGTGCGTTAGAAATAAAATCAGCACCGTGTGTGTGGTCGCGCTTACCTACTGCACTGACTTGAATATGAGGATACATTTCTGTGTACTGCGCATTAGTTGCGATATTTATCTGCAATAAGCAGGTTTCTGAAGCGATTAACTGAGCCAGTTGGGGTGCTTGCTCTGCCAATAACCAACGACTGATAGTATCCCCCCAACTAATTTTTGCTTCAGCCACCAGCGCAGCATGCGCTATTAAAGCTTGTTCATACTGAGCTTTATCCGATTGCCACTGTGCGTGTTGCTGTTGACGACCACGTAAGGCTATCGCACCTTCTTGATAAAGCACGTGTGCCCGCTTTAATGCCTGTGTTGCTTGGGCTAATTGTGCTGCCAAACGGTGTTGCTCGCTATTATTCATAAGGTAGCGCTGATGCAATGCCAGCATAGCGTGTATAGATAAGGCACGCCCATAGGCAATTATTTCATCAGTATGCCTAGCTTGAATAAGCGTAATAAGCTTAATACCCGCTAACTGCTGAGTCTGTTCATCAAGATGCAACGGAGATTCGGCAACGTGCGTGGCTTGCTTAACGCCTTCGTTTGCCTCCTCAGTTGCTCGTGTTGGTGAACAAACCATTACGGCGACAAACATAACCACACCTAAATAAATTCTCATGAAAGCTTACTATCCATTCCACCTGACAACAAAAAAGCCTTGGTAGATTGCTCAACCAAGGCTTTACACTAATCTAAAACAACTAGATTAAGGCTTAATTATTAGGTAATGCAAAGACAGTTAAAACGCCACCCAATTTAGTGAATGAACTTAAACTTCTGTAAGCACCTACTGCACCTAAACCTTCAGAACCAGACGCATCAGTACCATCATCTAAACCCGCTGCGATACCAATACCTGCCCAACCACCAATACCTGAAAGCACGCCAACGTATTGTTTACCTTCATATTGCCAAGTATTTACGTTGCCGATAATGCCAGATGGCGTTTTAAAACGATATAATTCTTTACCTGTTTTTGCATCAACCGCTTTTAAATAGCCTTCTAAAGTACCGTAGAAAACTACTCCACCTGCTGTAGCAACCGAACCTGACCAAACTGAGAAAGGCTCTTTGTTTGACCAAGCAATTTTACCTGTTTTCGCGTCATACGCAGTAAATTGACCAAGGTTAGTCGTATTGTCTGGTTTACCAGTCATTACGTCAGCACCTGCTGGCATCATTGTTAACGTCGCACCTACATAAGGCTGACCAGCAGTATAAGACACTTCGAATGGTTCATAATCCATACATAAGTGGTTACCAGAGATGTAGAACAAACCAGTTTGTGGTGAGTAAGACACTGGCTGTTGGTTTTTTGAACCTAAAGCCGCAGGACATGCGCCTGCAGTATTGACGTCTTCACCGTTTTGTTCAGTACTGTATTTTGAAACAACCTGTGGACGACCTGAGTTCATATCAACATGGCTTGCCCAGTTAACAGATTTATCAAATTTTTCTGCAACTAATAACTCACCGGTTTCACGATCTAAAGTGTAACCAAAACCATTACGATCGAAATGAACGATGGTTTTATGCATTTTACCTTTAACTTCTTGGTCAACTAATACTGTTTCGTTGATACCATCAAAATCCCACTCATCATGTGGAGTCATTTGATAGACCCATTTAACCGCACCTGTGTCAGCATCACGTGCCCACAAAGACATTGACCATTTGTTGTCACCAGGACGTTGCACTGGATTCCAAGTTGAAGGGTTACCTGAACCGTAATACACTAAATTTAATTTAGGATCGTAACTTGTCCAACCCCAAGTTGTACCACCACCGACTTTCCATTGGTCACCTTCCCAAGTGCTTAAACTTGAGTTTGCACCAACAGGAACGACTTTACCGTCTTTCCATGTAGTCGTTTTTTTAGGATCCATTAACATTTCGCTATCTGGACCAACGCTATACCCTTTCCATGCTAATTTGCCTGAATTGATGTCATAAGCAGCTAAGAAACCACGCACACCAAACTCACCACCAGAAATACCTGTTAACACTTTATCTTTAACAACCAAAGGTGCATTGGTGTTGGTCATGCCTAATTTAGGATCACCATTTTGCACACTCCAAATTCTTTTACCTGTTTTAGCGTCTAAAGCAGTCAACACGGTATTAGATTGTTGCAAGAAAATTTTGCCATCACCATAAGCCAAACCACGGTTTACCGTATCGCAACACATAACAGGGATCGTAACATCTGCATCTTGAGTTGGGGTGAACTCCCAAATTACTGATTGTGTTTTTTGATCAATAGCATAAACAGTGTTAGGGAATGGAGTATGGATATAAAGAACATCATTAACCACCAATGGACCGCCTTCATGACCACGTAAAACACCTGTTGAGAAAGACCAGGCTGGTTGTAACGACTTAACATTACTAGCGTTGATTTGGTTTAATTCACTATAACGAGTACCTGCGTAATTACCACCCCAAGTTGCCCAGTTAGCTGGGTTTTGAGTCAGTTGTTCAACACCACTGTTTGCAGTTGAAATTGCTGGCGCAGCAAGTAAGGTAGCTACACTGGCAGCAAGCAGCCAACTATTTAAAGGCTTCTTCATAATTTATTTCTCCTGATATTCTGTTGTACAACAAAATACTGATTGTGTTTTTTTGACTAATATTAGTTGTTTGGCTGAATGGTTTGATCCCCTGTTAACAGGATATTTATTATTTCGCCAAGTGCCTAGATTTAATGATTTTACCTAAAAAGTCAACATTTAAAAGACAATAGACAAGGCTAAAATCTGACATAAAATTTGACTGTAGAATCACTCACTCAACTTAGCTTATTGTTTCCTAAACAACTTCAATGGTGTAACCGGTGTTATTCCAGCACAAAATGTGTGCTGCATTTTTGTGCCATTCAGCAAGCACAAAACGCTGCGCAAATTGTTCATTGATTTCAAAACAATGCACGTCAGGACGATGGGTATGGCCATGAATTAAACGCCAACATTGATAACGGCGCATAGCGTCAATCACTGCGTCCTGATTTACATCCATGACAGTATAACTGGTGGAACGTTTGTGTAAATGGCTTTGTAAACGATACCAGCGAGCGGCTAATAATCTGATTATCAAGGGCTTAGATAATACGTTTTGTTGCCATTGCTGAGTATGCGATTTTTCTCGAAAGGCTTGATACACAACATCATCTGTACATAGCAAATCACCGTGAGTAAGCAAGGTGGGCGTGCCAAAAATATCAATTACGGTAAATTCATCAAGCAGCTGAACGCCTGTTGCTGCGGCAAACCGTGCCCCCAAAAGAAAATCACGGTTACCTTGCAGTAAATACACCTGCGTTCCAGACGCGATCAGCTGTGTTAAGTGTTGACGAATGCCCCGCGCTGGCTGAGTGATATCATCATCGCCAATCCACGCATCAAACAAATCCCCTAAAATATAAAGCGCCCTAGCCTGCCGTGCACGATTCTGTAAAAAGTGTATGAAACGTGCAGTAATGCCAGGCTTTTCCCAAGCAAGATGAAGATCAGATAAAAATATAAGCTCTGCTTTCGCCATTCTATTAATCGATAATTTCAGCTTTTTCTAAAATAATATCCACTTTAGGCACATCACCATGACCTTGACGTGAACCTGTTGCTTGTTTAGCTATTGTGTCAACAATATCCATTCCTTCAAGCACCTCTCCAAAGACAGCATAGCCCCAGCCACTGGCGGTTGCGCTAGTAAAATCTAAGGAACGATTATCCACTAAATTAATAAAAAACTGACCCGTAGCAGAGTCTGGCACTTGGGTACGAGCCATAGCAAGCGTGCCGCGTTTGTTACTTAAGCCATTATCTGCTTCATTCTTGATTGGTTTATTGGTTGTTTTTTGTTCAAAGGCAGTATTAAAGCCGCCGCCTTGAATCATGAAGCCTGGGATAACACGATGAAAAATAGTGGCGTTATAAAAGCCTTCGGTAACATACGTTAAAAAATTGGCGGTGGAGATAGGAGCTTTTTCTTCGTTCAATTGCAAGGTAATGACACCTAATGAAGTGGTTAATTGAACTTTTGTAAACGCATCTGACATTTTATTTTCCTTTGCAAATGATAAGGTTGATGAAAATAGCAACACGAAAGCTAAAAAAAAATGAGGCATAATTTTTCCCTGTTGAAGCATTGCAGAAACAAGATTCTATGTGTTTTTATCTTGAAAGAGAAGTATACGCTTGGTAAATTGCACTACTCTTTACAAAATATTCCCCTCAGTGCCATTACCCACTCCGTTAACCATGTTGAAAATTTATAATACGCTCAGTCGAAAAAAAGAACTTTTTATACCGCTCATGCCTGGAAAAGTAGGCATGTACGTCTGTGGAATGACAGTTTATGACTACTGCCATATTGGTCATGCACGAGTTATGGTGGTATTTGACACCGTGGCAAGATACTTAAGACACTTAAATTATGAGCTAACTTATGTACGCAATATCACCGACATTGACGATAAAATCATCACCCGCGCCACCGAAAACAAGGAGCCTTATCAACACTTAACTGAACGTTTTATAACCGCCATGCACGAAGATGAACGTGCCCTCAATGTATTGCCCGCAGATGTAGAGCCTAGAGCCACACACTCAATTGCGGCAATCATCGCCATGATTAACCAACTGCTTAACAAAAAGCTGGCGTATGTTGGCAGCAATGGTGATGTATTTTATGCTGTGCATGAATTTATTGGCTATGGGCAATTATCAGGGAAAAATCTGGCAGACTTGCAGGCAGGTGAGCGCGTTGATGTTGATCACGCTAAACACAACCCCTTAGATTTTGTGTTATGGAAAATGGCTAAACCCAGTGAGCCAGCATGGGAATCACCGTGGGGGTTGGGTCGTCCTGGCTGGCATATTGAATGCTCTGCTATGTCAACCTGCTGCTTAGGCGAACATTTTGATATTCATGGCGGCGGCATGGATTTACAATTTCCCCATCATGAAAATGAAATTGCCCAATCAGAAGGCGCAACAGGCAAAAAATTTGTTAACTATTGGATGCATAATGGTTTTGTTCGTGTTAACGAAGAAAAAATGTCTAAATCCTTAGGCAATTTCTTTACCGTAAGAGAAGTTTTAAAACAGTATCGCCCAGAAATTATCCGTTTTTTTATTTTATCCAGTCATTATCGCAGCCCGCTTAATTATTCAGCTGAACAACTGAACGAAGCCCAAGCCGCCTTAACGCGCTTGTATATTGCCTTACGCGGAACAGCAGCACCTACGTCCACCGCCCTCGTCACTGATTATTTGCAACGTTTTGAAGACGCGATGAACGATGACTTTAACACCCCTGTTGCCTTAGCCATACTCTTTGAATTAGCTCGAGAACTTAATACTGCAAAAACAGAAAAGCACAGTGAAAAAGTAAGTAACTTAGCGTTCACCTTAACGCATTTAGCACAACTTTTAGGTCTCTTAAACACCGATGCTGACGTTTTTTTACAAGGTGATCAGCAAGATACTAACATTGAACAAAAAATTCAGTTGCGCAAAGAAGCTAAACAAGCCAAAAACTGGATCTTAGCCGATCAACTTCGTGACGAACTAAAAGCCATGAAGGTCATGCTTGAAGATACCCCTGACGGCAATACGACTTGGCGACAAGAACATTAATCTCTTCCACTTATTTACTTATCCTCTCCCCATGAACGCAATTAAAGACCAATCACTCCACGTATTTCTTGATAACCTAGCCAGTAAAAATGCAACGCCAGGTGGCGGCAGTGTCGCCGCGCTAATGGGCGCACAAAGCGCAGCCTTAATCAGTATGGTATGCAACCTAACGCTGGGAAAAGCCAATTACCAGCATGTAGAAGAAGACATGCACACTTTATTAACGTCAGCAGAATCATTACGCTTACAGTTTACTGACATGATTCAAGCAGACATTAATGTATTTGATAAATTAATGGCCGCCTATCGCCTGCCCAAAGAAACCGATGAAGAAATTAGCGCACGCAGTGAATTAATCCAACACGTCTTAACAGAAGCCATTGAAGTGCCCTTGCTCTGCGCCAAAGCCTGTAAAGAGGCGATGGACTTATGTCAACGCGCGGCTGAAAAAGGTAATTTAGGCGTAATCAGTGATGCGGGCGTAGGGATTATGGCGGCTTATGCTGGCTTAAAAAGTGCCGCCTTAAATGTGCAGATCAATGCTAATTGCCTTAAAGATGAAGCCTTAGCGGCATCAAAACGCGCGGAATTAAATGCCCTACTAGACGGTGCTGATGCACTGCTTACCACGGTGTATCAGGTAGTTGAAAGCAAGCTGTAAACTGTAATCCCGCTTTGGTTCATCGTCATGAAGTTGATAGGTACTGCCTAGGTCGCAATACGCTCACGCTATTGAGA
>Ga0265593_1000808_pt1 | contig 15906 bp, 12 predicted proteins | sample saktaG_8_FD_190136 | JGI IMG/M metagenome (GOLD analysis project Ga0265593, IMG submission 190136) | Saline water microbial communities from Sakinaw Lake, British Columbia, Canada - sak_2011_5_24_36m | ecosystem: Environmental > Aquatic > Non-marine Saline and Alkaline > Saline ...
CTTACCGGCCAGCTTTAGGTATCGATAAAGCATTAGAAGAAATTTCCCAAAACAGAGGCATCCTCTATGACCCTGAAGTAGTAGACGCTTGCTTAGCACTCTTTAAAGAAAAGGGATTTAAATTTGAATAGATAAAATTGACTAAAATAAATATTCGGATGTTTTAAGAAATAAGACAAAAATTATTGTTATTTTCTCATGATTTTTTCTCTTTTCAACGTTATAATAATAAGTACAAAAGGGAGTGTGATTTACCAAAATCACACTCCCTTTTGTATAGCTATACCGAAAGATTTAACCCGCGTTTCCCTTTCGGTTTTTTTTATTTTATTAGATTTAATTATTTTTTCAGTATCTCTTACCCAGCAAATTGAGGACCCACTTTTTCTCTCTCTATCTCTCTCATTAACCATTGCCGTGCCACGACTCATGCTTATAAACTGTACGATGCAGAATTATTGGAAATTTGTTAATGCCATGATTCAGGGCAAACTAATTGTTTATTATCTTTAAGGGGGATTATATCTGGTAGTATGCTACTTTTTAAGTGTTTTTCTTTTATTTTCATATGAAAATCACATTTTTGTTTTAAAAGTTCTGCGTGCCTTCCAATTGGAATAATAACTCCTATTTGTTTATGGGGAAACAATGTTTTTACTTCTTCTATAGAAGGAATTAAATCACTATCTCCTGAGATGATATACGCTTTGTCGAATTTATCTTGAATTGCTAATTTGAATAAATAAATTGCAATGTTAACGTCAGTTCTTTTTTCTTCGAATGTTGTATAAGTTTTTTTACACAATCGACATATTCTATCTTTTTTTCGAAATTCTCCATAGACAATTTTAATTCCCTTGAGTTCTTGAGCTTTAATGAAGATTTTTTGTCTATTCGTTTTATCTGGAGACCAGGGAGTTAAAGCGGTGAAATAGTATATTTCTTCAATATGTTCTTTTTTTGTAATGAAATTATTAGCAAGTTTTGATAAGTCAATCCACTTGTATTTATTAAAACGCCTTTCATTTGCAATTGAATGATAAAGATTAAATCCATCTATAAAAAATATTACTTTTTCCATAACAATCTTCTTTCATCAATATATATAAAATAAAAAACCCGAGCGCACAGGCAACTCGGGGCCAGCAAAATACAACATCTTGCTGGGATGATACTAAATTATATCTAAAAAATATTTTTATGTCAAATTATTGTTTGATTATTGTTTGATTGGGGCCACCCTTTCTCTCTCCTCATTAATCATTACCAGGCCAGGACTCACGCTTAATTTAGATCTAATTTAATCCACTTCACCTAACCCGATTTGATCGATCCTGGCCACCCTGACTAATCTAATTTAGCTAATTCGATTAATTCACTCTGGCTACTCTAATTTTATAATTACACGCGCGGGGCGGGTAACTTTCCTTCCCCCTTAAATCCCCCCTAAAACCCCCCTCTTATCCCCCTTCCTTTAATTATTGCTCCTTGGCTCAAAAGCTACGCTCGCGGGGACGCTTCTTAGCATAAACGCAGGGGTAACGCTCTTATGCCCCGCTGTTGCTTCGCTTTATCTGCCACCGCAAAAAAAAAGGTTAGGCTATGATTCATTAGGGGGGAAGCATAAGGGGGAAGGAAAAACTGCGGTCGATTCACCTTCACTCTACCAGCATAAATGTAGGCTTATCGCTCTTTCCTCTCTCCCTTGCCCCACCCCTATTTGCGAACCTTTTCGTGAATCTGTCATCTCTCGTGGTTTAGTCTTCTTCCCGTAAAAACAAGATAATCACAAACACCTGGCAAGCAGGAAAGAGGCAACTTGCCTGGTTTGTGCTTTTCTTCTTTTTCGGTGGCTATATCTTTCTGATTCTTTAGGTTTGTGCGATAAGAAAAAAACTCAGAACAAAAAAAGAAAATACCTTTTTATGATCTGAGATTTTTTACCTATCGCGGAGGGAAGAGAAGGAGAACTTTAAAGGGAGAGAACTTTTAAACCAGAGAACTTTAAAAAAGGAAGGAAGACCGGTGAACACAACCTAAAAGAAAAAGCACTTTTAGATTGTGATCACCGGAAGAAAGGATAAAATTATATTTCAGTAAATAAGGCAAAAACAACCCCTATTTACGAAATATAATTTTCGTCCGGAGAGAAGAAAACCAAATATAGGAGACACCTATGAATGCAATATGAGACTAAAAGAAGCCCGCTTTTAGACTCATATTTCTTCATAAGTGCAAAGACAATACCGCAACATTTGGCAGCAGTGAAAGTATCCACTACTGACAAATGTTGCTCTCCCCTTTTAATGTAACCATCCAGGTAATAAAAAAGGTTTTTTGTACCCCTGCAAGCAGTAACTTGACTAGTAAAAAAACCTTTTCAGTTACCTGGTTGAATATCTTTATATTGCCGAACGATCTGCCCGAACAAATTTTTTCTGAATCTTTACAGGAAGATTAAAAACATCTTCCCGTTGATTCAAAAAAATATATCTTCGGGCAGTAAGAAGTAAAAAGAAAGAGCAATACACTCAACCGGTTAAATAATAATTTACCTGGTGAGAGTATTGCCAGGGAGAAAGGGCCAGCATAACACTCAAAAAATAATTAAATTTTAGGGAAAAAATGAAATTATTTTTATCATGTAATGCTAAAGAGAAGACCAATGTTCAAAAGATATGTAAGAAGGGAAAATCACCCCCTCTTACATATCTTTATTCTGATATAGAAGGTGCAGCGGTTAAAAACGGTGGTTTAGTCTTCTCCCCGTAAAAGAGAGATAAAAAATAAATGAAAGAAGAAAAGCAGGGATTTTTTATCTCCCTTTTCGGTGGCTGTATTTATCGGATTCTTTACGGTTAGCGATAAGTAAAAACATCCATAAATAAAATATTAAAGAAAAGAAACATTTTATTTATGTAGTTTTCGCCTATCGCCGGGGAAAGATATCTTTTTTCTTTTCTTTGGATTTTCTTCTCCCGGCGTTTGCAGAAGCCAGTGCCGCAAAAAACCCCTGCTTAGTTGCTTGCCTGCATTTTTTACGGTGCTGAGTCTTCTATAAACGCCCACCGGTGTCGCGTATGTAAACTCTTGGGATAGTTTTAGTTTTTTTTATCCTGCTCTACCCGGCGCGTATGCATGCAGCAGGTAAAAAATGTTAAAACGTAGAAGGACAATGATCAGGAACAGGGGGGGGAGGGAGGGGAGCCATACGATTACCGGGAACAGAGATTTATCCCTACGATAATAAGTATCTCATTTAGCCCGCCTTTATATTTTTAACCAGGCTAAAAAAGCTTTTAACTGGTTAAAAATATAATGCTTTTTTTGCTATACATAACAAAGCTTTATCGGATTTTGCCTATGCTTTCAGTTATGCCTGGCGGCAAAGTCGTATAGAGTCTTGTTATGTACGTAGAGGCTTTCAATTAAGCTCCGTAGCAAAAAAAGCTCCTGGCGGGCGGTCGTGGTAGAAGTAGATTGACCGGAGTGGTAAAACGGGTTGATTAAAGCAGCTGGGGTAGTTTAAAACCGATGGGAATAGGTCCGGATGATAGATTAATTATAATTAAAAATAAAATAGCAACTATTTCCCAAGAACATCTATTATGGTTATAGAAGAATAACCGCTCAATTAAGAAGGGATAAGGTAATAGTAAATCATAAGAAGGTATTAAGGATTATGAAAGAGATGGGTATACAAGATAGAATAAAACGCAAATATATTGCAACTACTAATAGCAAACACCATAATAAAATATACTCTAATTTGATTAAAGATAAAGAGCTTACCGGTATTAATCAAGTCTGGTGTGCGGATATCACTTATATCAGGATACTTAACGGTTTTGTCTACTTATCAGCCATCATAGATATCTATTCACGAAAAATAGTCGGTTATGCTATCAGTAAAACCTTATCTCCTAAGCTGACCATTGCTGCACTTTCTATGGCTATAGCCACCAGAAATACCGATAACCTGATTCATCATTCAGATCAGGGGATTGAAGTATACCTGTAAAGATTATATAAAAATACTTGAAGATAATGGTATCAGAATAAGTATGTCCGAAAAAGGTAATCCTTATGATAATGCCACAACCTGAATCATTCTTTAAAACCCTGAAACAGGAGGAGGTGTATCTATGGCAGTATGAAACCTTTTCTGATGTTATAGAAAGAATTCCCTGTTTTATTTTAGATGAGTATAATAAGAAAAGGTTGCATTCATCTTTGGACTATCGGCCTCCAGAGAAATACGAGAGGCTACTGGCAGAGAATAACTCTCGGGAATGCCCCTGGTATGCTAAGACTTAAAGTGTCTAGCCTGAGGGGTCACTCCAATGCGGAAATGGTGCAAATGTATTGGACTAAAAAAAAAGAAGACTTTTTAAAATAAATATTATATAATAAATAAAAATGAGTGTCCCCAAAAAGTAAACCAATCTGTCCTCGACCTGATCGGGGAATGGCAAGGGGGTCGGATTTATCCGACTTGGTATTACTATTTAAAATATATTTAGCTTTTTGGGGGACAATCATAATAAATAAAGATAACTTAAGTTAATCCCTAAACTTTAAAAATAGAAAAATAAAGAAGGATTAACCTAAGATTAAAAGATAATAGCAATAATTAATTTAATAGAGAATGATCAAGTAATTGGTTAAGGTGAGGTCTAAAAGTTCTATTTTAGGGAATATACTAAAGCAGTAAGATTAATATAAATTTAATATCAGTGATCTATTTAAAGTTGATAAAGGCAAACTATCCTAAAGGATAGGACGCAAAGCAATGGGTCTAAGGCACATCAAGTGCTATGACAGCCAGGCTGCCGGCTTTTTTGTTTTTATAAAATGGACCGGCAACATGCCTGTCCTATCACAAAAAAGAAGTATTTTATAAACTCTTTGTCGAATTAGTATCCAGTTATAGAAAAATATATAAAATAAGTTAGGAAGTATTTTAAAAATGATAACAAACCTCTATCATCCCGGGGACCGATGTCGAACTCCGGTATGCTATCGGTGTATTGTTATTAGGGGGTCTATGATTCAGAACAACTACCTCGATAATCTAAAAAATTTTCTTAAAAAAGTAGTATTTCTAAGTAAGGGAGTATTTAAAAATAGTAATCAAGCTCATTTTCTTAGACAAGAAAGAGAGAGAAATATGGGTCGGGTTGGGAGGTGTTTTAGTATGGTATGAAAACCATCATGTTTTTAAGTGCATCATAACATTGATTTGATCAACTAAATAGAAGTAGAAAGTAAAAATCATTATTCTAATAATTTAAGAGAAGGAGATATTATGAAAAGAAGATTAGCACTGATAGGAATTTTGTTTTTGGTATTGATTTCCGCCACAATTTGTATCCCGGTAGCCGCTTTTGCAACCAATGAATCTGAAAATGTGGAGATTGTTATTACCTATATAGATGGCGTTATGAATAACAAGGAATACGACTTAATTAACGAACTTATACATCCAGATGAATTTTTATTCAGGGTTTTTCATCTTCCCGATTTTCACCAAGGTATTCCACATTCACTTTTACAACACCAAGCTTTTGTAAAAGCGATACACGAAAATTCCCCCGATCTTTCGTTAACAGTTAAAGACATAGCCGCTGATGGAGATGTCGTTTTCACACACATAACCAGTGAAGGAACGTTATCAGAAAAGGCGGATAAATATGCCGGAAAGACTTTTTCTTGGGACTCAATACAGCTGTTTCGAATCAAGGAAGGAAAGATCATAGATATGTTTGTAGCAACGAACAATGAATACGTTGATGCTCAAGAAGAAGGAAATCTCAAAGTTGAAAAACAGATGGTTGACATGCCCACAGCAAATTTGAACATGACATCCGAGCCTAACAATGTAGCAGCAAATGTAGCAAAGGTAATAGAGTTTCAAATGGCCTGGGAGCGCAATGATTTGGAATCAGTTAGCGCACATTTTCACGAAGATTACGAACACACACAGTATCCTGATTCGGGAATCGTTTTCTCTGACATCGTTCAGGGGAACAAGGAATTTAACCAGCTTATTGAAAATTACGACCACAAAATCCGGGATATTGCCGCCGATGGTGACGTAGTCTTTACGCATTGGGTCGAGGATGGTACCTTAAAAAGTGACGGTACACCATATCATGTTGAAGGAATGACCATGTTTAAGTTTAGAAACGGTAAGATTTATACATCCATAACTTATACAGAGTAAATGTCTTGGTAGGACAAGTATTATTAGCAAGATAGTAAATATTGTAAAAAAAAGAGTTGATATGAAGCTCTATGTTTCTACTTTCAGACCAAGAATACACAAAGCCAAGAAATATAATAAGTTAGGACTTCTAAGAATAAAATTAAAATGTTTCCCGGGAATCTAAAAGAACATCATTTTTGAATATTGGGAAACAAAGAGCTTTTAGAGTTGTCATTTTACTAAAATAGGGAGGCCACGGCCTCCCCGTAGAATAGTAAAGAATCCACCCGCTAAGCAGGTGGATTCTTTACTGCTTCATCAGACAGGGCACCTGGATATCAACCACAAGCTATACCGATATTATCCCGGGAACCAATGAACCATCTGACACATTTGGAGGTGTTACTTATGATTAAAGAAAAAGATCAATATCATTTACTGATGGAGAACCTGCCTGATGGATTTGCCTATCATAAAATGGTCCTGGATAGTAGCAGAAAACCGCTGGATTATGTCTTCTTAGAAGTCAACTCCTCCTTTGAGGCCATTATCGGGCATCCAAGAGAAAATATTATTGGTAAAAAGATGACCGAAATACTTCCGCTGGTTAAGGGCATAAAATTAGATTTGCTCAATGTCTTCGATCAAGTAGCTGCAACCGGTCAGAGCATCCATTTTCAACAGTATTTTGACCTGCAAGATCGCTGGTACGAAATAACAGCCTACAGCGACCAGCCCGGCTATCTCGCCGTGTTTTTTCATGACATCTCCGAGAATAAGCAGGTATTGGAAGTGTTTCAGGAGAAGACACTTCTGTTGTCCAATTTGTTGATCTCTATTCCGGACCTAGTTTTTTTCAAGGACAATCAAGGGGTGTATCTTGGTTGCAATCCGGAGTTCGCCCGTTTTGTTAATCGAGGCATTCCAGACATCATTGGTTTTACGGATTATGACTTTTTCAGCAAAGAGATCGCCGATTTTTTCCGTGAGCAGGATCGGATCATGATAGAGCGGGGAGAACCGCGGCACAACGAGGAGTGGATCACCTATCCGGATGGCTCTCGCTCACTTATCGATACGTTTAAAGCTCCACTTCGCGATGCTGATGGGCGAGTCATCGGCCTGCTCGGCGTAAGCAGAGATATCTCCGAGCGCAAGCAGGTGAATGATTTATTACAACAAACCCGTCAAAATTACGAAACCTTTTTTAACAAAATAGATGATTTCCTTTTTGTTCTTGATGAACAAGGGAATATCATTCATACTAATGCTACAGTTATTGACCGTCTCGGCTACACAAGAGAAGAACTTTTTGGAAAATCAGTTCTTATGGTTCATCCGCCCGAACGCCGCGAAGAAGCCGGCAGAATTGTTGGTGAAATGTTAAACGGAACAGCAGAGTTTTGTCCAGTTCCGATTATTACAAAATCGGGGGTTCAAATTCCAGTTGAAACAAGAGTCTCCCATGGTATTTGGGACGGCAAACCGGTGATCTTTGGAGTTACTAAGGATATTTCAAAAATTAAATTATCAGAAGAAAAGTTTTCGAAATTATTTTATCTCAATCCTTCCGCTTGTGGTTTAAGTGATTTAGATGACCGCAAATACATTGAAGTAAATGAAGCATTTTACACTTTGCTGGGATTTGATAAGGATGAAGTAATTGGTAAAACAGCTTATGATTTAGGAATTTTTACTACTGAAACAGCAAGAAGTACCATATTAACGAAAGCAGATCGTAATGGAAAGATAACTAATGCCGAAGCCGATTTAAAAGCAAAGAACGGTGATATCAAGCATGTGCTGTTATCCGCAGAAAATATTTATGTGCAAGATAAAAGATATCGGTTTACTGTTGTCCAGGACATCACCGAACACAAGCAGGCCGAAGAGGCGCTACGGGAGAGCGCTGCCATGAAGACAAAAGCTACGATAGCGCAGAAAACCTTACAGAATATAATAGGCACCCTTTCTAGCATTATCGATATCAAGGATCCGTTTACGGCCGGTCACCAGGTGCGCGTGGCCCAACTGGCAACCGCCCTGGCAAAGAAGATGAACCTGTCGGATGAGCAGGTCGGTTATCTCCAAATAGCAGCTACCCTCCATGACATCGCTAAGCTATACGTGCCGTCTGAAATACTGAGCAGGCCGGGGAAGCTGCTCCCCTTAGAATACCAGGTGATTCAGCTTCACGTTGAAAGAGGCTACGCTATATTGAAAAGTATAGATTTCCCGGGGCCCGTCGCACAGATCGCATACCAGCACCATGAAAGGATAGACGGCTCCGGTTACCCACGTGGGCTAAAGGACAGCGAAATCCTGCCGGAAGCGAAGATATTAGAGGTAGCCGACGTGGTTGAGGCTATGACTTCCCACCGACCTTACCGGCCAGCTTTAGGTATCGATAAAGCATTAGAAGAAATTTCCCAAAACAGAGGCATCCTCTATGACCCTGAAGTAGTAGACGCTTGCTTAGCACTCTTTAAAGAAAAGGGATTTAAATTTGATGAAAGCGCCTCAAACTAGCATTTGAAGGGGTTACGAAATATAACAAAGATTTGACCCCAGAAATAGACAGGACAAGAAGAGTCAAAGGGGAAACTTCAAAATTACTCGAGGTTGTTCTAGAAGAAAAGAGAAGAGGGAAATAAAAGAGTGGAATGGTTCCGGAAGGATTAAAGATATAAGTAGCAATTAAAAAATACTACCTGAAACCAGAAAAACTTAGGAGAAAAAAAATATAAGAGAATGCTGAGACATTCATAAGATTTAAAATAACAACAAGACTAGTTACACGCTTATTTATCCTATAAGAGTAATAAGATGGTAATAAAATGAAAGATGAGAATAAGACAAAAGCAGAATTAATAAAAGAACTGAAAACTTTGAGAAAAGTGCGGGGGGGGGTCAATGAACGACCTCACCATACGCAAGCAGGCGGAGGAAGAAGTACGCAAGAGTGAAGCCCGCTTCCAAGGTTACTTTAGTTTGACCTTGCACGGCATTGCCATTACCTCTCCTGATAAAGGATGGATTGAAGTCAATGACCGGATCTGTTCAATCCTGGGGTATTCCCGGGACGAACTGTTCCGCATGAATTGGAAGGAATTGACCCACCCTGATGATCTTGCCGCCGACATAGAACAATTTAATCGTATTCTTTGTGGTCAAATTGAACAGTATACTATGGATAAGCGGTTTATCCGTAAGGACGGAGGAGTAATCTGGACCAATATTAACATAGGTTGCGTTCGGAAATCCAATGGTAGCGTGGATTACATCCTTGGTTTGATGGAGGATATCAGTGAGCGCAAACTGATGGAAGAAAGTTTGAAGAAAACTGTTCAAGTTTTAAACGATACCGGGAAAATGGCCAAAGTCGGAGGTTGGGAGCTTGACCTCTTGACTCAGGAGGTCTCCTGGATGGGAGAGGTCTATCGCATTCACGGAGTCGAGCCGGGAAATAAGATTATGCTGGAAGAAGCCCTGAATTTCTATGCCCCTGAATATAGGCCTGCTTTAGAGGAAGCATTGAAGAAAACTGCGGAAACAGGCGAACCGTTCGACCTTGAATCCCTCTTCATTCCTTCCGGCAGCAAAGATAAAATTTGGGTGAGGTCGCTGGGAAAAGCCGTTTATCAAGATGGTAAAATAGTAAAACTTGTTGGTACCTTTCAGGATATTGATAAATCTAAGCAAGTAGAAGAGGCGCTGCAGGAGAGTGATAATATATTCCAACAGTTCTTGAAAAACAGCCCGAATTATGTGTTTTTTAAAAATGACAAAATGCAAGCAATTCGATTGAGCAGTAATTATGAGAAAATGTTAGGGAAACCGATGCATGAATTGCTTGGCAAAACCACGGATGACCTATTTCCGTCTGACCTTGCAAAAAGTATGCTTGCCGACGACCTACTTATCTTAAATGAAGGAAAGCAAATAAAGGTGGAAGAAGAATTAAACGGGCGGTTTTATTCAACTATAAAATTCCCAATACTTGTCGAAGGAAAACCTCGCTACCTTGCCGGTTACACGACCGACATCACTGAGCGCAAAGAGACAGAGAATAAACTGCTCTACCGAATTGAGTTGGAAAAACTTATTGCTGCCATTTCAACCAGATTCGTTGGCATTCCACTAGATAAGATTGATAACGAAATAAACCGAATGTTGCAAATCATCGGGCAATTTAGCCATATTGACCGCAGCTATCTCTTTTTGTTCTCTGGCGATGGTTCCATAATGGACAACACCCATGAGTGGTGCGCTCCTGGTATTGAAGCGCAAATAGAACACTTGCAAGGATTTCCTTCCTCTACCTTTCCCTGGTGGATGGAAAAACTCAATCGTAATGAGATCGTATATATCCCGCGTGTAGATGACCTGCCGACCCAAGCCCGCGCCGAAAAGGAGATTCTTCAATCCCAGAACATCAAGTCTGTACTTGTCGTTCCGATAACCTACGAACTGAGGCTGGTAGGATTCATCGGTTTTGATGCAGTACAGATGGAAAAAAGCTGGACAGAAGAGGATATAACTCTACTCAGAACACTAAGTAATATTATTGCACAGGCGAAGGAGCGCAAGCTGGCAGAAGAGAGACTGCAACGGTTCAGTGAAGAACTGGAGCTAAAAGTTGAAGAAAGAACCAAGGAGTTAAAAGAAGCTCAAGACCAACTTATTCAATCGGCAAATTTATCTTTAATCGGAGAATTAGCCTCCGGTGTGGCCCATGAGGTTAGAAATCCTTTAGCTTCAATAAGCCTAATTGCTCAAGATTTAGAAAATAAATCTGCTGATAAATACCAAATAGAAAAATTAAAGATAATTCAAAGGAATATAAATCGGATAGACAAGATTACCGCTAACTTGTTAAATTTATCTCATCCCGCTTGCTCTGATTTTTCCTATCATGATATCAATGAAATATTAGACAGACCAGGGACAATTTTAGATAATATTACTTCGGAGAATATGAAGATCATTAAAAAATATGAGACAAACTTACCCCGGGTCTGGCTTAGTCCGGATCTCTTAGAGCAGGTTTTTTCAAACCTGATTTTTAATGCCATGCGGGCAATGAAAAAAGGAGGAGATCTTTATATTACTACCAGTTTTGATTCTACCCGAAAGGGAATAATCATAAAATTCAAAGATACAGGGATAGGTATTTCCGAAGAAAATATCAAAAAAATATTCAAGCCCTTTTTTACTATTTCTGATGAGGGCACCGGCTTAGGTCTCTCGATTTGTCAGAATATCATTAATGAACATAAGGGTAATATTTCGGTAGAGAGTAAGTTGGGCAAAGGGACAATTTTTACTATTTTCTTGCCTCTTGAAAAAAGAAAAGAGATAAATCCGGGGCTCCGTACCTGACATGGAAGGTTGGCACTGTACCAAAATTCCGCTCCCTTTTTTATGGCTATACCGAAAGATTTGCCCTGCGTTTTCCTTCCGGTTTTTTATTTTATTAGATTTAAATGTTTTTTTGGAAGTTATAAAAATACTGCAAAAATTAACAGATCATACTCAGTTTAAAACTATTCAGGTCTGGGGGTGATTATAAGCTAAACCCTTAATTCATACCACGCCAAAAAGGGTTTAAATTATATTTAAAAGTATAAATTACAATTTACATAAGAAGATTATTTATAAGGCTTCTAGTATAAACAGAGTATTTTTATTTTAATTAAAATTTCTTACAGTATTTAGAACAATTGCTTTTTCTGATCCTTTTTGCATCTATTCTGCAGCCAGTGGTTTAAGAGATAAGTCTGGTGGTTTTGTCCTGTCCTGGGAGCCTGACCATTTCCAGCCCTTTGGCATTTGCTGAAGAGCTTTTTTGTTTTAAAAAAGGATTCTTAAAAAATTTTAGATATAATGAAAGAAAGCTCCTCCTCTTTGCGTATATATAAGTGGATGACAAAAAAATATTGTCAACAAACAAAAATAGGAGGAACGAATAGAATGAAAAGTACAAGAATTTTTAAAGGAGGAACAATCTTACTGGTCATAGCACTGGCAGTAGGAGTTTTTACCCTCATCGTTTGGGCAGATAGTAATGGAACGTATGGAATGGGAAGGGGATCCAGTGGAAATATTGAAACTCCCAGATATGGCATGCAAGATAAAGAGGTTTCTGGTCAGACAGAAGGCTTGGGAAATGAAATGAGTCGCAGAGCAGCTGCACCTGATCATGATGGTGATGGTATCCCTAACGGACAAGATGAGGATTATGTATCTGAGTGTGATGATGAATGTGATGGAACCTGTGACAGCGAAGCTCAGGGCAGTGGCATGAGAAGAAATTCTTCTGATAATGTTTCTGAATTACAAGCTCATGTAAGCGGAATGGAAATGAAGACTATGACCATTGAAGATATTGCTGCCCTTTGGGGGATAGATGCTGGCGAATTGTTAGAAGGAATTAAGAATGAATTTGAACTTACTCAAGAGTATAACATAGGCAACACCATAGATGATTTAAGGGGAGAATATAGATTTTCGCCTTATCAGATAATGGTGATTGCAGAAAAAATTAAAACAGACTAAATTTGGACATAAAATAACTTAAAAAGTATAGATAAGACTTACTTAATTATAGCTCTCCTTCTGTATAGCAGGGGGGCTATAATTTATAAGAAAAGTATTTTGGTGAAGATAAATTAATTCAATAATAAGGAGCATGCATTTTATGTCTAAAAAACAAAGTAAGAATAAATATTTAATAAGATTAGCAGTTCAAATTTTTTTCCTTGCCCTAATAATATTGGTTAGTTTAAATCAGTGGCGGAGTGAGCAGGGGCTGCTACCCCTGTTGATAGGGAGCCCCTCTCTTCATGCGGTCTGCCCCTTCGGAGGGGTAGTAACCATCTACACTTACTTTACCGAAGGTGCCTTTATACAAAAAATTCATCAATCTTCTTTTACTTTAATGTGGTTGATCTTCTCTCTAACCTTGCTCTTTGGTCCGGTCTTTTGCGGTTGGGTATGCCCCTTTGGGACGGTTGAAGAATTTATAGGTAAGATAGGGAGGAAGATATTTAAAAAGAGATATAATAATTTTATCCCCCTTAAGTTGGATAGGCTGTTAAGATATCTGAGATATATCATTTTAATACTGGTGGTAGTCAATACTGCTATTTCCGGAAAATTGTTATTTGCTAATTTTGACCCTTATTTTGCCCTTTTTAATATCTGGTCTAGTGAGGTTACCAGATTATCTTTATTGGTGCTCGGTCTGGTTTTAGTTGGTTCTCTATTTGTCGAAAGGCCCTGGTGTAAGTATCTCTGTCCACTTGGAGCATTACTGGGTATTTTTAATTTATTTAGGATTGTAAAATTAAAAAGAAATGAAAAAACTTGTATAAATTGTAAAGCTTGTGACCGGGTCTGCCCGATGAATATTAATGTTTCTACTTCTAAAGTTGTTTCTGATCATCAATGTATTAGCTGTTTTTTATGTACCGATGAGATAACTTGTCCGGTTAATAACACCTTAAATTTTACTGTTTTAGAAAAAAAGAATTCTCGAGAAAACTCTGAGAAAGATTCCAAGGGAAAGAACAAAGAAAGTATTTCAGGAGGGAAAAAATGAAGATAAAAAGTATACATATACTATTAGCCATAATAATTATAATCGGAGGAGGTATTTTACTTGCCAGCCAGCTAGGTCTTTATAATACTAGTAAAGCAGAAAGTCCATTAAAGACAGCAGAAGGGGTTTATGATATAGCTGATATACGCGGTTCACATAATTTGGAGGAGATTGAAAAATATTATCAGTTACCCGCTTCTTCAGTTATAGAGGCTTTTGGATTAAGACCGGATACCATTCCGGAATTTTTTCAACTAAAAGATATGAAAGAGATATTTAAGCCGGTAGAACTGGAAGGAGAAGAATACATTGTTGAGACTGATACGGTTAAAGTTTTTACTTCCCTTTATATGAAAATTCCCTATGTTTCTGATGAAACCTTTTATTTGCCGGAAAAGACCGTGAATTATCTGGTAGAGAACGATAAACTGACCGGGGAAGAAAAAGAATATTGGCAGGGACATACTTTTAAATTGGAATATCTGGATACTAAATATTTAACCGCTTCGGAGTTCACCAAGATAGTTGCAGAAGAAGCTGAAGGACTTGCGGTCACTGGCAGTACCACTATTCAGGAATTGCTGGATAACGGGATAACCGAAGAGAAATTTGAAGAGGTTACCGGTTTCAAGATACCCGATAAGAAATCAGTTTCTGTAAGAGATTTTGTAATTGAAAAAGGAATAGAGTTCGGAGAAATTAAAGATAAGTTTATAGAATAATGTAAATTGAAGAAAGCAAAGTAGCTGATTAATATAAAGGAGAGGTTATGATTAGTATAATGGAAAAACTAAAATAGTATGTACTATTAGGGATATAAGTAATTCTTATGAGAAAATAGAGAAGCTGATTCAGGAGTTATGGATGTTGCTCATTTAAATTTTTCTCATGGAAGCAATGAATGCCTGGGAGATTATAGAGAAAGAAGTTAAGGAGAGGATGGCGTAGAACTCCAGGCTCTAGAAAGTGTATAGGGTAGATTTTTTAAAGCTTAAGCTCCCGGCTGCTCTTTTTCAGTTGATTCCCGGTATAGTGTTCGATTTAACGAAGTAAAGAATAAACTACTTACCGATTTTCCCCCATCATAAATCTTCTCTTACCTTGCCAGGGTCTTATTTCCATTGCCGCAAAATTATTATCGTTTATTACTTTGCCAATAAGTTTTATTTTTAAACCGGTTGCAGGGGTAATTTTTCCTTTCCAGACAACATTACTGGCTATAATTTCCCAGCGGCTATTGTTTAAATCCATAAGCATAAAACTATTTTCAGGAAGTCCTATCTCTATGATGGTCCCCGCTAAAAGCCCTCTTTTAGGCTGCATCCATTGCTCTTCACAGGAATAAACTAATTTGTTGTAATAGGGAATTTTTTCCGAAAAAACATTTTCTAATCTTTCACTAAAGCCGTTAAAATAAAGGCCGGTTCCCAAAGTAACACTAATTATCAAGCTGATTAAGAGGATTGATATAAACTTAAATCGATAACCTCTTTTGGTATGAATAAAATTATAATAAGCCACTCCAGTAAATAGGATTAGAAATATTAGCCAGAGGTAAGGCAAGCTTACAAAAACAGTTTTTAAAAAGCTTTCCCCTATATAATGATAGATATCCCAATCAAGTTGTTTGATAATAAATAGAACCATACTAAAGGCGAAACTACCCAGGATTATCGAAATTACAAATATCGACCAGATAAAATAATTTTTAGTTACAAAGTACCAGCGGGGTTTTGGTTTAATATTATTGTCTTTTATTTTTTTAAGAACTTCATTACTTATATTTTTCATAATTTTTAGAGTTTAATATCCTCCTTTTTTAATTTCTGTTTAAGAGATTTTTTAGCTCGATTTATTAGAGTAGCTATAGTGCCCATCGGTTTGCGCAAAATATCGCTTATCTCCTGATAATCTTTTCCTTCCACAAACTTTAAGATTAATACATCTTTGTATTTTAAAGGCAGTTGATTAATTATTTTTAAAATATGTTTGTAAGTTAATTTTTGAAGATTTGCATCTTCTAGGTCTAAAGTAGGTTTCAATATGTTATTTAAATCTTTATCTTCCCAGGAAACTGTTTGGGGACGCACTTTTT
>Ga0265593_1000810_pt1 | contig 15895 bp, 9 predicted proteins | sample saktaG_8_FD_190136 | JGI IMG/M metagenome (GOLD analysis project Ga0265593, IMG submission 190136) | Saline water microbial communities from Sakinaw Lake, British Columbia, Canada - sak_2011_5_24_36m | ecosystem: Environmental > Aquatic > Non-marine Saline and Alkaline > Saline ...
TGGATAAGTTGAACCTTCTATTTCCTGAAGTAGATGTTGAGGAGAAAACTGGAAAAATCACTAAAACTCAAGTCCCTTACAACGAAATCATTGCATCTAAGAATGTAAAGAACTTGTCTACTAAGCAACTTCACAACATCATCTTAGATACATTTGAGGCAGTATACTCAAACCCTGCTCACTTCAAAGAAGTATTTACTCCACTTGATGAGAAAACTCTTAAAGGAATTAGAGATGATATCAGAGTAGCAGTGCCTGCATTAGCAGAGCAAACTGACTGGAACGATGTTAACACTGAATTGTTAACTTCTCTTCGTAACACTCTTGGAAATAAATTACGTGGTATATATGCAAATGCATTAGCTGCACGTAACGTACTACAACACGGTACTGTAAATTTAGAAAGAGCAAGTGCAATTGTTATAGATGAAGAAGAATATACTAGTTATGTGTCAGAGGTATACTTAGACATTAATGATCCAAGTAAAGGAACTATTCCTTCAGATAAAGCATTAGCCCTCTGGTTATCAGCTGCTGTAGATGCTGCTAAAACACCATTACAATATGAACTTAACGATACAGTTTTAACTTCAAGAGTTCGTATATTATTTGCAGCTTACTATCCTGAATACTCTTCTAGAACATGTAGCTACTTCTTAAACCAACCTTTAGTTAGACAGTTTACAGAGTACTTTGAAAATACACACTCTGGAAATCTTCAAAAACTAACAGTTGCTTATAAAGAGTTTGTAGCAATGCAAGGCTTTAAAGGGGAAACATCTAACTATGCAAATTACAAAGATTACCCTGGTACTCAGCCTATGAAGTCTTCTGAGATATTTAATTTAAATTCAGAAGCAAGAGATATCAATGAGCAAGCTAAGATGCTTGGAAACTTTATGAAGTTTTTCACAGCAGGTAAAATGCTTATGAAATTGAACAAGAGAGTAACCCCAGATTCAATGGATGGAATGGGACGAATAGGTTCTGTTCAAGCTTATCAAGATAGAGCAAATGTATTTGACATTGATGAAGATGCTAGCAAACAAGTATTTTTCCGTGGCCCAGATGCAAACAAAAATGTAGTAGACCAATTCATTGGGGAAGACTCAATATTTGGGTTAGAAAGAGGGTACGAAAATCTTTTAGACAAAGCTCTTAACTTCTCTAGTGTTTTATTTGGGACTAGAATGTCTCCATCATTCTTGAACTTTAAAGAAGCTTTAAAAAAGCATTCTAAAATACCAGGTGGAGAATTTAATGCAGAGATGCACCAGTTAATTGACTACAACTTAATGTTCATGATGATCATGAGGCCAGGTTCTCCTATGGCTGATTTAGCAGATATGGAAAATCTATATAGAGATCCAAACGACAATATCTACACAAGACTTCAAGCTCTTAAAACTGAATTCCCTGGATTAAATGAGAATAAGTTTGTTGCAAACATTGAGAAAGATTACATAGTACAGCCTAATAAAAAAGGAAAAACTTCTGATAAGTTTGGTAAGAACTATTACGGAATTAAGTTTGATAACACATTCTCATATTCAGTTCCAGAGAAAGAAGGATTTACTCAAGGTCTTTACGATATGTTGTTTAATCCTGAGTTCTTTGTTCCAGACGGAAATCAGAAAGATGCTAACAGAATCAAAGCATTTGCAATTAAATTAGCAATGCACAGCTTCTTTGCAAATGGATTTAGACAAGGTGCTAGTTCATATGCTGATATTGTTCCTATAGAATTCTTTACAATTAAACACAAAAATGGAAAAAGCATTGTAGATTTCTTTAGAGAAGAGGCTAAAAAAGCTGTTACAGGAGATTACTTTGATCATAGAGATCTTCTACAATACATGGCTTTGTTTGGAAGAATGAGAGCTGGTGGGGCAAATCTTTTGACAAGAGCTAAAAGTACAAATTTAGATAGCAGATTTGCATCTACAGATCCAAAGGCTCCTAGAAATATCACTTTTTCAAGTGAGTCTGCTCCATTTATAGTTGTTAGAAATCAAAAAAATGGACTATCAGCAGTATTTATGAGGTTAAATAAAAGTGAAAATAATGGCTATGTATATACAATAATGCAAGGTACACTTGCAACTAAAGGTATGACCAAATTAGCTGGGGCTGGATTTATGACTTATGAAGATCAAATGTCTAACACTAGAATTGGTCAGCATGTTGAAGCCAATATGCTAGAATATACAATAGACAGGAAAAAACAATTACCAGAGAGTGGAGCAATGGCTTGTATCATTTAAATTCTTATATTTGTACCTATGGCATGTGGATTTTATAAAACAGATGAGAATGGAGATGTAAGAAAATCTCCTACAACTAGTAAACTTATTGAGTATATAGATACTCAATTAGCTAATAATGAAGCAATTGATCCAAATGCTGTAGTCTACAGACTATATGACGATGGAGTAATTGGTGCTAGTGGTAGAGTAAATCCTGCATTCCAAAGCATGCTAATGCAAGAAGTTGATGACATCAATGCTGTTTCAATGCTTCACTATGGGTCACCTGTACCTTTGTTAGCTGTTCACCCTTACAACGATAATGGTAATACTAGATACAATGTGCAAGTTTCTATACAGGCTATAGAAAACATGTCTCCAAATTTTGCCCCAAGAGTAAAGAATGCTAACGTAGCTTACGACTATAACTACGAAGCATTCAAGTTTAACATGGGTTATATTGGAGTTATAAAACCTTACAATAGAGAAGCTGTAGAAACTACTGCAGCTGAACAAAGATTTACTGAAAGCACCAGAAGACAGAGTCGTCCAGGGGAGCAACTTGACATGTTTGGAGAGCAAGATAGTAGAAACTTTAGAGATAACGAAAAAACTGTATCTATCAGCAGTGTTCAGGATGAAATCACTCGAATGACTGATGCATTTGCTAAAGCTGGTATAAATGTAGAAGTACAAATTGATCCAGAATTGCCTGTAAAAGGTAGAATTATTAGCAACACAGGGGGTAAAGTTGTAATCAAACTTAATCCTTCCAAGTTTACAGAGGATACTCACTACCATGAATTTAGTCACTTGCTTATAGAACTACTTGGGGACAGCAATCCAGTAGTAACCAGAGCAATCAATGAACTAAAAAATACTAATCTTTACGAAGAAGTTAAAGCAGTTTACCCAGAGTTGACTGAAGAAGAATTAGGGAAAGAAGTTTTAGTTACAGCAATGGGACTAAGTGGTGCCAAGATTGTTAAAGAAAATCCAAATGTCTTTCAAAAAATCTTTAATCGTATTGTCAGAGCTTTATCTAGAGCATTTAATCTAGAGAGCCGCCCTTCTGCTGTAGAAGAATTGACAAGGATGTTACTTGAAGGTAGAATTACGAAACTTCCAAACAAATCTCTTACTTACTTTATGTACGATAGTCGTAGCAAAAAGCAAGAAGAAAAATTTATGGCTATTGTAGATGATGTACGTATCTCTACTCAAGAAACTATTGAAAAACTTAAAAGAGATCCAGGAGATAAAGAGGCTGCAATCGAGGCTATATCTTTAATGCAAAAAAGATTAGATAGAGTTAAAGATGTAGAAGATTTAATAGAATTTATTAACTATGCTACTAGACTTGCAGACAGAGCAGAAGAAAATCTAGAAAAAATTGCTGAACAAGATTCAGAAAATATTTCATCTGAAGAAAGATTGCAACTTCTTCAACAGCTAAATAAAGTTAGTGAATACGTTTACGACTTTTATGGGGCAAGAGATGGAAAAGACAGTATAATGGACAAAATTGGTTTCCTTGTTGGAGGTGACTTAGTAAAATTAAGAAGAAACCTTACAGAAGAACAAAGAGAATCAGACCCAAAATACAAATCTTTATCATCTCTTGAAAGAAAGTTGATGGATGCAGTACGTAGAATGAAAGCTGTTGATAAAAATTACAGAGATACAGGTATTCCATTAATGGCTGACTTGTTAATGTCATTCAACGAAGATGCTGCAGACTCTGTAAATGGTGAGCTTAATGTCTTAATTAAAAACATTACAGACAATAAACGTATTGTTGCTATTGAACGTGATGCAGAATATAATGAAATTAAAGAGAAGGAAAAAAAGAAACAAATAACTGCTGCAGAAGCTAAAGAAGCTTTACTAAAATTAAACGTAGAACAATTAAAAAACAAGTTGGTTAACAGAGACACTTTGATTAAAGAGCTTACTGAAAACCAAAAAGACAAGTCTAGATTTAGTTACCACTTAGATCCAATCATTTACTCTTCACAAGCTGGATTGCAAATGTTTGCATCTATGCTTAAAGAAAAAATGTATCAAGCCAATGATGATACAAGAGATGACATAGCAGAATTATCAGTAGCCTATAAAGAATTTGCAGCATTTAAAGGTATTGGGCTTAATGCAAATGCCTTTAATGATGATATAGTAGAAACTCATGATTACTATGTGTTTAATCCTGAAACAAACAAAACAGAAAAAACAAGTTTGTTATCTTTTGTTCAACCATATGATGTAACTCGATACAGAGCCAACGAAGCTAAAATGTATGAAGAAGCATCTAAGAAGCATGGCAAACCCACAAAGGGAGAAGATGGGATTGAAGTATGGCTTAAAAATAAACCAGCCGTAAGAGCATACTATAAAGAAGTAGCAGACTGGTATAAGAAAAATTCAGTTCCAAGTAAAGATTCTCAAGATAGATACGACAAATTAACATCTGAGTTGTCAAATGCTAGAAGAAAAACTCTTAAAGAGAAAGGTAAAACTTCTCCAGATCCAGATAAAGTAGCTTATTACGAAGCTAATGAAAGAGCTATTACGTCTTTGATGGATAAGATTTACGATAGTGTAAACAACCAATTTAAAATTGCAGCTGTTCAACCTAACGACTCTTACAAAAATCCAAAGTATGCAAAACTTATAGATGCTAAAGGAAATCCAATTGGACCAGCAGGTAAGTACTATCAAGCTTTATTAAACATATACACCCGGAAGCAGAAAATGCTTGGGCAAACCCCACAACCTAGAAACTCTTGGGAAAGCTTTAGTTATATAGCTCCGGCAATGAGATCGGAAGGGTTGGAAAAAGTTCAGAAAGATGGGGCATGGACTGCAGCTAAAGATGCTGTAAAAGATACTTTTCAATTCCTGTCTACTGACGTAAACTATGGAGATGCTATCAATGCTAACAAGGAATCAAGAAACAAAATGATTCCAATTCACTATGTTAATCCACTTGATGAAAAATTAGTTAGTAGGGACATAGCAAGTAGTTTAGTGTTATTTTCAGGGATGACTAACATGTTCAGAAGAAAATCTGAAATTGTTGGATCAGTAATGGTAATGAGAGACATCATTCAAAAGAGAGAAGTTTTGAATGTTGATGCAGGAAACAATCCTAGAATTCACAGATTCTCTAAAATGCTGAAAGGGACTAAGCTTTCTACTAAACCAGAAACAGGGGGTAGAAACTTTGATCACTTGAATGAATGGATTGATAAAATTTTCTTTGGAGAAGATGAAATCAAAGAGACATTTAATATCCTAGGTAAACAAGTTTCTGCTAATAAACTTTCAAACAAACTAGCAGGATTCACAGCTCTCAATACTCTTGCATTCAACTTACTTCAAGCCACGAACCAGTTTGCATTGGATAACGTTCGTATGACAGAAGAAGCCCACTCTCAGCAGTTCTTTAATAAAAAGAATATGATGTGGGCAAAAGGTATGTACATGTTTTCTGCAAACGGGGCCAGAGGTACACTAAAAGATTACAAAGCATTTACTCCAACTAGTAAGTTAGTAAATGCTATTCAATACTTTGATGCATTAGGGGAAAGTTTTAAATCTGCAGGAGAAGACAAAACGGGTCCAAAAGCTTTAAGATTAATTCAAGAAATTCCAATGTCTTTACAAACTCTTATCGAACATGAAGTTGCTACTACTCGTATGCTTGCTTTAATGGACAGCTACCGTGGTAAACTTAAAGATAAAGATGGCAAAGTAATTAAAAATGAAAAAGGAGAAGACGCAAACCTTTGGGATGTATTTATTCAAGACAAAGCTACAGGTAAATTTGGAATAGATCCTAAAGTTGCAAACTTCAATAGAGCTTTATTCATGGGAAGAATCTCTGGAATTAACAAGAGGACTAACCAGGTTAAAACTAAGTTTGATGATGCTATCATTCAAAGAAGATGGTACGGCAAATTGCTTATGCTTTTCCGTAGATACTTTGTGCCTTCTCTTAGAAAATACTATGGCCACAATGGTTTACGTGGAGGAATCCACCGTGACTTAGAAATGGGGACAGTGTCAGAAGGTATGCTAGAAACTTTAGCAAGATTTGTAAAAGAATCTTGGCAAACTAAAAGCTTTGGTGTGTACAAAATGATGACTCCAATGGAGCAACAAAACATGAGAAGACTTTCGATAAACATGTTGTTCTATGCAGTAGCAGGATTGATTATAATGGCATTCTCAGATGACGATGATGAAGATGACTCATGGGCAGAAAGCTTTGCAATCTACCAAGCTCTCCGTATGCAATCTGAATTAACACAGTTCATGAGCATACAAGAGTTTGCTAAACTTGCAGTATCTCCATCAGCTGGAGTAAAACCTGGGCTAAGAGCTCTTGATCTTGGGGACCATTTTGTAACTGTAAGTATCCCATCATTCTTCACAGGAGATACAAGTAAGACTACATACCAAAGAAAGTCTGGAATACATGAAAAAGGAGACAGCAAATTATTGGCTAAAATTCAAGCCTTGCTTCCAATTATTGGGGGTATAGATAAATCATCTGATCCAAAAGCTGCAGCTAAATGGTTTGACCTACCTGCAGCATCGACTAAATAATAACGGCTATAAAAAAGGGGCTACTGCCCCTTTCTTTATAACAAATTGAATTGAGATTCTAATTCATCTTCCTTTACCTCTGGTAACTTAAACCAGTTAATTGGTTCTGCAATTACCTCATTAACTTTAATGAAGTGATTACAACCAATAAATCTAGCATTACCTCCGTATACCTCAGCAGCCGGATGGCTTGCTGCAAAGATGATATGTGATTTATCGTGAGAGTTATTAACCTCTTTAACGATTCCCCCAAATGCATGTTGTGCAAACTTACCCCAAAGTAAGAATATAACCCCATCTAGGTTTTGACATATTGCTCTAACCATTTCTTTGGTGTACCAGCCCCACACTTGTTCGTGTGAGTTTGGTTTACCCTTAGTAACAGTCAGAGTAGTGTTAAGTAGCAATGCCCCTTGCTTGGCCAGGTGCGACAATGAATAATCGAACTCAGTTGTTTTTGCATCTGATTCATCTATGCCATGGGATCTACAGATTTCTTTCTGTATCACTCGTAGACTAGGATTAATTTTCATTCCCTCTTTGACTCCAAAGCAGAGGCCGGTGGCAGCTCCATTGTGATATGGATCTTGCCCTATGATGACAACTCGTAGATCTTTCATCTGACATAACTCGAATGCTTTAAACACTTCTGGTGCAGAAGGATAAACAGTATAGCTATCTCTATGAAATTTTACAAAGTCTACGAGCTGCCTGTAAAGCCCAGGGTGGTTATCTACTATCGATTGATGAATAGGTCCCCAATCCCCAAGCTGTTCAAGCAGTTTACTCATTTTAAGAATTTAGTGTTATCGAATTTTATTTTACTTGTGTGATATAGTTCTGGATCAAATGTTTCTTCGTTTAATTTTGGTGGGGAATGTAATTCATTCCCTTCTGGTATCGTTACGTCTAATAATTCTTCAAGCTCCTTCTTCAACGAAGGAGACTTGAATAGGATTTTAGCTGTTGACCCATCCATATTAAATCCATGATAATCCAAAATCTTAAGCTTCATAATATCATCTATCTCTGAATACCGACCGTTAACAAAATGTTCATAAGATGCTTGAGTCCCTTCTGGAACATCGAACACAAACAACACATGATACGGATCAGTATCAATCTTATACTTAAAAGTTCTAAATTGTTCAAGGGCTGCTTCGAATCTTGTGAATTCGACATCCCCTGAAAATCTATACAGCAATGCAATTATACCATCCTCATTAGGAACAGCAAAGAATGCATTAACTAAAAACTTTTCCCAATAGAATAACTCTCGTTTTCCTCCAAGCATTGGGCATAAAAAGATTATAGATTTGGTAGGCCTGGCTACCGATAGATCATATCCAGCTAAAAGATTTACAGCATTATAAAGTGGTATGATATGATTGACTTTGTAGGGATTCTTTGTACGGTTTCTAACAATAGATCCGATATCATGTTTTAATTTCCCATTTACCAAAGCAGTAATTGTCTTACCATCTTCATCATAAACTCTAGAATAGTCTGCAATACTTCCTGTCATACGAATGGTTCTACCATTCATCGGGGTAAATATTATTTTACCATCCGTCACTATCTGTTGGCTCATAAGCAATATAAGTAAAAGGTTTTAAGGGTTCTAAGTTATTTTGAAGCTCTCTGAGAATATCCTCAGGGCTTTGAAGTAAATATACAAGTTTAAAGTTAGTATAGAACTGCATAATGCCTTCTGTACTTCCAAATTTCTCAATATACTTCTTCAAAACAAATGCTTCAACATCGTTAGTTCTCCCCATCAACCAATTCTCAGCTGTCTTAATCCCAACTCCTGGTATGCCTGCAATATTATCTGTACTATCTCCCATTAAGACTTGCTTCCACAAGAATTCTTCTGCATCATCTGGTGATGTGTGCAAGAATTCAGCAGTACGATAATTGAAATGCATACCTGGGCATTGATAAAGAACATCCTTATCAGGTGAACAGATAATAGTTTTACGTGGTTCGTTCTTAGCATAATAACTGACCAAGTCATCTGCTTCTAATCCTTCAACTCCGTAGAATCCCCATTTTTGTTTGAGGTACTCTCTGAGTGAAGGAAAGATAACAGGTTTGACTCTATGTTTCCGATTAGCTTTATAGTCTGCACTAACTTTGTAACGAAAACAGTTATGATCTGTAAGAAATCCAACATATGTAGGGGTTTTGCATTGTTCAAGGATGGTCAAGATCCTGGAGTCTAGCCCTTGTAAGGCTTCCTCCAGGGTTGGCTTGTCCATCTCATAATAAATTAAGCTATCTCCATCAATTAGACATATCGGTTCCACTGGTCCTACACTCTGGTCTAACATTTCTTCCATGCAGCTTAACTTATAAGTTATTTATTCTAGCAATCTTTGCTTTTATTTCTTCAATACGAGAAGAAGACTTCTCTACTGCCTCTTTACGAGCTTCAGCCCATTCCCAATCAGTCTTAGATGCATAAGTTGAAGAGTGATAAATGGAACCATTTACACCAGCCAAACTTGAATGCACAAAATACTGAAGACAACGGATAGCACCAGTGTGATCATCTGGAACAGCACCGATATGCATCGGGTCTACAAAGATGTTGTGAATCTCACCTGATATACGGTTGATATACTCAAGACCTCCGAAGTGTAAACCAGGTACACAAGAACTGTGGTCATTAGTATTAACCTGATCCCAAGATCCAAGACGATGAGTACATCCTACTTTGATGAAGTGGCCAGGGTTAGCATAACCAGTAGGTCCTTCACAATAGAATGCATCTCCACCATTCCCCATGATAGCAGGTTGGAACAAACGATCTTCTACAAACTCTGGTAAGCCTTCTGACTCAATTTCTCCAGTGTCTACATTGAATGTACGTTTGTAACGATCTACAACCTCTCCAGTTTCAGCATCGAACTTGTGCAAAACTTCAGAAGAAACTTTGTAACCGTTCAATAAACCTTCCTTGGTAATCTTCATCTGATACATAGTAGCTTTCTTCTCAGCTACTTCATCACTCAATCCTTTCTCTTCAACAAGTTCTTTGAATAGAACAGGGTGAACATACTTTAGATTGATGAAGTTGAAGAATCTCTCAGAGAATTCTACACCTGTACCTTTATGCATCTTCTTCCAAAGAATTGGGTTACGTAACCAACGAGTCCACATCTTAACAAGTGGCATGAAATCTAATCCCATATCCATAGACTCGTAGATTCTCTCTACTAAAGCCTTAGGCATTGGAATGTTAGACATCACATCACCAGTCTTCAAGAAGAACTGCCCAGTTGCCTCGTTTACATAGATGAACTCACACTTATCTTCAATAAGTTTAGTGTAGTCCTCAATAGCCAAGCCATCAAAAGTATCTAAGATACCCTTTAACTCGTCCATTGTATTAGCAGAATCTGCTTTTTTTGCAAGTTCTGACATTTGTGCATACAACTTTTCAGTGTATGTTACAGAGAATGATTTCTCTCCGTAAGATCCGACGATGTTACCGTCAATTACATTTAAACTAATCATATAAGATTTTGTTATTGTTTGTATTACAAATTTAGTGAAATAAATGACTCGAACTCATTAATTTCTTCAACAGGAATGGTCATTTCGAGTAACCCTTTTGCTTTAAGATACAGCTGAATCTCACGTTTGGTAGCCTCATCTTCATACTTATAGTTAGAGATTTGAGACAACACATGTTGAGAACTTTCTGTGAAATCTTTGTAGAAAGATAGCAATGCTTCAAAGCCTGGAATACGAATCTCAGCTCCTGGAATATCAGATGCTATGAACAACTTACTTGATGTATCAGCAATTGCTTCTTTATCATCAGGAGAAGTCATACATACATACTCTAAGGCAGCCATCTTATTCAGTCTTGTAAACACATCATCAATTGCTGGAGCAGATTTACCCTTCAACTTATAAGATAGCTTGTCTTTTACAAAGTCAAGCTTCTCATAGATTTGAGAGAACAAAGGATTGATAGATTCTAAGTGCTCAAAGAAAGGTTGGACTCTTTCAATATCCATAACATGTGCAGCATAGTATATTCTGAGATATGGGCTACAAGTGATGTAGTCATTTTCAGTCACACTGTAGAAAAACTCATTGATGTGTCTGATATTTGCTACATTTTGCACCTGTTTTACATTGGCTTCACTAAGCTTAATTAACTGTGGAGTTTTAAAATCTCTGTTAATAGTACCTGTCATGTAATGTGTTAGCTCCCCTTTATCATTGATAAATCTAGAAGGATCACACATATAGAAATGCATAGGATCACTTCTACCATTAGAATAAGGAGGAGTGTAACTAGACCCAGCATAAACTTGCCCAATTGAAGGGGCAAAATAATGCAAGATCTCAGCAGCTAACTTAAGACTATTTGCATCTTCATCTGTACCATAATAGATAACAGTTTCAGTTGCTCTAAGTGCAGATAACTTTGGCTCTACCTTATCCCACACAGATTCATGCCAGTCATTAGCATGTCTTGCAGTAGCAGCACGAACAGTGTAACCTACAATTTGCTTGTTCAACTCACGAAGTTCAGCAGGAGTAAGTTTAAGTGTCCCTCCACCTGTAGCAGCCAAAGTATCTTCCTCCTCTTTAAGACTAGCCTCAAAGTCATCGGGAACTATTATAGTATCATAAAGTCTATAGCTTTCTGATTCTTCTAAATACTTCTCAACTTCTAATTGATTCTTCTTAATCTTCCCTAACTGAGCTTCAAGCAGTACCAAGTCCTCTGGTCGTGTAGAAGGATCATCACACTTGTCTTCTAAATCTTGAGTGGATTTCTTCTTGATAGATATAAAAGAACCACCATTCTCCTTCATAAGATATGCATCTTTAAGTCTGGTAAATCCTTCTTTTCTGAAATACACCTTAGCAATGTCAAACTTTTCCCAAGTATCAACATCAGTAGTATTAGAAACTATCTTAAACTCTCCGTTCTCAAGCTTATTAGTCAAAGTGTGAAGCTTGACATTAAACCCTTCGAATACCTTTCCCATGTGCTCAAACTTGATTCGTTTGTTCACTGGATATACCGGCTTTAAAGATTTAGTATCAATGATTCTACTCATTGCTTGTAACACTTTACCATTGGTAGAATATTCATTCTCAAGTCTTCCTGAGTACACTACATTCTTACATGCTTCTAACCATTTCAAGAAATCTGTCTCGTTCAGCCTCTCTTGCACAAGCTCTGTTGCCTCGTCACCTGCTTTGATAATCAAGTTCTGCACAAACTGTTTAGTGTTGTCCGACCAGATAACTTTCTCACGGCTTGGGGTAACATCGACTCCATCTTGAATAACTACTTCTTCCCCCTGTTCATTCTTGTACACTTGTCGTATAGGACACTTCAGACCAACTGCCCCATATAACTGCTCCATCTCCAACTCTCGGAAATCCACGTGACCATAGTTAATACCAGTGGTTGCTCCTTCTGATTTAACAATGACGATGTGTGGACGTGCATAGTAGTTACTCTCAGTGATAATTAAATGCTTTGAGTTATAGATTATACTAGGCTTGAAGTCGATCTCTCTTTGATGACCGTTCTCTTCAATCACATGAAATCTAACATTGCTCAAGTAAGTTAATTGCTCACTGACTGCATCTAAGAAACGATCTGCATTGTGCTTCTTTACTTTAAATGAAATCTCAGTTGTATTCAATTCAACAGTTGGCTGGTAATAAACCTTTGTCCCATCGGTAAATTCGATGTATGGATTTTCTTGGCCTGTACTAAGATCGAATCGTGGAATTAAGAAATCAGTCTTGTAATTAAAGCAATTTGCTTTGAATCGTTTCCCATTATAAATAGTTTCAATAGTGTAAAAGTCTACACCGGTAGATAATGCAACCTTAGCACCCAAACCGAAGGCACCAAAATTCTCTGAGGTATTACGTTTAGTTGAGTAACCTAGTTCTAGGATACCTTCTAATCTTCTACCTCCGATACCAACACCATAGTCTTTAATTATGAACTGGTCACAATATCCAACTCCAGCATTGTGCTTGTAATAAACGTCAACGTGGTTATTAACTACATCAAGATTAGTTATACTGTAATAACTAGCATCGAAGTTACTGTCTTCGTACTGCTCACCTTCTCGATTGATGTAATAATCTTCCACAGTTTTCTGGCCAGTCAATATCTCTATGGCAATCTCCTTCTCTCGTTGAGAATCGCAGGCATTTGTTACCAGCTCTCTGACTGTTGAAGGGATTGGGGTAGAATATTGTGTGGCTTGTAATATGTCAAACACTAGTTTCTCTGCACCACGATTAATTCGTTTAGCAACACCAGTGTCTGAACCGACAAATTCATTGTCAATCTGTTTGATACTCATAATAAGTTTCTAGCTTTTTTAAAATCGTGTTGAATCTCTAATAATTTCTTAGTACACATTTCCTGTAGGATAGGGAATATTCTTTTACTTGCATTGGTGTTAGTATAATCAACTGACCCTTGTGTAGGGTCATTAATTTTCTTATACAGCCATGAAGAATTTCCATTTATATGGTCTTTGTGATAAGGATGACTATGCCAAGCACCTCCTATGTAATAATAGTAGATCTTGTCTGTAGACCTCATGCTATCATAGATAGCATAATGCATCCCATTACCAATAGAAATAAGAATTAAATCCCCTCTTTTAAAAGTGTGTGGTTTAAGATAATCAGAGCCTTCATTAATGGTTAGGCTCATATTTCTTTAAATTTTAAGGTTTATAGCTCAGAAATGAGCTGAATCACCTGTAATATTTGTTTTTGATCTTTCGGTAAGAATAACGGGCAGGTAGAATTAGTATCGATTAGATGCTTCTTGAAGTTCTTCCAAGTGTTTGGAAATCTATCGTTAGCAAAACCTTTACATTCTATTACCCATAGCAGCTTACCATCTGCATCGTGACTCACAAAGTCTGGTGTGTAAGAAATCCCACGAATCTTATCCTTACTCTTATCAACAAACTCCTTACTTGTACCTTTGGTTTCAAAGATTACACAAGGGTAGTAGAATGCATCAGTAAGTTGGTAAGAATGCTCCTCGTACGTAAAAGAAACTCCAAGCTCTTTCAGCTTTTTATAGCAGAATACTTCAAGCATAGATTTGAACTTAATCCCATCTACTTCTTTCTGTCTTGCTTGAATTTTACCTTTAGTTAATCCTCTGGACTTGGGACCAGCCTTTCGTACAGTATTGGATCGAGTTGTTGAATTTCTTTTAGCCATTGACTTTCTGTTTCTTTTGCTCTTTGTGGTGATTGCACGTCAAAGTTAGTCGAAGTTCCGAGATTAGAAAATAAAGTTGCACACTTTTGCAGTATTTCATCTATTCTTAATCTCACTGCTTGGTCTGTATAATACGGTGTCTCCATTGTTTAGGGTAATTGAATTTTTACAATCTTCTCTGCTACCTCCACTCCATGATCCTTCATTAAGTCAGAGATATCCTTGGATTTGTAGTGGGCTGGCAAAATTATGTTAATTAGATTGAACTCTGAACAAATCTTATTAGCCATTGTCTGGCCAGGATTTGTTTCCTTCTCAAAATCATTATCATACAATACAGCTACAACTTCAAATCTTTCTTTTAACCCATCAATTAACTTTCGATCAGGCATCTGCATCTCACTCTGTAGAGCAATAGCTTCATATCCCAATACATTAAGGCACATGACATCCTTGAGAGAAGAGGCTAGAATTACAATGTCTCCATTGTCTTTCAGTTGCTCCCACCCTTGAATGTCATCTTTAGAAGTGTTGCTATACCACTTACCCTCTGTTTCAAATGGTCTGTAGACTTTATAATGACCATTAATGTTATATACATAACTAGGGCTATGGCAACGGTAACGTGCTTCATTTATCCAAAAGTAATCAATTGGTTCAACCCCAAATTTAATCAATAAACTCTTACTAATGTGGAATTTTTCCCAGAAATCTTTATCCTCTAATGACCAGCTCCTTGATCTTTTTTCAAGTTTAGTTGGCCGTCTTTCGATAACTTCCTGAGTACCATATGTAATAGCTATTTGACTTTTAATAACGGTTCCACTTTGTAAACCCAGACCAAAATCTGTGTCAATAACCCTCATTGCTTCTGAGAATGTTAAGCCAAATTTAGCTTGTACATAAGAAAAGCAATCATGACTATCTCCACTCCCAAAATCCTTATAGATAACTTTACCTTTCCAAGGTACAATCGAGCATGTAGGGGATCTGTCTTCTCTTAACTCACTGCAAAACTTGTCACCAAAATTCTTAAAATTGTGACAATAATACCTGAATATATCGTACTCAGATATCTTACACAAAATAGAATCCTTATGCAAGTATGCATCACTGCTTCTTGATTCAATCATAAGGAGGCTAAATTAAAAACAAAAGGGGTCATAATCGACCCCTATTGTTCTTTTGTTAGAAACTAATTACATCCAAGCATCCTTGTCACCTTCGTCTTCCTTGAAGGGACTTGCTTCTGCTGTATCAGCTACAATCATAGTTGGAGAATAAACCCCAAACTTAAGATCCTTAGTGTACTCAGCATTGAATGAACCGTAGTCCTCGTTAAGAGCCTTAACAAACAAGCTGTCGTTAGCTGGCTTAAGACGGCCAAAGTGACGGTTATAAACTGTCTGATACTTCTCGTCTTTAACACCAATCAACACACGAAGTTTGTTAGCACTTAATCCACTGATTAACTGCTTCAACTCTTTAACATCTCCTTTCATGATAGCATCGATAGTATCAAAACTAATCTTACCACCATTAGCTACGTTAGCCCATGCCTTAGTGAAGTTAACAAGAGTGTCTTCTCCAACATAAGCTTTACGGCTTGTATCAGAGTTCTTCCACCACTCATATGCAGGAGCTTCTTCACTCCATGTCATCTGACCGACGTTATTAATCCACATTGCTTTACCGTTCTTTGACATACGGTGTTCAGGCTTGGTTAAGATGTCGAATCTCACAGTGATACTTGGATCATCATGACGAAGATAGAATACAATCTTGTTGAA
>Ga0265593_1000812_pt1 | contig 15889 bp, 21 predicted proteins | sample saktaG_8_FD_190136 | JGI IMG/M metagenome (GOLD analysis project Ga0265593, IMG submission 190136) | Saline water microbial communities from Sakinaw Lake, British Columbia, Canada - sak_2011_5_24_36m | ecosystem: Environmental > Aquatic > Non-marine Saline and Alkaline > Saline ...
ACTGGCTGTTAGTATTAATGGCTAATAGCCATATCAAGAAGTGGAAACTTTCGATTAAATCTTCAGTTTACAACACTCAAAGCAACTCTCTAAACTAACCAAAAAATGATTTTTCAGGGCTGACTAATTAACTCGGTTGCATTCTTTTTTGTTTTGTCCAACTGTTCATTCGCTGTCTCACTTTGCGCTTTTAACATCGAAGCATCAGGACGACCTATTTGAAGTGGTTGGGAATACGGTGTCTGAAATGTATAGGAACTTACTTGCATGGCAAACCTCCGACTGTCTATATTATATAACTTTACACCCAGAAAACAAAAAAATAGAAAATCGTACCTATATCCGTCCAACAGAACGTCCAAGTAGAGTAAAAAAACTTTCTAAATTTTCTTCTGTCCCCTCAATTTCAAAGCATGCCCCTTTATCGCCAAACTCTTTAGAAACAATTCGAATATTTGATTGAGCACTCTCATACTCAACCATCGAAATATTCGAGTAACCGCATTCGATTTTATGAACAAAAAGCTTTTCATACGGCTGTAAAACCGCTTGCGCGTATGCTGCATTTGCAGCCTCTGCATAAGCACGCACTAATCCTCCTGGTCCAAGTTTTGTTCCACCAAAATATCGCACTGTGATAATAGCAGTATTGATAAGTTCATGCCCTTGTAATACAGATAAAGTTGGCTTCCCTGATGTCCCTTTTGGCTCACCGTCATCACCAGAATGCTCCACAATCTGATCGAATTCATTGAGATAACGAAATGCACTTACAAAGTGGACTGCTTTAGGATGATAAGTGCGAAGATAATTCATTTGCACTTCATAAAGCGACATAGGCATACAAAAAGCAATAAATTTTGATCCCTTGATCTCGATAGAATCGGTAAAAATTTCACTGATACAAAACATTTTCTTCCATTCCATCACTCTAAAATAAGGCTAAAAATAAACTGCTAGTAGTATTTTTGATCTCAAATATGAATATTCATATTATCATACAATACCATATCATCGAATCGGTGTGACCTTATCAGGCGTGGTTTTACTTTCACCGGTATAATGTAACTAGAAAAATCGGTAATATCCATAAATTTTGCTTTAAAACCTACGGTTACGGCATAAGTGTTCTGTGTAATACTATTGGCATACTCTGTTGTAAAATAGCCATAATGGATAGAATATCCAGTAGAAACATTATTTTGGCTATTGCTATAAGAGTACCCCAATTTGATATTATCATCAGGATAATAGTTCAGACGGGTACGATAATTTTGTTCTTTCGTCGAAAGATTTTTGTACAGCTGATTACCGTTTATCGAAACATCTATTGTTCCTATAGGCATCTCAAGCCGTTGAGAAAGCTGGCCATAGGTATTTTTAATGTCATTTTGAAGATATGTTTTATTTCCATTTACCTCAGTAGCACTGCTACCCAACTCTACATCTAAATCATCATTAAGCATATAACCGATCCCGACTGCACCCGAATACTGGCTAACACTTTCCGTAGAAGCATCATAGTTGTATACATTTTGGTTGAGATAGTTCACCCCAAATTTCGTGTACAGAGAATTATTTAATGGGTTTACTTTTATAATAGCAGCGGTTTTAACGGCATCCGTAGAGCTTTCAACCTTGAGTTTAATATTTGGTGCGTTATAAAAAAGCCCTCCTCCGCTATTGCTCGTCTGAGGTTGATTTGTTTTGGTATTGAGATTATACATCGTGATTAAACCAGTGCTGTTTGAACCATTGGTATCCTCTATTGCTGAAGCATTAAGTGCAATCGCCTCTAAAAAAAACAGAGGGAGAATTAAAACTTTACTCCTCATATCTCAATACCCTTTTAATTAAACATTTTTGAAACTATATATTTTATTGGCTTTGTACTGCATGAATTACGCCCAGCTAAATCTATTGCAATCATACTAAATTAATTCCATACGGCTTCACTGGACATTTTTTTTGCTATAATGAACACAAGAAAAAATAACAAGATGTAAAAATTCAAAGAGGAGAGATGCAAATGACGAAAAATGATATTTTGCAAAAATTGACTCAAGAGAAAGAATACATCCAAAAAATGTATGAAGTCGATAAAATCGGACTTTTTGGAAGTTATGCCAAAGACCAACAGACACCAAACAGTGATATTGATATCTATGTCGAATTTAAACATAAAACCTTTGATAATTTGACGGGTCTCTGGAATTATTTAGAAGATATGTATCATACCAAAATCGATTTATTGCATAAACACAAGCGAAGCCATGGTGCAATTTTTGAAAGTATCCAAAAAGAAGTGATTTATGGATAAAGCAACAATATCCGAACTTATTGATTTTATCCTTGAAAGCTTGAGGCTCATCAACAGACGATTCAGCGGCATTCAATCAAGTGACGATTTTTTAGATAGCGATGAGGGTCTTGATAAACTCGATGCGATATCTATGCGACTGCAGTCCATCGGCGAAGCACTGAAAAATTTGGATAAGCGACAAAGGGAGCTACTGCTTCAAGTTGCCGATAAAGAATATTGGAGTAAGATCATTCGGACAAGAGAGATTTTGACACATCACTACATCGATATCGATGCAGAAACTATTTATATGATATGTGATGAAAAATTAGCAGAATTAGAACAAAAAATTTTAAAACTTCAAGAGTACGTCAAATAACGCACATCGATTGACAATCTTCCTCATTATATTAGATACAATAATTTATGTATAAAGAAGCCCATAAATCACTCTTGCAATGGTACGAAATGAACGGTCGTCACGATTTGCCATGGCGCACCACAACAAGCGCCTACCACATTTATGTCAGTGAAATTATGCTCCAACAAACCCAAGTAAAAACAGTGTTAGAGCGATTTTATTTCCCATTTTTGGAAAGCTTCCCTACGTTACAAGATTTAGCCGATGCTCATGTCGATGATGTCCTAAAAAAATGGGAAGGATTAGGCTACTACACACGTGCACGAAACCTTCACAACGCCGCTCATCAATGCAATGGTGTATTACCGACAAATGCGCATGATTTGATGCAGCTTAGCGGTATCGGTCGCTCCACTGCTCATGCCATTGCCGCCTTCGCCTACAAAGAAGCCCTTCCGATTATGGATGCCAATGTAAAGCGGATTCTTCACCGCTATTTTGCTCTCAAAGAGAGAGATGAAAAAAAACTGTGGCATTATGCTTATACCCTTTTTGATCCTGCTCATCCGTTTGAATACAACCAAGCGATGATGGATGTAGGTTCATCAATTTGTTTGCCAAAAAAACCGCTTTGCGAGCTTTGTCCCTTTACCCATTCATGCCATGGCAAACATTCTCCGCAGCTTTATCCAGAACCTAAAATAAAAAAAATTAAACCTATCCGTACGCGTGACATTGTTATCTTTGAGCACAACGACACATTTGCCCTTTATCAAAGACGTGAACGCTTTTTATCCGGATTATGGGGATTTGCTCAATATGAATCGTTTGAAGGTAATTCAACGGATTTTTTAGGACATATTACACAACACTACAGCCACTTCGCCTTAGAAGCAGATGTTTATTGGTGTAAAAGCAAAGATGTTGGCGAAGAATTTGAATGGTTTAGCTTGGAAGAGATTTCTGATCTTTCGCTCAGCCGTGCAGATCATAAGGTGTTAGAATTTATAAAGCAAACCGCTCTGGCTCAAAAAATGTCTCATCACTGATATGACCAAATGCCGAGTTAATTGAGATAAAAAGATCGGGATATTTTTCTTCCATCTCTCCCAACATCACTTTCATGGAAGCGCGGGCATGAGGCATTTTGACATCAAACCGCATGGATGGGCACATCTCATCCCCGATGGTCGGCATTTCATTCTCTAGTGCACACACAGCAAGCTGACGTTCACGCAGTTGGATGAGCGGACGGATAACGATAAGACCATTACCTGCTTTGTATTTTGGAGCAAGCGCTCTCATATGACCGTTGTAAATCATATTCATAAAGAAACTCTCTGCTGCGTCATCGAGATGATGTCCTAAAGCTACTTTATTACATCCGTGTTCCAAAGCGGCACTGTACAATGCACCGCGACGCATACGGGAGAAAAAGCTGCAAAAAGATGAATTTTGACGAATTTTTTCCCCTGCTATCTCATAGGTTTTTGTTTCATGGATAATATGAGGTATTCCATGCTCTGCGCAATGCTCACTAAGCTTGGATAAATCTTCCCCCATTCCGTACGTTACCGTCACCGCAATAAGTTCAAATTTAAAAGGAGCACGTCGTTGTTGCTCACGAAGGGCATGTATCATCGTTAATGAATCTTTACCGCCACTCAATCCTACGAGGATTTTATCCCCTTCTTCGATGAGATTGAATGCCGCATTTGTTTGCCCGATTTTGCGCATAATCTTCTTGTTTAGTTTAATGCTCAATGCGCTTTACCATCTCTAAAACAAATGCAGCACTGACAGATGCAGACGTTTTCAAAAACGCATCAAAATCTTCGCTCGCTTCCCCATCCGCCGTATCACTGATGGCACGTAAAACAAAAAATGGTATGCCAAAGTTCTGACATACACACGCGACACTTGCACCTTCCATCTCTAAAGCATCAGCATTAAACGTTTGTTGTATCCACGATTTTCTCTCACTACTGGCAACAAATTGATCGCCTGTCGCAATAATCCCCTCGTACAAATCAACACCCATATCAATAGCAACTTCAGAGGCAAGAGAACGAAGCTCAGGGTCGGATTCAATCATCAACGTCCCCTCAGGGATAAAGCCGTACGGATGCCCAAAGGCGACAATATCGACATCATGCTGACATAAAGAAGAAGCCATAATCAAATCACCGATTTTAAGCTCTTTGGAAATCCCCCCTGCTACACCGCTAAAAAGGAGAACTTGAGCACCAAAACGCTCACACATAACCGAAGCAGTAATTGCTGAAAAGACTTTACCGATTTTTGAATAAGCGATTATCAGTTCATGCTTTCCATACATACACGTATAAAATACATTTCCCGCATGTTCAACCGTTTCATACGTACCGACACTTTCTAATATTGGATCGATCTCTTCTCTCATCGCTCCCATAATGGCTATTTTCATTCTAATTCCTTAGGTATTTTTTGCAATATAACGTTCTAATTTTTGAAGTTTATGATTTAATGAAACGATTTTTGATTCTTCATCCAAAAGAGAGAGTTTGTGTTCAACCGATCCAACAGGGGTAATCACCCTGCTTCCACCCCAAAATCCAAGTCCATCTTCAAAACCGACACGATTTACAAAGACAACATACGCTTTGGTTAGCAATGCAAGAGATTTTAACAATGCATCCCATTGAGATTCGATCAACAACCCATCATCACTAAAATCACGTGCAGGTGAAGCTGCCAATACATAAATAACATCGGTATCCAATGACGCGAGGGTAGCAAAAGTTTGCGCTCTCCATACATCTTCACACACAACCATAGCTACAGTGCCATGAGCCGTTTGAAAACTCTTGACTGCATCACCGGAAGCAAAATAACGTCCCTCTTCAAACATTCCATACGTCGGGAGATGATTTTTATGGTGGATATGAAGCAATTCACCTTTAGAAAAATAAAGGGCACTATTGTACACCTTCCCATCATCCCAAATCGCAGCACCTATAGCAATATCGCACAATGAACTAGCGTTTGCCAACGGCGATAGTTCATCAAGATTCCATGCATCTTCAAAAAGTTTATCTTGAAGCATATAGCCACTGAGTGCTAATTCTGGAAAAACGACAACATCGGCATCCGAATTGGCGTTAATGAGGCTCAATACACTCTCTAAATTCGAGCGATTGAGCTTGGGTGCAAACTGGATTAAAGCTACTTTCATGAGAGAGCTTCGCATACCTTTGCAAGAGATTCCATATCCGATACTCCCATTGTCTCTACATCAGGTGCATTGCGCTTATTAAGCCCTTTTAAAACCGCACCGTTACCAAACTCAATCATCACATCGATTTCACCAGCAATGGCTTCGATGGATTGTTTGTATTTAACCGGCTGAATCAATTGAACTCTTAACCACTCAATCGCCTCTTTTTTGGTTGCATATTTTTGAGTCGTGGCATTGGAGACAATCGGTGCAGTAAACGTATCCTGTACCATTTTTTCCATCGCTTCACCCAGTGGTTCCATTGCAGAACTCAAAAGGGGACAGTGGCTCGCAATCGACATATTTAGCAGCAATGCACGCTTTGCTCCTGCTGTTTTAAAGACACTCTCCATAGCACTCAAATCTTCTTTGATTCCAGCAACTACAAGCTGACCATTTTGGTTAAAGTTAGCAGGCCAAACGCGCTTACCCTCTGCATTGGCATTTGCACAAAGCTCTTCAACAACCGCATCCTCCAATCCCAAAATTGCCATCATCCCTGCATTAATGTCGGCACATGCAGTTTGCATCAACATACCGCGTTGATGTACCAACTCAACCGCATCAACATAATCAATCGCACCCGATGCACAAAGTGCACTAAATTCACCCAATGAGTGCCCCAGAAACAATACGGCATCCGTAGGATGAGCTTCTTGAAAAAGCTTATAAGCAATCAGTGAAACCAATAAAATAGCAGGTTGGGTATACGCTGTCTCATTAATCTGCTCGTTTTCTTCAAACAAAAGTTTGGAAAAATCAACACCGATACGTTCCCCTGCTCTCTCAAACATTTCACGAGCAAGCGGACTGTTTTCATAAAACGATTTTCCCATACCAATACTTTGAGACCCTTGTCCCGGAAAAATCATTGCTATTTTTTTTGAATTCATTCTGATTCCTTTATTTCAAGTTTATACTGTGCATGTTCTGTAATTTTTTTACGTAATGTATTGCGATTGAGTCCTAATTTATCCGAAAGCTGCAACTGAGATTTAAATCGTTTGATCCCGGCTTTGATCAAAGGAACTTCGTACAAATGTAAAAACTTTCTATAATCATTATTACTCCCAAGCTTCTGAAGCAAGAAATTTTCCATAATACCCATAAGATCATCTTCACTTACACTGCTTAACAAACAATGCAAATAAACCTGTCTGCGCAGCGAAAGGGCATTTTCACTCACATCAGGGAGAAACTCGTTCATATTTACAGAAATTGTTTTTCCGAATGTCTCTTGTGCTTCTTTCTTAAACAAATCACTCAACATTGCAATGTCTTCAGGACGCTCACTCAAAGAGGGGATACTAAGACGGATCGAAAAAATATTTTCCAATTGTTCCTGAGAAAAACGAAATCCGCCTGTGGCAATAATACGCGTTTTGGTTCGACTCAGCGTCTCTTCAAATCGTTTCAGATTCGAAATATCGTCAATTCTATGGATAATAATAGCATCGTGCTTTTCTAAAGCATCCAATAGTTCATCAAAATTACTGGCATCAATAACGGTGGCATTGGGTAATATATAACGTGCGAGAGTAAGTTTTCCAGTTCCGCGAGCACCAATAATTATGGCACTGACCGAGAGACCTTTTAGTAGACTAGCAGTTTTAAACGCCTCAAGCGAGGCGCTTGAAGCAGTTAAGAAATTAGTGACATCCACAGCCGTGGTTACCACCGCTTCCGCAACATCCGCTGTCATCGACAGCATTTTCAGCAGGAATACCGCTCATTGCTTCTTCAGGAGATGCATCACGAACAACATTGATAGTTACGGTGAACATTAAATCTTTACCGGCAAGAGGGTGATTAAAGTCGATAATAACATTGTCTTCTTTAACTTCTTTGACAGTAACTTGAACCGTACCGCCATCTTCGCCTTGACCGTATAATGTCATACCAGGATTCAAATCAATACCTGCAAATTGTTCACGTGGAAGTTCTTGCTGTGCATCTTCATTGTAATCGCCGTATGCGTCTACAGCCTTGACCATCACGTCACCTTTTTCACCCATAGACATATGTGCAATTCCATTTTCTAAACCAGGAATAATTTGCCCTTTTCCAAACATAAACACCAATGGTTGACCACCGATATTACTGTCTACAACATTCACGCCATCGCGAACTTCATATTCGATCGAAACGATCTGATTTGCTTCAATTGCCATTGATATGCCTTACAAATTTTAAGATAATGCGATTTTAGCACATTTAGCTATAGATAGGCTGAAAACCAAAATATAGCTATTTAAGCTTAGAGAGTTTTTTTGCTGCTTCTTCTGCTGCACCAGAACCGGCAAATCGTGAGACTGTTGCACTGTAAAATGCTTTTGCATTTGCAATATCACCATTCTTCTCCATTGATATCCCGGTATGGAGCAAAAGAGTGGGCATCGTAGAGGCTTTTTCATTTTCAGAAGCACTTTGCTTGTAATAAGAAACAGCTTCTTTGTATTTTTTCTGCTCGAAAAATATTTCTCCGAGCCAAAAATTAGCTTCAGCAGTTTTGTATTTTTTTTGGACCATCATCTCAAAATAAACTTGTGCTTCAGAATACTTTTGTTGCTCAAAAAGTTTTTTTGCTTCTTTTTCAGTGGATGCATTGTCCATTTTTTTGGGAGTAACAACAGGAGCAGGAAGAGAAATTTTCAATTGTTTTACCAAACTACTAAACTCTTCTTTGGTAACGTAGGATGCATTGATTCCATCAACCGTGCGCGACAACTCTTCAAGTAATGTCTTAAGTTGCGTGATATTATCGCTATTAGCACTGCTTTGTTTCATCAGCTCATCGATCGATTTGGATCTGTTTTGGTCACTCATTGACTCATTCATTTTTTGTAAAGACATTTTGTGTTCATTTACCGATTGACTAAGCCCTTCCACTATTGCTTGCATCCCATCAAGCCGCTCTGTCACTGATTCAACTTTAGCATTTTGAAGATTGTTCTTATGTGCAATCCCCTGAATCTCTTTTTTATTTTCTTGAATCAGTTTCTCTTCGTGAGTCAAACCGTATGGATTGGGATTATTGAGATCTCCCGCACCAAAAACCGAAGGCTCTGATGCACACAGAAGAGAAGAGAGAAGCGAAACGACTATAAGTGAGCGCATTTACGGAAGCTTGAGATCAACGCGACGATTTTTAGCCCAGCACTCTTGGGTTTTTTCTAAACAAGCAGGATTGCTTTCGCCCAAACTGGTCATGCTAATCGAATCTGCACTGATACCTTCGTTAACAAGAGCTGATTTAACCGCATTCGCACGTTTTAAGCCCAATGCAAAGTTATATTCATCACTTCCGAACTCATCACAGTTACCCTCAAGTTTAAAGGTTTTATTTTTAACCAATGCACTGTTTGTTTTTACGTTTTCTTGCATGTCAGCACGAATATCAAATTTGTCATAATCAAACAAGATGCTAGTGATACCTTTTACGCTATTACCAGCGCCATTGTTTGCATTGCTGTTTGCATCAGCAGGATTTGCATTGGTAACAGGAGCAATAACCGCTGTATTTGCACCGGCAGAGTTTTGTGCTGTCCCTGATGTTTGATTTGCACTACCGCTTGAAGCACTTCCATTTGCAGTTGCATCAATTGTTGGCTGTTTGGTTGAACATCCACTGAATACCAATAGTGCTAAAATTGCACTTAAATATGCTGTACGTTTCATTACAAGCTCCTTAAAATTAATAGCGAATTATACCTAAAAAAGTTTAATTACCAATCGAGGGATTGTATTCGGCCAACATGAAGAGGAAAAGTGAAGCTTTTATTAAGCCCTACTCTGATGATTCCTACTAAACTGCGAGAACCCTCTTGTTTAATGTGCAAAATGGCTTCACCATCGTACGAAAACCTCGGATAATCATTATCTCCGCTACTTGTCAATAGTCTTGATCCACTATTATTAAGCGATGATAAACGTAAATCAAATCCATTACCATCACGTGTTTTATACACTAATAAATTTCGATAGGTACTAAACGATGAATTATTTTTTCCATCAAAAACCAACTGAGATATTGCATTACTTTCCATTTTCTTTGAAAAAATATTAGGATTCCCAAAACGATTCGACACAAAAGCGATCGTATCACTCCCCATAAACTGACCATTAACATCAATTCCTGAATAATCTGTAACCCTTTTTTTTTCGTTTGTTACTAAATCATAAAGATAAATGTCCGGCTGACCATTGGGCGCAAGGGTCAAGAGTAATTTACTGCCATCTTCGCTCACATCCGAACATACCGCCATCCCATCCGATGAAATAAGAGGATGCTTAGCACCAGATGCCAGATTGACTTTATAAATCGTAGGTTTAAAATCATTGAGAGAGGTGTAATAAAAATCTGTCTGCTCACGATTTGCCCATTTGGCAAAACCGTACAGTCCACCACTGAGAATAACCTTTTGATATGCAAGAGTATAATCCGCTGCAACAATTTCAGAGTGACGTGCGCCACTGAGACGGACTAACAACACCTTACGCTTCATCCATTCCAAAGGAGCACCGCCCATTTTGGCATTTATATCATACGCAATAGAATGCGAAAGAAAAACCAGCATCTCACTTTGCTTTAAAAGATACGTCTTACTAAAAAGCTCTAAACTATTTTGAAACAATTTGATATCCGCTTTAAATCCGCCATTGTGATCATCTATCAAACGGTAACGCAGTATGTAGGCTGCATCTTTATGCGATAAAGCAGGCTGATTACTCTCAAATGTTTGTACTGCATACGAGTCATCCAAATCAAACAATGATACAACTTTTATGTCCGCACTTAACATTTTATGAAACTTTTGTGTTTCTGTACCTGTCATACTGCTTCCATCTTCAATAACAATTTTAGGCAGTACCCCAACATTTTTAGTCACTTCAAGTGTTATATCCGCACTCCAAAGTGTGATACCAAATAAAATAAACAGTGTCAAATAACGCATCTTAATCCTTAGCAGTCAAAATAATTTCAAAAATAGCTTCATCACCATTTGGATTTTTTGGAAGTGCTACTTGACGTAGTCTCTCCTTTAACCAATCGACTTCAGCATTAAATGCTGCATTTCCAGAAGAACTTATAACACGATATGAATCAAGCTTTCCATCAGAAGTCAACACTAAACGAACACGTGCACTAAACCCCTGAGTCCCTGCACCTGGGTGAAAGTTTGAATAAATAATTCCTTGAATTTTAGCTTTATAAGCATCAACTTCAGGTCCGGTTGATGCAGACATAACTTTAACACCGGGCTTTATTAAATCAACATTTTTTGCTTTCTCAAACAGTTGTGATGAACGTTTCGTTGATAAAACTTTCTCTTCCAAAGCATTCAATTCAGCAAGTTCTTTGGGACTATGTTTGGGCTCTTTTGGAGTGTTTGTCACTTTAATATCTGAAAAAAGATCGGTAATTTCCCTTTGTGATTGCTTCACATTATCAGTTTTAACGACTTTTTCTATCTCTGGTTTTGTCTGTGGTGCTTCTTCTGATATTTCACTTTTTGGCATGGGTTCAACTGCTGCTGAAGAATCGAGAGAAATTGAGATAATATCACTTTTAACGGATGCATACGCCAACGGCTTTACAAAAACTCCCGCTTGCCAAAAAACGATAAAGACAACCACACTGAAGAAAAAAAATGAAGCAATCCCGCTAATAATAAAAAGACGATTATTCTCTACAGGCATAGAAGATTAATTACTCGTAGCAAGAGAAATATTGGTTAGACCTGAGCGCTTAACGGCACTCATCACTCCCATAACATCACCGTATTCGAGGCTTTGATCTGCACTGATCCGAACGACACTTTCACGAGGAAATTGATTTGAATAAAGGGCAAAATTATCACTGAAGGTAGCAAGCTCAAACGGCTCATCATTAACCTTGATGTGCTTGGAATCTGTAATAATAATTTCTATCTCTTTTTTCTCTTTCACTTCAGTTTGAGCAGAACCTTTTGGAAGCTTGATCAACTCTTCGTAGACAATATTAGGAGAGATAACCATCAAGATGGCTAAAAGAACTAACATCACATCCACTAGGGGAGTAATATTAAGTTCAGGTTTTTCATCCCAATCAAACATTCTTAAGACTCTTTTGAAAGCAGCGAATCGCTTTGCATTCGTATCAAACCGACCAATTCAAAGGATTGTCGTTTTAAAATTTGGTGATACGTATACGCAAAGATAGCAACAAAAATACCTGATGCAGTAGCAACAAGGGCATCCGAGACGCCCATGGCTATAACACCCATCGTCCCATTAGAGCCTCCAATGTGCTTAAACGTATCCAAAATTGAAATAACCGTTCCAAACAAGCCGATAAAAGGGGTAGTAGACGCGACAATAGACAATACTGTCAACCCCTTAGTTGCCTCTTTAGTCGATGCATAGTGCGCCAAGTCTGATAAAGGTTTTGTTAAAAGATTAGAAGATTTTACAAAGTGAGCCAAAAACGAACGTTGATTAAGTCGATCCGATCCCATTAAAAGTGTTTCTAATGATTCGTTCTCAATGTCAATCCAAGTATTCAAAGAAGTCCAACGATAAATAAAGACCCAATTAATGAGGATGAAGTAAAGAGAGAGAACCAGCAACACACCAAGTGTCACTGGATGGCTTTTTGCAATAAAGTCAGAAAAAAGCTCAAACATGAGGTTTAGTACATATGTGAATGTGCAGCTGACTCAATGCGTGCAGAAACAGAAGCAATCATTGCATGAGAATCCGCGACACTGTTGATAAGAGCCTTAGCTTCATCAAGAGCCATAGCAATATCGCTTTCGCTATCACCACGAATAGCAACAGCGCCATCAACCAATACAGTAACCGTGTTGTTACCAACTTGAACGACACCCCAGTTGACAACAATGGACTCTTTTTTGCCATTTTCTTTAATAATATCGATAACACCTGCTTTGAGGAGTGTTGTCAATGCTACGTGCCCAGCAAGAACACCAAATTCACCCTCTTCCCCAGGTACCGTTACATTAGCAACAGGCCCATTGAAGATTGAACCATTTGGAGTTAGCACTTCTAAAACTAGAGTATCCATTTCATTCCTTTAAAAAGCAATTACTTGCTTTTCTGTTTTGCAGCTTTTTCAATCGCCTCGTTCATATCACCAACCATATAGAAAGCACTTTCTGGTAAGTGATCGTACTCGCCGCTCAAAATACCTTTGAAACCTTTAATGGTCTCTTCAAGTGAAACATATTTACCTGGAGAACCTGTAAATACTTCTGCAACGAAGAACGGTTGAGAAAGGAATTTCTCGATTTTACGAGCACGCTCAACAACCGATTTATCTTCTTCTGAAAGTTCATCCATACCAAGAATGGCAATAATATCTTGCAAGTCTTTGTATTTTTGCAACATTTTTTGTACACCGCGAGCAACATTGTAGTGCTCTTCGCCAATGATTTGCGGATCAAGCAAGCGTGATGTTGAATCCAATGGATCAACTGCAGGATAGATCCCTTTTTCAGCGATTTTACGATTAAGAACCGTTGTCGCATCAAGGTGTGCAAATACAGAAGCCGGAGCCGGATCCGTCAAGTCATCCGCAGGTACGTATACCGCTTGAACTGACGTAATAGAACCTTTTTTAGTCGATGTAATACGGTCTTGAAGAGCACCCATCTCACGCGCCAATGTCGGTTGGTAACCAACAGCCGATGGGATACGTCCAAGAAGTGCTGACATTTCAGAACCTGATTGTGCAAAACGGAAGATGTTATCGATAAACATCAATACATCAAGCCCTTTTTCATCACGGAAATATTCCGCCATAGTAATACCTGTCAACGCAATACGGTTACGTGCTCCAGGAGGCTCAGACATTTGACCATAGCACAGAGCTACTTTGTCCAAAACGTTTGATTCTTTCATCTCGTGATAAAGGTCATTCCCCTCACGAGTACGCTCACCAACACCTGCGAATACAGAAAGTCCATCATGACCGTGTGCAACGTTGTGGATAAGCTCCATAATAATAACGGTTTTACCAACACCGGCTCCACCGAACAAACCAACTTTACCACCTTTTGAGTAAGGAGCTAAAAGGTCAACAACCTTAATCCCTGTTTCAAACATTTCGGTTTTAGTGCTTTGCTCGATAAGTGGTGGAGGATCACGGTGAATTGACCATGTATCACAATCCGTAATCTGATCACCGCCATCGATGGTCTCACCGATAACGTTGAAGATACGTCCAAGGACTTTTTCCCCTACAGGAACTTTGATTGGGTTACCAGTAGCATGTGCTGCCATACCACGAACCAAACCTTCAGACATATCCATAGCAATAGTACGAACACGACCATTACCAAGGTGAGCTGCTACTTCTAATACAAGACGAGTTGTCTTTCCCTCAACACTAACATTTACTTCGATCGCTTCATTGATTGCTGGAAGGTAACCTTCAAAATCAACGTCAACAACCGGACCAATTACTTGAGCAATTTTACCAATCATTCTATCCTCCATAATTATTTCATCGACTCGACGCCGCTGATTATCTCGATAAGTTCTGTCGTAATCGCTTCTTGTCGTGCTTTGTTAAACTTGACAGTCAACGATTTAACCATTTGTTTTGCATTATTTGTCGCCGCATCCATTGCTTGCATACGAGCACTGTGCTCTGCTGCAACCGAATCAATTAAGGCATAATACATATTGTATTCAGCGTATTTTGCGATCAACGAGTCGAGCATCTTCTCTTCATCGTGCGCTTCAAGCTCAAGAACACTATTGCTAGCTTTCTCACAATCAAAATCTTCGATTGTTACAGGTAAAAGTCGATTAACATGCAATTCTTGAGTAATAACGTTTTTATATCCGTTATACACAAGATAAACAGCATCTACAATTCCATCATTGAAATCTTTGATCGATCTAGCCATAAACTCACTTGAACGTTGCATATCGGGTGCAGAACTAAGATTTTTCACTGCATCAAGTAATTCAACTTGATTAAATGTAAAATATTCAATCCCTTTTTTACCAATACCACGAACACGAATGTTTACACCTTTATCTTTGTACTCGTTCATTAAGCGCTTGACTGCTTTGATCGTTTGCATGTTAAAACCACCGCAAAGACCTTTGTCCGCTGTTACAAAAATAATATCGATCGTTTTTGGCGTATCGTTTTGAACAAAACAACGGCTTTGAATTCCGCCTACTTTATTGCATTGGATACGACTTGCGATTTCAGCGATAACTTGATTCGTTTTTTGAGCAAACAGACGTGAACGTTTTGCAAGTTCTTCTGCACGGCGAAGCTTGGCTGTAGAGACCAACTTCATTGCACGTGTAGTTTTTTGCGTATTCGAAACACTCTTTATCTGTCGTTGAATCTCTTTCAAGTTAGCCATGAGAATCCTTAGTTAGCAACGAAAGTAGTTTTAAACTCTTCGATCGCTTTTTTCATCATTCCCATCGTCTCATCATCAATTTTTGATGTTGAACGGATATTCTCAAGAATTTGTGGATAACTTGCATCGATGAATGGATAAAGATCCGCTTCAAATTTGACAACAGCGGATACTGGAAGGTTATCAAGATACCCTTCATTACCTGCAAAAATAATCAACGCTTGCTTTTCAGCTGGAATTGGAGAATATGGAGGTTGTTTCAAAACTTCTACCATACGCTGACCACGCTCTAGTTGTTTACGGCTTACTTCATCCAAATCAGAAGCAAACTGAGCAAACGCTTGAAGCTCACGGTATTGTGCCAAATCAAGACGTAATGTCCCTGCAACTTGTTTAGTTGCTTTGATTTGTGCAGCACCACCAACACGTGATACAGAAAGACCTACGTTGATCGCAGGACGAATACCCGCATTGAACAAATCAGTTTCCAAGAAAATCTGACCGTCAGTGATTGAAATAACGTTAGTAGGGATATACGCCGCAACGTCACCCGCTTGTGTTTCGATGATTGGAAGAGCAGT
>Ga0265593_1000816_pt1 | contig 15803 bp, 14 predicted proteins | sample saktaG_8_FD_190136 | JGI IMG/M metagenome (GOLD analysis project Ga0265593, IMG submission 190136) | Saline water microbial communities from Sakinaw Lake, British Columbia, Canada - sak_2011_5_24_36m | ecosystem: Environmental > Aquatic > Non-marine Saline and Alkaline > Saline ...
TCAGGAACATTACAAGAGTAAATAAAGAAACCATTATGAAAACTGAAGAAACACCCGAAAAGAAAATTATCGTTGTTTACAGGAAGGACGGGAAGACACCCGATTTGAGGTACACAGGTTTGAGGGATCATGTCTTATTACATCAAACAGCAAAACTTAAGGATATACCAGTGCAGATAAAACCTACCGGGAAAAAACCGGTTTGGAAAGTCAGCAGTTAAAGTTGTGTGTCTTCCGGGCAAGTTGGCCAGGCCGCCGGCTTGTCTGCATCAGCAAGAACCAGCTGGTGCTAAAGATTACTTTGTTACGTAAGTGGTCGTGGGTGAATAAATATACAAGGTTGCAACAGTCACCAAACCATTGACAAACGATTGTTTCGTTTTGACGGTGTAATCTTTTGTGTCACCTGCCATTTTTTTGGGATCGGATAATTTCACGCGGACCAAACCTCCAAGCATGTAATGATTCCATTTTGTTACTTGCTGGGTGCCTTTTGCACCTTCACCAACCGTAGTTTTATAGGTATAGCATGAAGTAAATAAAAATGAGCACAAGATTAATCCAACCGACATTGTCAGAATAATCCCTTCCAATTTATATATAGTAATGGACTGAAAATGAATGATAAAAAACGGTTCTATCCCACGCAGTTTAAATTATTTGCGGATGATCACCTTCCTGTTGATTACACCGGATGCGGTTTTAATTCTGAGGAAATAAAACCCGTCATTGAATTGTGCGGTATTGATGGTGCATTCAGGAACTGGTTCGGGCAACTTTATATTCATGATCTCCCTGCCTTCAATATTCTTCATCTGGTATCCTGAAATATAGGCCTGCCCGTCAGGGGAATGAATAATCAGCCTTTCTGATACGGGGTTGGGATATATTGTAATCCCGTCGGGAGAATCCGTTTCACCAATCCCAAGTGGATTTCTTGCAACACCTATTTTGATCTGGTATGTTCCGGTTTCCCCGGTATATTCAGGAGAGAGATGGAACAGAACAGCACCTCCATTGTTCATCACGATGTTGTAGGGTATGGTATCGTCAAATATGGCCGACCAGTTCTTCCCGTCGGTTGAGTATGACCAGATCCCGTCAAGGGTATAGCCATGTGACGGATCACTCCGCTCATCGTAGAGAATACCGGATAACACATAGGTATATCCCTCAGGCAGAGTGATTTTATAAAAATCATAATCCAGTCCGTTGTGACAATTTGCTCCATTGGTCATGATGACCGCAGGATTTGTTTCGAAACTGACCGGCAGTGCAGTAGCAGTTTCCTGCGTGTTGTTTGATTCATACTGGTCTGCAATAAGCGGGACCGCCAGGACCCATATTTTGACAGGATTTCTGTACACACTTGATCCGACCAGCTCCCATTCCGTCGCTCCTTCAGGCAAATACTGCAGTGCCAGCAAGTAGGTGCCGGTATTCACATTCAGGCTTTGCGTGTTGAAGGTAAGTCCGTTCGTATGTTCCTGAGATGGAAGGGTAACACTTGTTTTTTCTTCGATAACATTTACAGAGTCTCCGTCAACATCGAACAGTGAAAGGGCAAGTGTGCCATGCAGATCAGCGGGTCCGTTGTTGTTTGTTTCAAGTTGAATGCTGAGCGGATTACCCTTTGAAATGATTACGCCGCCACCGATATTCATGTTCGAATACATCTCAATATCATTCTGATGGACGATTTTGATCCGCTGCTCGCTCAGGTATGAATTGGTGTCAATCACATCCTTCCAGTTGCTGTCGCCCGTGCTGTAATTGATTCCGACATAATAGGATCCGGGCAGCATGGCAGAAATCCTTTGATTGGTAAAGGTGATCCCCGAAGGGAATTCGGCTCCGGGTTGAAGTGTGACCCCTTTTAAAACCTGGACATAATCGATAAAGATGTCATTGGTATCAAATACAGCAGCACAAATGTCACCATGGAAGACCACCTGGTCGTTATTGATGATGTTGGTATGAAATGAGAGCGTGTCGTTATAGCTGATCGTGTCTGATTTAAAGGTGATGGGGGCACTCATGCAGAGCTGATAAAACTTATCTCCGCTGCTTTTTGTATTCCCGGGTTTGACTCCCAGGATGGCATGCTGACCCGAATTATAGGCACCCGTTCCTCCTCCGATACCACCCGAGCCCGGGTTGAGGTTATCGATCCGAAAGTCTCCGTCAGACTTTCCTCCCCATCCCCAGTTGATGTGAAAAAAATCGCCCATAATGTTGGTAGCGTACCCATCGATCACAAAGCAGTGGCCGCCATCGCCGTCTAATCCTCCATAAATGATTGGCCTGCTTGCATCCAATTCTGTCTTGAGCAAGGTGGACCATTGAATATCACTGTAATGGTCCTTCTGAACCCCCTGCAAGGTGCCTGCATATCCAAAATAAGTTTTAAGGGCATATTCGGTGCAATGAATGCGAGGCAGGCTTCGGGCTGTGATGATTTCCGCAGTACTGCCTCCGGCCGACGATACATTATAATTCATTTCAACGCTGACCCCGCAATGATACATCAATTTTGCAACGGACAAATTTTGTTCCTCCAGCTTGTTTGGCATTGATTTCCAATTGTAGGTAGTACCTGAGAAATTGGCCCCCAGTTTCCCGTATAACAGGGTTTGATATTCATGATGGTTGGTTCCTGAAGGAGGCCAATTGTGGTACTTCATGACCATCGCCATAGCCGTTGCAACACATCCCGTCACCGTCCACTCCCCGGTATAAAGATTTCTCGGGCAAAGCGTATTATAATAATAGGGACCCTGATCCCATGTCGTTGTCATCAGGGGACTTACTCCCTGCTGTGATCCTGGAATCTGTGCAGACGGATTGCTTTTTGAAAGTGAGGCCCATTCTGACCTTATTTGCGGAGTGGCCTCAAGCCCTGCAGTAATCGCAAAGCTGATCTGATTTCCATAATCCTCCAACCAGCCGGCAAGGTTTGCCGGCATCATATCGGCAACAAAAGCTCCTTCTGATGAACAGGCAAGAACCGGATGTACCGCGTCATCGCCTGAAATAATGATAAAGCCTTCCGAGCCATTGATGTTATAAACATAATACAGGGGCAACGGTGATGCATGGGATTTTGTAGTGGCCGTTTCCTCGGGAGCATAGCACCTTTTCAGGAGAGCCGTCTTTCCATGCTGAGAGAATGCAGGAGTTGAAGCCATGTAATTGGCCGCAATAATACGGGCATACTTTTCCTTAACCGTTTTTCCTTGAGAATAGCCAAAGAATAAGAAAACCGTCAGTAGAGTTAATACTGGTTTTTTCATATGCGTGCGTTTTAGCAGATCCAGAATTTGCAGTTTCCATCTGAATGTTGTATGTAACAGCGTTCATTGGTTTAAAATGGATGGGATTAATTTATCATTATTAATTCATTTACTCCTATCACGATTAGTATTGCAATTGTTCCCAAAATGGTAAAATATCCTATCGCTTTCGTATTCAGTTTCATAATCCGGTTACATCTCCACAAAATCAAAAACAGTATCGTTAGCACAATCGCTGCAATGATATACTTATTCGTATCCATCATTGATGCTATCCTTGCTTCATCTTGCAAATTAATTCCGCCGAAAACAATGGAGAAAAATCTTGAAAATATTGCAAAAAATGTAAATGAGTATGCATAAATTGATTTAGTTATCCAGGTAATGAATAAAAATACAAACGCTTGTATCATTGTAAAAACAGGTCCTCCTATGGCAGACCATAAAGCATCATAATCATTAATGAAATAGCCACTTTTCGGAGCTGAATTATTTAAGCTTAATGTCATATCATTCCCCGATAGTTCTCCAAATATCCAATGTCCGGACTCATGGAAGATAGATGTGATGAATGCAATTGGTATAAATAAAATGATAACTTTCCAATTAATCTGACTTTCTTTTAAATCAATGCTTATTCTTTTGCAAAATGTCTCTTTCATTTTTAAAAACTCAATTTGGTCCGCTAAACAATGTTATGCAAAGTGCCTTTTTCTGTCAACATCAATTACTTCATATAAATATTCATCCAATTCAACCAAAACCTGTACGTTTCCATTTGTGTTACAGGGTCGGTGGCCATGTGGGCAGCAATTGGCCAGCCAATAAATTTTGTAACCGTACCGTTATCGATCAGGGTATGGTATAATTTATAGGATTGCGTAACTGGTACTCTTGGGTCGCCCGTGTTTGCCAAAATGAGTGTAGGTGCTTTTATGTTTGTAGCCTCAGTTATGGGTGATTGCGCAATGTACTTTTTCATGTTATCGCCTACCCATGGTGAGCCACCAATAAAACCTTCACGAGCAACATTGCCATCGCTAAAATTGTATTGGTCAACCAAATCAGTCACCGCTGCACCTGCAACTGCTGCTTTCCAACCATCGTAATGCCCTGCTAGCCAAACCGTCATAAAACCACCATACGACCAGCCGCTTACTCCAATTTTGGCAGTGTCTATTATTCCGGTAGCGGTTAGTTTTTTCAGGCCTGTCATAACATCACGGCCCGGGCCTGCACCCGCATCGGCCACTATGGATTTTCTATATTCGTTACCTGAATTATCACTTCCCCTATAATTGGGCTCAAATACAAAGTATCCTTCGTTTGCCAGCAGTTGCGGAAATATTGAAAACTGTTCTACCGATGCGGCGGCGGGGCCGCCATGTATTACCAAAACCAAAGGATATTTTTTGCCTTTTTCATAGTTGGTAGGATAGGTTATTATGCCGCAATGTTTCCAACCGTCATTTTCCCATCTGATAGTTTCTGTTTTGCCCATCGTCATCTTGCTCACTTCGCTGTTGTAATCAGTTAATTGAATAAGTTTTGAAGTGGTTGATGCCATAAAATATAATTCAACAGGTTTACTTGGTTCAGAACCAGTAAATGCAATAGCCCCGGTTTTACTAATTGTAGCGTCCATCCAAAATGCCCAGGAGGGGCAAACACTTCCTAAGTCAAGAGTCTTCGTTTTTCCGTCTAAACTCATGCTCCACATTGAAGTTTTATTGTCGCTATGTCCGCCCACCAATAAGTTTTTACCATCGGGCATCCAGGCAGAGAGATACAGGTCTCTGTTTAATTTGGAAGAAATGGGTATGCCTTCACTGTCAGTTGCATTGGTAACCCATAATTCATTGATACTTTCATTCGTATCATCTCTTTTAAACCAATAGGAAATTTTACTCCCATCCGGTGAAAAATTAGGGTAGGCCTCAAATTTTGTTCTTGTGGTTAATGGCTTGTAACTTCCATCTAAAACGCTAAGCATTTGGATGGTTCTTTTTTGCCCATCACCTGAATAGGCAGATACAACTTTTACAAACAGGATGGTTTTACCATCGGCCGACCAGGAGAATGGGGAAGAAGGTGGACTTGGTGGAATAACAAGGGGTAAACTCCAATCGCCATCTGTCAATCTTTTATTTTCTCCTGTATTTGTATTTACCAGCCAAATATGAGCAGGCAATGGTTGGCTGCCAACAAACATATCATTGTTGGTTATTTCAAAACCAGTAAAGCCTTTTTCAATCTCCTGCTTATTTTTGGGTTCATTGAGTGCGGCATAAGCAATGTCTGCTGAGTTGGGGCTCCAGGCAAAATGTTGCACACCTTTGGGTGCTTTGGTAATTTGCTTTGCTTCGCCGCCCATCATGGAGAGTAAAAAGATTTGATTGGTAGCATCTTTACCTTGTCCAACTTTGGATATAAAAGCCAATTGTTCCCCATTGGGCGACCACCGTGGGCTGGTTACTGCAAACCTATCTTGTGTGAGCACTCTCTTTATCCCCGAAGCCACGTCTACCAAAACCAATTCGGCATTGAAACGGTTTTGAACATAGTCGGGTCTGGACACAACAATAACAACGCTTTCACCATCAGGGGATATTTGTGGGTCGGAGATATTGACAAACTTGGCATAGTCTGCTAATTCAAATTTCTTTTGTCCGTAAACATTGCTATTCCCAAATGCAAGCAAGATTGTTGTCAATAATGTAAAAGCTATTCTCATGTAGTTAAAATAAATTTCATCAAGATCTTTTACAGCTTCATTTGTAAACCTGTACTTGGCCATACCTACATTTGATTCGCGTGAAGTGATTTTAAGTGGTTCTTTGCATTAAAATCCTGCGCAATTCCACTTCCTTCACCTTGTTCAAGAGCTGATTCGAGCGCTTCAATCTTTCTCTCCTCCTGTTCCAGTAATCTTAATCCTGCCCGAATGACCTCACTTGCTGAATGGTACCTTCCTGATACTACTCTTTTTGAGATAAAGCTCTCAAAATGATCGCCTAATGATATTGATGTGTTCTTGCTCATAATAATTGATTTTTTACAAAAGTACCAAATATTGGTACTTAAAAGCAAGCTTTACCTAAAATAATCCAGCATAACGCCCCGCCGTCTTATGGATGGGCCGGACACACTGACTCCCTTTCGCCGATTTTGGCTGATCCCTTCAACCTTTTAACAATCAATGAATAGGGATGGTCCATTTACATCGGCCTGTCCACCGGGTTAACATTTTTCTTGACTATTGTAGTCAATGTCATAAATTTGTTATTCATCCTGGCAAAACTTGAAAATATCCTTTATAACCCGAACAAAAACATTGAACCATGAAAAAATCCACAATTATTGTCATTTTCTTAGTATCATTTTTCCTGAAAATCCAGGCACAGGACTATCTGATTAGTTTCGCGGGGTCAGGCGATACCAACGTAGTTAACACCGTAAAGGTTGAGAATTTAACAAGCAGAGATACTGTTACCCTGAACGGGTCAGATATTTTACATTTAAGCGCAACTGTGGGAATTGGCTCGCCGGATCGCGATAACGGAGCATTAAAGGTATATCCAAATCCAATGGCGGAGCAGTCAACATTGACATTTGTTTCATCTGAATCAGGAAATGCGGTTATCTGCGTGGTTGATCTATCCGGTAAAACTGTTTGCCAAACCAGCGCTTTGCTTTCCCGCGGAGTACACAGTTTTCATGTTTCCGGGATTAACCGGGGTATGTATTTTGTTAAAGTTAGCGGAAAAAATTATTTCCATTCGATAAAACTGACAAGTCAAAGCATGGTGCAAAGCGATGCACGAATTGAGTATGTTTCTTCTGTTGAGAATATCCCGGGAAAACAGTTGAAAAGTTCCGCCGCAACAATTGATATGCTATATACGAATGGCGATCAATTACTTTTTAAGGGTATTTCCGGCATATACAGAACCGTCGTTCCCGATGTGCCGACCAGCAGTAAAACAATAACGTTCAATTTTGCAGCATGTACCGATGATGATAATAACAACTATTTCATCGTACAAACAGGCACCCAAAACTGGATGGCGGAAAACCTGAATGTCGGAGTCCGCATTAATGGGAATCAGAATCAAACCAATAATGGGATTATTGAAAAATACTGTTATGACAATAATGATTCCAATTGTACGGTGTATGGAGGATTATACCAATGGAACGAGACGATGCAATATGACACCACCTCAGGCAGCAAGGGAATCTGCCCCTCGGGCTGGCATTTACCAACGGATGCTGAATGGACCTCATTTACAACCTTTCTTGGGGGTGATACTGTTGCAGGCGGAAAAGTGAAATCAACCGGTACGATCGAAACCGGTACCAGTCTGTGGTATTCACCCAACACCGGAGCAACCAACGAAAGTGGGTTTACAGCCTTTCCTGCAGGCAGCCGCAGCGAGAATGGAATGTTTGATAACGCTGGGCTCGGTGGCAACTGGTGGTGTTCGTCAGCGTGGTTTACTTATGCAGCCTGGTTCCGGGGACTGAACTATAATTACAGTAATGTTCACCGATATGTCGCTGGCATTAATGTCGGGTTTTCTGTGCGTTGCCTTCGGGATTAATCCTCCAACCATGAAAAATCTGACAAATTATCTGTTCATCATTTTCATTTTAATTCTTGCATCATGCAGCAAAAAGGCAAGTGATGTGGTTTCTGCTCCCCAACTCAGTGAAGTTAAATACGTAACTACCGGCGATGTGAAGATGGCCTACCGTACAATCGGGGAGGGATATCCTCTTCTGCTATGCATGGGATACACCGGGGTCATGGATATGTGGGCTCCTGTTTTATTACAAAAACTGGCAGAAACTTACAAAGTAATTATTTTCGAAAACAGGGGAATGGGCTACTCAACCATCATCAACGACACTGCCGTTTTTTCAATAAAACTGTTTGCAAAAGACGCGGCAAACCTGATGAATGCACTGAACATCCAAAAGGCCCATGTCATGGGATGGTCAATGGGAACTTATATCGCACAGGAACTTGCCCTTGGCTATCCAGACAAGGCTGATAAAGTGATTCTTTATGCAGCTGATTGCGGTGATTCTGTCACGATCCAGCCCGATTCTGCTTTAATGGCCAGCCTCACCGACCCGAATACATCTCCGGCGACTAAATTATTGGTTTTATTTCCACCGGAATGGCTGACACGATCCGATGCGTTAGCATATTTTCCCATGGATGTCAAAGAAGCAGATCTCAACATCTGCAAGAGACAGGATGTTGCCTGTCAAAACTGGTTTAAAGAAGGAGGAGGGACCAGTAACAGGTTAAGCGGTTTTGGGAAAAAGACCCTTCTGATCACCGGTGATCAGGATATTGCCACGCCATGGAAAAATACAATGATTATGCAGCCCCTCATTACAAACTGTAAAATTCTGATCGTACCAGGATGCGGACACGGTTTGATGTATCAATATCCTTATGATCTTGCAGGTCATGTATTAACTTTTCTGAAAGAATAATGGTCCTAAGGACAGGGACTATTTACTATGGGCCTGGGCCTCTAAACAGTTGAATTTAATCAATGAATTCATACAGGATCAATCTAAAACCAAAACTGTTTTATGCGCAGGCAGGGGATAACAAAAATCGAAATTTATCAAATTAAAAGAACCCCGTGCCGGTTATGCCAAGGTTCAAATAAAAAAAACCACCTACTGCAGTTGTTATAAGTGGCTGATTGTCTTGCTCCCCTTACTGCGCAAAGTTGCAACCGGATGACTTTTGCTCTGCAGGGTTAAAGTGTTCGTTTTATGAGCCTTCCGTTATTGATAGAAATTTTCCACAGACATTGTAATCAAAAATATCGAACTTTGTAAGGGGTTAAGACAGAGAAATTGCTAAAGCCCCCCAACCACAAAAAGGCCATCAAATGAAGACCATATTTTATGCCTTATTCTTTTCACTTCTTTTATTGGGCTGCAAAAAAGAAGGCGGGAACACATATAGTCCTTGCGACGCAATTGATTTAAGTAAACCTGTTGATAGTGCAATATTGAAGAAGTATCATTATGACACTGTCACATTTAAACCAATTGATTTAAAAGCAATGAATTTGGAAGTGGGTTCCATTCATTTTGATGCCTCTGTCCCGACTGTGATATGGGCATTAACGATAGAACTGTATGATTCAGTTATTCCTTCCAAAAGAATATTCTTCTCTGTCCAGGACCGTCACAATAATAGGGACAGTTTAATCAAAACGGGGTTGCATTTGGCAACTGGAGAAGGGAGTGATGCAATAACCAATCTTTTACAGAATTCCGGATTTACGATAAATTCAATAGGATCAGATGAACTTGAAATCTATTTTGATGACTTAACAGTAATGCCAAACAACAATCTCTCTGCTAAAGGATATGTTCAAATCAAAAAAGACATTTATTGGCAATGGCCCGCAGGGATATGGAATGGAATCAAATATATCTATCCTTGTGACAATGACTATTTAGACTATTGTTTCCCAATTTATTATCTTCCGGTAAAAATATACTTTAATACAATGGGTAGGTCACGAAATCCTTGAAAATTTCTTTAGGATTTAGGGGCAGATTGTCGTATATTTGTCATAGCGGTCGATTGAATAATAGCGTGTGTGTTTTGCTGACAATTAGGGTTTTTAATGTGTTTTGTTTGTGTCATTCGAGTTAGGTTTTATTGAAACACCAGGCTGACCGTTCCTGGTGTTTTCTTTTTTATGAATATCCAAAGATGAAATGCCAGCCGTGGACTATTATCAGTTGTACGTGTAAAACTTTGTTTACATTTTGACTTTTTCAATTCGGAAGATATGCCGACCAAAATAATCGACCTTACCCAACTGCTCAACGAGAGAATGATGGTTTACCCTGGTACTGCTCCACCGACATTTGAAATCACCAATACCGTCAATAAGGATGGATATCGTGAACACCAAATTTCAATGCTCTCTCATACGGGAACCCATATTGATGCTCCCGGCCATATTCTAAAGGACCGTAAATCGCTTGACCGGTTCCCGATAGACAAATTCACTGGAAGGGCAATGGTAATCGATTGTCGTGGCAGAAATGAAATCACACTGGAGTACCTCCAATCATTTGAAACCAAAATTTCAACCGTTGAATTTGTTCTGTTCTTCACCGGCTGGCAAGACAGATGGAATACCGTTGGCTACTTTAACGATTGTCCCGTTCCAACCAGAGATGCGGCGCAGTGGCTGACAAAATTCAAACTTAAAGGTGTTGGCGTTGACGCATTCTCCCTGGACAAAATTATCTCGGCGCATTTGGTCACCGAAGAGAACCTCCCCAACCATTATATTCTGCTGGGCAAAGAGATACTATTAATTGAAAATCTGACCAACATTGATAAACTCATTGGCCATTCTTTCACGTTTCAATGTTTCCCCCTAAAGGTTGAGAATGCCGAGGGGTCACCCATCAGGGCTGTGGCGATGATTGACGAATGATCGGATTTAACGCCTTTCAACCCTTGATTATCGACAACTTTACATCCAATGGATTAATGCGGATGCCATCAGCCATAAGATAATACCCCTTCAAAGGAGCCGATGAGCCCTGAATAAGCAAAATTTTTGAATTTGCACACCGAGAGACCCTTAGATTCAATCTCACTATGATTGCACAAGGGATCTTTTGCAGCCATTTAAGACAACCAAGTATAGTATTAAAATTGAATTGTCCAGAGAGACCGATAAGTATTTTACAAATGATTTTGTTCGGCGTGGTGCTGATGGTGATTCCTCTGTTGACCTTGAAAACGGAAAAGTATTATGGCTTTTTAGCGATGGCTTTATTTGCAGTGACTCATCCATGTCAAGAAAAAGTTCAAAGATGATTAGTTGAAGCATACACGGGAAATATAGCAAACCCTGAATGGTGGATAAATGGAAAATGGGCAGAGAGAAAAACTATGAATCCTATTCCTGAACCTTTATTTATCGGGGGCACGGAGTATTCAGTTCATTATGACACATCACTTAAAAAATTTATTCAGATTCAATCTTTCGGATTTGATGAGGGGAAGATTGGTATAAGAATGTCAGATAGTTTGCAGGGTAAATGGACAGAGCCCTTTATGTTTTATACGCCTGAATACCTGGGTGTAAAAAAACCATTCAGGTATGCTGCTGACGAGTCGCTCATTATTGAAAACGGAAGAGTTGCAACTACTTGACCTCCTTTTCTTTTAAAATGAAAGAACTTATTTGCATTACTGATGCCTAAGTGCTTGACTTTTGGCAAGCAGAATGTCTATATTAGCATACGAAAACTATTACATGGTTCATGTCTTATGAATGGACAGGCCGGCGTTTCTTGCAGATGAAATCCTCAATTGTCAGGTGCAATAAAATAAATACTATGCGACATTTTTGCTTTATATTTCTTTTTCTGTTTCCTCTTGCTTGTTTTTCGCAGGATACGATAAAAATTAATCTTTATCTAAAAGATACATTAAAAACGATCCCTTCCGATTTTGCCGGTTTGTCGTTCGAGAAGAACAGCCTGAACCAGGGTGTTTTTAGTCCTCGCCATGGTACGTTGATCCGGCTGTTTCAAACATGCGGGATTAAGTCGCTGCGTATCGGTGGAAATTCAGTAGATAGAACTGCATTTAGCAATGGTACAACAACAGACTCGCTTTTTACAACAAATGACTTAGACAGTTTATTTCTTTTTGCACAGACAGCCGGTTGCAAGATTTTATTGGGTTTAAATTTAAGAGATTCCAATGCTTCACTTGCGGCAACCGAAGCAAGTTATGTTATGGAATTATACAATAATGAGCTGTTTGGATTTGAAGTGGGCAACGAGCCCGACATGTATGCTAAACACTTTTACCGTGGTAAAAATTACTGGGATACCAATTATGAAAAGGAATATATGAAGTATTATGATACAATCAAGCTTTCTCAACCTAAGGCTGTTTTCACGGGACCAGCTTGTGCCAGTAGTTACACAGAATTCACGATGCCATTCTGCAGGAAAATGGATGCCATAATACCTCTGCCTCTGTCTATGCTTACGCAACATTATTATGGAGGAGATACAACTGCAACTGTTCCTGAGCTGATCGATACCTTGATGAATAAGGAAAAACTTCGTTCTTTATCTGCTGAGGTAAAGAGATTGGTCCATTGTGCAGACAGTAGCGGGATCCCTTTTCGCATGAGTGAATGCAATTCACTTTCACATGGAGGAAAAAAGGGAGTGAGTAATGCTTTTGTTTCAGCCCTATGGGCTTTGGACTACCTGTATAAGTTGGCTTATGACTCATGTGCAGGAGTTAATTTTCATGGAGGACTTGATGGAGCATATCCTGTTTTTTCCAGGGAAGATACTACCTATAGTGCACGTCCGATTGCCTATGGAATTCTTGCTTTCCAGATTGGAAGCAAAGGCCGGTTCATTTCTTCTAAGGTAACGAACGATACTGTAAACCTTGATAGTTATAGTGTTATTGACTGCTCGAAAAATATATACACAACTATCATTAATAAAGAAAAAGGCACATTGCCAATTGAACTGATAATTTTAAAGGCCGGAAATAGTAAATATCTTAGTGCAGAATACCTGCAACTAAGTTCCGATTCTTTGGGAGATACAAAAAATGTGAGCCTTGGCGGACAGAAGGTAAAATCAAATGGAACAATTCCTGATTATAAATGGAACCCGTTGAAAGTTGACTCGAATACGACCAAAATTCCTGTTCCTGGCGGATCAGCGGTTGTGGTAAAATTTACAACCAAAACCGGGTCTTCTGTAATAAATGATTATTCTGAAAAAAATAAACACCTCCTCAATCCATATCCCAATCCTGCATCCGAAAAAGTGACTATTATTACAGACATGTCTGAGAATCCCATTATTTTCATTTACAATCTGCAGGGACAACTCCTTTTGCAACAGCAGGTACAACAAGGCAAAACAGACATTGACATAAGTGATCTTGCAAAAGGAGTTTATATATTGAGATTATATAGCAACGCCAGGGTAGAAGTAGGCAGGATAATGAAAGAATGAAATTTAAAGCACCTGAATAAATAAGGCTTCAATTATCCTAGTCCTACCTGGACGGGCCGGACACACCAACTACCTTTCGCCGGTTTTAACGTTACTATTTATTCAGGTTGATAACCATCACCGGTACCTGTTCCGGGTTGAAAAGCAGCTCTTCATACCAGTCTGCCGGGTTCATTGCAGGTGTTTCAATGGTGTGCCTTCCCATGATCAGGATCATGGATGCCTTTTGCAGGCTGGCCTGTGATCTGAGTGCGACCTGATACGAAGTTTTTAAGTCAGATGATGAGGTTGAATTCGAAACCTGGTCACTTTTAAGCCTGGCGCTCAGGTCATGAGTGAATACCGACATTCGGTTGTTAAGTTCCGGATCTGTTTCGTTGGGCTGAAACAAATGTACCTGTGCATCGAATATTCGGGCCACTTCCTTGATCAATTGCAACTTATCATCGATGTCATAATCATTGATGAGCGGAACCACAATTTTTCCGGGTTCATTCATGGGCAGGTTCTGCACAACTACCGTTGGTACGGATGACTCATAAACAACTTTAAAGATATCGCTTCCAAGCAGGTACTGCCATCCTTTCTTCCCGTGGGTCCCCAATACCATCATGTTTGCCCCAATCTCCTTAACTGTTTCGTTGATGGTTGTATAAATTTGGCCTGTCCGCTGGAGGGTATCAACCTGTACGTTTTCTGTTTCCCTGTACAAATCCTGGTACGCTTTAAGTTTGTTCTCAATAAATCCGGGACCGGTGTCCTTTTTCTTTAATCCGCGCCTGGTTTTATTATTAATGATGTGGAGAATGCATACTTTGCTGCCCGAGGCGCTGGCAAGTTTGACGCCAAACGAAACCGCATTGTCACATACCGGCGAGAAGTCAGTCGGGACAAGTATGGTTCCTGAACGAAATAATAGGTTTGAATTCATTTTTACAGTATTTAAACCGATAATAATAGCATCAGATGTGGCAGGTTTAACCTTGATTATTCACAAACCCAAATGTCGACAAAAAAGTGATGCACCTGGCATAAGGAGACCGAAAATTGTTTTTACTGATGGGATAAAATGAGCAGCTCTATATTTTCAATCTCCCCCTTGCTGCAAGCACTTCCTATTCAGACTATAGGTCATCGGTGAACATTGCACGGATTGGGAACTCCCCTGCCTGGTTGAATTTGCTTTGTTACCCGTCCAGTTCCACTTGCTCAAATCTACGGTACTTTCAATGATGCTTTCCTGCTCATCCGGCAGCTGGTAGAAGAAGTCAGTGCCAGTCACCCGCTCCGCACTGTCAATGGTGACCGCATAATGCTGCAACGGCTCCTTTGATCCCTCATTGGGCATAATAAACGCAATGCCCTTGATGTCCGGCTCCGTATAATCCAGGATTACCTTGTAAAAGTACGCAGGAACGGTTATTCTGTTATTCCCGATGGTGGGGAGCCCTTTTGTTAAAACCGTCCCTGTGACCACATAAACCGCCTTGTCGTCGACCGCCCACTGCCTCACCTGTGCTTCAAGTTTTGACCATATGCCCCGGTTGAAACCCGGATTCTGGGGCGCCATATTGGAAAGGTAGAACGATTCGGCCATTGTCTGGTACGAATAACACATATCGGCGGACGGAGCCAGATGCCCCCGGTCATAGCCTGATCCTTTGTAGTCGGCATTTGATACGGGGCCGGATGAAAGAAGCGGGTCGGGAATAAACTTGTCATTGCGTTTAACCACCGGCACGGTTTCTTCAGCCGTGAGTTCATAGGCAACCCAGTTGGCAATGTGACAGGCGGGGTTGAATGAAAGAAAATAGCCTGTATGTTTTATTATCTGGTCGTGTGCATTGGGTCTGGGAAGTTCAAGGTGTTCAATGGATACCGGGTGAATTTCGGATACTGTTTCAATTTGGGCGGCCTTCCAGGTTCCGTTCGGATAAATGAGAATTTTCTTGCCGTCGGTGGTGGTAGCTTCCTGTTGGGCAAAAGAAAACACGAAAAGCAAAAGAAAAAATGGCAAAATGAGGCATTTGTTCATCTTTTTGAATTATCGTAAACGAGAACCAATATCAATGGCAAATGTAACAGAGATAAATCACATAATAAAGGAATGACCAATGACCAATTTTTACTTCATTACTCCATGACTCTGTTACTTTTCACCCTGTTACCTTTGTCACCTTGTCACCTCTTGTTACCTTGTTACCCTGTCAGACGGGCCGGTCGCACTGACGACCTTTTGCCAATTTTAGCTGATCCCTTCAACCTTTTAACAATCAATGAATAGGGGTGGTCTGTTTACATCGGCCTGAGATGGTCCAAACCATCGGCTTGTCCACAATGTGTGAAACATGTAAGGAATTCCCAAAAATGTGTAATACTTCCGGAGTTAAACAGCACGAACTTTGTCTCATCATCCGAATTCAGCAAACCCTGGTC
>Ga0265593_1000817_pt1 | contig 15790 bp, 11 predicted proteins | sample saktaG_8_FD_190136 | JGI IMG/M metagenome (GOLD analysis project Ga0265593, IMG submission 190136) | Saline water microbial communities from Sakinaw Lake, British Columbia, Canada - sak_2011_5_24_36m | ecosystem: Environmental > Aquatic > Non-marine Saline and Alkaline > Saline ...
CCCGCTAGTCATTGAATCAATATTTCTAAGCTGCCTGTGCGGCAGTGAACAAGCGTTGCCAGCGCAACAAACACCGGTAGCGTTTCTAAGCTGCCTGTGCGGCAGTGAACCGAGTTATGGATAAATCAGAATGCGAAGAATTTTTCTAAGCTGCCTGTGCGGCAGTGAACAGGCCTCTAAACCTCTAAAAGTCAGTCGCGTAGCAGTATACAGCAGATTTTACCGTTGTTAACCTTCTAAAAAACACTGCTACACAACCAACTGATTTTTTATAAATTTTTAAAAAGCATGAAAAACTTGGGTTAAAACTCGGGAACGGTGACAGTGGCACTTAAGCCATAGCGGCTGAATGTCATACCCGATGGCTCTGTCACTACGGTTTTTTTAATCCATAAACAAAAGGTCTGCCCCCCACTTAGGCTTTGTAAACGGATGAAGGGTGTCGTTAAGGTTTTCTGAGTTTTTCCCTGGTAGCGGCTCAATGCGGTGTTGTAATCCACGTTGTGATAGTGGGCATAACGCCTTGCTTGACGTTCTTTACTCGCTTTGGGTTGCTCGCGTTGGTAAATGGCGTAACCACTACGCTTTTCTGGCACTGGTCTGATACTGGTGCAATGGACATAATCACTCAGCCGCGCCAACCAGTGGCTGGCGTTAAATTGGCTGAGCGTGGCTTCGTGTTCAGCAAACAAGCGCAATTTGCCGCCTAACACGCCGTATTTATCGCCCTGCACATACTCAGGAAACGCCACTCCAATCGGCACACGGCCTTGGTCGTCTTGCATCTCAACTAAGCCTAAGTGGATTTGTTGGTAGACTTTTGACCAGAGACTAAACAAGTTAATATCTGGATTAGACAGTAAAGTGATTTCTAGGTAGTAGTTCATTGGATTCCCTTATAACCGTAAGCTGTCAACATACGCCAAACCCTTTTTGCCAATATAGAAACTGGAAACACCCGCGTTTTCTATCATGCTTTCCAGTCGCCTAGCTTTTTCGTCGGGTATGTCCAGTTGAATTTCGAGCGTTCCATTAGCTTTGGTTAACAGCGATGTGACTTCGCCTTCACCTTTGCGCTTTTCTTTCAGCAAATAGGGATTGCCCCAAATCGGTTTTTTATTGCCTGTGGTATAGGTGTTCATAAAATCCTTGGGCGTAAAACCTCGTTTGGAAATGCCACTGATACCGCCGCTTTTGGTGAGGGCATTGGATACGTCATGGTGTTGGCTGAGGCGGGCAATCTGTAAGTACAAGGCCGAACAATAAAGCTCAATGGGTTTGATTTTGTCGTTAGTGATTTTGTAGGCCACGTCTGGAAAGGTTTTTTGCAAAACCGCCAACGTTGACTGCATGGTTTCTGTTACGTCGATAGCTTTTAAACCATTCAAGTTTTCCAGCTGTTGTAAAACGCTGATAGGGTCAAATTGCACCACGCTTTCAATCGGGTAATCAGCTTGTTTGATAAATTGGCATAAACTTTCAATATCCAAAGCCAATACGCCCCAAAAAGCGTTGGAATAGCTCTCACTAAACACAGGATCGTTGGCTTTTATCATGCCTGTAAAGGCGTTCTGGTCGGTGTTGCCCGTCATGTTACGGATATAAACCATTTCGCTGTTGATCGGCTTAGTGCGGTCTTGTTGGTCTTTGAAAGTAATGTGCGGCTCAAGATCGGCAAAAAAGTAATCGGCAGATTGCCTTGATTGGTAAAGTTTGCGTTGGTCGCCAATCAGCCGATTCAACACGCCCATGATGGTATCCTTGGTAATTTCCCGTTTAATGAAATTGGCATAGTCACCTTGGGTATCTTTTTTCCCTAAAGCTGTCATGGAGCCTAAAAATTCCCTGCCATTTTTGGGTACGGGTTCGTTGTTGGAACCGCCCAAAAACGAGTTGCGCCAAGACGCTTCGTATTTGATGGTAATACGCATAACCGCTCCTTATTTGGCGTAAAAATAAACCGCATAAGGTGATTTTGGCGTTTCGCTGATGTCGCCTTCGCTGCGTTTGATACGCATCATTTTGTGGCTGTCGTTGTAGTCAACCAACACGCTATCCACATACATATAACCTTTGGCTTGGCGGATGCTCAGTTCGCTAATCATGCTTAGGGTTTCTTGTACGAGTATGTCGATGGCTACGTTGTCCAATAAAATCCCCACTTCGCCTTCTTTAAAAATAGTGCCTCCACGTACATAGTTAGGGTGGAAAGCTGCTTTTGGGTCGCGGGTTGGGTCTAGGCTTTTGATGAAAGTTTGCACCGCTTCGGCGATTTTTTCGCCTTCGCCTGCTTTAATCACCATCGCGGCGCGATCAAATTTTTTATCTAGTGAGATGAATTGCAGTTGTTCGATGCTGATTGAGCCATAAGCGAGATATTCGGTTTCGCCAAAGGTGGTTTTTGAGAAAAAAGAATTGCTGGCAACATCGCCACCTTTGTCGTCTTTGTCTTTTTCTTTCGAGCCGGAACGCCCCATTTGCTCGAAATTGCCGGTATTACATAACTGGTCAATAAAATCTTCCAACAATAACGGGCTGGTGCGCTTGCATTGGCTAGACGGCACAACGTAACCTCTTATCAAGCCTGTCATGGAAGTTAAGACATCAAGCAGGTTTTTGTCTTTGGCGTAATGCAGGTCATAAGCCTGATCTCTAAATAAATGATGGCGTATGCAGTTTTGGCTGATGTAGAGCGGTGTTTCTTTGAAATTGATTTCCGATGGGTCTTTTTTCAGCTTGTAGCCTTTTTCGCTTTCCTTACCAGTCAGGTTGGTATAACCCCGCAGCTTGGGCATGGAATGGTTGTCGATAATACGCCCGTCGCTTTGTAAAGTCGTCGGCCCATTCCAGTTGACCACGCCATAACCCAATGCTGTGATTTTGAAGTCAACGCTTCTGATGCCTGTAATTTTGTTCATTGCACTTTTCCTTAAAAATTAATGTTGTTAATTAAACCAATCTTCTAAGCGCATATTTTCAATGCGCGAAAATTCTTTGGTGTTATGTGTTACTAAGGTGGCTTGGTTGGCTAACGCAATGCCCGCAATCATCATGTCCAACGGGCCAATTGGTGTACCTGTCTTTTCTAAAGTTGCCCTAAGCTGGGCGGTAATAGCCGTTTCATGTTCTGTAAACGGTAACACGCGCACAACCGTGAGCAGTTCAGCCAATTGATTCTTGCGTTTTTCGGGTGAGTTTGATTTGGCAATGCCAACTTGTAGTTCATACAAAACCACTGAAGGTAGGGCGATTTCATGTGGCGGTAAGCTAAATAAATGGCTAGCGACATTGCCCATGCCCTTAAAAAAATAAATCACGGTATTGGTGTCTAGTGCGAACATTAAAAATCTTCCCTTGCAATATCTTGCCCTTCAGCCGCACGTAACTCTTCTGCCAAAGGCGCGTCTTGCCAGCTTCCGGCTAATGCCTTAATGGCGTTGGGCCACGTGGTGACGGTTTTTTCAGCAATAATCTGTTGTAACCATTGCTGGGTAGACAGCCCTGCTGTTTTCGCAGCGGCGTTAATTTTGGCTTCTGTGATGTCGTCAATTTCTAATAACAGTTGTTTCATAGTGACCTCGGTACAGTTGATCGGGTGTTGTTGCCTGTTTTGTATAGTTTAATCCTCTGTTGATGTTAAATGCTTGATTGATATTGCGCCGATGGGTTGTTTGTCGCATATGGCGTAGTAAACGGCAAAACTGTGCCGTGCGCTGTCACCACCTACACGATCTAAGCCTTCGGGTGTATAGCTCAGATAAATAGGTAATTCAGGGTCTCTTGCTTCGTTTAGCAAGATGAAATCTTTAAAGGCTTTGGTACCGCCTATCACGTTGTGGTGCTTGGCTTTCATATAGGCCAATAGGTTTTTGTCGCTATCGCCATAACCTTGTATTTCGTCAATCGAAGCCGTCAGATTGTCGAATTCGTCTTGCTCACTGATGGGCATTTCGTAAGCGTATTCTTCTCGGTACTCAATTTTCGGCCAATTGCTAACACTGCAAACCGCCATTTGCACAAAGCGGTTTTCACCTCGTAAAGAATTTTTACTGATTTTGCCACGCCCTTTGACGGTGGTTTTCTTGGTTGGAATGGTGATAGGGTCTAACACTTTCTGGTTAATTAATTGCACGCCTTGTTTGAAACACGCCAATAAATCGGAGGCCATGCTTTGTTGGGCAAGGTCTGAGTCATGAAATTTTTGGTACAGCATGTAAAGCTCCGGCAACTGTAGGGTTTTGCCTTCCAGTTGTTCGGCTTGCAAAAATTGATACCAGGTCTTGGTGGCGGCAAAGCTGTATTGACGGGCTAAAAACCGCGCCGATGCGCCCGTGCCTTTGCCTTGGTGAATGGGTTCAGGTACGGCTATGCAATAAATGTTGGTGTCGGTGTTATTGCCAAAGCGGTCTAGCCTTCCTAAGCGTTGCAGGAAATTTTCGGCGGTGGTGATTTCAGCAACCATGTAATCGCAGGTAATGTTTAACGAAGCTTGCACAATCGGCCCGCTACGTAAGACATCAAACTTGGATGTTCCGCCTTGTTTAAAAGATTCTAGTACTTCTGTGAACCATAATTGCTTGTCGCTCTTTTTGAATTTTGAATGTAGCAATACGGCGTTTTCATCTTGATTTCGGATGAAGCTTTTTTGAGCAGTTTGCGCGGTGTTGCTGATGACGATGGTATTACCGCTTTGGGGTTGATACAACGGATTGCTGTCATCTTGGCGGGTTTCATCAAATACTTTAAAATCGATCTGGTAGCGGCTGGGGTTAAAGCTGGTCATAGTAACAATGTCTTCCGGCTCAATACCCAATACAGACTTGACGTAAAAATAATGCGGCGTTGCCGATACCAACAAGGTGTTGGCTTGGCTCTCTTGTTGCTGTTTGCAAGCCACCAATTCGGCAAACAGCAAATTGAAGGCAGGCATGGCAATGTATTCGTGGAATTCATCGAAAACGATGTGGGCATTCAAGACATTGATAAGCGTATTGACTTTGGTATGGGTAATGATGGCACTGAAAATTTGGTCGATGGTGGTGATGACAATATCGCCAGAAAAATAGTTGTCTTCCGCTGTATTTTTCCCCCATTCATTGGTGTATTTAAACTCGCCCGTGTTGATTTCTATCTTGGCATCGGGCAAGTATTGTTCAGAGATTAAATCCAAGAACAAGCCTTGGCAGACTTGTACCCGTGGACAAATCCAAATAATTTGCTGGGCGTTTTTCATCATTGCCCATTCCAAAGCGATTTTGGTTTTACCACACCCCGCCGGCCCTGCGAGAACCGCTACGCCTGGCACTTTACTGAGTTTTTGGGCAACGTCCTGTTGTTTGCTACTGCGCTCACCTTGGGGGAAGCGCGTTAGGCTGGCTTCGATATGAGAGCAAAGTGTTGATTCCAACAACAAGGTTTCGTGAATCAAATTTTGTAACGTAGTGTGCGTGATGTGGTCGTGCAATTCAACGGCAGATAGTGCGGACACCAAGCGGTCGGCAGAAATTACGCAAGCCCGTATGATGTTGTTAAAGCCGTTTTCTTTGATTTGCTGTTGATAGTTTTCGATGTTGCCCTCTTCATAGGACTTATAACTGGGCAATGGTTTAGTTTTTTTATCAGCTATCAATGCCTCTAAATCGACTTCCTCGCTATAAATTTTTGCCAATAATGAAGCTTCAATTTCACGATAGAGACAATCCAGCACGCTTAACTCTTTCAACATTTTTTGGGTTTTTTCAACCAATTCTGTAAAGCTTAGGCTGGTTAAATTGCCTGATAACTTTTTATGAATACCGCCGTAAGTGGCAAAGTCTGGGTCTTTTTCTTTACGGTAAGGTTTGGCGTGATGCCAATAAACCGCGTGTTTTATTGCCATTTTGTTAGCGGTGTTAATGCCTTTAAAGCCAATTGGATCAAGCAATTCATAAAGCAACACGGAAATTTCGTTGTGGCGTGGATGCTTGTCAAAACTAAATTTGGCATCGTCGATATGTTGCCCATCTTCGGCAACCGCTCCCTGCGTTACTTTACCTCCTGCATCCATGCCGCTGTGGGTTTTAACATCTTTTTTCTTAAGCTTGATTGCCCATGCTTGAAACGCTGGATCAATCTTACCTAAATCATGTAAACAACCCGCTATAAAAATAGCTTCTGAATGGTCACTTTTATCTGTAATCAATCGTCTGTGTAGTTGTTCCGCCACATAGCCGACAGCAAACAAATGTTCTGCCAAAGTTTGCAAATGGGTGTTGGCATAAAGCCAATTCGGGTTCGGTTTGTCGTTTGGAATATCCATAAATAGCTCTTTTCTGGTGGTGTTTACAGGCACGATGCCTGCTGAATTAAATGCGTTGCGATTCCCCACAATCCAAACCAATTCACTCCGACTACGTGAGCGTTGCCAATGGCAAGCCACGGCGGTGTTTTTAGTGGCGGTTTTGCGTAATAGGGTTTTAACGGCAATCAGGCCGTCTTCAGTGATGACGGTTTGCCAGGTGTTGTCGCCGATGCGGTTGGCAAAAGCATCGAGGACGCGGCGTGTTCGATTGAGGGCTTTTTTTTCACATTGACTGATAAAAGTTACCATCATGATGGCTGTTCCTCACTTGCACTTCTAGTCATGGACGGTGAATGTTGTAGAGCTTGTTGTTTAACCTGTTCAAACATGAAATCTAAGGCTTTGTGTTCGGTGAATTTTTGTAAAAGTTGCTGGCGAAATTCTTGTTCTGTGGTTTTTTCTTTGGCGCTGATAAAGGCCCACGGTAGCACGATGGCATCTTTAATTAAATCTGCTACATCAAATACTAATGCGCCTCGCCGAGTTTTGCCGTGCATGACAGCAAAGCCGTGCGGTATGCCAAGCACCCAGAGCGTAGTCGCTGCAAGTCCGTAGGCGAGATAGTTACCGTGGTTTAAAAATCCGTTGGCGAGGTCGGTGGCATCATGCGTTCTAACAAAATCATCCAGCTGGGTGGTCTTGGCTGCGTAACGGTAAAGTTGTTTGGTGAGTAGGGCTTCTTTTTGCAATAGTTCTCCAACTTTGTTGGCAGCGGGGGCTTGTTGAGTGTAGTTGTTTATGGCGTTACTGAGCTGGGGATCGTCGGTGAAAAAATTTTCAGCTTTTAGATCACGATCTTTTTCCCAAACGCGCTTTAGGTAGTTGATACGCGCCTGTTGGAAAGATTTTGCAACAGTAAGACGTTTGCTTTCATCAAACCAGAAACTAAGCCAGCCTTGCACATAGTCAGTGGGGCGGTATTCGCTTTGTGGCGTGAGCCATTCAATTTCGCTGCCCGAAAATAACGGCGTACTACCGCCACCACAAAAACCTACTAATACACCAGCACTCGCTAACATCCGCATAGCCGCTTGGGTGATGGAGGTGCCAGTACCCAGCATAATCACTGTGGTATTGGCGATGGGAATATTCCAGTAGTAATTTTCGTTTTTGGCTTCGGTTAGGTATAGCACCCGACCGTCTTTTTGCATCACGCGGCATTTCTCTAAATAGAAAATATTTGCTCGCTTGGAATGTAAGATTGCTTTTAAATCAGTTAATTGTTCCATTTTTATACTCACTCTTTTATTTTCACGCTACTTGAGAATACATCTACCGCTTAATCAGTAATTTATTGCATTATGCGTAACATTAATATTTTCATTTCGGCGTTGAATATAGCACTGGGTTGCGACATTCTGTGGTGAGTTAATTTAATTATTTTTAAGCTGTTTTTGGTTTTTGCACGTTTGCTAAGCTAAGTAAGCAAACGCTTTCTGAGCACTGTGCAAAATAAGCACATGGCTATGATTTACGCGAGTAATAATATGAAAAAAAGCTGAAGCTTTTTTACTCCGATAATAAGCACGAATAAAGCCTAGCCTAGCACCGCCATCAAAACACTTGCCATGTTTATAAGCCTACTCACACTGCTCTCAGCCATAATGAGTATTACCGCTAAGCCTAAGGCTTTTGCACATACGGTAATTCGTCTTCGGTAAAGGCTTGGTCGCTTTTTTGTTGCTGATGCAAAACGTCTAGGGTTGCTTCTGAGGCATCGTGTTGGCTTTGTAAGCGTTGCTGTATGCGCTGTTCTAAACAGGCGAGGGGGAGTTGAAAATCTATGATGGTGTACGCAATGGTCAGTGATTCGGCTAAGTGTTGACATGCTTTACGCTGGTCTCTTTGCAAAAAGGTGGCGTCTATAATGACGCTGTAGCCTGCTGTTAAGCAGTGTTCAGCTAAGGTTAATAGGCGTTGATAGGTCTGCTGACTTGCGTCTGCTTGATATATTTCCCCTTGTGTTGTTTGTAAGGCGGTGTAGCCATATAAGCGTTTGCGTTCAATATCTGAGCGCACATGCACGGCGGCGTTGGCGATGGCAAATTGCGTTGCATAGCTTGTTTTTCCTGAGCCAGAAAGTCCATGAGTAATGACTAACTGTGGCTTCTCTGTATGGGTTAAGTCTTCGGCAAGCTGTATTAAGTCGGCAAATTCTGTCCACGCCGCCTGCCTATCGATGCCTTGTTGATAGCGTAATAAGGCTAGCTTGGCGCGGACTAAAGCGCGGTAACTTACATAAAAAGGCAGTACCGCTAAGCCTTCGTAATCACCTGTTTGTTGTAAATACCGATTTAATACCCCATACGCTAAGTCTGGGTAGTGGTAATGCAGTAAATCCATCACTAAAAAAGCAAGATCACTCATGACATCTACCCAGCGCAATTGGGGATTAAACTCTATGCAATCAAAGATGATAATTTTTTGTGCAAGTAAGGTGATGTTACCCAAGTGCATATCGCCATGGCATTCGCGCACCCATCCTGCTGCCTTGCGTTGCGCTAGGGTGTGCTGAAGTTGTGACCATTGCCTATCGGTCTGGCGTTGCAGTTGTTGTAGTTTGGTTTGCCAAGCAGGATCCGTTAATAAGCGCGTCATGCAGGCAAAATTTTCTTCATACCAGTGCTGTATATCCTGACAACTGCCATACGCTAAGTGCGGTTCAAGACGTGCACACTGACTGTGAAAAGTAGCAATCTGTTCGGCTAATTGCTCGGCGTGCGGTAGGCTTAAGTGCCGCTGTTGTGCTAATTCGGAAAGTAATTGCCCCGCTGGAAATTGCCGCATTTTAACTGCATATTCAATAACTTCCCCTTGCCCCATGAAATTAGGTGTGGTGGGTGTGCCATATATTGCCACCACTTCAAGATAAAGCTGTGGGGCTAAGCGTTGATTTAATCTAATTTCTTCCTGACAAAAAACTGCGCGTTTTGCTAGGGTGGAATAATCTATAAAATCAAAAAGCACCGGTTTTTTAATTTTATAGACGTAGTCTCCCGTTAATATCAGCCATGAAATATGTGTTTCTATCAGGTCTATCGCCTTAACTGAATGTGGATACACTGTTGAATTGTGTAACGCGCTAATCAGCGCAGGATATTCTTTATGCTTTTGCTGTGTTAAGGACATAATTTCACCTAGTAAAGGTTGTGTAAATTCAAGTAATAGCTGTGCGGGTTGAGATATAGTAAGGTGGGTTTCAAGGGTTTGTATTTTACCGTTTGCTTTACACACCAAATAAGCCAAAAGCGTGCTGCTTGTTAAATTACGCTTGTTTCATGACTGTAATAGGTCAAAGGCAAGGTCAAGCTTAACTAGGTAAATTAAATAAGTTCAACTCTAGTGCACTTTGTGAAGTGTACTCGCGTACTTTATTTCGCGCGCCTTCCTTATGGTCTTCAAGCGAACGATTGTTTTTTTGTTCTGCAAAAAAGTAAGCTGTGGCGCATTTTATTGTAATTAATTCACCAGCAATGCCCGTAGTCTCATGTAAAATACTGGGTAATTCTTTTGGTTTTTATTTTTTGTTTAATTGAGTAACGTGAAGCAACAAGTCTACGATTTAGTTCAAACTCCTATTCCTACCGCACATGGTGTTTTTTCGCTGCATTATTTTTCTAATACGCTTGATAACAAAGAGCATATCGCCTTAGTAATGGGTGATGTGGCTCTGCAAGAACATGTGCCTGTCCGTATTCATTCGGAATGTTTTACTGGGGATGTGTTAGGTTCAAAACGTTGTGATTGTGGTGAACAACTTGATTTGGCCTTACAGATGATTGCGCAACGTGGTGTGGGTGTGTTGATTTATTTACGCCAAGAAGGTCGGGGTATTGGCTTACTGAAAAAATTACAAGCCTATAATTTGCAAGATCAGGGCATGGATACTGTCGATGCTAATTTGCATTTAGGGTATCAAGCTGATGAACGAGAATACAGCATTGCGGCGTTAATTTTGGAGGCGTTAAAGATTAAATCAATTGAATTGATTACCAATAATCCAGAAAAAATAACGGCTCTAAACCGTTTGGGTATTTTAGTCACCAAACGGTTAGCGATTGAAATCACTGCTAATGCCTCTAATTTAGGGTATTTACAAACCAAGGCAACAAAAATGGCACACTTTCTATTTGAAAATAAAAACAAGCAAAATTAATCTCTTACTAAATAAAATAATGTATCGCACCTAATAAAGGTGTGCGTGGATTTAAGGATATTTTTACCGACACGGTGTCTAGTAATGACTTAAACCGTCCTTTCGCTTTAAATGCTTGTAAGAATGTGCCTTCTTGCATTGCTGGTAAAATCTTGCCTGCGATACCACCGCCTATATAAAGCCCGCCCACAGCTAATGCTTTCAAGGCTAAGTTACCCGCTTCAGCACCGTATAACTCAACAAATAAACGCACAACTTCGGCACATACGCTATCTTCTCCCGCGACGCCTAAGGCTGAAATGTGTGCATTTCTATCCAGCTGAGCATTGGCATCATCTGCTTCGGGTAACGCATGCTGGGGCGGCGCATAGTCATGTGCCAATAAAAATTCATACAATAAACTAAAGCCATCACCTGCTATAACGCGTTCATAGCTGACATGCTCGGGGTGGATGTTACGCAAATACTGCACTAATAAATCTTGCTGATGCGTTTGTGCGGCAAGATCACAATGTCCGCCTTCTGTTGCCATAGCATGATAGTGCTCGCCATCCCAATAAAGAAGTGCTTCTCCTAAACCTGTTCCTGCGGCAATGACCGCTTTGTTGCCAACCTGTGTACTGGCATTTGGGTTTAATTCTAATAAGTCTTCTTCAGGTAAACATAGCATTCCCAAAGCCATTGCTTCTAAATCATTAAGCAATTGACACTGTGCAATGCCATAGTGTTGTTGCAGTGCCTTGGCGTCAATTAACCAGGGTAAGTTGGTGGTCTGACAGCATTGCTTGACAACTGGCCCCGCTACGCCTAAACACATCGACGTTAAGGTGCAGTCATTAGGTAAAAAAGCCTTTAACACATCATTAAATTGGGGGTAATCTCGACTGGAAAAGCTTTGTTCAGCATGAATCAGAACCTCACCTGCTGAGGTTTTCTCAAACAAACAAAGCACTGTTTTTGTACCGCCAATATCGCCTGCTAACCTCATTGTTCCCGCCTTAGCTGGGTAGCTTTAGTTGTTATTAGTCTTTTGCCATTACGATTGGGGCAACGGCTGGCTACTTTCAGTAAGCATTTCATAAAATGCTAATTGAATATACACCGCTAACTGGGGAGGTGGCAATCGATAAAATGACACAAAAATATGCGCGAGTGCTTCGGTAGACTGGTCTTTTAACGCACCTTGCTGAGCGCGTCCGTAATGTTCAATAGCACTTTGGATAATGGTATCGGTAGCGATCATCCCTTTAAAAAAGAGGCTGGACTGGTGTTTAACAATGACCGCAAGTGCATACAACACTTCTATGGTGATTTGTCTTATCACTGCCGACTGAATTTTATTGAGTAAATGCGTAACCTGCACCTTAAAACTTTGCTCGCCTGAAGTCATTTGCGACAAAATACTTTCACTTTCCAAGCAGCGTTTTGTCGATATTTTATCGCCTATCATTAAGCCCTGACAGTGGTGGAGTAGTAACCAAATGCTACTAAAAACAACAGGTTGATCGCGCCCTAAATACCCTAACCATTCACGCAGAGCATAACAGTGCTCATCGCCACCGTTAACGGCACCTTCTTTCTCCTCAGTGGCCACTTCACTTTCAGAAACTATTGTTTGCGGCTGCCAGACAATGGGCCACGTGCGCACGTCCATAAGGGCTTCTCGGACTTTATTAGAGAGCGCATACGGTGATAAAAACAATAAACTATCAAAGGCTTGCTGTGCATCTAAGGCTAAGCTTTCCTGTTGTTTTATTAATAACAAGCGCAAAATATGGCCTACACGCAGGGTATGCATACCTACAAATAACGCGGGCTGCGCTTTAATCAACATACCTAAATAAATGACTAATTCCTGATAAATAATTTGTTCACTTAATTTATTTGCATTGTAATGCTGCAAAATATATAAAATTTCAGAGGAATCTGTTGGCCGCGTTAAGGTAGTTCGGCGTTGATACACGTCCGCTAAACTTAATAAATGCTGACGCACTAAAATATCCGTAGCGGCCTGTTCCAAATTTATATCGTATTTACCCAGCAAACCTGCGCATTGTCTGACAATAAACCACGCATGCAGATCACCTGCTCGTTCATAAACTTCTGCTAATAAGTCTGCCACCGTCACGTCAAAAGGTTTGACAAAACATTGAAGGCGATACTGTAAATCATGCCGCTGTGCTAATAAACTCAACACTTCTAGTTGAAAATACACATTTTCATTATTCGTTAAATGCTGTTGCAATTGCTGGTCTGAATGGCTCTTAAGCTGTTCAATTACGCTGCTATCTAAAGGCGCAGTAGCTGCTTTGCTAAAAGGAATGACCTCAAAGAAGGGTCGCTCTGCATCGTGCCCTGTGCTCATCGAAAATTGAAAATCATGTAAATAATCAATTTTTTCATGGCAAGCTCGGCTACATAATTCGGTTAAATTTCCTAATTGCACAGGAATCCCATCCAAATACCCTTGCTGTAAGCTGGCAATAAATTCCAGTAATTCTGCGCGATGCTGCTTTGCTAAATGATTGTGCTTGATGGTCATGACGATTAAGGGCTGATCGGTGCGATCCCAGTGTTGATGAACATAAGCAAGTTCTAGGTGTAAGCGTTGAATCAATAAGCGATTATCCAAGGCTAAATAAAAACCTTTTTGATTTAAACATTGTGGCAAAAAAATCAACGGTTCGCCCGATAAGATATAGAGTTTTGAGGTTGCCAAGATTCGTAATTGGCGCAATGGTCGCCCCGTTAAACCAATGCGATCATTACGGCCAACATGCGTAAAAGCGTCTGCCAATTCACTGGCATCTCGACATTGAATTGGGGCAATTTCGGCTAGCGTTTGCGTTGCAATGCCTAGCTTAGCTAAGGCGGTTTGGACACCGTCATCTTTTGCTAATAATGCAATGTGAATCGTGCATCGACCTGCATTTTGCTGTGTTTGATAGCGTTTTAAGGGGTCAATATCGTCGCGCGTTAATAACTTATCTTGCAGAAGACTGCCTAAAATAAATAAACTTTGCGCCCACACTAAGGGAATATTTTCATTAGCTTCGCGTGGCTGACTATGGGGCTTGGCTTTTTCGGCCTCGATGTGTGACAGGGGAACGCGATAGAGTTCTGGCAGCAATTGCTGTCCGCCATCATTAACACGCATTTTTTCTAATTGCTGACGTTTGTTATACGCGGCCTGTTCATTTCCTGAGAAAAGATAATTGAGTAAGAAGTAACAGAAAAATAACGGCCATTCGCATTCAATAGCCATAAACTGTTTGAGTTCATGTGGGTAATAATGCAAGCGCTTACTGTCTTCTAATAAGGTTTGGTGTCCGTCCAAAAGAAATCGTTTACACCCATAATTCCCTGCTAATTTTTCCTGAATTAAGTCTTCTGTGCGTTGGCGTAAGCTTGGTTTATCCACGGCAAACGCTGGAAAACCAGTAATACTCAATAAGGCGGCATCCACTTCTTTGGACATGGACTCTCTTGGCAATAAGGCTTCCAAGGTGATTCGTGCGCGTGCAATATCGTCACTTATTACATGAATAACTGAGGCTTGTCCGCCTGCTACACCAAATAAATTAAATCCTGATAAAGCTTCCAGTGCAGCTTTTGCCATGCCTACTGAACTGGCGTTTAATTCGGCAATACCATGATTGCTTTTATTGCCACGCTCCCAAATGCCATAGTCTGGTGTACGGTAAGTTCGACTAATGTAGTGCACTAAATTTTGCACAAAATTAACTTCATCAATAGTGAAAACAATCCGTAATCCTGACGCTGTCATTTGCGCCAACATGAGCAAATACAAGGAGGTCGCATCTAATTGTAAGTGCCCCCATTCATCATCTCCCACTACGCTCAGCCCAGTTTTGGTATCGTATTTGGCGTGCAAGGCATCCATGGGATTTTGAGTATGTTTAAAGCGTTCCACTTTTGCAGATTGACGCATCATGGCGGTCAGTAAGCCGCGCATTAATTTAACCACGCTTTGCTCTAACAGATAACAGCGTCCATCGTTGTTCTGTTGGGGACTGCGTCGATACGCCAGTGCCAAGCCCCACGCGGCTAAAATGCTGTAGACATTGTCGCGCACCCAGGCATCTGTGTAATTGCCATGGGCATTAATCGCGGTGCTGGCTGGCAATAACCCGGTCACCCAATCTTGGCGTCGTAAAATAATGCTTTCAACCTGCTGAAAATAAGCATCGAGAGGCGTGTTGTGAATAGAGCTCATGGGCGTAACATAGATTCAAGAAATAACCTTAACAGGGGGCACTGCCATTAGCAGCGCCAATCTCTTAATTATTTGCAACTATTAAGCCATTCAGAAAAAATCTTTATAGTACAAGCGCGTAACGGTGCATGTGCTGTAGCGTTGCGCTGTGCTTACGCCTTCTTTGCACCACAGTGTTTTGCTACTAATGCCATCGCACTGTTTTATGGCAGACGCACTGGGCATACCTGACCTGCAAGGCTTAAAAAAGTGAACAATCTATGCCTTTTAACAATAAATCATACTGCGCTTCGATCATCTCTTTTGCCATCATTGCTGGCAAACCCTTAACAATGATATGTTTATTGCCTAGCCAACCCACCGCATCATCGGCACCTATGCTTAATATATAACCTACTTCTTGGTGCATATATGGTAAACAAAAAGGCACCAGCCCTGCTTCTTTTAGTATATTTCTGGCAACGGCTTTGCCTTTGCGTAAGGCATTTTGCGAGGTCTTGGCATTTGCACCCAGGTCAACATAGTGACTGCAATCGCCTGCCGTAAACACATGTGTTAACACCTGACCCTGAATAAGCACTTGCCCTGAGCTATTTGCTTGCAGTGGATAAACGTCTTTTTTCCCCAAAAAAAATAAACTCAAATCTGAACGCTGCACCGTGATACTGTCCGATGCGTTATCGTCAAACACTAAGTCCGTGCCTTGTTCGCCTTTAAAATAATGTTGCGGAAATACAGTGATTTTTTTTTCTGCTAAACGCTGCTCAACATAACGCACCATGGTTGCTGGAAAAGGTTCAAGTAGCTGAGCTTGACTATCAAATAAATTAAGCTGGTAAGCAATTTGACAACGCGATAACACCTGTTCAATTGCAAAGGCAAATTGTATTCCTGTTGGCCCTGCACCAATGATATTGATCGCCAGTGCTTCGTTTGCGTAATTAGCCATCAATTTTTTTAACAAGGTGGCTAAACAATGCTGACTTAAGCCTGCTAAATCATAACCACTACTTGCCTTAGTTTGTGCGACAAGAGGTGCACCAGTTGCTATCACTAA
>Ga0265593_1000818_pt1 | contig 15780 bp, 14 predicted proteins | sample saktaG_8_FD_190136 | JGI IMG/M metagenome (GOLD analysis project Ga0265593, IMG submission 190136) | Saline water microbial communities from Sakinaw Lake, British Columbia, Canada - sak_2011_5_24_36m | ecosystem: Environmental > Aquatic > Non-marine Saline and Alkaline > Saline ...
CGTACAATTGTTTCCCCAAAAGCCTCTCGAGTAAGCTTGTATTCCGGTGTTTGCATTAAAACCTCCTGAAATATTTACAATTTACAAATGACAATTTACGATTTAATGCCGGCAGAAAAAGCCTCTGCCACATTTCTATACTATTAAATAATTCTTTTACCTTAAATTGTAAATCGTCAATCGTAAATTGTCGATTTTTTATCTGTTAAAAGCTCTTTTCGCTATATCCTTGCGATAATGGGCTTTCTCAAAACTTATCAAAGAAACGGCTTTATACGCTTTATCTACTGCCTCTCTTAAATCTTTTCCCGTGGCGGTAACGCCTAGAACCCTGCCGCCTTTTGTTACTAAATTTTCATTTTTTGTTTCAGTTCCGGCATGAAAGACAACAACATCAGCAAAATTTTCAGCTTCTTTAATACCGGTAATCTCTTTTCCGTTTTCGTAGCTTCCCGGATAGCCGCCTGAGGCCATTACAACACAAGCTGACGGTCTTGTATCCCATTCCACTTCGATTTTATCAAGTTTTCCTTCAATAACCGCAAGCATTATATCAACCAGATCTGTTTTTAATCTGGGCAAAACCACCTGCGTTTCAGGATCGCCGAACCTGGCGTTGTATTCTATTACTTTTGGACCTTCTTTCGTAATAATAATACCGAGATATAGAACGCCTTTATAAGGTTTTCCTATAGAATACATGCCAAGAACCGTTGGATATAAAATCTTGTTAATTATAGCATTTTCAATATCTTTTTTCAACACGGGCGCCGGAGAATAGGACCCCATTCCGCCGGTGTTCGGTCCTTTATCCGCATCAAAGACTCTTTTATGGTCCTGCGAGGAAACCATGGGTATCGAGGTATTTCCATCAACAAAACAAAGCAGAGTAGCTTCTTCACCTTCTAAAAATTCCTCAATTACTACCTTTGCCCCAGCAGAGCCAAATACTTTTTTTCCTAGAATATCTTCAACTGCTGCGACCGCCTCTTGAAGGGTCAGGGCTACAATTACACCCTTACCGGCAGCCAAACCGTCAGCTTTAATTACTATCGGCACTCCTTGAGCTTTTATATATTTAATTGCTTCCTCTTTTTCAGAATCATAAAATATTTCATATTTTGCTGTGGGAATGCTGAATTTACGCATAAATTCTTTAGCAAATGATTTACTGGCTTCTATCAGAGCTGCTTCGCGGCTGGGTCCGAATATCTTAAGCCCTTCAGCTTCAAAAAGATTTACAATCCCCAGAGAAAGAGGTATTTCCGGTCCGACAACAGTAAAATCTATTTTTTCCTTCTTTGCAAAAGCCAATAAAGCCGGTAAGTCTTCAACTTTTAGCGGAACGCACTCAGCCAGCTTACTGATACCGGGGTTTCCCGGAGCACAAAATATTTTGCTTACATTGCTGCTCTTTTTTAAAGACCAGACGATTGCGTGTTCTCTGCCGCCGCCGCCGATTACAAGTATTTTCATGAAACCCCCGATAAAAGAAATTTACGAATTACGATTGACAATTGACGATTTTATGAACTTAAATAACGGCGGATTCTTTTCTCCGCCTCCAAAAATCGTAAATTGTCAATTGTCAATTGCTTTAACCATGGGTACTTCGCCGCAATCCGGGAACTTTGGACACTTGACACAATCTTTCCAGATTTTATGCGGAAGTGTTGCTTTATCAACCACAAAAAAACCGTGCTTTTTAAAATATTCAGGTATATAGGTCAGAACAAATACCTTTTTTATACCTATTGCTTTGGCATCTTTGAAACAGGCTTTGAGCAGTTTTTCCCCGATACCTTTTCCGGCTTCTGACTTCAAGACCGCAACTGATCTTATCTCTGCCAGGTCATCCCAATAGATACGGAGAGCCGCTACACCAAGCACTTTGCCCTTCTCCTTATATACAAAGAAATCCCTGATGCCCTCATAGATCTCAATTACAGACCTTTCGAGCATTTTTCCTTCTTTAGCGTGAATATTTATGACACTCTGTATCTGCTTCCCGTCTGATATTTTAGCTTTTTCTATCATAAAAAACCCCCAACAAAAATAAAGTCTGAAGTACGAGGTACGAAGTACAAAGTAAAACCCTAAATAACTCTATAACAATTCCCTATAAACTTCGTACTTTGTACTTCTAACTTCATACTTTTCGTTTGCTTTCACTTCGTACTTCGTACTTGGCAATTATTCAGAGAACCAAATGCTGCCTTCGCCAAAAGCTTCTTCCACGTATTTCACAAGTTCCGAGGTAGGCGAGACTTTTATCGGTGTTTCTAGAATATCATCTATGTCTTCTGTGTTCTTATAGAAATGCAAAAATACCTGGCAGGTTCCTCTCCCGTTATATTTTGTCAGGTTCTGCTTTAGTTGCTGTAAAGCCGCATCCTCTAAGCCAAGAGTTAATATTTTTATATGGGCTTTTTTGTAAAGTCTTTCCTGGGCTTCTTCCAGCAAAACAATGTCTTCCGCTTGTATTTTTGCGGTGCCTTTATCTTCAGGATTATCTGAGCCGGAATCTTCAAAAACAACTTTACCTTTCGCAATAATCAAAGCTTCGTCCGCAATCTTGTTGTTTACGCGTTCAAACAGTTTCGGGAACACAACTACTTCTACAACTCCACCCAAATCTTCAAGGGACAAAATAGCCATTCTTTCATTCTTCTTAGTATTTCTGAGAACCAAGCGGTTTATTATTCCGCCCAGCGTAACCGTACTGCCTTCTTTGACCTCCTGCAGACTTGTTATCGTATTCGAAGCAAAACGTTTTATTTGTTCTTCGTATTTAACCAGCGGGTGACCGGAGAGATAGATCCCGAGTAATTTTTTTTCATTATTAAGCAGCCGGTCCTCAGGATATTCATCGGCAGGATATTTTCTTTGGGTCTGCTCGGTTAAATTTTCAAAAAGAAAATCCTGCCCGGTTTCTTTTACCTGTTGGTTTATCTGGGCAGAAGCTACTGCATCTTCCGCCATTCTTGCCATTTGAAGCCGCTTTAAACCAAAGCAATCAAAAGAACCGCTCTGAATCAAGCTTTCAATAACTTCTTTATTAGCTATCCGGAGGTCAACGCGATTGCAAAATTCCTGCAAAGATTTAAAAGGACCGTTCTTCTCCCGTTCTTTAATAAAAGAATCTGCAGCAGAACCTCCGACATTCTTTATCGCCGAGAGCGCAAAATAGATCTTGTTGTTATGAACCGTGAACTTGGTCTGACAAAGATTAATATCCGGCGGCTGCAGTTCAAAACCGCTCTTTCTTATTTCATCCACATAGATGCCGACTTTTTCGGCGTTATTTACCTCGGAAGTAAGCAGCGCTGCGTAATATTCAAGCGGGAAATTTGCCTTCAAGTAGGCGGTCTGATACGAAACTATAGCGTAGGAAGCCGAATGGGATTTATTAAAACCATAGCCGGCGAATTTAACTATTTCGTCAAATATTTTTTCGGCTTTATTCTCAGGAATCTTCCTGGCTACTGCGCCTTTCACAAAAAGTATGCGCTGTTTTTCCATATTCTCAGGATCTTTTTTAGACATATATTTTCGCAGTGTATCCGCCTGACCTCTTGTGAAATCCGCCAGTTTTACGGTTGCCTGCATGACCTGTTCTTGATAAAGCATTATGCCGTATGTTTCTTTTAGTATTTCTTCCAGATCCTGATGCTGGTATTTAATCGGTTCCTGACCATGTTTTCTTTTAACAAACTGGTCAATCCAGCCCATAGCGCCCGGACGGTATAAGGCAATAAGGGCGATAATATCATAGATGGTTTGCGGCTTTAGCTTCCGGAGCAAGTCCTTCATGCCCGCGCTTTCCAACTGAAAGATACCTGCGGATTTTGCCTCGCAGAGAATCTGGAACGCTTTTTTGTCATCCATAGGCAGGTTATTGGGATCAATAATAAGACCTCTTTCTTTCTTAACATTCTCAATGCAGTCCTTGATAACCGTCAAGGTTTTTAAACCCAGAAAATCCATTTTAAGAAGACCAATTTTTTCTACACAGCTTTTTTCAAATTGGGTAAGTATTTCATCCTCGCCGGGTTCTTTGTAGAGCGGAACATAGTTTACCAAAGCTGTCTTGGAGATAACCACCCCTGCCGCATGTGTGGAAACATCGCTTTTCAGTCCTTCAATATCATTAGCATATTCAATCATGCTCTTAATCTTTTCGTCCCGCTGCATCCACTCATCCAACTCTTTTATTTTTTTTACAATTTCTAGAAGCGTAGGTTCTTCTTTGCCTTCTTCTTTCGTTATTATAAAAGGCAGCATTTTTGTTACTTTGTTAACATCCTGAAAAGGAATATCCAAGGCCCGCCCTACAGCTTTAACTGCGGCCTTACGCTTTAGGGTCATAAAGGTGATTATCTGTGAAACATTTTCTTTGCCGTATTTTTCTTTTACGTAATTTACGAGCTCCTCCCGGCGGGAATCTTCAAAATCAATATCTATATCCGGCGGGCTTACACGTTCCGGATTCAGGAACCGCTCGAAAAGCAGCTTATATTTAATAGGGTCCGTTTCAGTTATAGAGAGGCAGTAGGCAACTATTGAGCCCGCAGCGGAGCCCCTGCCTGCACCTACATAGATACCGTTATCCTTAGCATATTTAATAAAATCCCAAACGATAAGGAAGTACCCGGCAAAATTTGAACCCTTAATGACATCAAGTTCATACCTGACCCTGTCAGTTATGGCTTTTCCGGGATCTTCACCGTAACGTTTTTTCATACCGTCCAGGGCGAGTTTATCCAGATATGTTTCAAGCGTAAAACTCTCGGGTACTTTATAGTCGGGCAGGATTAATTTTGCCTTATCTTCCATTTCGAAATTACATTTTTCTGCAACCACCAGAGTATTACTTATTGCTTCCGGAACAAATTCAAATATTTTGCGCATCTCTTCTTCACTTTTCATATAAAAATCATTTCCGGTGAACCGCATGCGGTCCAGATCATCAAATTTTGCTTTGGTTTGTATACACAGGAGTATATCATGAAGTTTTGAGTGAGCTTTTTGGATATAATGACAATCATTAGTGGCTACTACCGGCACATTGAGCTCTTTGGAAAACTTTAAAAGCTCTTCGTTTACTTTATACTGTTCCTCAATTTTATGGTCTTGTAGTTCGAGATAAAAATTACCCGCGCCGAATAATTCATTATAATTGCCAATTTTTTCCCGGGCTTCGTCCATTTTACCTTTGGTTATCAGGGAAGGAATCTCCCCTTTGAGACAAGCCGACAGACAGATTAGACCTTTGGAGTGCTCTTTTAGAATTTCTTTATCTATCCTGGGTTTGTAATAAAAGCCGTCCATATACCCGGCAGAAACAAGTTTTATTAAATTTTTATAGCCTTCTTGATCCTTGCAGAGCAGAATCATGTGATAATAACTTTCCGTGTGTGAAGTGTTTCTGTCTAAACGGGAACCCGGGGCAATATAAACCTCACATCCTATAATAGGCTTAATACCGGCTTTCCGCGCCTCAAAGAAAAAATCAACGGCGCCGAACATATTACCGTGATCTGTTATAGCAAGCGCCGGCATTCTCATTTTCGCAGCGGCTTGAAGCATGGGCTTTATCTTAGAAGCACCGTCGAGCAGGCTGTATTCGGTATGATTATGAAGGTGAACGAATTCAGAGTGTATCATTACTGCCCGCTTTTCTTGTTATCCTGAGGAGCTTTCTCGGAAGGGCGAATTTCATGGCTGGTTTTCTGAGTTTCAGATGTTTTCATTTCAGCTTGTGTCTTAATATTGCCTTTCGAACAGGCACTCAAAAAAGCTGTTACGACCTCCGGGTCAAATTGAGTCCCGGAACATTTCTTGATTTCTTCTATGGTAAAATCCTTGGGCAAGCCGGTCCGGTAAGGCCGGTCGGAGGTCATAGCGTCAAAAGTATCTGCAACGCCTATAATTCTGCCGTCAATAGAGATTTCTTTATTTTTAAGCTTGCCGGGATAGCCGCGTCCGTCCCACCTTTCCTGATGATGAAGTATTCCTGGTATAATGTGTTTAAATTGTTTAATCGGATTCATAATGTCGGCGCCGATCTGAGGATGTTTTTTGATCTCTTCAAATTCCTCGCCCGTGAGTTTTCCGGGTTTAAGAAGTATGGCTTCACTAACGCCTATTTTACCTATATCATGAAACAAAGCCGCCCAGCGAATCCTTTCAATATCTTCCGGAGTCATGGGAAGCTCCCGGGCAATGGCCAAACTATAAATTTCTATACGGTCAATGTGTCCGCCGGTGTAGGAATCCTTAGATTCTATTGCCCTGGCCAGGGAAGTAATCGTGTCCAGGAAGAGCTCTTGAAATTCTTTGTGTACAACGGCATTATCTATAGCAACGCCTGATTGATCCGACAGGGCCTCTAAAAGCTCCAGTTCATAAGGAAGAAAGGAGCTTCCGTCACATTTATTCAACACTTCAATTACGCCTATAACTTTTTCTTTTACCCTTATAGGAACGGCAATAATTGATTTTGTCTGAAATTTTGATTTTTCATCCACCTTATTATAAAATCTGGCATCTTTCGACACATCAGGCACCAGTAAAGATTGCCCGGTTCTGGAAACCCAGCCCGCTATACCTTCAGACATAGGAATTCTTATGGTTTTGGCTATATCGCCTTTACTTTTTCCGGTAACTACTTCAAAGTACAGCTCCTGTTTTTCCTGGTCAATAAGGAAGATAGTGCTTGTTTCGGCGCGAAGCAATTTTGACGCCGCTTCCATAATTTCGTTAAGCAGTTTATTCAGATCCAAATAAGTGGAATTAATAATTGTAGAAACAGAAATTAAAGTAGAAAGTTCTTCAATTTTTCTCTTCGAATCTTCCACCAGACGGGCATTTTGAATAATTAGGCAGATCTGACCAGCTAAGGATTCTAAAAGATCGAGGTCTTCCTTAATGAAGCGCTTTTTGGGCATCTTGTTCATAAGCTCTATTACGCCGATAACTTCGTTATTTACCCGAAGCGGTACACACAAAATATTTTCTATGGGATATTTTATTGAATCCGCAACTTCTTTCTTAAAATTTTCGTTTTTTGAAACGTCCGGGACCACCAGGGACTTGCCCGATTGAGCGACAAAACCTACAACACCCTCACCCAGCGCGAATTTGTATTTTTTTACCTCTTCACCTTTGTCGCCCTTCGCAACTTTAAATTCCAAAAGACCTGTGTCAGGGTTTAATAGCAGGATCGATCCGGCCTCAACCTTCATCGTCTTCATTATTAAATCCATCATACTATCTAATAGCTTATCAAGGTTAAAAGAGGAAGAGGTTATTTTGCCGATGGATTGAAATATTGAGATTTTTAGGTCCTGGATAGAAACAAAACTGCTCAACGCTGAAATTTGTTCGGTAAGCTCTTTATTTGTTTTTTTCAGCTCTTCTATGTTTTCTTTTTCAATCATTTAATTCCCTTTTTCAAGGATTTTACGAACCTTGAAAGCGCATTAACGCAGTTTTTACCCTGATTATCTTTAATTATCTTAATTGCTGCGCTACCAATTATAACTCCGTCAGCGCTCTTCAAAAAGTGTTTTGCCTGGCTATTGTTAGATATTCCAAAACCCACAGCCAAAGGAAGTTTTGTTATTTTTTTAACCTTTGCGATATATTTACTTATATTAGGGAGGTTTTTTCTCTCCCCTGTGATACCTTTAACCGAAACACAGTACAGAAAACCGGAACTAAGTGAGGCCGCAAGTTTGATCCTTTTCTCTGTGCTGTTAGGAGCTACCAGAAAAACTACTGCTAAACCGCGCTTTTTAGCAAGCTTGGAAAGAACTTTTCCTTCTTCAGGAACCAAATCCGGTATAATTATACCATCAACTCCGTTATTTTTGCAACTTGCAACGAATTTTTCTAATCCAAAACTTAAAAAACTATTGTAATAGCCCATTAAAACAATGGCTGATTTTAGTTTACCTTTTAGCCCTGCGGTCATTTTTAATATTTTTTTAAAAGTTACACCTTTTTGTAGCGCCTTGAAACCTGCTTCCTGTATTACGGGTCCATCTGCAATAGGATCAGAAAAAGGGATACCCAGCTCAATAACATCTACACCTGTTCTGTCTAGTTCCAATATAAGTTTTTTTGTAGCAGATAAATCCGGAAAACCAGCAGTAATGTAAACAATAAAAGACTTATTATTATCTTTTTTATTATCAAGCATATTTCTAACAAGTTTATTAGAGTAACCTGCCGACATCTTTATCGCCTCGCCCGGATAGATTGATTATTATGAGATCCGTTTTTTTGAAACGTTTTTTATTTTTTATTACATAAGCCACAGCATGGCTAGATTCAAGGGCAGGTATTATACCTTCAATTTCAGAGAGCAAATTATAGGCTTTTAAAGCATCTTTATCCATTATAGGCAGATACTCCGCTCTTCCGATGTCTTTATAGAAACTATGTTCAGGACCTACGGCAGGATAGTCAAGTCCTGCAGCAATTGAATGAGTATTTAAAACTTGTCCATCATTGTCTTGGAGCAAATAAGTGTAAGACCCATGTAATACACCTGGTTTACCAGCACTTATGCTAGCAGAGTTCATAGATGGCTTCATGCTAATTCCACCCGCCTCAACACCTATAAACTTAACTTTCTCGTCATAAAAAAACGGATGAAAAATTCCTATAGCGTTACTGCCACCGCCTACACAAGCTACTACATAGTCGGGGAGACGTCTTTCTTTTACTAATATCTGGCGTCTAGCCTCTTCTCCTATTACCTTTTGAAAATACCTTACCATTATAGGATATGGGTGAGGTCCAGCGACTGTACCCAGCATGTAATAAGTATTGTCTACGTTAGAAACCCAGTCCCGCATTGCTTCATTTAAAGCATCTTTCAGGGTTTTGGTGCCTGAGGTAACGGGGATTACATTCGTTCCAAGAAGTTTCATCCTGTAAACATTAAGTTGCTGGCGCTTGCAGTCCTCTTCGCCCATAAAAACATCACATTTAAGCGAAAATCTAGCGGCTACAGTTGCAGTTGCGACCCCGTGCTGACCCGCTCCTGTCTCTGCTATAATCCGTTTTTTGCCCATTCTGAGAGCCATCAAGGCTTGTCCAAGGCAGTTGTTGATCTTGTGGGAGCCGGTATGAGTCATATCCTCTCTTTTCAGGTAAATCTTGGGTCCCCCAAGGTAATGAGTCAGTTTTTCGGCATAATAGAGTTCGGTTGGCCTGCCGGCATACTCTCTTAAATACATTTTGAATAGTTCAGTGAATTTTTTGTCTTTTATGGCATTAAAAAACTCTTCTTTCAACTCTTCCAAAGCAGGCATAAGCGTTTCAGGAACGAACATACCGCCATATTTTCCAAAATATCCGTTTTTATCGGGCATCATAGTTTCTTACCTTTTTAATGAACTCTTTAATTTTCTTTTTGTCTTTTTTTCCAGGTTTACTTTCTACCCCGCTTGAAACATCCACACCATACGGCTCAGCTCTTCTCAAAGCTTCTAGAATATTAAAAGGGGTCAAGCCTCCTGAAAGTATCACAGGTTTGCCGTATTTCTTTGCGAGCAAGGCAAGTTTCCAATCAAAACTTTTTCCGGTCCCGCCGGGTTTACCTTTAACATACGCATCCAGTAAGTACGCAGATACATTTTTATAGGCCGCGAGCATCCGGATGTCTGATTCATCCCTGACCCTTACACCTTTTAAGACCGTAAAGGGAACCAGAGATTCACAAAATTCCGGAAGTTCCTCACCGTGCAATTGAACTGCAGTAAGCCCGGTTTCTCTCACAATACTCGCTATGCGGGAAGGCACTTCATTAACAAAAACCCCTACACGCTCAACAAAAGGCGGTAGTTTCTGTATTATAGCTCTAACCCGTTCAGGTTTTACCTGTCTTTTACTCTTGGCAAAAACAAAACCCACGGCATTTGCTCCGTACTCAACAGCAAACAAGGCATCTTCAACATTTGTTATTCCGCAGATTTTTATTTTTGTCATGCTGGTATTTTATCATAAAAACAAAAGAAAGGCGAATGGATATTTAGATGTTAAAAGGGGTGTTCTTTTAAAAACGCTTTATAAGATATCTTGCAGGATTTTTAACATTACAAACCTTAAAAACTTTACTAACTTTATAAACCCTAATTTATTGTTTCGGTTTATTGACTACGTTAATCGGGCTGCCGGCAAGGAAGGCTTTTATGTTTTCTATAGTTATGCCCACTAACCTTTTTCTAGCGGCCGTAGTGGCCCAGGAAATATGCGGAGTAATCTGACAGTTTTTTGCTTTATAAAGAGGATTATCAGCTACAGGAGGTTCAACGGTCAAAACGTCAAGACCGGCACCGGCGATAGTTTCAGAATTGAGCGCTTCAACCAGGTCAAGTTCATTTATCAGCGGCCCCCGGCTGGTATTTACCAGGAAAGCAGTTTTTTTCATTTTAGTAAATAGCGCTTTATTGATAAAACCTTTGTTTTCTGTTGTCAGGTTACAATGAATAGAAATATAATCTGAAGTTTTAAAAAGCGTTTCCAAATCGGTCATTAAGACTTCAGCAAAAGGCGATTGCTTAATAAAAGCATCATAGGCAATAACTTTCATGCCAAAACCAAGAGCTATCTTTGCTGTTGCCTGACCAATACGGCCAAAGCCGACTATACCGATAGTCATGCCGGAAAGTTCTGTCATGGTAAAATCCCAGTAACAAAAGTCCCGTGAACCCGCCCACCTGCCGGCCTTAACGGTCGCAGCGTGATGTCCAACATGCTGGGTAAATTCCAGTATGTGAGCAAAAGCCATTTGAGCTACTGAATTAGTGCCATAAGTCGGAACATTTGAAACGTATACACCCGCTTCATTCGCCGCTTCAACGTCAACAACATTGTAACCTGTTGCCAGAACGCTTATCATTTTCAATTGAGGCAGAGCTTTAATAGCTTCTTTACTTATGACCGTCTTGTTGGTCAGTACTAGCTCCGCGCCTTTTGCTCTTTCTATAACATCCGTATTTTTTGTATGATCATGCATTACACATTCACCGAGTGTGTGCAGCTCGCCCCAGCCAATATCTCCGGGGTTGGTTGTGTTTCCGTCAAGAACAACAATTTTCATAATATACCTTTACTCCGTTAAAACTGCTATTTTCTTTTGATGACCCCGAGTGGCCAGATCACTTTTCCATAAACTTCATTTAAAACCTGCGCCAGACCTGCATAGATTGCAGAGAAACCGCAGAAAATACCTTCATAGCCCGCCATGGTAAGAACTGATTTATCACCGCTAAAGTTATAGAGCGCTAAAAGTCCGAACAACACTACCAGCGAACCAAAAACTACCTGCAAGGCCCTGTTTATTCTTAAGGTGCCTAAGAATAAAACAAAAGTGAAAAGTCCCCACATAGACAAGTAAGCTGCAAAGGCCCGGTCAGAGGCGGGACCTGCAATACCGGGAATAATTTTAGGCATAATCAACAGACCGGCCAGAGTGAGCCAGAAAGAGCCGTAGCTTATAAATGCCGTGGTTGCAAAAGTATTTCCTTTTTTCCATTCCATATAACCGGCAATTATCTGGGCTATACCGCCGTAGAAGATGCCCATAGCCAGGATCATGCTATCAAGAGGATAAAATCCGGCATTATGAATATTTAAAAGTACGGTCGTCATACCAAAGCCCATCAGTCCCAGCGGTGCCGGGTTTGCGGTCATTACTGCTGTTTTTTTGTCTGCCATATTAAGCTCCTTTGGAATAATTTTATCTTGAGTATATTAGCAAAATATCTTATATTTCGCAAGGGTATTATTGACTTCTATTATTATTTTTAAACTCCAAAACGTATTTTATTTAACCAGCACACCAGCTTTATAGTAGGATTTTGTTAATTTACCTTTTTCATCATAATCTTTGACCAGTCCGTCAATATTTCCGTCTTTCCAGGTACTTTCAGATTTAATTTTTCCGTTCTCATAATACACCTTTTCAATGCCTTCTTGTTTTCCGCTTACATAAACAACTTCCGCTTTAAGCTTGCCGCTTTCGTAAAAGGTTTTTTCCGGGCCTTCGCGTTTGCCTTTTTCAAAATTAGTTTCCATTTTTACCTTGCCGCTCTCATAAAAGGCTTTTGTAAGTCCTTCCTGACGGCCGCTTACAAAGTTACTCTCTGTTTGCAACTCACCAGTCTCATAATATTCTTTCGTAGTCCCTTCCTGTCTCCCTGCTTTAAATGTACTTTCCGCCTGAATTTTACCGTTTTCAAAGTACTCTTTTGCCGGGCCTTCCTGTATGCCCTCCTTGAACTTCCGGTCTGAGACTAGTTTACCTTTATCATCATAAATTTTCGTCAAACCCTCAGGTTTTCCGGACTTATAATTTATTTCTCCTTTAATTTTACCGTTCTCAAAATACAAGGTCTGCAAGCCTTCCTCTTTACCTTCAAAAAAAGTCGTTTCTATTTGTAGTTTGCCGCTTCTAGAGTACTCTTTGGAATTCCCGTCTTTTCGTCCCAGTCTATATTCAGTCTCCGACTGCAGTTGCCCGGTCTTATAATAACCCTTAGTTAAGCCCTCCGGGTTGCCCAGGACATTCCCAACTTCATATTTTAATTCCCCACTGTCGTAAAATATTTTTATGGGTTCATCTTTTGCTTTTACTTTAACATCTGGCGTTATTTCTGCCGAACTTTTTTTCTCAACAACACCCTTCTTCACCTCTTTATTCTCAGCCGTTTCCTCTTTTTTCCCGCACCCCGCTAAGATAATTGCCATTAACAATAAAACATTAAGCGTCTTATTCATCTTTCCTCCAACATATTTATTCAACCTCAACTACAACCCTTTTCTTACTCCCTTACTTCCAATTGTTTTGGATTATAAAGTATTATTTCCGGTTTACCACGGTATTTTTTTAAAAAACCGGTCACCCTGACTTTTTGATGCAGATAGTATTTTTCCGGATTTTCAGGAAATATTTCAAAGTATTTAGCAAATATTACAAGGGTAAGCTTGGTCTCAAAATCTTTGTAAAATTTAAAGGTAACCAGCTTTGGCCCGGCAGTAGACCGTGTTATCTCGCCGTCAATTATCACATATTCCTCATAATGCTTTTCAAATTCTGCGGGGACTACAAAATTATATTTTCCGGTCCCGACTTGTTCAACCGGCTCTTCAATTTTTTGTTTTTCGGCTTTAAAAGAAAAGTATATACCTGCAACTACCGCCGCTGCAGCCAGTAGACGTAGTCCATATTTAAGGATATTTTTTTTCATTTTGAACCGGCGCTTTTATCTTTAATATTCCAGAGGCCTTTTCTTTCTTTAATAGCCTGTTTCTGGTATTGAATAAATTCCGCCTTTAAGCGAAAAGGGTATTTAGTGTACACATAGGCGAAACCGCCTTTTAGCAGTTCTTCGTTTAGAAGTTTTTCCCCGATATAAACGTAAGCCACATACCTGCCATAAACGTCTTTATTGTTTTTCTCCTCAAATTCCAGCTCGCAATCCCTGCCTTCCGCAAAATCTCTGGCGAAAGCTGTGGCTTCTTTACCGTATCTTTGAGGCGGCAGGGTAGGATGATTAGTTTCCGGAGAGTCTATACCGATAAGTCTTACCAGGCGACCGTCTTCCAGCAGGACAGTATCACCGTCAAAGACTTTCTTAATCTTAGTTTTTTCGCGGGCAGGGAAACTGCTCTCTGCGCAGTTAAAACCGCAGTCTGCGTTAAGGAATAAAAGCAGGGCTAAAAGAGCTACTCTAACCATATAAGTTCTTTTATCTTCTTGGGAATGTTTTTGCTGCGCATTAAAGTTTCGCCGATAAGAACCGCGTTTACTCCAAGATTTTCAAGATACAAAATATCCTCGCGGGTTTTAATACCGCTCTCACTGACCACAATCTTATTCTTCGGAATGTATTTTATAACTTCAGCAGTGGTCTTGAGGTCTACTTCAAAAGTTTTGAGATCCCGGTTATTTATCCCTATTATCTCAGCCCCGCTTTTTAAAGCCGCTTCAACTTCTTCCTTTGAATGCACTTCCACCAGACAATACATTTTTAATTTTCTGGCGACCGCAACAAACTGTTTTAAAGTCGCAGGAGGTAAAATAGAACAAATAAGCAGTACCGCGTCCGCGCCGTAAAGCTTGGAGCCGTAAAGCTGATACTCGTCTATGAGAAAATCTTTACGCAGTACCGGGACATCTATAACATTTTTAACTAATTTAATATATTCGTTCGCGCCTTTAAAATAGTTGCGCTCCGTTAGAACAGACACGGCATCTACACCGGCTTTTTTGTACTCCAGCGCGGTCTTTTCGGGATTAAAATTCTCCGCTATCTCGCCTTTAGAAGGCGAAGCCCTTTTAATCTCCGCAATCAAACTCATGCGGTTTTTTGATATGGCTTTCTTAAAATCCGCAGCCGGCTGTATTTTGCCTATCTGCTCAATAACAAAAGCTAAAGGGAAGAGTTTCTTATACATCTCAACTTCTTCCCTCTTAGCCTCTATTATTTTCTTAAGCAGGTTGTGCATGAATAATTCTATCTCCGGTTGGTAAAATTCTTCAACTCTTCCAGTTTTTTAAGAGCTGCTTTCGAATCTATAGACTGCCTGGCTATTTCCACGCCTTGCGCCATATCAACAGCCTTGCCGCCTACAATAAGAGCAGCCGCAGCGTTTATAAGTACCATGTCTTTCTGCGCGCCTTCCTCGCCGTTCAGCACATCATAGGCTATTTTAATATTCTCTGAGAGAGAACCACCTTTTATTTCTGAGGCAGCCCGCAGTTTAAATTTCAGTTCTCCGGGAGAGATGTAATAAGTGTCAACTTTGCCGTCTTTCAATTCAGCTACAAATGTATCAGTAGTGAGGGTTATTTCATCCATACCGTCCATACCATGAACGACCATAGCTTTTTCATGTCCCAACGCTTTAAGCACTTCAACCATAGGTTCTGCCAGGAGACGGTTATAAACTCCCAACATCTGGGCTTTAACACGGGCCGGGTTGGACAGAGGCCCCAGGATGTTAAAAATGGTTCTAAAACCGAGTTCTTTCCTGACCGGAGCTACATGTTTCATGGTAGTGTGCAGCAGCGGCGCGAAAAGGAACGCAAAGCCTACCTCATCAAGACAAGCACCCATTTTGTCGGCCGAAAGTTCAATTTTTACACCCAGACCTTCCAGCAGGTCCGCACTTCCGCACCGGCTTGAGACAGCTCTGTTTCCGTGTTTCGCCACCGGTACTCCGGCAGCCGCAACGACTATTGAAGCCAGTGTCGAAATATTAAAAGTATCACTGGCATCCCCGCCGGTTCCGCACATATCTATAGCATTTTTGTGTTTTGTCCGTACTAGAATCGCATTTTTTCTCATAACTTGAGCCGAGCCCGTAATCTCATCTACCGATTCACCTTTCATTCTAAGCGCAGTAAGATAAGCCGCTATATGCATGTGGTTGGCATGTCCGCTCATTATTTCTTCCATCACTTTTGCAGCATCGTTAACGGAAAGATGATGTTTTTCTATCAGTTGTGCAAGAGATTCTTTTATCATTTTTTTACACCTTTAGGAAATTTTTTAACAACTCTTTTCCTGATTTCGTTAATATAGATTCCGGATGGAACTGAATTCCGTGAATATTATATTTTTTATGTTTTAAACCCATTATTTCATTTTCTTTAGTACGGGCCGTAATTTCCAAACAAGCAGGCAAAGTTTCTCTTTTAACAATAAGCGAATGGTATCTGGTACCCTCAAAAGGATTTGGCAGCCCTTTGAAGACGCC
>Ga0265593_1000821_pt1 | contig 15748 bp, 12 predicted proteins | sample saktaG_8_FD_190136 | JGI IMG/M metagenome (GOLD analysis project Ga0265593, IMG submission 190136) | Saline water microbial communities from Sakinaw Lake, British Columbia, Canada - sak_2011_5_24_36m | ecosystem: Environmental > Aquatic > Non-marine Saline and Alkaline > Saline ...
CCAATCAGGATAAGGCAACCGCCTCTTTGATAGGCGATGTGCCCCGGGGGGTCATGTTGAATCAGTCCCCCATTTTTCTGGGGGGGCAGGGCGGGCTTGTCGGACCCTGCCGGCTTGAATATGGAACTGTGCTGGCCGCAGGCTCGATATGCCGCAAGGACGAGCTGAGGCCGGATCGCCTGATTCAGGCGGGAGGCGCCAGAAGCGCGAATGTTGCGTATACCCGCGGAATGCATTTAACCCTGAAACGCATTGTGGTCAACAATATTCATTACATTGCCAATCTCATGGCTCTCAGGCAGTGGTACGCCCATGTCCGGTCCGAGTTTGTGGGTCAGGACTTTACTCAGGAGCTGTTTGAGGGGCTTAAGGAAACGCTTCAGATGGCGATTCAGGAACGCATAGCCCGGCTGCTGGCCTATTGCCGGAACTTGCCGGTTTCCGGTGCACCCCAGAGCGTCCAGGCGAATCGTCTGTGCGAGATCTTCAGCAACTGCTCTCAGCTTGAAAGGCTGTTTTTGATGCAGAAGACCTGGCAGGGGAATGACGGATTCCGGGATAATTTCCTGGAGGCCGTTCATCAGGGAATTCTGCAACGGGGAAAGAATTATATTTCCGTGATTCAGGAAATTCGTGAAAAACCGCGGGAAGCCGGAACAGCCTGGCTTCAGGGAATGGTAGATCACATCGTCAAAGAGGCCCTGAATATTTTTCCATTGCTGACAACCGGCATAACAGAGGAATAAGGAATTGCATGAAAAGATTGTTCGGAACAGACGGCATTCGCGGGGTTGCCAACCAATATCCCATGACACCGGAGATGGCGGTTGCGATCGGCAGGGCAGTTGCCGCTTATTTTAAAACCGATTCATCTCCCAGGGTCGTCATTGGAAAGGATACCCGGATATCCTGCGACATGCTGGAATGCGCGCTGGCGGCGGGCCTCTGTTCGATGGGTGCGGATTCCTGTCTGTGCGGCATACTGCCCACCCCTGGAGTTGCCGCCATTGCCGCCAAGCTGGGGGCATGTGCCGGTATCGTTGTCTCAGCCTCTCACAATCCTTATGCGGATAACGGCATCAAGGTATTTGACGGAAACGGATTCAAGCTTGCCGAATCCGTCGAGTGGGAGCTTGAAGAGCGGATTCTAAAAGCATCGCAACACGGTTTGCATCCTCATTTGCAGGATGTCGGGCGCTGCGATGCCATTATGGACGCCCTGGATTATTATGGAGATTTTCTGGTGAATGCTGTTCCGGATATGTCGCTGGACGGGTTTCGCCTGGTCCTGGACTGCTCCCATGGCGCTACATTTCAGGCGGCTCCGGATGTCTTTTCGCGACTGGGTGCCGAGATTTTTGTCCTGTCCGATAAACCGGACGGTGTCAACATCAATGCCGGCTGCGGCTCTCAGCATCCCGAAGCCCTTCGCAAAGCGGTTTTAAAACACCATGCCCACGCCGGGTTTGCCTTTGACGGAGATGGCGACCGGGTGATCGCCGTTGATGAAACCGGAAGGGTGTTGACCGGCGACCAGGCGATGGCTGTCTGCGCCATTCACATGAAGCAAGCCGGAAGACTGGCCGGCAACCGGGTGGTTGCAACCGTGATGAGCAACATGGGGCTTAAAATCGCTTTGAAAAAACAGGGAATTCAACTCTCTCTGGCTCAGGTGGGGGACCGCCATGTTATGGAAATGATGAAATCCGAAGGCGCGGTCCTGGGCGGAGAGGATTCCGGGCACACCCTTTTTCTGGACCGGCACACCACCGGCGACGGCATTCTCACTGCGCTTGAGCTTCTTGAAGCCATGCGATCCGCCTCAAAACCGCTTTCGGAACTGGCCGGGATTATGAGCGTCTTTCCGCAGATACTGATCAATGTTCCGGTTGGTGAAAAACCCGATATCGAGACGGTTGCCGGAATTCGGGATGTGGTCGGGCAGGTGGAAACCCGCCTGGGGGATGAAGGAAGGGTGCTGATCCGGTATTCAGGAACCCAGCCGCTGTGTCGCGTCATGGTGGAGGGTCCGTCTCAAAAAGAAACCCGGACTTTTGCTGAACAGATAGCAGAAAAAGTCCGGGTTGCGATTGGAAAGGTTTGACGTAACCAGCCGAAGGTTTATGTTAATTTGCCTTCAGCCTGAAAATCACTTTCTGTCTCCCAGAATTCTGAGAAGCATCAAAAACAGGTTGATAAAATCCAGATACAGGGTGAGTGCGCCCAATATGGTGCCTTTTCGGACAACCCCAGCATCCAGACCGGCCGGCTGGGACAGCGCCATCATTTTCAGCTTCTGGGTATCGTAGGCGGTGAGCCCGACAAAGACGATGACGCCGATATAGCTGATGATCAGATTCATTCCAGAGCTTTGAATGAACATGTTGACAACCGATGCAATAACGATGCCGATCAGTCCCATGGTCATAAAGCTTCCCATGGAGGTCAGGTCCCGTTTGGTGCTCATGCCGTACAGGCTGCATGCGCCAAATGTGGCGGCGCAGATGAAGAAGACGGATGCAACCGATGATTGGGTGTAGATCAGAAAAACAAATGACAACGTCAAGCCGTTTAATCCCGAATACAGCAGAAACATGCCGGTAGCAGTTGACGCCTGAATCTTCTGGATTCTGGCACTCAGGAAAAATACCAGCGCCAGTTCGCCGATGATCAGCGCAAAAAACAGCAGTTGATTCGTGAAAATCATCTGAATCAGGGATTCGCTGCTGGCGACATAAAGCGCCACCACGCCCGTAAGTGCCAGTCCGGCTGCCATCCAGTTATAAACACTCCGGATAAACTGATTGACCTGAACCTGTGCCTGATCCTGTGTGGTTCCAAATGGTAAAGTCTGCATGAAACACCTCCCATGAAAATGGTTATTTAATGATATATGCTAACACAGTCCGTGAAATTTTCAAGTGCAATTTCTCAACCATTTTCCGGGTTATTTGATCTTGATGCCTTCCAGTTTCCACCGGGTTGAGCCCACCGGTCTGGCGAATGTCCAGAATTCCTCGAATTTCACAGGGTCCGTGCTGTCACCCTTGACGACGCTGCCGCTGGATTCCTCAACCGTATAGTCGAGAAGATTGGCCGTGAAAAGGACATTGACATACTCCTCGTGGCCTTCCATGCCCATGTCGACAATTTCAATGCTGCGAACCGCAATGTTTTCGTGCCGGTTGATCAGGCCTTTTTGCTTGAGATCTGCAAACCGGGCGTCGTATTCCGTTTTGAGCTGCACGCCGATAAGACCCTGGATCGAAGCGGTATCCCGTCTCATCCAGGCTGCCTGAACCTCGAAAAATATATCCTGCGCGAGTTCCTTGAATTTTCCAGGATCAAAATTCGGTTCTGACTGTTTGATCAGATTGAAGCCGCTTTCAGGTGAAGCCGAAGCCATCTGTGGCGGTGCAGGCGGTGCCTGAAAGCCTGCCGGCGGAAAATTTCCGGTAGAAAATGAATTAAAAGGCGGAGAAGCAGAATTCCGGGAATCCTTAGGTTTGTTGTTAAATTGCTCCATAATCCGATCAACCCACGTGCTGCCTCCCGACGGACTCTGGACTTGCCCCACCGAAGGACTCCGAGCAATCTGGGGTTTGATAAATCGCTTATAGATAAAAAAACCAAGACCGCCCAGAATCAATAGCTCGAATAAGCCGATGCCGCTTCGTCCGATGCCGCCCATGCCGCCGGCGTGTCCTGATCCTCCAAAGAGCATATTTCCGATCATCCCGCCTACGAGGCCACCGCCTACACCGCGGAGAAAACTGCTACCGCCCCCACCGGACAAAGGTGAAGATGGAGAAAAAGACCTGCTGCCCGAAGGACTGGATGGATTTCCGAAGGATTTTGAAGGACTACCGCCAAACCCGCTACTGGAGCCGCTGGAGCCGCCAAAAGATCTTCCGCCGCTTTTGGATCGGGCATCTGCCAGGTCGAATTGCCCCAGTACGACAAAAACGGCAAAAAATGAAACCAGAATCATTGCCAACTTGATGGATGATTTATTCAACATAAGGTGTCTCCAATACAATAATCAGGTGGTGTTTAACAAAAGATAAAATCTGAAAAAAGGCGGATGCTTCCGCAAGATTCAATAAGACAATCCCCATTTTCGAACCATTTTCCCCGTTTCATTCTTGCTTAATTTGCTTGCAGTCCTCTAACCAACAACTGACGAGAGATACCCCGATAGAGACCAAAATAATTGCCCCGACGATCCCCAGAGACACCGGAGTGGAGATATGGATGGCCTGGGGCAGGAGCATTTTGGCGCCGATAAACACCAGTACCAGGGACAGTCCGAATTTCAGGAAACGAAAATACTCAATGGTGCCGGCCAGGACAAAATAGAGGGATCGCAGTCCCAGAATGGCAAATACATTGGATGTGAATACAATGTATTCTTTTGTCGTGATTCCAAAGATCACGGGAATGGAATCCAGGGCGAATATCAGGTCGGTTGCTTCAACCATGATCAGCACCAGGGCCAGGGGGGTCAACATACGGCGTCCGTTGACGATGGTGATGAAGTGATGCTTTTCATAAGCAGGGGATATCGGCAGACATTTTCGGGCGAGCCGCACCACGACATTTTGTTCCGGGTCCACGCCTTCTTCCTTTGAAAAAAGCATTTTAATGCCGCTAAAAACCAGAAAGACGCCAAAAATCATCAGTGTCCATTCAAATTGACGTACCAGTGCAGCACCGACCCCAATCATGATTCCGCGCATGATGAGCGCACCCAGGATGCCCCAGAACAGGACTCGGTGCTGATAGGGTAAGGGAACTCGAAAATACCCGAAAATCAATGCGATGACAAAAACGTTGTCCATTGACAGGGACAGCTCCACGATGTAGCCTGTAACAAACGCAAGCGCCTCCTCCTGTCCGCGCAGAGCGTAAAGCCCCCAGGCAAACCCCATGGCCATCGCAACCCATATGCCTGACCATATCAGCGCCTCTTTGAATCCGACAGAATGGGCTTTTCGGTGAAACACCCCTAAGTCCAGCGCCAAAAAGAAAGTGACAGCCAAAACAAACACCGCCCAGTGAATCCATGTGATTTCAACAATCATAGGCACCTACCTAAAAGAAATTTGTTCATTTTATTCCCTTCTCGTAGCAAAAAAAAAGACCCTTACCCCCGGCATGGTTGCCTGGATAAAGGTCTTGTTGACAGGATAACTGTCCCAGTCCCGGGTCTTTCGACCGTATTGACGGAAACCGAGTCGGCCTTTTCTCTGACCGATAACTACTCCCCTTTAGAAGATAATTGAATTATAAGTTGTACCAAATAAGATGTCAAGTGATAAAATCCGTGGACGCCTCCCGGAGATCAATCCACAATAGCATGGCCGATGAGAAGAATGACTAAAAGTAAAGAAATCGGTATTGGATTTGTATGGATTCGATAGGTGTTTTTCCTTAAGTTTTTGGAAAACACCTTGAACTTCACCATGATTCCGATTCCCGTAATTAAAGCCATTAATGCAAGTCCCCATTCCGGCAGGCCGCTGGCTTCGCAGGCAGATGTAGCGGACATGAAATGAACAAATGCCGCGCCCAGGGCCAACGGATTTAAAACATAGTGAACCGGCAACAGAAACTTTTTCTGAAGTTGATTGAAACGTTTGATTCTGTCATTTACTTGTGCCGGAAGATCTGTATAGCGGGTTACTCTGATGAGCAGACTCAGTAAAACGGTTATATTGGCTGCGGCCAACATCCAGGCAGCAGCCAGGCCGCTGGCTTCATTGTTTTTTTCATTTTTTACATGATTGAACGCCGTGCCGATGTCTTTGCTCCGTTTTTTGTAATGGTGAGCGTCGTCATCTGCAACAGCAGGAGGTACGCAGCACAGGAAAAACAAGGCGCCTGATATCAAACAGACAGTCAGGAATAATTTCAATGAAATATGAATATGCGTTGTCATCTTTTCTCCTTTTCCGCGATCTTGCTGGATTACAATCAAGAATAGCAGCGTAACCTGAGTAATATTCGGTGTAATCCCATTTGGGTAGCAACTTCAGCCGTTCATGAAATTGCCTTTTCAATGTATCCGGCTGCTCATTTTCCGATGGTCCGACAAACAGAATGTCTTCCATGATTAAACACCGGCCACTGTTCACCCTGTTGTGGATTCCACTTCTTTTCCACAGCAAATCGTCAGAATTATTTTCGGTTATTTTATGCTCGCCCATTTTGTGTATAGAAACTTTTTTGTGGGTTCCTTTTTTTATGAACGAGGTTTCACTGTCGTTGTATGGATTTGGTGACAGGGATACCTTGGGCCAAGAAAGAATCCTGCGAAATATTTGTCCCGGTGACTTTTCCGTTTCAAGTTCTTCAGGAATGGGGCAGACCATCATGAATCAATGATTGCTTCATGATGGTCTGCTTTTTGGTAGCCACCATATTTATATATTTTGGTTTGTCTGGCACCTTCATAGGTCGCTTAAAAATTGACATGCTTTTCTGCAACACGAAGCTGGAATGTACTTTTTTATAAATTTTGTATAGAGGGACTTTCATTTGGGTTCCTCCTTTCATTGTTCTGAATCCGTTGAGGTTCTTGAATGTGGATGCGATGATACACATGAACCATCCAAACAATAGCAAGAATCGGAACAAAAAGATTGAGAAAGGGGACAATCGCCATTACCGTTATCACGAAACCGCCGCCGTACATGGCCTTTCTGTGCCGGAGTCCAAGTGCCCTGGCGTTGGTTTTCCCCAGGTGATATCCTGCCGCACTCTCAAAAAACTCCCGGCCGAGGAGATAACTATTAAGCAGAATGGACACCGCAAAGCCGATACCAAACACATAGAGCGGCAGTACAAGGATATTGAGGAACACGGCCCAGCCGGTAAATTTTAGATCATGCCGAAATTCGGGCCAAAATTTCAGAACCTGGCGATCGGAAGCATCCGGATAATACACTCGTTCCACGCGTTGAATCGCGGTTTCCTGAAACAGACTGGAAATCAACACGGTAAGCACCGGCAGCATGAACCAGCCGCCGATGCCGGTAAGAAGGCCGACAACCCAGTTAATCAGCGTATCAATCCACCCGCGTTCAATCGTTATAAATCGGTCTGTTATCCAGGTATTACTACCAACTGCTCCGACAGCAAAGATTGCTGCCAACAGGGCGCATGCGAACATCAAGCCTAAAAGATTCGCCTTCTTTATAGAAATAAATGTTTTCATTAATGGATACATCAGTTTAACTCCTCAAGATGATATTTTTCCGTTGCGGACGGATACGCAAATGACAATAACAACATCGTGAATGCCAGGGTGCGGGTGTCGTTCTCCCTGCACACAGGCAAGACAGACGTCCAATATAATTGAAAATATTGCCGGAACCTTCTTCAGTCACTGAGCTGTTCTCGGCAGCAGGATGCAATTGCTGAACAGCGTTTCCTTTGACTCGCGGGGCGGCTTGTTCATTGCGCACTTCATCTCCAAGTATCCTTTCTGCTTCCCGGAAGGTCAGTCTGATGAGTCCATGAATTTTGGCTTTCGATAATTTATTTCTCTATCGGCAAAAAATTCTGATGCAAATGGGAATCAGAATTTCGGTAAGAACGGGCCGGTCAATCATGTCCAATTCATATCGCCAACGCCGTAAAGCAGATGATAACAATAATAAGCCGCAAAACTTAGTGAAGGATTTTGAATCAGGATATATTTTGTGGAGGGACGAAAATTGGGATGAAAACCTGTCTGGGTTCAATATAAGGTGATTGTCCGCTCAGTCGCATTGCTGAGAACATGTTGATATCCAGGTATGCGGACGGGGAATATTCAGCACAACAGCAAGCGGATTTGCAATTATCCATGTTCTGCTTTTCAGGATGTTCGGAGATAAAGATATCAAAAACGTCAGAAGATACTTCCACATGCAACTCAATTGGATGCGCAAAGCACACAACCGGAAGGAGAATGTAGACAAGTATGATATATATGGATATTGATTTCATGGCAATTTGATTTTATTGATGTATGTTATGAAAATAATTGATATCAAATAGTTTGTCAAACTGTTTACAATTTTTCTCGTTAAAGATCTGTCTCCAGAGACCGGTATTGGAATTGTCATGCAGGGCGCAAGGATGTTTGTTGCGATATTCTTTTGCATGACCTGCCTTTACCGCTGCTGTCTTTTGTGGTAATGACAAATGATCATGAATGAAGCACCGCTGTTGGTTAAAAGATACCATACAATAGTGACTGATTAAGATAGTTTTGGTACAAATACATGGAGGAGACGTTATTGATGCGCTCCGGCATAGGATATGATATTCACCGGCTGGTATCCGGCCGCAAACTGATTCTGGGGGGGGTGGATATTCCCTTTGAAAAAGGGCTTCTCGGGCATTCGGACGCAGACGTGCTGATTCATGCGCTCTGTGATGCCTTGCTGGGGGCTGCTGCGCTCGGAGATATCGGCAGCCATTTTCCGGATACGGATGCTGCCTATCGGGGCATATCCAGCAGGGTGCTTTTGGATAATACGCTTCAATTGCTGACGTCCAGGGGCTTTTCGGTGGTGAATGTGGATGTTACGGTTCTGGCCCAGGCTCCGAAACTGTCCCCGTTCAGGAAGGCCATGCAGGAGAATATTGCCGGCATGCTGCATCTGACTGCCGATTGTGTCAATATCAAGGCCACGACAACAGAAGGGCTGGGGGCCATCGGAAACAGTGAGGGAATTGCGGCCTTGTGCGTGGCCATGATCAACCAGAAAGAGACGAACCCATTGGAACAATTGCCATGACAATCTATCTGTATAACACCCTGAGCAGGAAAAAGGAAATTTTTGAGACTGCCGAACCCAACAAAGTCAAAATGTATGTCTGCGGTCCGACAGTGTACGATGCCAGCCATATCGGCCATGCCCGGTCCGTGGTTGTTTTTGATGTCCTGGTCCGGTATCTGAGGGCCAGGGGGTTTGATGTCGTTTATGTCCGGAATTTTACCGACGTGGATGACAAGATCATCGCCAAGGCCAATCAGACCGGGATGTCCTGCGGGGATGTGGCTGAAAGATACATTCATGAATTCTATGCGGACATGGATGCCCTGAAAGTCGAGCGCGCGACTTTCGAGCCGCGGGCTACCGAATATATCGAAGAGATCATCCACCTTGTCCAGGTACTGATCGAAAAGGGCCATGCCTATTCCCTGGATGGGGATGTGTATTTTGCAGTGGAGAGTTTTTCCGGGTATGGAAAGCTCTCCGGCAGAAAACTCGATGACATGGAGGCAGGAGCCCGGGTGGATGTGGATATCCGGAAAAGAAACCCCTTTGATTTCGCCTTGTGGAAGGCTTCAAAGCCTGGAGAACCTGAATGGGACAGCCCCTGGGGAAAAGGCCGACCGGGCTGGCACATTGAATGCTCGGCCATGAGCTCCGCCCTTCTGGGCGAAACCATCGACATTCATGGCGGCGGCATGGATCTGACCTTTCCCCATCATGAGAACGAGGTTGCTCAGTCGGAGGCGGCCTTTGGCAAGACTTTCGTCAAATACTGGGTGCATAACGGTTTTGTGAATATCAACCAGGAAAAGATGTCCAAGTCTCTTGGGAATTTCCTGCTGATCAAGGATGTCCTGAAGTCTTATCATCCGGAAGTCATCCGGCTCTTTCTGCTCTCCAGCCATTATCGCAGCCCGATTGATTTCAACGACAAGATTATGGATGAATCCAGCACAGCGCTTGACAAGGTGTATGCGCTTCTGGCAAGGCTGAAGGAACGCTTTGAAAGAAGCCCGGTTCCGTCTCGGTCCGGGCAACTCTGGGAACACTTCTGCGAGGCAATGAATGATGACCTGAATACGGCCAAAGGCATTGGACTGGTGTTTGAATCCGTCCGAAATTTGAACCGTCTGCTGGATGAGTCGGATGGCGCTTTTTTTTCGGACCTTCAGCAAACCCTTTTGGCTGACTGGTCGGACCTGCAAAAAATCAGCAGGATTCTGGGGGTATTCAGGGAAACCCCGGAACAGTATGCGGCAGACCGGAAATCGCTGGGCCTTCAGAAAACCGCAGTCGATCCTGCCTGGATTGAACAGATGATTGCGGATCGAACTGCTGCCAGAAAAGCCAGGGAATGGCAAAAAGCCGATGATATCCGCAAACAGCTTGAAGCCATGAACGTCATTATCGAAGATCGGCCCGAAGGGACGCTGTGGCGGATGGCATGAAAAACGACCATCACTGTCATACGAAATTGCCGGGGAATGGTATTCAGGAATTCATGCAAAGGATATAGTCAGGGGAGTGAAGTCCACTGCCGTGGAAAACACCCCCTGACGCTTCAAGGGAAAATGCGGAGCCTTTTATTCAGATTTACCCTTTGATGATTCTGGGCAGCATCATGTGATGATGGGCGCAGATCGACGTGGGGTTCTGATAGGCGGTTCCGGCAAAGGCCACCAGGTATTTGCGGATGTCCGGCATGGAAGAGATCTCATCCACCAGGCCGTGTTTGGCGCAGTAGATGGGCCGGGAATTGTCATGATATTCCTGTGCCATCTTGTTCATGCTTTCGATCACCGGATCCAGGGGCCGGCCGGCGTCTTTTTCCTTGACCAGCCTGCGGGAAAAGCTGGCTGCCGCCGCGGTTTCACCGTGCATGACATAGATTTCCGTGGTGGGAATTCCCAGTGTAAAAGCATTGTGGCGGTTGGCCGTCGGTCCGCCCATGACATAGTGGGCTGCTGCCGTGCCTTTCCGCAGCACCACCAGCATCATGGGAACATCGGTCTGTTGAATGGAATAGTTCAGGCTCTGGCCCAGTCCCAGGAGCTCGGCTTTTTCGGCGATGTTCCCCACATCGATTCCGGAAGTGTCCTGAAACCAGATTACAGGGACCCGGTCTCTGCCGCAGAGGGTGACGAATTCATTCATTTTGATCAGCCCCTGGCGATAGAGCTTGCCGCCGATGCCGGCGTACGGGGCGTATTCCGGATAATCCTCTCCCAGATACCCTTGCCGGTTTCCGATGCATCCCACCAGAAACCCGTCCACCTTGCACAGGCCCGTGTAGATTTCGGGGCCGTAAGTGGGCTTGTATTCCATGTGTTCGCTGCCATCCACCAGCCTAGAGAGCACTTCTTCGAAATTATACATCTGTTTCTGGTTGGCGGGGATCAGATGATAGAGATCATCGGCTGAAAACCGGGGGGCTTTGGGTTCGGCCACACGGAAAAACTTGGGATGATAGGCCGGAATATCCTTCATGTAATCTTTGATACCGTCCAGAACCCCGGTCTCCTCTTCATAGACATGCCTGAAAAAGCCCGTGCAATCATGGTGAATTTCCACGCCTCCCGGCGGTTTTTCCTTGAACTGCCTGGCGGCGTTGATCAGGTTTTCCGCGCCTTCCAGATCGAAATGGCCCTTGGGGGACATGCCGCTTAAGATGCCGCCGCCGCCAACCGCCATGTTGGCGTTTTTATGGGCCAGCAACAGCATGGGGCTGATGGCCTGATACCCGCCGCCTGCCGGGTTGGTGCCGAAAATTGCGGCCAGTACCGGAATGCCGAGCTGCTCCAGTTCCGCATGCCTGAAAAATGTCGTGCCGCCGCCTCTTCTGCCGGCATAGAATTTTTCCTGGTCCGTCAGCTTGACGCCGCTGCAGTGCACCAGCCAGACCAGGGGAATGTGCAGGCGCTTGGAAAGGTTGGTGACCCGCAGGATGTTTTCCGCCTGGCCCGGAAGCCAGGCCCCGGCCATGACTTTGTTGTCAAAGCCGATGATGACCGCCCATTTGCCGGAGATCTTTCCCAGGCCGTCAATGACGTTGGTCGTGCCTTCCTCGTTGTTGATCGGATTGTAAATCGTGTGCAGCGGACACCAGGTGCCCGGATCCACCAGATACCGCAGCCGCTGCCATACGGTCATTTCCCCTCTGGCGTTGATTTTGGCTTCGGGGAAACCGGCATTTTTCACCTTTTCCACTTCGGTCTTGACCTGGGCCTCGACGGCTTTGATGGTTTCAATATTTTTCTCGCTGCTTTTGATCTGGCCGAGCGTCAGTTCGCTGCCAAATTCGGTCATTTTTTCAAAATAAGGTTTCATGGGGTTGTGCTCCTTGTCTATGACTGATTCATGGGCCAGAGGCCTTTTTCTTCAAGAACGGATTTGAGGGTTTTCAGGCCGGCATTGGCGGTTGGAACGCCGCCATACACCAGGGTTTGGAAAATCACTTCGGCGATTTCTTCCGGCGTGCATCCCACATTCAAGGCAGCCTGAATGTGAAGCCGGAGCTCATCAAGACGGGAGAGCACGGTCAGGGCCGATATGGTTACCAGTTGCCGGGTTTTGTGGGGAATTTTCTCCCGGGCATACATCTGGCCCGTGATAAAAAGGGACATATCCCTTGCCAGGTCTTTGTCAAATGCCCGCCACAGTTCGTATGGCTTTTCATCCCGGACATCCTTGAAATAAAGCGCGGCGGTTTTTTGGGTTTTTTCAGTCAGCGGGTTGCTCAATGTCGTCATCTCCTTATTATCGGTTTGCTTTTCGAATGCCAATCTGATCCTGGGCGATGATCCATTTGCAGATATTGGCGGAGCCTTCCACCATGGTGTAGGTGGGGGCGTCCCGGTAGAATCTGGCAACCGGATATTCGGTGGAATACCCGTAAGCGCCCAGGATCCGCATCGCATAATTGGCGCATTTGGTCACCACTTCACCGGAGAAGTATTTGGCCTGGGCCACATCGAGTCCGTTGTTCAAATTGCCCTGATCTTTTACCCATGCCGCCTTGTATACCAGAAGGCGGGCCGCTTCGATTTCGGTGGACATCTGGGCGATCATGTCCTGGTTCATCTGAAACTCGCCAATGGGCTTTCCAAACTGTTTTCGCTGGTTGCAGTATTTGATGGCCGTGTCCAGGCATGCCTGGGCAAGCCCGACGCCGCCGGCGGCTGCGGAAAGACGGGTTTGATTGAGTGAGCTGAATACGATTTTGGCGCCATCGCCGGGTTTTCCCAGGATGTTCTCCTTGGGAACGCGGGTATCGGTCAAAAAGATTTCTCCGGTCGGTGATGAGTGGGAGCCCATTTTTTCCAGCTTGCTGGTTTTGACGCCGTTGAAATTTTTCATCTCCACGACAAATGCGGACAGCCCTCTGGAGCCCTGGGCCTTGTCGGTATAAGCATAATAAATGATGGCATCCGCGACATTGGCGTTTGAGATCCAGGTTTTGGAGCCGTTCAGCAGCCAGTGATCGCCCTTGTCCTCTGCCGTGGACGCCATGGCCATGACATCGGAGCCGGCATCCGGTTCGGTAATGCCGAATCCGCCCACAAAATCCGCATTGACCAGCTTGGGAATGTATTTTTTCCTGATGGCCTCGTTGCCGTATTTGAAGATCGTATAGGCGCAGCCCAGGGTCTGCATGTTGATCTGCACCCGCAGGGAACTGGATGCCCGCGCAATTTCCTCGGTGACAATCATGGCTGCCAGCCATCCCATATCTTCGCCGCCATATTCCTCAGGAATGACGGTTCCGAAAAAACCCAGTTCTCCCATGGGTTTAATGACTTCTTTGTACGGAAAATAATGATTTTCGTCCCATTCATTGGCATAGGGCGCTATTTTTTTTGCGGCAAATTCTCTTACGGATTTTCTCAGCATTTCCAAATCTTTTGTGAGTGCAAACTGCATTACGGTTCTCCTTTATGGTTCAGTATATTCTTGAGGCTTTTAGACAAAAAAGTCTCACATTAATAAACAAAAAAAGTCAGGATATAAAAAAAGCTATGTTACAGCTATATTACGCAGCCGATTAAGTCAAGAATTATCGAAAAACGGGTACAAAAACACTTCCTTGAACGGATTAAACGGGTTTTACCAGGTGCGCGATAAACTCTTCGACAGCCCGGTAGACTTCGGCTGCCCCGTCTCCCAGCAGAATGCCGTGCCGGCTGGAGTGAATCAGCAGGCAGCGTTTTCGCTCCGATCCCAGAAGCTTGAATGCTTTCCGGGTTCCTTTTTCATCCACCACCGGATCTTCGTCGGACTGCACCAGAAGTGCCGGCAGATGAATGTCGTCAAGCCGGGTTTCAGCCGATTTCATGAGTTTCTCCAGTTCCCGCATACCGGAGATGGGATTTCTCAAATAATTGATATGCGGGTTTTCCGGGTGGTTCTCAACAAACTCCTTTATAATGTCTTGTCTTTTGACGCTGCTCATGAATCGGTTCCACATGCTGACCGCGGGAACCAATTTCGAGGAAAAATCCTGAAGACGAAAGGGCGGACACACGGCAAATACGCCGGAAAGCGCCGGATGGCGAATTCGGGCCGCGGCCTCCAGGGCCAGTCCTGCTCCCATGGAAAAACCGCCCAGAACCACTTTCCGGCACTTGCTGGTGATCAGCGCAATGGCTTCATCCGCGGAAGTCATCCAGTCCTCAGCGCTTCGGATGGCCAGATCCTCGGGGGCTGTTCCATGACCTTTCAGCCGGGGAACATAGACCCACCAGCCTTTTTCTGCCAGATACGCCGCGATTTCCTTAAGTTCCATCGGTGCTGCCATATAGCCATGAAACAGAACGATCCCCAGTTTGCTGGAACTTCCTTTTAACAGAATGGGCTCACCCACGGATTTGTCTTTGGATTCTCCTGCAATGTAAAATGCATCATAGTCATGGCTATAATCGGATAAGGCTTTTTCCAGCAAAAAACGGCTGATCCGGCGTCGTATCCAGAATGCCGGCTGCCATGCCAGCCAGCGGATGCTGCGCTGCAGCCTGATCAGGGGTTCGATTTCATTGACCATCACCGCGATCGGGTTGTCGATCCGAAACCGATGAAAATCCAATACTCGGGGATGCGTTGAAGACAGTTTGATCAGATCGGTGTCTTTGCGGGCCAGAATTCTTTTTTCAACGGCAATTTCAACAAAATCCCGGAATCGTTTGTAATTGTCGTCGGTGATGAGGTGAATCTGATTTTCGGCCAGGGTTTCATGTATGAATGAACTGGAAAGGCCTGTCTTCTGAGCGACTGTGAGAAACACCCGTCGTCTCAGGTCAAAGGCATCGACGCGTTTAAAGGGGATTTTATGCAGCATTGCTGCGAAAAGATGGTCCGGATTTACAGTGGTCATACTGTAAATCATCGTCATGTATCGCTGCATGATGTTCCATGCCTGTTTGCGCATGGCCCGCCGGGAGGCGATCGGGTCATCAAAATCAAACGTGCGGAGGGTGGAAATGTCGCGTTCAATGGCGGTTGCCGTCAGGTAGTTCTGAATGGGAATCGCGGCGCCAAAGCGGATGTCGATATCCACTCCCGACAGCAGCATGGCGCCTTCTGTCATGGTTTCATCCATCATGCGATCCGAAGGATGATCCACCAGAAATTCAGCCAGGCGGCTGATCGTATTCTCTCTGGAGCGCATGGGATAGTAGGTGATATTGACCGGGACAATCAGCGTGCGGGTTTTCTTCAGCGGTTCGATATCCTCTATCTGAAACAGGGACATCAGCCGCCGGGCTTCATCCGGAAGGGTTTCAGACAGGGCGATGAGTCGCTGGCGGTAAAATTCGGTCCGAAGCGCCAGGGTTGCGGCTCCGGTATGCGGCGGGTGCTTTCCGCCGGCGTAAGAGAGCATGAACCGGCCTTTTTCAACCAGTTTCTTGTTTTTGACCATCAGACCTTCCGGGTAGATGATCCAGGATGCCTCTCCGGTCAGAAGGCTTTTGACCATGAGC
>Ga0265593_1000822_pt1 | contig 15737 bp, 9 predicted proteins | sample saktaG_8_FD_190136 | JGI IMG/M metagenome (GOLD analysis project Ga0265593, IMG submission 190136) | Saline water microbial communities from Sakinaw Lake, British Columbia, Canada - sak_2011_5_24_36m | ecosystem: Environmental > Aquatic > Non-marine Saline and Alkaline > Saline ...
CAACTTTTTCATTGGCTCTCGCGATATTTGATTCCAATCAAAACTATAATTTCTGACTTTAATCTCTTAGGGTAAATTCCCCGCTGCTTGCAGCGATAAGAGAGATTCCCGGATACCCCTTCTGCTTGCGGCGGGGTGGTTCATTTGGAACCCTGTCAGATTCGAGTTCAACCTTGTGGCATCCGTCCTTGTGCCTGTCGTTCTATCATCCACCCCGGATATTCCGGTGTTAGTGTGCTTATGGCATCCAGTTGCTGTAATTCGTCGGCTGTAAGTTCCAACTGGGTTGCTGCAATATTATCAAGTAATTGTTCGTGCTTTTTAGCTCCTATTATGATGCTTGTAACTGCGGGTTTTTGCAATATGTATGCCAATGCAACCTGTGCTGCCGATACCTGGTGTTCTGCACCAATCTGAAGAAGCACATCAATAATATCATATGCCTTTTCCTTGTTCACTGGGGGGAAATCAAAAGTATCCCTGCGACTATCGCCGGCAATTTCGTTGTTGCGTGTAAACTTTCCGGATAAGAATCCACCGGCAAGAGGACTCCATGGCATGATTGCCAGGCCTTCACTCAGGGCAAGTGGTACAAGTTCACGTTCTATATCACGGGCAGCAATGCTGTAATAATTCTGAAGGGCTACAAATTTAGTCCAGCCCATTTTATCTGCAATCCCATTGGCTTTTGCAACCATCCATGCAGGATGATTGCTGATTCCCAGGTAACGAACCTTGCCCGAACGAACTACATCTTCTAGTCCGCGCATGGTTTCTTCGAGCGGGGTTAGTGTATCGACTCCATGAAGATAAAGCAGGTCGATATGCGCAAGACCAAGTCGCTGCAGGCTATCATCAACGGAATCTGAAATATGAAGCCTCGAAAGGCCAATCTGGTTGGCACCGTTTCCCATACGGCCGCGCAACTTGGTAGCAACCACAAGGTTTTGCTGCGATATGCCTAGACTTTTTATCGCATTCCCCAGCATAGTTTCCGAAAGTCCCTCTGAATATACATTGGCAGTATCAATAAAATTAATGTCGCTGTCAATGGCTGTTTTTGTAATAGCATTTACTTCTTCCTGTGGCAATTCGCCAATTGACTTCCAGTAGCCTTTGCCGCCAAAAGTCATGGTGCCAAGGCATAATTCCGAAACCAGGACTCCGGTTTTTCCGAGTTGGTTATATTTCATAGGGTATGATGCTTTTAGAAATTTAATAGATAATTCTTATGTTAAACAAAAGCTTAAAACGTTTTATGCTGAATGAAAGTTCAATCCTGAAGCCATTTCCCCATATACTAATAATGAATACTCTTGCTTTCGTCACACGCATTTACTCCGGAACTTCTTCAGTGTTTTCTTTTTCCATATTCGAATAAAACTCTTCCACAATAGCTTTAGCCTGCTCCAGATCTTTCAAGGCTACAAATACCTTTGCCGCAGCTCCTTTTACCGGAATAGAATTCCATGGGAGCTGGTAATCCTGTGTCATGTAGGTCTCAATATCATTGTCTTCGAGTATGCTTTTAAGCAAACCGCATTCCCAGGCTGATCCTTCGAAGACTTCGTAAGGTGCCAGGCTTTTATCTTCTTTTATCATAGCTGTAACTTTTGCGATTGATAAAGGTACGACAAACAAAACCGATCATCAAGTACAATCTTTGAAAAATACATCTTACGGGAATTATCTCTTTCGATAAAGGTTATAGTTTCCATTGTAAATACATGTTAAAACCTAAGTGTTTCACTTAAATATTACCAAATATAGAAGTTTACTCTCATGCCTGAGGTGCAATATATAAAAGAGTAATGAGGCAATATTTTATAAAAATATTCTCCTTTAGAATCATGTAATTCAGCTTATTACATATTTATTTTCAAATTCAGGGAAGTTTAAAACCAATAAACTATCACTTTTTGACGGATACTCAAGTTTCTTGTATTCCGCTCTCACTCCTGATTCCTTTTTGAATAAGCATTATCTTTGCAAATATTTCTTAAACTACAATAGTTATGCAAATTACAGGAATTCCCAAGATTAAACTCACTTCCGAAGCCAAAGGGTTCATCTCGTTATTTGCCGCCTTAGGCGAACGGTCCGAGAATTTTATACCGGATTGGGTGTTTAAAAGCCTGGAAAGTTTTGTTCACCTCTGTCATGAAGAACCAGTTGATCCTGCACGCCAGGAGCTGAATATAAATAAAGCAATGATCGAACTCAAAGAAGCAATTCCTGGGTATGTGGATGTTGCTTTAATGATTTACCCGCACGAAAATTCTAAAGCTTTCGAATACAGCGCCCGCAACAAGGCATTCAAGGAGCGTCTCAATTTCCTGATGGATACCGAGATGGTTGATGAAGAACAGAAAAAGCATTTCACCAGTATTCTTAAAATGCAGGATTTCAGCATTGGAACTCCGCCTGCATCGCAATATCTTGTCAATTACCTGAACCAGATTTTGCTGGGCGAGAGCGTAAATGAACTGCGTAAATTCCGCGATCTGATTGGCATTAACGGCTATATAGAAATTGCACAGTGGAACTATTTTCTCGATGTACTCGATCAGATGGTTATCCAAAGTACGCATTACACCACCAAAGTCGAAATTGATAATTTCCTGAACCGTTGCGAATCAGGCGTTAATTTTAAAGGTCTGAACGGGTTTATCCGCACGCTGGTCAGCGGCACAGCAGATACAGCAATAGAACTTCTGGCCGGTCATGTTTTTAACCCTGAAGTTGTAAAAGTTATTGAGTTTACCACTCCCGATGAGGTGTACCACGCTATCAGCAGCGATGCTACCAGCATTTTTGCGGTGAAAATAAAGAACATGCGCCTCAACCCGTTTGATGAATACAAATGGTTCCCTTTGTTGTCGCGTATCGTTTTTATTGATGATTCCCCCGAATCGAGATCAACCAATACCTGCCTTGTTTTTGGTTTCCACATCGACATTATTTCGACGCTCAACAAGGCGCATACCAAGAAGCTTGGAGCGCCTGCCAATACACAAATGAACCTGCGCCTGGTCCTGGATAAAGTAAACCCGGCCAACCTGGTTTCTTTCAGGCAGTCTGCTGAGAAAAAAATCCTGGATTACGAAGAAGAACTTAAACTGCTTAAAAGCGAACAGTTAGCCGACACCAACAATCCTGATCAGGATGTGATCCTCTATAAATTTGACGAATTTGCCCGCCAGATTATTAAGGATAAATATTCCATGAGCAAGCTGGTCGGGTATATCACGCTGATTGAATACATCCGCGACCCTAAGAAACTGCTTAAAATCAACGAGCTGTTGATCACCGAGTTCGAAACACGGATGAAACAATATTTCTACGGTGATAATCCGCAGTTGCATATTGCTACGATCCTCGAAGGCGGTGGACGTGCGCAGATAAAACTTTACGGTGATTTCCTGCTGCAACGCAAAATCAAATCTATAAAAAAAGAAACAGCTCAACGGTGTAAGGTAATCCTGGATATCCTTCCACATACTTACGACCGCACGCTGAACAACCATTTCCATAAGAACTTCGGTACAAACCTGTTCCTTGAGAAATATAAGGAATACCTTACAAAAGTTGAAAACGAAGCCAATAACCGCGGCCGTTTCCGCAATTTCCTCATCGACCTGGGCATTGTTGCGAAATACGATTTGCTGAACAACGAAGAGCAGGAAATTGTGCGCGAGTTTGTTGGTGCCTTAGGGAACCTTGACAGAACCTCGGTTTCTGACGATGTTCAGATGATCATCCGCGACCTTTTATTTTCGCATTACCCGCTTCGTCCCTTCGTTTTCCTCAACCGCACCGCTTCGTGGGAATATACTGATTTGCTTCCTGCCGACCGCTTTGATATCAACCCTTTCGATATTGAACTGGAACTGGACGAGGAAGGCCGAATGGATTATGATCGTTTTCTCAATAAACTTCAGAGGATAAAGAATTCATTCCAGTTGTTTGATGAAACCGGAAACCTGTGGGATCGTTTCTGTACCAACTCAACCATTATCATCAACGATCCGAGCAACCCAAGCGGATACAGTGATTTCAACGATGTTTCACTGCTCAAGCTTCTAAAATTCCTGAGCCATAGCCAGATTACGCTTTTCCTCGATGAAGCGTATAACGATTCTGTAAAAGTCGATGATCCTGAAGAGCCAAAGTGGTGTACCATAAGCCGTTATATTATGAATAACATTTCGGCGATGGGTAAAATTTCGATGGTTTCGAGTGTAAGCACCACCAAAAACCTGGGAGCTACCGGTAACCGTTTGGGATCATTGGTTTCGACTCCCGGCCGTAAGGATGTGATTGAGTTTGCAAAAAGCCTGAACACACCTATAAAAGGGAATACCAATTCGCTTTTCATGTTGGTTAATGTGCTCGAAATGGCGCAATTGAGCAAGAAAGTGAAAGATCTGATGGAGAAAAACCTGGCGAAAGATGCTTCCAGAGCCAAAATAAAAGAACAACTCCATACATTCATTAAGGAAGAAACATCAAAAAATATCCATGTAACTCTGGCGAATGCCGACGACGAAGTTAAACGCGCATCGCTTTTCGAAGGCAGTCCGTTGCATATTTTCCTGCTCGATGAACTGGTGAGCCTTGATAAACTTGATGTACTCGAACTTCCTGATGATTTCAAGTACAAAGGTGAAGCGTTTTTCAGCTACTATAAAAACCATATCGTTGTTGAATTAAACAGGTTCCGGGTAAACCGGATCTTCCGTGCCGAATCACTTACCCGGCTTGGAATGGCTAAAAAAGTGGCCTACAAAGTTCTGGAAGACGAAAAAGCAACTGAATGGTGTTCGGTTCTGGAAAGCGATGGCTCCTATCTTTTCAACCTCGTTTTAAACGACTTTTTCTCGCACCAGGATCTTGAGAAGTTTACCAAGCGAATGGCCGAAAGCCGCGGTATTGCTTTGATACCATATCGCAGCGGATTTATTCGTTTTTCCCTGGGAGACTACCTCGATGGGACCGAAGCCGGTTACCAGGCACTAAATACGGAACTGGAATGTGCCATCCGCCTGTTTGTGCACTATTGGAAAAAGTTCTACGCCCTCAAGAACAATCCTGAAAACAAGAGCGTTCGTACTGATGATCTCCTTGATTCTATTTTTAATGAAAAAACAGAGGAGCTGTTTGTAAAGAAAATCGTAGAGGACTTTGTTCTAGTAAAAGGAATGGTGAAGAAGCAGGCTGCAAATCTCAGGATAAGTGATATAAAGAGTGTTTACCTCTCCTTTCCGAAAGTATGTGGCTTAAGCATCAGTTCGATAGGAAATAGCGAGAATGCGGTTTTCGAATTTTACGAAAATATCGGCCAGTGCCGCGACCTGCTTGAGTTTATTAACAGCCGTGCTTTCTCGAAAGTATACGAAAATCTTTTGCCGCAAATCTATAAAAAGATTCCTGCTATCCGCAAATTCGACATCAACGAAGTGATTGCGCGTTACGGGAAACCAACCTTGCTTAAATATATAAAAAGCAAGCTCGAATTCCAGCCTAATGCACATGTGCTTGATGATCCGGAAGAACTCCTGATTATGAAGGAAATCCTTCTCGAACTGGAGAAAATACTTTTCAGCGATGCCAAGGTTAAACTTCTTGCTTTGGATGCCAGCCTCACCGACCCGCAAGGCGACCTTGCCAGGCTGGAAGGCTACAACCGCATCATGCGAAAATATGTTGAAGAGATATTACTTCATTTTAACCTGCCTTTTGCGCAGGAACGCCAGGAGCCTTCGGTTGAAGAAGTGTTTGTTGCTGCTAAGGCTAAGTTTGAGGAAGTAACGGGAAAATCTTCATCTGAAATCGATCTGCGCGTACGCATCAGTAACCTGGTTTCGGCTACCAGCAATTCGGCAGATTTCCGGGGCCATCCTTATGCAAATATTCTTACCGGCTTACTTGCCGAAGTTGCGTTCAAGGAAATACTTACTGAAGGAACTGTAAACGAAAACCTTCTTCGTCTATGGCTGGTGTATCGCTTCCGGTTTTTCTCAAAACAGATTATAGATAAAGTAAATCCGTTTATAGCCAAACTTGAAGGCCACAAAGAAGCCGATACAGAGTTATATGCTACGCAGTTATTCAAAGCAGAAATTGAGCAGTTATTTGCTGAAAAGTTTGCCTTGCGCAGCCAGAAAATATCAAAAACTGAACTTGCCAGCCTGGTGCGGGACATTACGCTTTTCCTCACCGGAATGCTGAACCGTGCTAAAGGAACTGACTATTACAGTTATTACAACCATTATATTATCAAATTTACGCTTGCCGGGTTCCTTCGTCAGAACTCAGCCATCAACGAAATGGTGCAACATGGATATACCTTGTACCACAATTTCGAGATGAAGAACAAAGCGCTGGAGAAATTCGAAGGTGGCAAACTGGCCTGGATCAACCAACTGATGAGCCGTTGCGGTGTAATTGCAGCTGAACAGCCCGTTCAGACACATACCCGGATGAATACGGATGCCAAAAAGCGCGAATATCCATTCCACAAAATTGACCGTGCTGATTCCGTTACGGCTTTGGCACTGAATGGCGGAGAAGTTTCGCCAAGGGATTTCATCAAGAACATGGCTACCAGGCCTTCGAGCAATTTCTTTGCTCAACGCCTTGCCAAGTTTGTTGATCACCTGGATGGCGATGATTACCGTTGCCGCATTATTCAACGTGGATTGGTGAAAGAGCTTTGCATTTTCCAGAAATCGTATTTGAAATACCTTGCCGACAACTACCGGCTTATTGCACCAGAATCGCTGACGCTGGAAGAAGTTCAGAATTTTGTTCCGGATATTATCCTGTTCTATGGTGCTCCCGAAAAGGTGATCTCGTATCCGCAGGTTGGTTATTTCGATATCATGGGACCCGAAGGAAATATAAAAACCATTGTAACACCGCTTAAAAAGAAAGTGGATTATTTTGGCGACATCAAAAAGCCACGTCTCACCATGCTCAACGAAAAAGTGAAGGAAATGGGCGGCGTACCTGTTCATGGATCGCTTTTCGCAGTGGAGGAAGACGACGGTACTATATTCGTGGTTCAAATCAGCGGCGACAGCGGTGTTGGTAAATCAGAAATGCTGGCAGCTATGATGCTGAAATGGCTCAAGAAAGACTTGCCAGGTATTCGCTCAATCAAACTGATTGCCGGTGATATGCTTCACCTTTTCCCGGACAAAGAAGGAAACCTTTACGGTATCGGAACTGAAGTTGGAGATTTTAGCCGTGTAACCGATTTCGATCCGGATTATATCCGTCAGTACCGCTCGTTATTCGAAAGCAGTGCCGACAGCAATGTTGAAGATTTGAATTCGCGTTCAACCATTAGCGGATTCTGCGATATCAGCATGCCGTTCAAAATTGATATCTGGCTTACCGCCTGGAACTATGCTAAGGAAGAAGCCGGAATTTCGCATTATTTCAACCACGAAAACTTCCTGCTGTATCGCGAATCGCACGGAGAGCGTATGGAAAAAGCTACAAGCGGCGACTTGCCAAACTTCCAGCGCACATTCCTTCGCTATACCGCCGACAAGAATATTGTAGAAATACTTGACCGTCATGGCAATTACCTTGATACCGTTCTGGATTGGGAATATGATGAGGATAACAAGACATTCTATTTGTGTTCGTCGTATAAACTGATGGATAAGATTGATGTTGAGGAGGTTGTGAATAAAGTATTTGTTGGAAAGAAGGTAAAAGAAGGCGACAAGAAATACCGTATCGAACAGGTAAAATTCGATGTAATCAAAAACCGTTTCCGCTACGAAGCCGTTTCAGTTGATTCAGAAGAAGATAAGATAGAACGCGTTTTGGATCGTAAATTATTTCATTCCCTGTTTAACGCGCTGGCTTCAACTCCTGGTGGCAATCCTTTTATCGCCGAAGAAGGCCAGGAAAAGAGCCGCAATTACCTTGTCGAACTGCTGAAAGGCGGTGCCGACGGTAAAGGGAAAGGACGCCATATTCAAACAGGAATCCTGAGTACTGATCTTGGTAAAAAAGGCAAAGAAATTGCCGGTCCGCAGAAGGCAGCTGAAGATCTGAAGCGTTTTATCCGTGAAGTCCGGATTCAGCGTCCACAGATAAACCGAAACAAACAACTCGTAAAAGAATTGATCATCGATAAATACGGTCGATTGTTCAAGCATCACAAGCACAGTCTGGAAGTGTGGAGATACAATTACTACCTTTTCCAACTGGAACAAATGCGCAAAGCACGTTTTGTGCGTATCGACAACCCGAAAGCGGAAGTAAAAGTGAACCTCAAAGGATACGAACCTTTGGCTGCGTCGCACGACTTCAGCCCGTTGCTGGTAACTCCGAATATCAACGTTGAGATAAATGGCTACAGCGAAACCTACGAGCAGTTGATGCACATACCTCACACGCTCGATTTTGCTGAAGAATTGTACCTGGCTTGCAGCGATGTTTATGTAGCTTCCGGTTATAATGAGGATACCATTATCAATAACATAGTGGTTCAGTTGTTATTGGCATACGGTTACATTGATGTTGAAGATCTTTCGCGTGGCAAGATCACCGAGAAAGCAAACCGTGAAACCATAGCTTCCGCACGTTATGCTGCTACACGCAAATACCATGAGGTGCTGAAGGAGGCAAAGGATGCCGCTAAAGCAAAATCACAAAAAGGAAAGACGAAATAACAACTTCTTTATTATCAGTAAACCTCTCTGAATTGATTTTCAGAGAGGTTTTTGTTTTCATGAATAGTACATCTGAATACGAACATTTCGTTACATGAGAATTTTTTCAAATAAATTTAGCCCACATATAGCAAATCTTTGCTTTTCAAACAATTAGATTCGACACTTTCAGATTTGGCTTATCGATTACGCTGATGCGTAAATTGGATTAAAATCACCTATCCACGTGAAAAGCCCCAAAAGGCTTTCCCTGCAAAAGAAAGTTTGATATATTTGTTCTGAATTATACTTATCTTATTTATGAATGCAACTAAATCACTGTCCCTGAGGAATATCAGATCAGCATTAAACTTCACTGTACTTGTGGCCTCACTTGGATATTTTGTTGATATGTACGACCTTGTACTGTTTGGTATTGTACGCATCGAAAGTCTTACTGAGCTGGGTGTAAGTGGAGATGACCTTGCGACGAAAGGCGTGCTCCTGTTGAATATGCAGATGATCGGGATGCTGGTCGGTGGCATCATTTGGGGAATTCTGGGAGATAAAAAGGGCCGCATTTCGGTTTTATTTGGGTCAATAGCATTGTATTCAATAGCCAATATTGCAAACGCTTTTGTGACAGGCGTTCCGGGCTATGCAGTTTGTCGCTTCTTTGCAGGAGTTGGATTGGCGGGGGAATTAGGCGCTGCTATCACCCTGGTTAGCGAAATACTAAAAAAGGAAGCACGCGGGTTTGGAACAACCATTGTGGCTTCGGTTGGTGTAATGGGTTCCGTTGCAGCAGGTTTTGTAGGCAATTATTTCTCATGGAAATGGGCGTATATTTTTGGTGGCTTACTTGGGCTGGTCTTGCTGGCCCTGCGGGCTAAAATGCTCGAAAGTGGCATGTTCAAATCAGTTCAGTCGAATATGGCCATTAAAAGAGGCGACTTTTTAAGTTTATTCACAAACAAAAAACGGTTTCTGAAGTACCTGCGATGTATTCTGATCGGCCTGCCAATGTGGTTTGTAGTAGGGATATTAATTATCCTTTCACCTGAATTTGCTGTAATACTGGGAGTGAAGGGACATGTTTCAGCCGGGAATTCGATCATGTATGCCTATTCTGGCCTTGTGTTGGGCGACTTATTGAGTGGCTTTTCAAGCCAGGCTTTCAAATCCAGGAAAAAGATAATCCTTGTTTTTCTTTTACTTACCTCAGTTTTCATTGGCATTTACCTTAGTTCATCCGGACTTTCGTTACTTGCATTCTATGCCTTGTGCTTTTTGCTGGGCATCAGTATCGGTTATTGGGCTGTTTTTGTTACTGTTGCTTCCGAACAGTTTGGCACAAACCTCAGGGCTACAGTAACCACGTCAGTACCAAATTTTGTTCGCGGGGCTGTTGTATTGATTACCTTATCCTTCGAAGCACTCAAATCTACCTTTGGACTGGTGGGAGCTGCATACGTTGTAGGATTTACAACCATAGCTATTGCATTGCTGGCCTTGTATTTTATGGAAGAAACTTACCATAAGGATTTGAATTACCTGGAACAGTAAGCGTTTGCAGGATTTTAAAAATGCGGGTACATTAAAATCTTATGCTTCATCAATTTATAAAGTGGGAAACAACCAGTTTAAGTGTATAAATATTCAGTTATGCAGTGTTAAATTCAGAATTCAATCCTTAATTCTGAAATTACCTGGTTCGATTCTTACTAAAAAAGTGATATTTTTGCAATTCATTGTATAATATATTTATAGATATATCGAAGAAGTATCGAAATTATTGTTAAAAAATTTTCCTGAATTGCTGTTGTATCAAATTAATGTATAAATTTGCACTTTAAATGCATAAAAATACATGAACTCGAAAATAGATCGCCACAACCAGATTAAACGAATTATTCTGGATAACAAGATAGCCAGCCAGGATGAACTGTTGGATTCTTTGCGTAAAGAAGGATTTGAACTTACCCAGGCAACGCTTTCGCGCGATCTGAAAGAGATCAGGGTTGGTAAACTTGCGGATCCGTTAAGAGGAAGTGTATATGTGTTGCACGAACAACTCAAACAAAATAACCGGCAACCTAATGTTCCTTTAATTCCTGGCAACAGCGTTCTTTCGATAGTTTTCGCGTACCATTTATGCGTGGTGCGAACTTTTCCGTCATTCGCCTCTACCGTTGCTAATTATATAGACAGTTCTCAACTGGCCGAAATAGCAGGTACCGTTGCCGGTGACGACACTATACTGGTTATTCCCCGGGAAGGATATTCACAGAAAGAAATCCTGAAAGCCTTGGGATCGGTTATACCAGAGATAGAAACCAAACTCGATTAGTTTTCTTAACCATCAGATCAAAAATCAATTAATTACGAATAAAATGAGTGAAATTAAAGTGGCAGTTGCTACTCCAACCGATATTATTTACGTCTCCCAGATTCTTCAAACCATCGAAGACTCGGCCAAAGTACGCGGAACCGGTATTGCCAAAAGAAAACCAGAATATATCGTAGAGAAAATAGTTCAGGGGAAAGCAGTTATAGCTACCTTCAACGATAAGTTTGTAGGTTTCTGCTACGTTGAGAGTTGGGGGAATAAAAAATTTGTAGCCAATTCAGGTTTAATAGTCAGGTCCGAATTCCGTGGCCATGGTGTAGCTAAAGATATAAAAAGGGCTGCTTTTAATTTATCAAGGCAACTCTTTCCCGACGCACAGATTTTCGGACTTACTACAGCTTTGGCTGTGATGAAGATTAACAGCGAATTAGGTTATCGCCCGGTTACATTCAGCGAACTTACCAACGACGATTCCTTCTGGAAGGGTTGCCAGTCCTGTGTAAATTATGATATTCTTACCCGAACCGAGCGCAAACACTGCCTCTGTACTGGCATGCTTTACAAACCGGAATGGGAAAAACAAGGCGTTCACGAAACCAAAGAACCGGAAACACTGGTGTATCCGCTTCCCGTTTACGACCGGTGGATGAGATTTAAACAGACAGTTTTGCTGCGTCTTCTAAATATTAAAAACGGGAGTTCTGCAAACAGGCCAGGAGAGAAGAAGAAACTATTTACTTTCTTCTAAATTAGAATGCTTCTGGTAAAATGTTTTATAAAAAGACTTAATTCCGGAAGAACTAACACATTGCAATAACCATTCATAAATTACATAATGACAAAAGAAAAAGCAGTACTTGCGTTCAGCGGAGGTTTAGATACATCCTTCTGCACCAGGTATTTAACGGTAGATAAAGGATTTGAACTTCATACAGCTATAGTAAATACAGGTGGTTTTTCGGAAACTGAACTGGAAGCCATTGGGAAACGTGCAATTCAGCTTGGAGCCTCATCACACGTTACTCTCAACGTTGAGGATGAATATTACCAGAAATGTATCCGCTACATGATTTACGGCAATATGTTGAAAAATGGGACGTACCCGCTTTCGGTTAGTTCGGAACGTACATTCCAGGCTTTGGCAATTGCGCAATATGCACTCGAAATCGGCGCAAAATATGTCGTTCATGGTTCAACCGGTGCCGGCAACGACCAGGTGCGTTTCGACCTGGTTTTTAATATTATAACACCTGATATTGAAATTATTACTCCAATCCGGGACCTACAGCTTTCGCGGGATGCAGAAATAGAATACCTCAAAAAGCAAGGCTTTGAGGCCGACTGGAAAAAGCTTGAATACAGCATAAACAAAGGACTTTGGGGAACAAGTATTGGTGGAAAAGAAACTTTGTCATCACACTTGCCATTGCCGGAAGTAGCCTATCCATCGCAACTGAAAAAGGAAGGTGAAGAAATCCTTACTCTCGCTTTTGATAAAGGCGAAGTAACGCATGTAAATGGAGTAAGCTATTCTAGAACTGATGCAATCCGCAAAATAGAAGCCATTGCTTCGGAATATGCGGTTGGCCGTGATATGCATATTGGCGACACAATAATCGGCATAAAAGGACGTGTGGGTTTCGAAGCTGCTGCGCCGATGATCATTATTAAAGCACATCATACCCTTGAAAAACATGTGCTTACCAAATGGCAGCAATACTGGAAAGAACAACTTGGCAACTGGTATGGAATGCTTTTGCATGAAGGCCAATATCTCGATCCGGTGATGCGTAATATCGAAAAATTCCTGGACGATTCGCAGGAAACTGTAACAGGCGAAGTGTTTGTGAGGTTGAATCCTTATCGTTTCAGCATTGATGGAATTAAAAGCGATTTCGATATGATGAATGCAGGTTTCGGACAATACGGCGAGATGAACGAAGGCTGGAGCGCCAATGATGTAAAGGGATTCACCAAAATACTCGGGAACCAGTTAAAGATTCACAGGTTTGTGCAGGATAAAAACAAGAAGGATTAAGGCAGAATCAATTTTCTAACACTCTACCAACAAGAATCAATTGAATAGTTCTGAAAATAAAAAAATAAAAGTAGCTATCGAAGGCGCTGCCGGGTATACAGCCGGCGAACTTCTTCGCATTTTGCTATTCCATCCCTTTGTGGAAGTAAAGTATGTTCATAGCGAAAGCAATGCTGGGAAACCGGTTTACGCTGTTCACAAAGACTTGCTGGGTGAAACAGAGCTTATTTTCAATGATATTGATTTCAGCGACACGGATGTTGTATTTTTATGCAAAGGTCACGGACAGAGCGTGAAATTCATGGATCAAAACAGTCTGCCGGAGCATGTTAAGGTCATTGATCTTTCAACTGATTTCCGGGATGAAAGCAATGATTTTGTTTATGGCCTTCCGGAATTGCAGCGTGAAAAGATAAAAACTGCCAGGCTTATTGCCAATCCGGGATGTTTCGCTACATCAATAGAATTGGCTTTGCTTCCGCTTGCTTCCGCCGGATTGCTGAAAAATGAAGTTCATATTACCTCTATAACCGGTTCAACCGGCGCAGGGCAATCCCCATCCGAAACCACTCATTTCAGCTGGCGCAACAACAATGTTTCGGTTTACAAACCTTTCCGTCATCAACATCTGAAGGAGATAGGGATGTGCATCAACAAACTTCAGCCGGGTTTCAATAAATCTGTAAACCTGGTTCCGGTCCGTGGAAATTTCAGCCGCGGTATTCTTACCAGTTGCTACACCGAATGTTCTGCAAGCCAGGCTGGGATTGATAAACTTTACCACGACTTTTATAAAAGCCATCCCTTCGCCTTTATCAGCCAGGAAAATCCTGATTTGAAGCAGGTTGTAAATACCAACAAATGCATCCTTTACCTCGAGCGTTTTGAGGATAAACTTTATATCCTCAGCCTGATCGACAACCTGGTGAAAGGCGCTTCTGGGCAAGCCGTTCAGAATATGAACCTGATGTTTGGGATAGATGAAAAGGCAGGACTGCATTTAAAACCTATCGGGTTTTAAATCCTCTTAATTAAAGTCTTCAAGCATAGAAACACAAGGTCAATTTCCTTGCATAAATATCCAAATCAACAACTGAAAATGAAACTTTTTGATGTTTACCCTCTTTTTGATATTGAACCTGTTAAAGCAATAGGAAGCCGCATCTTAGATAGCGAGGGTAACCAATACCTTGATTTTTACGGAGGTCATGCGGTAATCTCCATCGGGCATTCGCATCCGAAATATGTTAAAGCCATAACCGATCAACTCAATAAAATAGCCTTTTACAGCAATTCGGTAATTATCAGCCTGCAGCAGGAAGTTGCCGAAAAACTGGGCCGCTTATCCGGGTATCCTGAGTACAACTTGTTTCTCTGCAATTCAGGAGCCGAAGCAAACGAAAATGCGCTTAAACTTGCCTCATTTACCAATAAACGCAGCAAAGTCATCGCTTTTAAAGAAGCTTTTCACGGACGTACTTCTGGTGCAGTGGCCTGCACAGATAATCCTTCTATTATTGCTCCATTCAACGCCAACCACCAGGTTGAATTTATTAACAGGTTTGATTTGAATGCAGCCCGGGCTTCGATTGAGAACGGAGATGTAACGGCAGTTATTATTGAGGGAATTCAGGGTGTTGGTGGAATTTATGTTCCTGAACCCGGTTTTCTGGAAGAACTGCATGCTATTTGTAAACAGCACGGCACTTTCCTGATTTTGGATGAAATCCAGAGTGGTTATGGAAGAAGCGGTAAATTTTTTGCTCATCAGTATTCTTCCGTAAAGCCTGATATTATTACCGTTGCAAAGGGAATGGGCAACGGTTTCCCTATTGGTGGAGTTTTGATCAGCCCGGTTTTTGAAGCCAAATTCGGAATGCTGGGAACCACGTTTGGCGGAAATCACCTTGCCTGTGCTGCTGCAAAGGCAGTTCTGGATGTGATTGAAGATGAAAACCTTGTTAGAAATGCAGCAGTAGTGGGAGAATATTTGATTGAACGTTCTAAAAATCTGAAAGGATTGAAAGAGACCAGGGGAATCGGACTGATGGTTGGATTGGAGTTTGAATTTGATATTACCCAGCTTCGGCAAGATATGCTCTTTAATCATAAAATATTTACAGGGTATAGCGGCAAAAAGACTCTACGCTTACTACCTCCGCTAAGCATCAACAAAAATGATGTTGATTTGCTGATTGGTGCTTTGGAAGCAATACTCTCAAAGGAATAAATGTAAATTCAACCTATCAATTAATCTTTTTTGCCACAGATTACACAGATAAAAAACACATCCGGATTATCTTCGCTGTGCAAAGTGTTCAGAATAATATTTCATCTGCGAAAATCTGCGCAATCTGTGGCAAATATTTTTTTATTTGGTCGCAGGCCAGAATTCTTTACTAAAAGTGAATTTATAATAATCAAAATGGCTGAAATCCATTCAGAAAAACTAACAGTTGTTAAAGTAGGCGGCGGTGTGCTCGAAGATGTTGTAAGCCTTGCCGGTTTTCTCAATCGTTTTGTCGCGCTTCCGGGATTAAAAATCCTGGTACATGGCGGAGGTCGGGTTGCAACCAAACTTTCCGAGCAACTGAACATTGAAAGTAAGATGGTTGAGGGGCGCAGAATTACCGATGCCAGCACAATCGACATTGTAACCATGGTTTATGGTGGG
>Ga0265593_1000823_pt1 | contig 15734 bp, 14 predicted proteins | sample saktaG_8_FD_190136 | JGI IMG/M metagenome (GOLD analysis project Ga0265593, IMG submission 190136) | Saline water microbial communities from Sakinaw Lake, British Columbia, Canada - sak_2011_5_24_36m | ecosystem: Environmental > Aquatic > Non-marine Saline and Alkaline > Saline ...
AAATCTCTTACACATGACATTAAATGTAAAATATTTAGATTTCAATGAATCTAATTCATCGAACAAATAAAACTTTTTGTTTTCTTCTTCTAATGTGGCAATTTCTGTTTTTGCTATGTTAAAAGACTCAGCATCTAAACCACTTAAACTGTCTTTAATTTCATTCATTTTTTCCAATCTGATTATTAAAGTATTGAACATTTCCCTAACATCAGTCTTAAACATCAAAGTTGGAGCTGTTAAACTCGTTTCAACTGGAGAAAATACATTTTTATCATATTTGTTGATTGACGTATTGATAAAATACTTAAAGCCGACATCATACTCATATTTGCCAAGTTTATCTGTAGCTGTAGCAGAAGAAATCACAGTTGAATTTATAGCTTTTATTTCCAAAACACTAAATCTACCATGAATATTTTTTAAAATTAATCTATCCCCAGTAATAACATGAATAACCGATATGCCGCTTGTATATTCTTCAGCGTCCGAAATCTCATATACACTGTTTATCGAATATGGCACTTTTGTCATAAAAACCGAAAATTTACTAGATGTTATATCGACAGTAATATTCCCAGACATTGGGGCGGAAATTTTAAAATCAAATAAAAACTCATTTTCATCAACTGATGGATATTTAAATTCTGGTTTTAAAATATTTTCAAAATTATAAGCTACTCCAGGAAATTCAAGGCCAGTATATCCAAAAATAATCAACCCAAAATCATCAGCATTCAATTCAGCCTTTCCACCATCTGTTATCGGTATTGATCCATCTTTAAAATAGTTTTCAATTTTTCCAGAAATCGTTAATGGCTTTGTTGTAAGTATTCCGGTTTTTTCATCAATAAATGTCAATTTGGGAACATCTGGATACAAAGTCATTGGAGCATACCTGAATTCCCCAAATTTAACAACTTGCGAATTTTGAGCCCCAGATAAATTAAATGTCATATGTTTAGTAAATGTCTCTCCATCAGGATATTTTATTGTACATTTTACATCATGAATACCTGCTTCATAAAACGTATGGGTTACTTCGGGACCATCTTTTACTATTGATCCTATAAACCATTTAAAAGTAGCCGCTATTTCTTGTTTTGAAGCATCCAAAACAGTTTCCAATTGAGCTTTAAATCCAACGGTGAAAGGGATAGTACCGGAAAAAGTGTTAAAGTCGTTGAACGAAATTTTCTCTGGTTCAGCAATATCAGCTTCCGTTATGACTTGAATCCATTGTTTTGTGTGTTCCGTTTCCAGTCTTTCTTTCAGTTTTTCCAATTTCAAAACACGCACAACACTATAAAATTTATCAACTAATTTAGTAACATATTCAAATTTCTCAACGATCGTAATATCGTATGTGTAAATATTCTTAATAACATCACTTGATAAATCAGTATGGTAATTCACATCGACATTATATTCCAATATCATCTTTGATAATTCTGCAAGTACTCTACCTTGCATAGCTACTAAAGATTCAATACGTTTTTTTTGTTCGAAATTATCTAACTCATTTTTATGGGCTTCATAAAATACATTTCCTTCTAAAATAGTTTTATCCAAAGTTTCATATCTTTGCAGAAGGCATTGAATTTTATGATACCATTTAGCATAATTCATTTTTAAAAGTTGGTTGTCAAAATATAACTTTTTCAAATTTTTTTCATTTAATAAAAAAGCTTTTTCATTTGGTCTTTTTGAAATTATAAATTCATAAACAATATCCAATTCATAAAATAGTTCGCTTCTCATAACTTTGTATGTTTCATCATCAAACCAATCAGTCAACACATCAATAATAACCCCAAAGTCATTTGATGGTGTGTTATTTGTAAGCTCATAAATAAACAATTCCTCAATTTTTGAAAAATTTTCAAAAATTAAAATAGCTTTATCACTGAATTTTTTAATGGCATACAAAATATTGAAATCAACCATGTTGCCAGAGTAAAATTTTTCATATATTGTTAGAAATTTAATGTACTGTCCATTATTATAATTAGTCGATAGATCGGCTTTAAAAGTTTTTAATTGTGTCAAGACTTTCGTTTCAAGATATTCAACCATACCAATAAAAACCGTCTTTTTAGCAAATTCTAAAATCTTTGAAACCTTATTAGTATGATCTATTATTTCGACAAGCTTTTTTCTGCATTCTATTTTATTTCTATCATAAAAAACTATAACATCATTAACTCTTTTATCTCGTATATCGTCAATATCAGTAGACAGATGCTGTAAGACCATACTATAATCGCGTTCCAGCGATTCAACATAAGTCGGTAATGAAACTCTTTTTGCCGCAGTAAAAAAATCCAAAGCGGCTGATTTTACCTCAGCTTGTAGAGCTAAAACATCATTAACAAACTTTTCAAATTCAAAATCATTAAGATGCGTTGTTTCTCTAGCTATAAATTTATTATACATACTGATATTTTTTTTGAACTTATCTTTAAGATAATCAGTATTTGAATCACCATAATCATCAATACCAAATCTAGCATATCTATAAATATTATTAGTCATCAAATCATAATAATATTCCTTTACACTACCCAAAAACATTTCGGATTGATAGAACTCAAATTCCAAAGTTGTTGGCTTTCCAGATATATGAAATTTTTGAGTGTAAATTATTTTCTTTTTAATTTTCTTAGACTTTTCAATTATTCCATCGACTAAAATTTTTAAAGTCGTATCCGTAATAACATAATCAGCATCTACTTTTACTTGTCCATCTTCTACCAAAACAATATATGCTGCAAATTGTTGTGATAATCTCTCATATTCCAAGTCTTCAATATACAAAACATACTTTTCTTCTTTTTCGTATCCGGAAATATAATCTTCAAATGAAGACATCACCACTTCAAACAAATGTGTCAATCTAGTAAAACGATAAATTCCAAGTGAAAGAATTGCATCTTTATGCGAATCAACATCAACTTTTATGTTTCTTATCAATTCATAAAATGCTGAGCTATCATAATCATTTACGATAATATGGCGTTCTCTTAATTTGGCACAAAGTTTTGAAAACTCATAAATTTTATTTTCGATAGAATTTTCCAAATTACTCATCAAAACCAAATCTTTTTTATTATTATTCAGATACGTTGTGTACAAACCATAAAGATAATTATAAACATCAGTCACAAAATTATTCAACGTATCGAATGAGTGCTTTGTAGGAACAATCAAACCTAGATCATTTACGTTATATGGATTATTAGCAAAATAATAATATGGTGGGACTGACGCTTCAGCATATTCTTGGGCAAATGATGTAATGTGAGTTATTTCAGAAGCATCTATTTTTATTAATGGAGTACTGATAAGCATTTGCTCAAAACGATATAATTTATCCGAAAAAGTTGTTTTAACCGGTTGTATTTCCTGCTCATATAAGTATGCTCTAACAACTTGAGATGATTTTTTATATTTTTCAAATGTCGAATCCAGTGCATCAAGCAAATCCTTAACTTCTAGAACAGATTCATTACCAACAGCCAAATTATTTAAAATATTAGTTAAAAGTGAACGTAATGTGTCATATTCATCAACAACAGATTTATAAAATTTAATTTCTTTTGCTGGCTCAGAAAAAGAATTTTTTTTCCCTTCATTAAGTATAAACTCATGTATAGCTACATATAAGCTATTAAAACGCTCTTTAAACATATTTTTTCCCCATATCCAACCACACTTTGTCAATCATTTCTTGTTTTTTAATATAATCAGCACGTTCTTTAAATTCTACATTTTTATTATACGCAAACGCTATTTTATCAACCAAAATATCATTTACAGTTTTCAAAATGTTTTCAAACTGCTCATCTTTTGATGAAATAGTAAATTCATGCACTTTAAAATAATCAAAAACATCTACCGGAACGGAAACATTTAAACCAAGATTAAACATTATTTTTAAATAATCTGTAAAAACTTTAAGCGTTGTGTTTTTTTGACGTTCAACAATCTGCATAAAATCTGGATCATATTTTTCATGCAAAAGCAAATTATTAATATACGCATAAAGTATTCGTATTTCGTTATCGAAATAAGTAACATAAATATCTTTTTTAGTTAAATCCAATATCTCGTGAGAAAACTCTTTGTTCCACAAATTTAAAATATTTTCAGATAATATAACTATAACCAATCGATAATATTCAACCAATTTTTCTCTATCAACTTTATCAAACCATTCAAAATCGCATTGATACTCAATAAAAGATTTAAAATAATCGGTAAATGTATTTTCAGTTTTCCCATTTATCAATTTAACAATTCCGTCGAAATCTGTATCATTGTGATTTTGAATATAAAATGACAATCTGTTTTTAAATAATTCAGTATATTCCGACCTAAGATTTTTCATCATCGTAAGTTTTTCATTCAATGTCGATTGTACGATAGAAATGTCGTAAGATTTGGCATTATTTTCCAATTGATGCTTTTCTTTCAATGTCATTAAATCCGTGTGTCTTATCACCAAATCTTTCTTTTCAGTTGTATAAAATTCAATTTTGGAAATTATCGGAGAATTATCAATAACGGGTGCTTTAAATTTTGAAGAGACAGCTTTTTCAGAAACATCTAATTGTCTGGATAACTCAAGTGAAAGTTTTGAATAAACATCCCATTCAGCATAAAAATTCCAATAATCATCTCTGACATATTTCTCAACAACAACTCGATGATCTTGTTCTAAATCTTTCATTTTTAAATCGTATGTATTTAAAATAGTGCTATCTATAATTCCATTAACATTATTGTAAGTATATCTGATTTTATCCAATGAAATTTCACGATATTTCAAATAATTCTGTTCTTGACCACTAGTAACTATTCTTTTTAAATTACTTTTTTTTGTACTAACAATATTCGATATTAAATCGAGTTCCCTTTTAAGAAGTGTTACTTTTCTACTTTCCATTTGATAAGAAAATTCTTCTTCTTCAAATTTTTTATGCGATTTTAACCATTCCAATGAATATTGTTTTAATTCTTTATCAATAGCAACATTATATTTTTTGATTAACGTCTCTTGCCACTTAGATGAAATTGTTTCATAAATTCTCATCTCCTTCAGTTCATTTTGAACTTTTTTTCCATATATCAAACTTTCACCATACGTCCAAAATGATGAATAATAACTCTTAAAATAGTCAACCAAAGAAATAAAAAATGGTTCCGTCCTTTTGCTCCATTCTTCAAAAATTGTTCTTATAGTTACAGCTTCAAATGAATATTCGACTAAAGCTTTTTTTACTTCTGACAATTTTAAAGTTTGTTCGACTAGAGTTTTATTGTAATATGTTATATCAACATCTACGCTATTCTCAATTAACTGAATAGCTTTTAGTGCGTCTTGCGTGTCAGCAATATAAGAATCGTTGTAAAAATATCTATCTTCAACAAGTTGGGCTTGATAAAATTTAATCATTTCATTAGTTTTTTGTATATCACCGTCCAAAATGTCTAAATTTTGTGAAATAAATGCATACTCATCATCGGTAGTTTTTTGTAATTTTTCTAAGTTTTCTTTTTCTTTTTGTAAATTTACTTGATCTAATAAAACTTTGTCATACGCATTAATTATAGGTGCACATTTAATATAAAACTCAGTCATAAATTTCGATAATTCGATGGCAAAATTGTGCAATTCCAAATCAAATTGCTGTGTTGCATTTTTATGATTATTAATTAAGAGTACTGTACTTTTATTAAGTCCATAATTTTTAATAAAATGTTCTGTCAAACTTTGAAAATATTTGTCAACACTGGAATTATACGGATACCCAATTTCAAACTGACCATTTTTCCTAACTTCAATTTTAACCACGATGTCTATCTCCGATGATAAATTTTAAATAATCTTAAAATTTATATTTATAATTATTTAAAACTAAAACGAATTAACTTCGTAATAAATACATAGTCAACTTTATTTGAAGGAGAAAAAATGAAATTAAAACTTTTAATAGAAAGCTACACACATAAAATAAGCATTTATCCAATCATATCCATAATTTATGATGGTGAAGTTTCTGGTGAATATGAATTTCCAAACGCTGGGCAAACTATCGAAATCACTGCATGTTTGAGCCAGGATGATGCATCGCTCACAGATAAATTCATCGAACCGTATATGAAAGATATAAAATTTGATGATGATAAAGATTTACAAGATCAAGCTTTTGAAAAATTTAAAAAAGAAAAATTCATCGTCGATCCAGATAATTTATCGAAATCAAAAATCCAATTCAAAACTTCAAAAAGTTGGGAATACGCAGAAGATGAGGCTGAGGAATAAAAAAATGGATTATTAGATTGCATAAATCTAATAATCCCATTCCAATTTAAAGAACGTTTTCTAAATCAGGTCTTTCTTCAGATTTTGGCAACTCTACATTTAAAATAATATATGTCACACCATCTTTTAAGCCTCTTTTGATTCTAAGTTTTTGTCCTGGCTTAGTATCCTTATTGATTTTTACATTCAGTTCTTCACCAAAATAATTTAACAATTTTTGTCCACCAAAAATTGCAGTTTTTAAATCAATTGGCGCATTGATTAGAATATCATTGCCTTCCAATACGATTCCAGATTCAGGGATAATAGTAAAAGTTATGTATGCATCTCCGACTCTGCCCATCATCGAATTACCTTTTCCAGCAACTCGCATTTTTGTATTTTGATTGATGCCACCAGCAGGAATGGTGATTGTAATATTTTCACCTTGTATCGGAATATCGAGCTTTCCACCTTTCACAGCCGTATCCAATGATAACTGAACCGTCAAGTTTATATTCAAATCAATATCTTGATGATTATGGGTATTAAAAGGATTATGACCAAAACTATGTGAAGATCTACCTCCAAACATCGATCTTAAAATTTCATCAAGATCTGAATCATGCTGACTATGACCAGAGCCATGTCGTTGATTAAACATACTTTCGCCCTGCATATCATACTGTGCTTTTTTCTGAGGATCACTTAAAATTTCATAAGCTGCTGAAATTTCTTTGAATTTACCTTCAGCTTCAGGACTTTTATTTTTATCAGGGTGATACTTTGTTGCCAATCTTCGATAAGCCTTTTTGATCTCATCTGCGCTGGCTTTTTTAGTGACACCTAATACATTGTATAAATCTTGTTTCATAAAATCACCCTTGAATAACCACCGAAGTTGGTCTTAGCAATCTATCATGTAAAACATAGCCTTTTCTTAAAACAGCCGTAATTGTATTTGGTTCTAACCCAACATCAACTTTTGAAACGGCTTCATGAAAATTTGGATCAAACATTTCATTCATACATTCTACAACCTTATGCTTTTGTAATGTTTTTGTTAAGCTATTATAAATCAATTCAATTCCAAGCCGTACTTCATCAGGCATTTCAACTTTTAAAGCATTTTCAAAATTATCCAAAGTTTCTAAAAGATCCTTTGCCAATCTTTCATTTGCAAACTTCAATGCCGTTTCCTTATCACGCTCAACTCGCTTACGATAATTATCGCTTTCTGCTACTACTCGCAAATACTTATCTTTAAATGCATTTACCTCATTGATAAGTTTTTCAAATGTTTCTGGCGTATTTTCTAATGTTTCACTCATATTTTCCTCCTTTTTCTTAAAAATCAATTCTAATTGGTGTTATGTGTGGTAAATTAATGCCAAATTTAAATGTTAGTAAGTCATAATCAGGCTTACAAATATAACGAGAATACAATTTTTTTCTATTTTTGCAATCAAAAAAATCAGAGCCAATACCATGAAAATAAAGGTAATCGGTATCTATTGTTCTAGTAATAGCAGTATAAAAAAGTCTAAATCGTAACATACTTTTATGTTCCGGGAGAGAATCAATACTGCTTAGGTCAATTATCAATTTTTTATAACCTGAACCTTGTGCTTTATGAATCGTCATAGCATGTGCCAATTCTAATGGAAACTGTTTGAAGTGCACATCATACCCTTCATCCTGTTTCAACACATCAGCTTTATAATCTTTTCTTTCAACATTGATAATGACAGTATTATTTCTTACTCTACAAAACTTCTCAACGTCAATTGTATCAATTTCACCATCAGAATCTAAAGTAACACCTTTAATAGTACCATGTTCACCATTCACAAATCTACCAAGAGAATCATTCGTTGAAAACATAATATGCATACCAATTTTAAATTTCAGAAATGGCAAACAAGTCATGTTTCCACGAATTTTACACAAAACAACTTGATCTGGACCTTTAAAAGAAACTTGTATTTCTTTAATAAGATATTCGAAGCCTGGAAAATATTCAAGATACAGATCATTAACTCTATCTCTTTCATCTCTGGTATATGTAATATATGTAAAATCGGTAAATTGTGCAAGATTATTCTTATTTAATTTTGGTAGAACTTTTATAGTTTTTAAATATTCACACGCTTCATAAAATTCAGCTTTATCTAAATATACACCATTTCTAAGATTTACACAAAAATCATTCATTTCTGGTTGCAAACTTCTAAAACGTTTTTCAAAATTGATAATCTCTAATTCACCAGATTTTTTTAAATCGACAATCATAGAACCACAAGGATATAAAGTTTCGCCTGGAGGTGGCAACTGCATAAAATCACCACTAAATAATGCAATAGCATCCGAATCCATAAATGTATCTACAAGTGATAAAATAACCTCAAATTGTTCATCAGTTATCATTGAAATCTCATCAACGCAAATAAATTTCTTACCTCTGAAATTATCAATCATTTTTTTTGAATACTCAGAATTTGGATCATCGATTAAATCTTGAAAATTAGATCCATGAATTTTTACCATCAATTCATCAAATTCGTTCCTATTTTTTGAAACTTGCCACTGAGAAGCAGAATGAAACGTTACAGCATCAAACCCCCTATCAGCTGCTACATCTGCCGCTTTTCCGGTTGGAACTAAAACATTAGAATCTGTTTTCGTATCAAAACCAAGATTAACAATCAACGATTTTAGAGATTCAGTTTTACCAGACCCACCACAACCGTTAAAAAAGTAAAATCTAACCCCCCTTTCTTTAACCCCTTCGACTATTCTATATTGATTAGCTGGCAAATAACCGAAGTCTTGTTCAAACCAAGTAGGTATCTCAGAAAAAAATCTTGTTCGTTTTTTTCGTTTAGGTTTTTTTATTAAAACATTCGTTACATCAATATTATTCAAATTTACTTTTGCAATAGTCTCTGTACCATCTTTTTCTTCATAGTTATCAAAAATTAATTTAGTCTTAACTTCCGTCTCTAAAACAACATCTTCTACTATATCAAGCATATGCTCCTCATTTCAAATTATTTTATTAACACTGTATTATACTATATTTTTTTGTGAAACTAACAAAGCCGGTTAAGATAATAAAACCTATAACCGGCCCAAATTACAGTATTATGCGGTTATCAATCTAAATTTAGTCAACAACTTCTGCATCCATTACATCATCAGTATGTTGTTGGTTTCCTGCATCAGCCGAAGCATTTTCATAGAGTTTTGCGGCAACAGATTGGAATTTTTCCATCAATGTAGTTGCCGCAGCTTCTAATTTTGATAAATCTTCCCCTTGTTCAGAAAGAATATTTTTAGCAGTTTCAATTTCAGTCTTCAAATCATTTGAATCTAAACTTTCATTTTCCTTAATGAATTTCTCAGCCTGGAAAATTGCAGAATCTAAACCATTACGAGCATCAACCACTTTCTTTCTCTCTTGGTCTTTAACTTTGTTGGTTTCAGCTTCGGCAACCATTCGGTTAATTTCTTCTTCAGTCAATGAACCACTGCCTGTAATCTTAATTGAATTTGCTTTTCCAGTAGCTTTGTCTTTAGCAGAAACTTCAACAACGCCATTAGCATCAATTGATACAGTTACTTCAATTTTAGGAACGCCTCTTGGAGCTGGGACAATACCACCCAATTCAAATGAACCCAACTGTTTATTATCCCTTGCAAATTCTCGTTCACCTTGACATAAAACAATCGAAACTGCTGGTTGATTATCGGCCGCTGTAGAAAATTCTTGACTTTTTGATGTCGGAATCGTTGTACCTTTTTCAATCAACTTAGTCATAACCCCACCCATCGTTTCAATACCCAACGACAATGGAGTTACGTCCAACAATAAAATATCATCAACATCACCAGCCAAAACACCACCTTGAATAGCAGCGCCGGCAGCAACTACTTCATCTGGATTAACTGTATTATTAAGTGTTTTACCATTAAAAAATTCTGAAACACGATTCTTAACCAATGGGATTCGAGTTGAACCACCAACCATTACTACTTCTTCAATTTTTGATTTATCCAATCCAGCTTGTTTCAAAGCATCTTTGATATGTGCGATAATCTCATCAACTAACGGTTCAATCATAGATTCAAATTTAGCTCTGGTCAATTTCATAACTAAATGTTTAGGACCTGAAGCATCAGCTGTAAGATATGGAAGATTGATTTCAGTTTCCATTGTTGAAGATAATTCTTTCTTAGCTTTTTCAGCAGTATCCGTCAATCGTTGCATTGCAAGTGTATCATTTGTCAAGTCGAATCCAGTATCAGCTTTAAATTGTGATACTAAGTAATCAACGATTTTTAAATCAACATCGTGACCACCCAAAAACGCATTACCATCGGTTGACAATACTTCAAAAGTACCTTCTTCACCAGTTTCAATCACCGATACATCGAATGTGCCGCCGCCAAAATCTACTACTGTTAAAATTTCTTCTTTTTTCTTATCAATTCCATACGCTAATGCTGCAGCTGTCGGTTCATTAATAATGCGCAATACATTTAACCCAGCAATTTTACCGGCATCCTGCGTTGCTTTGCGTTGAGAATCATTAAAATATGCTGGAACCGTAATTACTGCATCCGTAACAGTTGTTCCTAAATATGATTCAGCATCTTTCTTTAATTTTGAAAGAATTTTAGCGGAAATCTCTTGTGGCGTATATGTTTTTCCATCAACTTCAACAGCTGCTGCTCCACTACGATCAACAATTTTGTATGGAACTTTTTCTCTAGCTTCTTCAGTTTTTTTCTCATTGCTCATCAAGCCCATGATGCGTTTTACTGAAAAGATAGTTTTTAATGGATTTGTAATAGCTTGACGTTTGGCCGATTCACCAACTAAAATCTCATCGTTCGTAAATGCCACAATTGATGGCGTAGTGTTGTTTCCTTCACTATTTGGAATGATTTTAAATCCTCCATTTTCATAAATTGAAACCGCTGAATTTGTTGTTCCTAAATCAATCCCGATAACTTTGTTTTTACTCATAATATTTTTCCTCATAAAGCGAATTATTAAATTAAATTAAAGGCTTGAAAAATCTAATTAGACTTTTTCTCGCCTGAGTTTTTGATAGTTTTTATAAGTCTACCATCTTATTAAATTATACAACATTTTTTAAAATATTTTACTTTTTTTCAAATTCAAACCCCGTAACATTTTAAAACTATGTCAGAATATTCAATCTTGAAATGTTCTAACGCATCAACAACATCTAAAAGATAAAAATTATCATCAAAATTAGTAGAATCGTTGTCTTTTTCAAAAATTTTTAATATATTAACACAACACGCTATTTCGGTAGTAATTCAATCGCTAAACAATCTTTGCGGCTGTACAAAATCAATCAAATCATCGCTACTGTCAGTAATAACCACATATTTTTTACTGCTATCCCACCCACTAACAACAGCTTGATAAACCTCAAATTTTGTCAAACAAATACACCACACCTCTTTACCAACATATTCTTCAACAGCTATCATATTCAAACTAATCTTTCCGGATAATTTACAGTTAAATAACCAACAACATCGCACGGTATGCTCTCTATTCCGTGTTTCAAACACCAAGAATAATAATCAACCCAGCTAATAATCTCAGAATAAACTGCATATTTTCTACTGAGATATAATGAAAGCATAAAAATGTTGACGTTATAATTTTTCAATTGTTTATAATCGTCATTATTGTTAAATTTTGAAACCATAACCTAAAACTTCATTAATTGGTATTGGATAATTTCCAAATCCACCATAATATCGACTACCAATCGTTTTCTTATTCTCAACATCATAAATAACCGATGCAAAAATTTTAAAAAAAGCAAGTAACTCATCTTCAGTAATGATTAAACCAGATTTATTAACAATATTTTCAAACGTATAACATTCATTGTTAAGCTCAATGGTTATAATACCTAATTCCAATAAGTGAACTACCCCGACCTAAAGGACGGGGCATTCCGGCAGAAAATCTGGTAAAAATAACTGGTTTTTTCACACTTAGAATCCTTATCAAATAATATATTCCGGATATTGTTTTTCAATCTTACTCATAATATCTGGTTCTAAAGTATGATCATACTTAAAAGTAACCGCATGATATTCAACCAAATCAACCGCATTTTTATAAAATTCAATGGTATTGGTCAAATAAATAACCCATAAGACTAACTTTCGATCACAATATGCAATAAGTTGTTTGAACGTATTTTCTTTTCTTGCAACAACATCAATCAACTCTATTATGTTGCAAGTTTCTCCATTTTGTTCCAAATTAACAAAATTTATACCTGATAAAAACCGATTTTCGTTCGTATCATAAACAACTGAAGCATATTCCACCAAATATCGCATATCACTTATCGCTGAATAATCTCCATTTTTTAAAGATCTGGTGTTATCAACAAATTTATTAAATATAAAACCACCATATTCTCCCGCAAACCTACATTTAACTCTGTTCTTTTCTTTTGAATAAACAATCTGTGGTCTAATAACATTATCTTTTCTTACCATAGCAAGTATTGCAATCATCTTAAATCTCAAATAATTAACTCAGGATAATTTTCTTCAATATCATTTAAAATGTTACCAATATTAATTCCATTCTTATAACAATAAGAACAGTACTCCAAATAATCAATATCAGTTTTAAAGCTATTAAAACCACCAATCAAATACATTGCATAACTGAAAACAGACCGTTTATAAAATTTTTGTTTTTTTAATAAATCAAACGATATTTTATTTTTTATACTTTCAATCGAAGAAAACAATTCAAATAATTCTGTTGAAAGTTGTAATTTACTTGTACCAAAGCGAGATTTCACCATCGCATTATTATCCAAATCATAAACAATATCCGAAAAAAGTAAAAACTTTGACATAGTAACATCTTTCACATGATTATATTTGAAAAATACATAACCGCCGAAATTCCCAGAAAACATATATCTGTCTTGTTCTTCCTGATAATATTTTTCTTTTTCCAAACGTGACAGCTGTTGTGGCGGAATTAAAAATAAAGTATTCATTACAACTCCCAACAAAAAAGTTATTGAAATTTTATTTAATTTCTATTTGTTTAATTTCTGTTTTTTCGATTACAGGTACAACAACAATCTTTAAGATCCCATCAACAATTTCAGCATCAATGTGGTCTACTTGAAACATTAAACTATATGAAACATCAAAATTTCGTTTAGCAATATCTTTCTTAACGTACTCGCGACCAGCATCTACCAGTTCATCTGATTTTGAACCAGTAATTCTAAGTGAATCATTACTAATAGTAATGTTGATTTCATTTTTTGAAAATCCAGCTACAGCTATTTCGAGATATGCCAAACCATCTTTAATATAAACATCCGTCAATGGATATTTACTGATTGTTTTTGCATTGCTAAAAACTTGACCAAAAAAGTCATTTACAACAGACTCCATGTCAGCATGTGATGGATAGAAGTGAATATTTCTCATAGGTTTTATGTTAAACTCCTTAATTAAGCAAATTTAATAATAAAAATAGATTTTAAATAAAGTGACCAATGGTCCACTTTAAAATAATTATTAAAAGTGAGAATTACAAATATTGTCAATTCCCACTTTTGAAACAATTATACAATCATTTATACACTTTTGAAAAAAAATTAAAATAATTTTCTTAAAGCTTTTAAAGCTGCCAATTCAACTTCTGAAGGCTTACCATCAGCAATTAAATCCGTAATTTGCGCAATCAACGGTAGGATACCAACACCCTTCAACGAAGTTTCGATCTTATGCTCACTGTCAGTGTCATCACTTTCATATTCATCGGAGGTATCTAAATCTGTTGATTCTTCCCCAGATGAATCACCTAAAGAATAATCGTCTTCTTCAGTAGAAGAATCTGGAGAAGAAATTTCAGCCGATGCATCATCAGTATAATCTAAAGACGTATCCTCAGCATCAAATGTTTCTGGCTCTTTTGAGGTCACAGCATCCAAATCTTCAGTATTTTGTGTTTTTTCAGTATTTTCTGCCGGAGCTTCACCAAATTCGGCCTCATATATTTTTCTGTGTAAAAATGTAGCATTTTCGGCTGCATTTTTTAAAACTCTCATTTCGCCTTCCGATAATGATTGCACGGCATAATTTTGAAGCTTGGCTATCTCAAACAAATCCAATCTTTCAGATTGTGAGACATCTTCCATCTGTTTTAAAATCTGCAATATGTTCATTTACTCACCATTTTTATTTTTAATTTTATTATTTATAATAAAACTAATTTTTTCTGAATCAGTAATCGCTCATATTGCTGCATAGAATCAATCATAATATCACCGTGATTATCTTCAAAATATTCATATATCGATTCTCTAATTGCCGAATCTTGATTTCCGAAACCAAAATTATAAAAAAATTCCTTTCCTTGTGGAAACGAATATGAATTCAAAATCAATTTGAATAATTCAACATCTATACAAACTGGCAAAATACGCAATATTTCGATTGTATCAAAAAATTCTATCATATTTTTTCTGTCAACTATAAACTTTGTAAAATACTCAAACTTTCCAGTCATAAGCACAACAGAAAAAAAATTTTTTTTCTCGGAATTTGATAGTTTATTAACATCATCAAACGATAATAAATCTAAAGCTGCTTCCATAACGTCACCTCAAGAAATTCTATCAAGCTCTGCTGCCAGCACACCGTCCTTTAGGTCGGTGGTGTAGGCAGTTTGAAATCAGCTCATTAAATTATTTTAATATAATTATACAAAAAATCAAATTAATTGTAAAACTAGATATAAATAATAATATAGAAATTAACTACAAATCAAAAGGAGGCAAATATGGAATCAGAACTTAATGAAAATCAAATCAAAATTAACAGAAATTATGAATTCCGTCTTTATCCGACTGCTGATCAAATTGATTTATTAGAAAATCATTTCTTTTCTAGCAATCAAGCTTGGAATTTCTTTCTCGATTTGAAAATCAAAGACCTTGAGAAAAATAAAGATTTGCCAAAGGCAAATCGAATTTATAAAAAGTTTAATGATTCTTATCGTGAAACAATTGACAACTTGAAACATCGTGGATTGAAATATAATTCATGTCTCGTTCAAGATGAAATGAGAAAGCTAGACTGCACTTTCCAAAGATTTTTCTCAAAGAAATCAGAAGGTTACGGATTTCCTAGTTTTGCTAAATCAAAACAGACCGAGCAGTCCATAATCATTCGCAATCAAGGTGTTCAGCTCAAACAGGAATATTTGAAGGTCTTTAATACTAAGATTACATGGAATCAGCATCGGGCTATCCCAGCCGATGCGAAATTCAACGGCGGGATCATCAAACGAAACTCAGCCGGGCAATATCATGTCATCATGAGC
>Ga0265593_1000829_pt1 | contig 15674 bp, 9 predicted proteins | sample saktaG_8_FD_190136 | JGI IMG/M metagenome (GOLD analysis project Ga0265593, IMG submission 190136) | Saline water microbial communities from Sakinaw Lake, British Columbia, Canada - sak_2011_5_24_36m | ecosystem: Environmental > Aquatic > Non-marine Saline and Alkaline > Saline ...
TACTGTATTTTACTTCGGCATCTTTCATGGCAACAATTTCGACAATGGCTGCATGCAACTGGTTTTCATCACGCATTGGCGCTGTACAACCTTCCATGTAACTTACGTATGCACCTTCGTCGGCAACAATCAACGTCCGCTCAAACTGACCTGTGTTTGCAGCATTGATGCGGAAATACGTTGATAATTCAACCGGGCAGCGAACACCTTTAGGGATATAACAGAAAGAGCCATCGCTGAAAACGGCTGAGTTTAGTGCAGCGAAGAAATTGTCGTTGCTTGGAACAACGCTTCCCATATATTGTTTTACCAGGTCCGGATGGTTTTGCACTGCATCGCTGAACGAACAAAAAATTACTCCGTATTTCGAAAGTGTATCTGTAAATGTGGTTTTGACCGAAACGCTGTCGATAACAGCATCCACGGCCACGCCACTCAGTTTTTTCTGTTCTTCGAGTGAGATTCCAAGTTTTTTGAAAGTATCGAGAAGTTCGGGATCAACTTCATCAAGGCTTGTAAGTTCTTTTTTGCGTTTGGGAGCAGCATAATAAATTATATCCTGGTATTTAATTGCCGGATGATGAATATGTGCCCAGTGAGGTTCGGTAAGAGTAAGCCAGTGACGGTAGGCGCTCAGACGGAATTCAAGCAGCCAGTCAGGCTCATTCTTTTTTGCCGAAATGAATCTTACTGTATCTTCAGATAGCCCAACAGCAGCCAGATCCATCTCAATATCTGTATGAAAGCCATACTTGTAATCGCTGGTGGTTACTTCTTCAAGTATATTATTTTGATTTTTTTCCATTTCTGAGTGATGTTCAGGCTCTTATTTATTCTTGGTTTAAATAAATTTAGCGGGCAAAGTTAGTAATAATAAAGGTATTGTAATACCTTAATAGCTTGTTCTTTTAGTTAAAAACAAGCGGAAGTATGAATTGTTTTCAGATTTCGGAAAATGAATACTGAATTTGATTTTGAAGTTCTTATAGGATCATTATACTTTTAGAAATGAAGAAAGAGAAACCACGGAGGCACTAAGGGCACAGAGGAACACTGAGAAAAAATAAAAGTTCAGGTATTTCAAGGTATTTCGCACTTTCATTAAAATATTATTCTAATTCTGCTTTACTAAAATAAAAAATCTAGATGTTTTACCCTCGATCCATGAAGGGAACATATTGATTTTTCATTTTTACCCACTTTAGCGGATAGGTAAAAACTGAAAAATTAGACTGAATTCTATAACTGAAAAGTTGAACTAAATAATGGGAAAAATGGTAGCAGAGGAATTTTGATTTAAATAAAACTCCGTGTTCCTCTGTGTAATCTGTGTCTCCGTGGTTAATAAAAACCTTAATTTTGCCTCAAATTTATTTTTATGACCGATTCAACACAAACACAACGGACTGAACTCTCAGCTTTAGGCGAGTTTGGCCTGATAAAACACCTTACTGAAGGCTTTGTTATTGAGCAACCATCTACCATTAAAGGCATAGGCGATGATGCTGCCGTAATTGATTATGGCGATAATGTAACTTTAGTTTCCACCGATTTACTGGTCGAAGGCGTTCATTTCGATCTGGCATATATGCCTTTGAGGCACTTGGGATACAAATGTGCAACCGTAAATTTTTCGGATATAGTAGCTATGAATGGCACGCCCAGGCAGCTTTTTGTCGGAATTTCAGTTTCAAACCGCTTTCCGGTGGAGGCGCTGGAAGAAATTTACGAAGGAATCAAGTTAGCTTGTACGCGTTATAAAGTTGACCTTGCCGGTGGTGATACTACTTCATCGGTATCTGGTTTATTTCTGTCGCTGACTGTTACCGGTGAAGCCGCAAAAGAAGATGTTGTTTATCGCAATACAGCAAAAGAAAATGACCTGATTTGTGTTACAGGCGACCTGGGAAGTGCTTATATGGGATTGCTTTTACTCGAGCGCGAAAAGAAAGTTTTTGAAGCAGACCCTGGCATGCAACCCGACCTTGCCGGTTTCGATTATATCCTTGAACGCCAGCTTAAACCGGAACCACGCACCGACATTATTGAATTACTGAAAACTGTTGGCGTAAAACCAACCGCAATGATCGATATTTCTGACGGACTGGCATCTGAAGTACTTCATATTTGTGAAGATTCAGGTCTTGGTTGTCGTATTTTTGAAGACAAAATTCCATTGGATGCCATGACCATTGCTGCTGCCGAAGAGTTTAACATTCAGCCGGTTACTGCAGCTATGAACGGTGGCGAAGATTATGAGCTTCTTTTCACTATTAGTATGAACGATTTCGAGAAAGTAAAAGGGCTTGAAGGCATCAGTATAATCGGGCATATGACCGAACCAAACGCAGGCGTTTTCCTGGCAACCAATAATGGGCCATTGATTCAAATCGAAGCACTTGGGTGGAATCATATGAGAGATGAAGAGTAAGAAACTGGAAACTGGAATCTGGAGAATGGAAACTTGTTTTTTACTAAATTATAAAGCATACTTTCTAAAACCTAAAAGTCTAACAACCTGCTTCCTAACAGCCTAACCTCCTAACCCCCTTAAGTGTCAAAGCATTCCATCCATATTCAGAATATCGTCCGCGAACTGCCCGACAGTCCCGGGGTGTATCAGTATTATGATAAGGAAGGCAAAATACTGTATGTTGGCAAAGCTAAGAATCTCAAAAAGCGCGTTTCTTCTTATTTCCGGCAGAATGAATCTTTGATTGGTAAAGTACGGATACTGGTTCAGAAAATTGTCGACATCCAGATTGTTGTTGTTGAAACCGAGCTGGATGCGTTGTTGCTGGAAAATAACCTGATTAAAAAATACCAGCCACGTTACAACGTGATGCTGAAGGATGATAAAACCTATCCCTGGATTTGTATCAAAAAAGAGGCTTTTCCACGCATTTTTCCTACAAGGCATCGTATCAACGATGGTTCCGACTATTTTGGCCCTTATGCTTCGGTAAAAATGATGCATACCCTGCTTGACCTGATCCGGCAGTTGTACCAGATACGCACCTGCAGTCTAAACCTGAGCGCAGCCAATATCCGTGCTGGAAAATATAAAGTCTGTCTCGAATTTCACATGAAAAATTGCCAGGGACCGTGTGAAAATCTCCAGACAGAAGAAGACTACGGACAATCGCTTATTGAAATAAGGAATATCCTACGTGGAAATATTTCTTCTGCCCGTCAGCATCTTGTTGGTATGATGAAAGAATATGCCGATACCTATCAGTTTGAAAAAGCACATATAGTAAAAGAGAAAATCGTTCTGCTCGACCGGTATCAAAGTAAGTCGTCCATAGTAAGTCCATCGATCCACAATATTGATATTTTCTCTTATGTTGATGAGCCGACGGCCGGGTATATTAATTTCATGAAAGTGATAAATGGTTGTATAATCCAGGCACATACCGTCGAAATCCGAAAAAAGCTGGACGAATCGCCCGAAGAGTTGCTTTTGCTTGCCATTGTTGAGTTACGTGAGCGGTTTGATTCCGATTCTCCCGAAATAATTGTTCCTTTTAAGCCTGATGTCGAATTGCCGGGAGTTACGTATACCACTCCGATTCGTGGTGAGAAGAAAAAGCTGCTCGAACTATCAGAACGCAACGCCAAATATTACCAGCTCGAAAAACACAAACAGCTGGAGCATGTTGACCCGGAGCGGCACACAACCCGCATTATGGCACAGATGCAGGTTGATCTCAGGTTAAAAGAGCATCCGGTTCGCATTGATTGTTTCGATAATTCAAATATCCAGGGATCATACCCTGTTGCTGCCATGGTGGTGTTTACCAACGGCAAACCAGATAAAAAGGAATACCGCCATTTCAATATCAAAACCGTAGAAGGCCCGAATGATTTTGCTTCGATGGAGGAAGTGATTTTCCGAAGGTACAAACGCGTTATAGAAGAAGAGCAGCCTTTGCCCCAACTGATAATTGTTGACGGTGGCAAGGGACAACTTAGTTCAGCCATGGAAAGTATCAATAAGCTTGGCTTGCATGGAAAAGTAGCAGTTATCGGAATTGCCAAAAAGCTGGAAGAAATTTATTATCCCGGCGATTCGTTGCCTTTATATATAGATAAGAAATCGGAAACGTTGCGTATTATCCAGCAATTGCGTGACGAAGCCCATCGTTTTGGTATCACACATCACCGTAAGCGCCGCGAAAAAGGAACTATTAAAACTGAACTTACCGAAATTACGGGTGTAGGCGAATCAACATCAACTTTATTGCTGCGAAAATTCCGGTCGGTAAAAGCTATTAAGGAGGCTTCGCTGGCAGAAATACAGAAAGTGGGTGGATTAGCAAAAGGGAAAATTGTGTATGAATATTTTCATCCGGAGAAAATGGAATAAATAAGAGATATCAGATATTATGCTATTTTTGAGTTCAATTATTTCTGATTTAAATTGTTAGCCCTATGAAAAGCACTATCAGCAAAGTCATAATTATTATTGGCGCATTAAGCTCTATTGGTATGATGTATTTATTGTTAACTGAAGAAACGAACAAGTTGTTCTATATTCTGATGCTTATCACATTATCAACATGGCCATTGAGTCAGTATATCAGTCGGGAAAGGAAGAAGGATAAGGATTCAGAAATGCCTGGTCAATAGTTGCAGAGAGGTTTTTAATTGCTTTTTGGCTTGACCGGGAATAAAAAAAGCCCGGGATTTTTACATCCCAGGCCTGACTTGTACCCCAACAAATCAATTCTTTTATATTGCACTTCCGCCTTTTTCGCCGGTGCGAATCCTGATACACTGTTCAAGAGGCGTTATAAAAATTTTGCCATCTCCTACGCTTCCTTCCGGGCCGTTAGTGCGTGCTGATTTCAGTATGGTATTTACGGTAATGTCGACAAAGGATTCATTTACCGCAATTTCAATCTTTATTTTTGGAATCAGGTCCGGAACAATAATTTGTCCACGGTACATCTCTTCAACTCGTTGCTGCCCATGACCAGAAACACGGCATACTGTTATTCGTTTTATATCTGCTTCAATAAGCGCTTCGCGCACTTTATCCAGCTGAGTTTCCCTGATAATTGCTGTTATTAGTTTCATTGTGTTTTTTTTACGAAGGTTAAAATTAATTGGCGTTAAGCATTCCGTAACCTCTTTCACCATGATACGACCTGTCGAGGCCGGCCATTTCTTCCTCTTCAGTTGCTTTGAAAGGTACAACTTTGTTGAGCAGGTAAATAATTACAAACGTCATAACTGCTGCATACACAACAGCTATACCAACGGCAATCGCCTGTATACCCAATTGATTCCACACGGTCCAGCTTCCACCTGCTGCAATAGCGGCTTCCTGCATCCACGACGGACGAATAAAGAATACAAGAAACAACGCACCTACAATTCCTCCAACTCCGTGTATGCCAAAAGCATCGAGGCTGTCGTCATATCCTAATTTATTTTTTACCTGTATTGCCATGTAACAGATTACGGAAGCCAGGGCGCCTAGGATAATCGCTCCGTAAGGCTGAACAACTCCTGCTGCCGGGGTAACGGCTACCAGGCCTGCTAGTATTCCGCTGGCAAATCCCAATGCTGTTGCTTTTCCCTGGTGAACCCATTCAATAATAATCCAGACAAGTGCACCTGCAGCAGCTGCTACCTGTGTTGCTACTAAGGCCTGCGCAGTGCTAAGCCCGCTTGAAATGCTGCTTCCGGCGTTAAATCCAAACCATCCTACCCAAAGCAAGCCAGCTCCAAGCATTACGATAACCATATTGTTAGGACGTATAACCTGGTACGGATAACCACGGCGTGCTCCAAGAAATAAGGCTGCTACCAGTCCACTCACACCGGCTGAAATATGTACAACGGTTCCGCCTGCAAAATCGATAGCACCTTTAGCTCCGATATTGAAAAGAAATCCATCGCTTGCCCAAACCCAGTGGCAAAGCGGATTATAAACCAAAACACTCCACAGTGCTATAAAAAAGAAATAAGATTTAAACGAAACTCTTTCGGCAATGGCACCGGCAATAAGCGCTGGAGTTATGATAGCAAATTTCCCCTGGAACATGGAAAAAACATATTCAGGAATTCCTGCATCCATAATATTGGTATCAATTCCTTTTAAAAGGAAGTAATCAGGGTTCCAGCCAAACCAGCCACCTAATACGTTGCTTCCGAAACTCATGCTGTAACCAACTGCTACCCATAAAATGCTGATAATACCCATCGCTACAAAACTGTGCATCATGGTACCTAAAACATTTTTTGTGCGTACAAGTCCGCCATAAAAAAGTGCGAGCCCCGGCACCATTAAAAGTACGAGCGCTGTTGATGTCAGCATCCAGGCTGTTGCACCCGAATCAATGGGTGTATCATTCGCAGCAAACAAACCTGTTGTGCCTGCGAAAAATAAACCAAGTATTATAAGAGTTCTTTTCCAATTGAATTTCATAGTTGTAATTGCTAAATCCATCAAATTTATTTTCTGCAAAGGTAAATGTTAATTTGATGCTATGATGAAAAATAATATAAAAAAATATGATATAGGCTAAAAATATTACCTTCAACATTGAAAAAACATATAAATAATATTATGTACCCCCTAAAAAATAGTATTAATATAAAAAAACAATAAATGTATTTTGAATGGCTAAATGAAATGGTAATACTTATTTAACGAGGATTCCATACTATTTTGCGATCTTTGCTGATACCGGGTTGAAATTTAAAAAAGAAATTATTGCTGCCCGGTAGTACAAAATCTCATTTCTTTTGTTTAGTAAAATATCAGACTGCCATTTTATACTATTGAAAAATTATGAAAAAACTTATTGAAGGAGCCGTTGCTTTCCGGCAAAATGATTTTGAAACGCATGAACAACTATTTTCAGAATTAGGGAAAGAGCAGAATCCTCACACCTTGTTCATTGGATGCTCCGATTCACGATTGGTACCCAGTATGATTACCACCACCATGCCAGGCGAATTATTTATAATCAGGAATGTGGCCAATATCGTTCCTCCTTATCAGCATTCAGGCGAATATCTGGCTGCCATATCGGCTATTGAATTTGCAATTGTGGGGCTGGAAGTTGAAAATATTGTTGTCTGTGGGCATTCAAACTGTGGTGGTATTTCAGCGCTGTACAAGCCTGAAGAATATTTTCAGAAATTACCGCATACCCGTAAGTGGCTGGAGTTAGCACTTCCTGTAAAAGAAAAAGTGCTTAAAATATTACCCGAAGGTAATCATGCGTCAAGGGAGTGGCTTACCGAACAGATGAACATCGTGGAGCAGATTAATCATTTGCTTACGTATCCCTTTATATCCGAAAAATATGAAAAAGGATTACTGACTATCAGTGGATGGTATTATATAATAGAAACCGGAGAAATATTCAGTTATAATGTTGATAAAGGCTTCTTTGAATTAATCAATTGATTGATGAGCGGGATTTGCAATCCCGCTCAAAAGAGTTTCAGATTTGTAATCTGCATTTTTGGGAACGCTATTTTTTAAAAGCGGATATATAGTTTCAGGTACATACAACTTATTAAATGGCTATAGTTTCGAACCAATTTATATTTCGACACTATCTTTTTTCTTTGATCTTCACAATATCAAAAATCCCTTCAATTACTTCGAGGCCTGCACGCGAAGCTTTATCCCGATAAATTTCAGTCCCTTTCAGATCGGATAATACAATCTCAAGTTCCGAATCCACGCTTTCCTTTATTCTGCGGCTCATTTCTCCCGATTTTGGGGCCAGCAGGATTCCGGAATTACGAAGTATGGCCGTAACACAGAGCAGATGCATTTTACCTTTAAAGGCTAGTGTCAGCTTTTCGTCAGCCAGGTTTAGTGTTGTAATCTCTGATTTATGATAGGTACTGAAAGGATAAAAGGTGCCCTTGTAATACAGAAATCCAAGGAATCCTGTAAAAAAGCTTCCCAGCCAGGGGATTTTGGCAATACTCATCATAATACAGGCATCAGAGTTTGCAAAATTGTTACTTTGAAACCATATCCAGGATTCAGGAAACGACTTCCCCCAATCCTTTTCGATATATCCTTTCCCGCCTGAAAAATCAAGCAATTCACCATCAACCAATAGAGTTCCATCGATACGGTGTGAGACGGAAACTACGCCATGCTTGCATTCCATAAACGGAACAAATGAATACCAGCCCATGATACCGGGCGATAATACTGATGTCGGATATTTGACACTTCCTGAATAAGCAAGACGTCCTCTGACTTTGATTAATGGGGAATTAATGTTTAACGACATGCTATCCGAAGTAAAAACCGAATCCCCAATCTGAACGATGAAATTTTTTTTGCTGAAACTGAAAGAGGTAAGTGGATACTCTATGTATTGGGTAATGCCGGTAATTCCGTTTATTACTTGTATAAAGGCATGTGGATTTTCCGCATTAAGTGAAATACCCGGGATAAAGGAATAAACGTGTTCCATGTCTTTCGAAACATGTTTGAAGTACCAGCCTTCAAAATACCGTTTACCAGACAGAGTACCCTGAAAGACTTCAGGTTTGAAAACACTCATAAAATCAGATTAGTATCAATATAACAAATAAGCAGCAAAACAGTTTCAGGGATACCTTTCAGTGTATTTTACTGACTTTATAAAGGTAAACAAAAAGAGGCAATCTCACTTCTAAGTCAGTCACCTAAATGAATTTTAACAGTTCAGCTCGAAAAACTACACATTTTATGTTTTCAAAAGAAGCTTTCTCAAAATTCATCAGGTCTTTAAACATAATAATTATGAATATTATACTTATATTCAATTATTGTGGAAAAACTAAGTTTTAACAATTCCAGAATTGATTTCAAATCTTCGCTTTTATATCCGTTTATCCCAAATTACACATTAGCATAATCGATAAACCAAATCTAATGTTTGTCATATTTAATACTTTGACAAACAAAGATTTGCTAAATAGAGGTTAACCCAACTAACGCAAATAGTTCGACTACGTCACCTATTGGGTAATTTGGGTTTATCTATATAAGCAACAAATCAACACCTGTTCATGAGTAGAAAGGTGTTGATTTGAAAAATAAAGGCAGAAATCTGCCTTTTAACAGTGCTAAATGTTTATGCTTCGACTAAAGCTTTGTATTGCTCCGCAGTCAGCAGATCCGAAAGCTTTGAAGTGTCAGTAATGGTTACTTTAACTATCCAGCCTGCATTATATGGATCTTTGTTAATTAGTTCAGGCTCGTCATTCAGCACTTCGTTAAACTCAATTACTTCCGAATCGATGGGCATAAATAAATCGGAAACGGTTTTAACAGCTTCGATGGTTCCAAAAGTATCACCTTCAGCGAGGGTTTCACCTACTGTTGCAACATCTACAAAAACGATGTCGCCAAGCTGGTGTTGTGCAAAATCGGTAACACCCACTGTGCCGGTATTGCCTTCTACCTTGATCCATTCGTGATCATTGGTGTAATAAAGATTTTCAGGAATATTCATTGTTATATTTTTTTTTCGGGATCAAAATTACACATTGTAAACATGCTGCGATCAAGTATTTTCAAAATAGAATGATTCTGAATAGTTGAAGAGTTTCAGGTTTCTGATTTCAAGTTTCTCGTTCTGTGGTCAGGATTTCGAAAAAGATTTTTGGATTACGAAACCTGAAGCACTGAAACTTGAAATTAAACCTATTGTGCCAACGTAAACCTAAGCGTAAGGCCTGCGTTGGTATTGGAAGTCGGTATCTGGGCTGATACATGAGGCTTGCTGATGGTCTGATCGTAGAACAGCCGCACATTCAGTTTCTGGCTTACCATGTAATCGGCTGAAAAATTGATAGATGTAGCCCTTGTTCCGGTGGAGATCTGGTTGTTGTTTTCTTCGATACGGCGCAAAATAGTTTTATTGTCACGGACCGAAAAGTCAAGTTTTATATTAAGGTCACTTTTCATTGTCACCGTTTTTCCTGTAGCCAGCGACCGTACTTTAAAAGGAACGCTTTTAAACCTGTAACCTGTACCTACAACTATTTCATTGCTGCGCATCTCAGTAAGCTGGTTGTTGACAAAGCTTAATGAAAGATTTCTTGTTTTCTTGAATTCCAATCGTGCCAGCATGCTGTTCTTCATTGTCATATCAAACCCGATAAGCGGCCCGAACTGTTCTGTAACCGTAATTACATCCATACGTTTTTCGGGTATAATGTTTCTGGCATTATCAAGCGCAGCCGGAAAACCTCCTATATCTGCATAATTGATATCTGTGAGAAATCCGCCAACCGAATAAGAGGAACGGTATGCATGAGAAACACTGAACGACTGGAAATATTTACGCAGCACTTCAATTCCCTGTGTGGCATTGTATGTTATACGCCAGTTTGGATAGGGGATTTTTGGGAACGCATTAAATTTAATCTTGTTAGGATCTTTCCCGCTGTAAGCAGCCATAAACGAAGCCCACAAAACCTGTGGCTGAGTAGGACCGTACCCATTTGGAAATCCAAGTGAATCTGTACCTACGGAGTTAGGATTTTCTTTAGCCAGTCTTTCGGCAATTGTTTTACGGTACGAAAGCATCTGTTCAAAAACAGGGCTTTCGTCGTTGCTGTTATCTTTCTTAAAAGCTGTAGACCAGATAACATAAGACATACTGAAATTTCCACGATCCTGGGGTTTGGTGGGATTAGTGAATTCCCCATCGCTGTTGGCCTTGTAATAAGCAGTATAGCTGGTTGCATATGCCCGTTCGGCGGTTACATCAATTTTAAAATTCCGCACCGGCTCAACGGTTGACCGGAAGGTAAGATTTTCTGTTGCCCTGGTTATATATGGATTGTTAAGCAAGGTATCTGTTGTTATCCAGCCCGAAGAAGCTGCTTTGAATTTAATATCCTTCTGGCTCCCAAAAATAAAGCCCAGCCCAGGTGCATTCATATCCCAGTTATTGCCTAAAGGACCTGGCTCCAGGGTAAATCCAGGTAATATTATACCGTTTGATTTCGAATAAGTAAAGTTAGCGTCTTTCACTGACATCAATATACCCAACGAATAGTTTCCGATAATTTTCAGGTAGTCTTTTTTAGGTGCCTCGAGGCTATCTGCGTTGGCGCCCTTTTTTCCTTGCTTTTTGGAAAGGTCAGTTTGTGCATCTTTTCCTTTAGCATTTTCCATGTCCCTGCCTGGTAATTTCCCCGGTTGTGACTGGCTTTTACTTTGCAACTCCAGCCGTGCTTTTTTCAGGAAAGGAACTTTATCATATAAGGTTGTAAGCCGTAATCCTCCGTTTAGCTGGATGTCGCGCGAATTCTCAATGGTATTGCCAAATCTCGCCTGTAACGATCGTGGTGAAGCTTCCCAACGGTATTTTACTCCATAGCGGGCACTCAAGGTAACCCAATTCAGAATTGGAATTTTATTAAAAGGAACTGTATAATTCACATTGGCCATCTGGTTAAACCGGTTTGTTGAACCAAAATTCTTTATTGAATTCCAAACAGTATCGCGGTAATTCTGGTAATTGCTGTTTTGTTTTTCGTAGCCACCCGATGGTTCCTGGATATAGGCATTAACGTTTGCGCTATAGTCCAGCTTGAGGGCCTGGGTTAAATCATATTTCACATCGTAAATACGGTTCCAGTCCCATTGCTTGGTATAATTCGGTTCGATAAAGATAACGGCACCACTTTTATTCCGGAGCAGCTTTTTCTCATAATCGCGGTACATATCGGTACGGAACGAAAGCAACTTCGGAAGGTAGTAGAAGTTGAAGTCGCGTATTATAGCCAGTGATTTTGACCGGACTGTCTTTTGGAATGGTTTGACATTTTTAGGATTTACAGTAAAATTATATCCCAGTCCGCCCCGGTATGTTTTTTGGTTAAAGGATTCAATGTCGTTGTTATGGTGCTTGATTTCGGAGTATGCGTATGACACGTCAAAGTTTTCGATATCCCAGAGTTGAGGTTTTGCAGCAGCGCCAACCCTATCTTTGCGCACATTCATAAAGTTCAGGTTTTGCCGCTGTGTTACATCCGAAGTAAGTGATTTCAAAGAATCACTTTGCTGTTTGTTCATCCCATCGGTTTGATTTTTATACAATACGTCAGGATCAAGAGGGTTGTATTGGGGATTACTTATAGTCTGAGAATAATCGTAATGCATCGGGATGCGGATGCCTGATTTTTCTGGAAGGAATTTACCCAGTTCCAGGTTTGTAGCAACATCTATCTGGCTTATCGCTTCTTTCTGGCGTTGGTTCACTTTCTTTTCGATACTTCCAAATCCGGCCGAACTGTAGGCACCTGATAACATTACATTACCCAGATCAGCAAGGTTTGTTGATATTCTTGCATTGGCTGCCCAGCCTGATTTTTCGTTAAAATCGGTAAGTCGTAATTCATTTACCCATACTTCGGCACATTTTGCCTGGCCATCGTCACCAAGTTTATTTGGATTCCGTTTGGGATTCCGGACACCAATCATCATAGCTCTTACATCGCTCATGCTGGGAGATCCGACAATAGTGATTTTATTATTCCTGTTATTCGGATCAGCAATACTATAGGGTGTCGTCATGCTGATGGTCGAACCGGAACTGTTCATAGCATTGTTGCGGGCTTGTTTGGCATCAACCAGATTCGCAAGCTCAATATTCATGATATTATCTTCCGGCCAGATTGCCACAGGATCTCCTGCAGAAGTGCCCCAGGGAGTGAATGAGAGCGGGATTTCATATTCATAATAGTTCGTTGTAAAATCGGAACCAAATCGTACAAAAGCAGTCAGTTCACCTTTGTTAAGTTCCTGCTCCTTAATTGCCTTTTCAGCATGAATATACATTTTCAGGTTCTTGTAATCCCTGAAATCGAAGTCGGTAGTTTTGTATGCTCCACGGGCATCACCATCCAAAAGGTTACATGCTTTAAACACCATTGCCTGCTCATTCAGCTGCTGGTAATTAGTAGTAGCAACATTTATTTCACGATCAATTCCTGGAGGCACAACGTATGGAACTGGAATCCTGCTTCCGTTTTCCTCTATGCTCAGTGTCGAAATATCGAAAGTTGTTCCGTCCTGGTTTGGGTCGGGAATATATTCACCAGGAGTAAGCAAGCTGTTATTATATTTTCGCCATTCACCGCGTTCCAGTTCGAGCGAAGCAAACCTGCAAACAACTGCAGTGTCCCAGTCCTTAAAAAACATACGCATAAAACGTATCGATTTATAATCCTGTATTCCACCTACAACTTTATCCGGTTGCTGAACAGGGATTTTAAACTGGTACCATTTAACTCCACCCATTGATCCATCAGGGAGTTTAACAGTTCCTTTTGAGTCGTACATATCCGTAATGTAGTTTTCTCCTACAACCAGGTTCTCAGGCCGAAGGTGAACCACATACTGGAAATATCGTTCCTGGTCGCTCAGGGTATTGTCGTTATTCAGATCCTCGACATTTGGATTCCTTTGCCCTATATTATTTGAATTGTTATCGTTATTAGCAGGGGAATTTCCATCGGGCCCGTTGTATAGTTTATACCTCTCAACGATGTTAGTATATTTAGGGTCACTATCATAATCAGCTCCTACAAAAGAGTGGAAATTATCCGTTGATGGGTCATCATTGGCCTGAACATATGCAGCGGAGTTTGCACCATACTTTTGGTTAATTTGTAACAGGAACTTATCGTAAAAGAATCCCTGTTCGTCCGAGGTCGGTAAACCATCGTATCCTACATCCTGAAACGGGCGTGATTCGGGCTTGCTGTCGAACGACTGTGTAAGAGCCTGTTGGGTTGGCACTCTGCCCCAGTCTGTAGTATCTACATCAGTGATCAACGCTGAGCCGGGAAGACCGTTTTCATAGGCCTTACGTCCGTCGCGCAGAATATCTTCAGAAATATCGCCGAGGTTGAAATAAAGATCGCCACCTGATTTTCCAAGCTGGGTTGATGACTCCGTAAACGGGTCCATCATCCAGAATGTTATATATTCAACATTGGCAGCTTCAAAATCAGAGGTCTCCATTTTTCGCATTACACCACCCCAACGGGTTTCGGGATCTTTCAATAAGCCTGACTGGTCCTTCATCCCTCTCGAGAAAGGTGGTCTGGCTTCAACATCGTAATTATATGGTCCGCGTTCCTCGGGGAAAAAGGCCAGGTTGAAAACATTCAGATTCAGTGGCTGATTGTATTGGTTTTCCTTATTAGGAAACAGTTCGTTCTCGTAAACTACACGGACCGAATTCTTTGAAAGATCTTTATTGGTGATACCCGGTGGCCGGCGTGAATTTGATTTATCGTAGAATACTGATGGGTCAATGGTATACCAGGAAGTCATTGCCCTGTTGTATCCGTACGCTAAACGTGTACCTGTGGCGGCTTCAGGAAACATGCTCAGAGTGGTTTGTCCCTGTGGAGTACTGGCAATGGACCATGACGAGATGTTGGTAAGCGAAATGGTGGATTTTGCACCTTCGAAGTCATCGATGTAGGAAGTCCCGGCTTTACCTACTGCTTTTGAGTGGCCGGGGATAAATTGTGCAAATTCGGCATCTACGCGAAGTTTTGATGGTGTTTTGGTACTGTAAAATGGAAGCTTATCAATCATTTTAGTGATCCATTCCGATTCTTTCTGGTAATTAACACTTCCTCCCCAGATGGTGTTGTTTATTGGTTCGTCGCCGTAATTAGTTTTTTGAGTGATTGGCCTTTCATATAGGTTAAGTATGGTTGCTCCCAGCAGAAGGTCTTTGTTCACTTTGTAATCTACATGAGCTCCAAGTAAAGTCTGGCTATAGACAGCAAACAAAGAGTTATTTTCGAGCTGAATATTAATAGGGGTGCCTGAATTTAGAATTCCTTCGTTAATAATTTTTACCCGGCCAAGCGTATAATCAACAGTATAATCTACGTTTTCGACCAGTTGTACACCACCGGCCGTTACTTTTACTGATCCCTGTGGCACATTCATAGCGTCGAGCGATATTTCCGATCCTGACTCCGATTTATATTCCCCTTGCATGAGGTATTTATTTTTGTCAGGATATTGCTGTGCCCCGGTTTTGGTCATAGTGTACAACGAATCGTAACAGTATTTATCGGCAAACACTTTGTCATTGATTGTTGCCCTCAGATAACTTCCGAAAGGTTCCAGAACAGGGAAAAACACCCTTCCGTTCGATGCCTGAATGGTACCTCCGTTTTTTGCTGCGTTATCGATAAAGTCGAAAATTCCGTCGTGAGGCGTGTTTAATTGCGGATCGAGTTTATCTAATCCGAATATCTGTAAAAGCGGAACGCCTTTAATTCCCGCTGGCCCATTATCGAAAAATCCTGTTGGTACCGCATTGCTGTTGCCTGTATAAAGGATATTGAGAATGAAATCTTCCTTGTTAATATTATAGGCACCCAGGTTATATACATTTTTCATCATCAGGTTCCAAAGTGGAACGCGGGTATTAACAGAGGTGCTTTTCAGCAATTTAACCATCAGGCAGCTTTTAGTCGGAATTCCCTGGTCGGAGAATTCCCCTACCTGGTAAACCTTATCATCGCCGATAATAGTGTACTGATAAGCAACAGCGAGCGTTTGGTCAGGATTTATGGTCGTGTTAAGCGAAATAAAACCCAGGCGATTGTTATACATGAATTCGGAACTGTTAAGCTTACGGGAACTC
>Ga0265593_1000834_pt1 | contig 15603 bp, 22 predicted proteins | sample saktaG_8_FD_190136 | JGI IMG/M metagenome (GOLD analysis project Ga0265593, IMG submission 190136) | Saline water microbial communities from Sakinaw Lake, British Columbia, Canada - sak_2011_5_24_36m | ecosystem: Environmental > Aquatic > Non-marine Saline and Alkaline > Saline ...
TTGCTGCCGATTGCCGATGTCGCGCATATCGTCCACGGGCCTATCGCCTGTGCGGGCAGTTCCTGGGATAACAGGGGCACGCGCTCGTCGGGAGCGGATTTATACCGTATCGGCATGACCACCGACTTGACTGAACAGGACATCGTAATGGGGCGCGCGGAAAAGCGTTTGTTCCATGCGATTAAACAGGCAATAGACAGCTACCATCCGCCCGCCGTGTTTGTTTATAACACCTGCGTTCCGGCTTTGATCGGCGATGATATTAATGCGGTGTGTAAGTCTGCCCAGGAGCGCTGGGGCGTTCCGGTCGTGCCTATTGATTGCGCCGGCTTTTACGGCACCAAGAATTTGGGCAACCGCATTGCCGGTGACGCGATGGTGAATCATGTGATCGGCACTCGCGATCCCGATCCCTTGCCTTTAACTGTTCAACGCGCGGAAATTCGTATCCATGACGTTAACCTGATCGGCGAATACAACATTGCCGGTGAATTCTGGCATGTACTGCCCTTACTCGATGAACTGGGCTTGCGAGTTTTGTGCACCTTATCCGGCGATGCGCGCTTTCGCGAAGTGCAAACCATGCACAAGGCCGAAGTCAATATGATGGTTTGTTCCAAAGCCATGGTTAATGTCGCCCGCAAGTTACAGCAACAGTTCGGTACGCCGTGGTTTGAAGGCAGTTATTACGGCATTACTGACACCAGCCAGGCCTTGAGGGATTTCGCCAAGGCGCTTAACGATGCGGATTTAAGCGAACGCACCGAAACACTGATAGCACGCGAAGAAAGCCGGATCAGAACGGCATTGGAACCCTGGAAAGCTCGCCTGAAAGACAAACGTGTGCTGTTGTTTACCGGCGGCGTAAAGAGCTGGTCGGTGATTTCGGCCTTGCAGGATTTGGGCATGGTGGTGGTTGCGACCGGCACTAAGAAATCCACCGAAGAGGATAAAGCCAGAATCCGCGAACTGATGGGCGAAGACACGGTGATGATAGACGATGGCAGTCCCAGGGCCTTGCTGAAGATCGTCCATGATTACAAGGCCGATATTCTGATCGCCGGGGGGCGCAATATGTACACCGCGTTAAAAGCCAAGGTGCCGTTTTTGGACATCAATCAGGAACGTGAATTCGGCTATGAAGGCTATCAGGGCATGCTGGAACTGGTGCGCCAATTGGCCTTGACGATAGAAAGTCCGGTATGGGAGGCTGTTAGAGCGCCTGCGCCCTGGAAGGTAAAATCCCCCCTAGCCCCCCTTTTTCAAAGTGGGGGATGCTAGCCATGGCTGATATCCTGAAAAGAAATAAAGCGTTATCGGTTAATCCGTTGAAAGCCAGCCAGCCCATAGGCGGCTCGCTGGCGACGCTGGGCTTTAACCGCGCAATGCCGATGCTGCATGGCTCGCAAGGCTGCACGGCTTTTGCCAAGGTATTTTTTGTCCGCCATTTCAGGGAACCCATTCCCTTGCAAAGCACCGCGATGGATCAGGGCAGTTCGGTGATGGGCGCAGACGAAAATGTCCGTGAAGGTATTCTCACTATCGCTGAAAAATCACGCCCGGCGCTGATTACCATTTTAACCACCGGTCTGGCCGAAACACAGGGTGCCGATGTCCAGCGAAATGTCAGGGAGTTTCGGGAAGATCATCCGGAATTTGCCGATGTTGCTGTCGTAGCGGTTAACACGCCTGATTTTACCGGCAGTGTTGAAACAGGCTTTGCTTTGACCCTGACCGAAATTATTCGCGCCTTGGTGCCGGAGGCCAAAGAGGTAGGAACCTATCCCGGCAAACGGAAGCATCAGGTCAATGTGCTGGTTAATTACATGCTGACGCCCGGCGATCTAGAAGCGCTACGGGATATTTTTGAGCAATTCCAGCTCAGGCCTGTTTTCGTACCCGACATTTCCGATTCGCTGGATGGCTGCTTGACCGATGAAGACTTCAGTCCTGTGACGATAGGTGGCACTTTAATATCTGCAATGGCGACGCTCGGCGATGCGTTGGCGACGGTGGTTATCGGCCCGTCGCTTTATAAGGCTGCGGAACTGCTGGAACAAAAAACCGACGTACCGACCTATTACCTCGAGCATCTTTACGGCTTGAAGGCCAATGATGCGTTGATTTTAACCTTGGCAAAAATCAGCGGCAACCCAGTATCTGAACGTATCGAACGGCAGCGCTCGCAATTGCAAGACGCCATGCTGGATACGCATTTTATGCTAGGTCAGTTACGTATTGCGATTGCCGCTGATGCGGATTTGTTGAATGCGTTTGTGGCTCTGGTTCAGGAAATGGGCGCCGAAGTCGCTGCCGCCGTCACTTCCTGCAACGTGCCGTTGCTGGCAAAGATTCCGGTCGACAGCATCAAAATCGGCGATCTTGAAGATATGGAACTTATTGGCAAGGCCAACAAGGTGCAGCTGGTGATTGGCAATTCCCATGCGGTCGATACTGCCGCAAGACTGGGTGCGCCGATCTTAAGAGCCGGCTTTCCGCTCTACGATATCATCGGTGGCTATCAAAAGACCTGGGTCGGTTATCGCGGTTCGCGGCAGACCCTATTTGATCTGGCCAATCTGGTGATCAATTTTTCGCATGAAGAAATTCCGGTCTACCACTCGATTTACGGCCAAAAACCCGCCAGCGAAATCACCGACTACCCCTTGTCATGTCATTAACAAGGCGGTTGGCACTCGTGCAAACCCCAGAGGAGAAAACCTTTATGGAAACAGCCTTGAAAATAGCCTTTGCGACAACCGACATGGAAACGGTAAACCAACATTTTGGCTCGGCTAAGTCATTCGCCGTTTATGCGGTGGATAGAGACAACGCGCAATTGCTGGAAGCCGCCCAGTTCGGCGAACTGAGTCAGGATGGTAACGAAGACAAGTTGTCAATCAAGATTGAGCTGCTAAACGGCTGTGCAGCGGTGTATTGCCAGGCAATCGGCGGCTCGGCCATCAATCTGCTTATCGTCAAAAACATACAGCCGGTTAAGGTGCATGAAGGCAGCAAGATTAAAGATTTAATTGCTGATCTGCAAAATGAAATAAAAGCAGGTCCGTCCAGCTGGCTGGCAAAAGCGATTAACCAGCATAAAGCCCCTGACCCGGAGCGGTTTAAACTCATGGAGGATGAAGGTTGGGATGAATAGTTAGCGTAGCGTTCGTTCCCAAGCTCCGGCTTGGGAACGCAGTATTCGAAGCTCCAGCTTCGCGTGACTGGAAGCCCTAGCTTCCAGAACCGGATTCCCAAGCAAGAGCTTGGGAACCAGAATCAGTAATTATTTAACGGAGAAAAATCATGGCCACTGCCGCATTAGTCATACAAGAAGACGATACCAATCTAAGTTCCGACATAGTAAAGGATATGCTTAAACAGCTACGCGCGATTGATTCTTACGATACCTATGATGGTTGGTCGGAAGCAAAAATCATTGACCCTATCGTCTTGACGAAGGAGCGTAAGAAAAATATTCCGGTGATTGGTGATCCTGACGAAATAACCATCGCCCGCCTAAAAGCCTATTACAACTCCTTGGCGACATTGATTGAGAAAAAATCCGGTCTGATGGCGGCGCCGATGGTTCATCTGAGCCATGAGGGCTTTGGTCGGGCGCTGATCATGGTCGGCAAACTGATTGTGGTCGATAAAATATTGCGTGACACCCATCGTTTTGGCTTCTCCAGTCTGGAAGACCTGTGCGATAAAAGCGACAAGATCATCGCCAATGCGCTCGGCTTAATCGAAAAATATCATGCGGCCGCAACTGACTAAGGAGGCGATTATGTCTGAAATGTTAAAACAACTGGAAAAGGACGTTAAAAAGAACAAACGCCTAGCCAGTGAACAGGCGATGGAATTGCATGATCTGATCGAAGACCGTCTGCCTGAGGCCTATGGTGAAATTATGGGCATTGCAGAGGCTACTTATAAGGCTTGTAAAGCCTGGGACGAGGCCAATCAAAAGCTGCTGGCTGCACTTGCTGAAACGAGCTGAAGAAGAACACTATGTCTGAATTTGTAACCGGCGTTACCTTTGGCGGCACCCCATGGACACCCGCCTATGTCACTGACATTAATCAACAGACCTGCATCGGTTGCGGCCGCTGCTTTAAAGTCTGTCCTCGCGATGTGTTCGATCTGGTGGAAAAAGCCGATGCGCTCGATCCTGCTGATTTCGATGATGATTATGGCGACTTTGAAGACGATGACGATAACAGTATGGTCATGAGTTTAAAAAACAGCCTCGATTGTATCGGTTGCGAAGCTTGCTCCAAAGTCTGTCCTAAAGACTGTTTTACTCACGAACATAAACAAGCTGCCTAACACAAGGAATATAACCATGGCCAGACCGGAAAAACATGTCTTTGTCTGTACTCAAAATCGTCCGCAGGGCCATCCTCGAGGTTCTTGCGCCAGTTCGGGTTGCGCTGAAATCATGAATGAGTTCATGAACGAAATACAGGCCCGAAATTTATACGAAAAAATCTGCCTAACCAACACCGGCTGCATGGGGCCCTGCATGATAGGCCCCAGCGTTCTGGTGTATCCGGAAGGGATTATGTACGGCAAGCTTAAAAAAGAGGATGTCAAAACCATCATCGAGCAACATCTGCTGGGCGGCGAACCGGTTGCCAGCCTGATCGTTCCTGCCGAGATCTGGTAATGAATTCAATGTCGTTTGTAGAGGAGAGGATGCTGTTTTGCCCGAATATACCCGCCGAAGTGAATCAGCTTCTACAAACGGCTGTCGCGGCAACTTCTATTGATCCAAGCCGGGCGGAAAAGCTGTTTTTACAAGCTCAAACCCTGGATAGCCAGTGTTTGCAAACCTATTTCGCATTGTATAAATTTTATTTTTTTCACAAGCGTCTGCTGGATGCTGAGCGGATGGTGCTCGCAGGTCTTGAGGAAGCGGCAAGACAAGGCGGATTTTCCAGCGACTCTCATCTGCTGGTTCAAAACCTTATCCAATGGCAAAGCTATGACCAGGACAGCGTCCTGTTTTATTGTTATACACTGAAAGCCTTGGCTTTTATCAAGCTAAGGCTTGGGCTTAGGACAGAAGCCCAGCTGATGTTGTCACATTTACAACAACTGGATCCAGAAGACCTTTCTGGCTACTCTGTGATTAGGGCTTTAGCGGCGGGGCTAGTTGAATAATGGAAATATCTGCTCATATCACATTAAACCGTCTTCTGGCAGAAAGCATCTGCCTCAGATTGGCTGAAGAAATCGACAAGCTGGGTTTTGCAGTAGCAGAACTAACCCGCTATCCCTATTACGATCAGGCCAGTTTTGTACTGACCAAAGATCCTTTTACCGGACAGCAAAACCTAGCCTGCTATTGGTACGAGGACGCCAAAAGCCAGCGCATCGGCAGCTTGCAGTTTAATAGCGATGGCACTTTTTACGCGGAATATGATGTGGTCAAACCTCATCCAGGTAAAGCCAACTGCTTTGTCGAGGGCGTGACCGCCTGGGGTAAAGGGGATCAGATCAAATCCGAAGCCAAGTTATTGGCTATGCCAGATTAAGCGACATGGGAAATCCCTCACGCATTTATGAACTGCTGCAAGATTATGTCAGCTCTGATACTCAAGTCACCGAAGTGAACATCGGCTTGGTCTGGACTATTTGCAAAGCGCAGCATACAGGTCTGGCGATGAGTCCTGGCAACCACACCCGCACCCTATCCTGGCCGGGGACCTTAAGCGGTAAAACCCTCGCAGAGTTGGCGAGTTGGATTACCGACTGGGAGCCCTACAAGGCGACGGTTGGGATGGCGGCGATTAATTGCAGTTTGAACCGCTATGAACTGCCGTCGGGAATAACCCTGTTGCCGTCCCCCGACAACGCCAATCTGGCAGTGTTTGAACATTTCTTACCTCAGTTGCACGATAAAAAAGTCGTTGTGGTCGGGCGTTATCCGGGCATAGAGCGTTATGCCGAGCAACTCAAGCTGAGTATCATAGAGCGGCAGCCTGTAACGGGTGATTATCCTGATCCCGCCTGTGAGTTTTTATTACCCGACGCCGACTGGGTATTTTTAACGGCCAGTTCAATTACCAATAAAACCTTCCCGCGTTTGGCCGAGCTTGCTCAACATGCGACCACGGTATTAATGGGTCCGACTGTGCCTTGGCTGCCTGAACTGCACGAGTTTGCCATTGATTATCTGGCAGGCGTTGAAATCATTGATCCGCTAAAGCTGAGCCGGACTGCGGCAGAAGGCGGTGGGGTAACTATATTTAAGGACGCCGTGCGTTATCGTATCGTCGATTTAACGCCCGGCAATAGCATGAGCTGGTTGAAAGCCCAGATAGCTGAAGACTATACGGACAAACACCGGCTAAACCAGGCCATGGAGCAATGGTATAGCGCAGGCAAGCACGGCCGGTTTCACGAATTTAACCGGCTAAATCAGCTAACGACAAAACTGTCGCTGATGGATAGCTGCTATAAGCGTCTGTGGGATGCCCATAACGCTTAGCAACGCTGCTTTACGTCGGTCATTGTAAGGTTTGTAACAATGAGCAACAAGACGATAGGCATTGTTGATTTAAATAGCAATAACCTTAACACAAGAACACGCCCAACCACCTGTTTTAAAAGTAATAAATAGACAGTTAACGTTGGCATAAACCATGCTTTATCATTAATTAGCACTTTCATAACAGCAAGGAACATCCCATGAAACTCAGTACTCGTAACCAATGGCAAGGCATCGTTACCGCCATCACCCATGGCAACATCGTATCGGAGGTCACGCTGCAAGTAGCGCCTGAAGTCTCGGTGATTGCGATTGTTTCTAAAATTTCTGTTGAGACCCTTGGGCTTGAAATTGGCAGTAAAGCCTATGCGCTGATGAAATCAACCGAAGTCACCTTGTCTGTGGATTAATAGCGCGATAAAACAAAAAATAAACGACTACACCCTACTCAACTCATCAGGAGAAAAAACAATGCTACTAAAAACTTATGAAGCTAAAAGCTTATTAACGGTCACGCTGGTTAACGGTCAAACCAGCACGCCAGGCGTTTACGCTTACCGTGGCGACCTGGTTTTAAAAGAAGGCGCGCTGCGTGAAGGCACGACACATGACTTCAAGCCCCCGGAAGCGCTGTTGATTCATGCGGCCTTGATCATTGAAAACGACAAGATTAAATTCATTAACGGCCTGTTGCCTAAACTCGAGTTATTGCCCGTTTTTGTAGCGAAATATAAAGAGGATCTGGCGGCAGATTGTATCGCGTTAATCTATGTGGAAAATATCGTTAAAGCCTTGCAAGTCGAACTTGAAGGCATTACCTATCTTTTACTGCCTTTCAAAGAAGGTCTGGTCTGGAATGAATTGCTCGAAGAGCTCTATATCGAAAAAAGCGAGCTGAAAGGTCAGTCTGGTGAAGAAAAAGTCGCCATTGCCTATGCGGCAGCAAAGACCTATCAGTCGAAAGCGCCTCTGGTATCCTTTGCAGAAGCCGAACAAAATACCTTTATAGTGGTTAAAGACGCCTCTGTCGGTGCAATTTAAGAGGCTTAAGCTAAACCGAAGTACAAAGCTGGTCGGGGTTTACAATCCCGATCGAAACGTATGAAGACTTCGGAATGCACAAAACGTGAGTAACGGGGTTGCAAACCCCGTTACGCATTGGAATGATCATTATCATCCCATCGCTATAGAGTCTTATGAAACTCCAGATTGAGCGCAAATACATAGAAGCCATGGTTACTGCGTTTCCGGGTTTGACCGCACTCAAAGATCAATTGCGCTTTGGCAATAAAGCCGAAGTGCCGTTCAAGCAATTGTCCAATACCGAACTGAGCTTTTTACAGGTTCTGTATCATCAGGATGGGGTACCGATGCAAGGCCGTGCGGCGCAGCTTTCAACCCTTCAACAGGCGATGAACGATGATACGGTCACGTTTGAAGAACATGATCTGGAAATACTGCTGCCAGCTTGCGCCCGATATCTGATTACTAACGCGCTGCGCGGCTGGTTATTTCAGGCTAATGTTGCCGGAAAACCGATGGCCTACGTGGTCACAAGGCTGGACTTTACGCCTTCGGGCGAGGAAGAAATGGGACGCGTCACGCTTGAACTTAAAGCCAATGCCAAAGGCAAAGTGGCTGTATCTACCCTCACGATTCGCCCCCGGGATATAGCCAATAAGACCATGACCGAAATTTTCATGGCTAAAGAAACACCCGAACTTATTAGCACGTATGACGCTGCCGTCGGTCGCTATATCGACTAGTGCGGCCAGTCCGGCACCCAGTTTTTAGGCAAAGGCACAGGGTTTTTCGCAGAAGATCCCACAGCCACACATCGCAACACCGAATGGGTGCGTAAAGATGTCGTGGTTTTGTCGACGGAAGGTGGCAATGCACGCCTGGTCTGTGATGAAAGCATACTTTCCGAGCGAGTCTTGTCGGTCGATTTAAAATGCGACATCCTGGCCAAATATTTACGTAAAGCGGCCAAAAGCAACCGCTATGATCTTAAGGTCGAAACTGAAGCTGAAGCCTCGCAAAGCGAAATTCCCGAAGGTTTGTTTACCGAACTACCTATCCATTGCTATCTGCTAATGTTTCATCTGGAACTGCATCATCATTTATGGGTGCATGTGAATGACATCAGCCCTTATCGCTATCAACCGGAATTAAAACAAAAACTGATACTCCGCGAAGAACAAATTGATTTGATCGACATCCTGACCGCCGAAATGGATGTGTTGATGGATGATATTATTGAAGGCAAGTCCGGCGGCACCACGGTGCTGTGTGCGGGTCCTGCCGGAGTCGGCAAAACCTTGACCGCCGAAGTCTATTCCGAAATCATCAAGCGTCCGCTGTATCGGGTTCATTCTGGACAGCTGGGGCTCAATGTCGGCGAAATGGAAAAAGCCTTAAAAAAGGTATTGACCCGCGCGCAACGCTGGGGCGCGGTGATGTTGATTGACGAAGCGGATGTCTACATCAAGCGCCGTAATAACAATATCGCGATGAATGCTGTGGTCGGGGTATTTTTAAGGGTGCTCGAATACTTTAACGGTTTGTTGTTTTTAACGACCAATCGTGTCGATGATATTGACGAAGCGATTGTTTCCCGTTGCATAGCGCTGATCAAGTATTATCCGCCGGACAGTGAGGCGCGCCGCCGGGTTTGGCAGGTGATGATAGCTCAATTCGCGCTGGATGTTGATGTCCTGTTAATCGATCAATTAGTCGATAGTTTTCCGGCAGCGACGGGTCGTGACATCAAAGGGCTTTCCAAACTGGTCGCAAAATTTTGCCAGCACAAAAAAGTAGCGCCGACGCTGGAGGTATTCAAGCGCTGCTCAATATTTCGCGGCATGGATTTGGAAAAATCTCAAGATAATGTACTAAATTAGGTCATTCAGAGGAACGATTACACATTTTTGACGCAAGTTTTCAGTATCAAAATAACTATAAGATTGTAACAAGCTGAAATATAGCATAATTAATTATTGGCACTATTAATGCAAATTATTTTGTATACACGCTTTTTCATGATGCCTCCTCTCTCCTTGGCTTTGTCCCTTTAGCGTCCTAGTTGCTCAATTAGGACGCTTTTTTTTGCCTGGTGATCTCTGAACCGGATTAAACAGGGACTGCAATACCTTGGCAAATAAATTGCTTTATATTTGGTAGACGCCGGTCAAATACGCCCAGACAGCTATTTAACGGCTGTTCGTTACAAGGACAGCCACAAAATCTTTTTAATTGTCAGTTTCACTACAATATTCTGCTTCTATGAAATATAAAACCCTCGCCATTACCGATGCTGAGCAACTTATTAGAGACGCCAAGCCTATGATTTTGGACTGTCGTGACCTGAAAGATTATCGAGCCGGACATTTGGAAGATGCTCTGCATGTCCATGAAGACTTAAAAGAGGCTTTAATTAATCGCGGTGATAAACAGCGCAGTTTATTGATTTATTGTTATTACGGTCATGCCAGCGAGCACCTTGCCGAATTTTTCAGTGATTTCGGTTTTAAGGATGTTTACAGTCTGGAAGGCGGCTATTCGAGCTGGAAAGATAAGCATCAGGAAGCCTGATGGAGCCTGAAATACGTTATTTCTTATAAAACATCCAAACTTGTTAATTCAGGAGATTGAAATGGAAGCATTGCCCCGTGATCTAGCCCTACGCATTGCCTTGGCCTCCCGCATTTTGCCGGGTATCGATATCTCCAGGCTGCTGGAAATACTACATGAGCGCGTAGGTTCACCGTTGGATGATGAAAAATTAAAAGCTGTCACCGTCACCAATCTTAAAACCGGTTTAGGCAGTCTGGATGGTGAAGAAGATGGCGAAGACATCGGCATCGGCCTTGCCAATATCAAATTAGCGGTGCGTTACCTGTGGGGGAATGAGGCTGAAGATGAAGACCTGCCGGAAATTTTAACCTATAGAGACGGCGATATGCCCGATTCTATCCGTATTGCGATAGGATCAAACAGCGGCGCGTTAATTAACGGACATTTCGGATCCTGCATTCGTTTTCTGGTTTATCAATTATCGCAAGACGCTTATAAACTGGTTGATATACGCTCGACCCTGGACGCGGATAGTAGCGATGACAGAAATCTGTTTCGCGCCGATTTGATTCGAGACTGTCATGTCCTGTTTGTGCAATCTATCGGAGGCCCGGCTGCGGCTAAAGTCATACGTGCCGATATTTATCCGATCAAGATTCCGGATGTCACCGAAGCCGTAGATCAGCTTAAGGAATTTCAACAGGTATTTGCTGCGCCACCGCCCTGGTTCGCCAAGGCACTGGGCCGTTCTGCCGAGGAATGCGTCAGGTTTACCCATGATGCGGGCTGTTAAGTTTCGCAGCAGTATCCCTGCTATCCCTGATGGCGAGGCGCACGCTGAGTTATTAACTCCTGAATTGACCGATTGGACGGTAGATCGAAAATCACAACTTGACTATTCCTATGAACGTTTCGCGCTAGCCAAGATTTTTGTGTTTCGTAAATGGTGTGAGCAGGCAGCAGAGCGACAGGTGCTCGCGCCGATCGATCTTTCTGGATCCTGCAAGTATGGTAGCCTGTTTATTAATCAGGTTTTTGGTGGATCTATTTGCAGTCACTACGAACACCAATACAATCTTATCGGAGGGCGTATTGTCGATCTCAGTCATGATGCGCTCGACGTCGGCAGAATCATCAACCCCTATCTTCATGAACCCGACTATTTTTCTATCCCGGAAAAGCGGGCCTCGTTAAATAGCTGTTTGCCGCGCGTTGAACGCTGGGTAGTCCAATTCCTGCTTGAGATTGAAAGTCGCCGTATCCGTGATCTTACTAGGCTGTAAAGTTTTATAGGCAGGACACAAAAACGTAAAGCACTTAAAACCAACTTAAAGAGAAAAAACAATGAATAATGAACAATGAATATAAATCAATCGTAGATGAGTTTCAGCTTAAACTTAAAAAATTGCAGGAAGATAGTAAGACTGACAGCGATCATCCGGAATTGTTAAGTAAACATCAGAAGACATGTCTTTTTGATAAGTGGCAAAAAATAGGTAAGTTGTTGATGGATTTTGAAGATATAGATAACGAGCCAGAAATGACAGGCTTGGAACAAGCAGCCAAAAATAGGAAAGTTTTTGAAAGTTTGAAACGTAAACAGGAAAAAGAGCATTAAAATGATCTAAGGAATGAGCGTCGCATTCCAGGTTCCCAATCAGGAGATTGGGAACCTGTTTCAAGCTAATAGCACGTCGCTTAAATGCCTATAAGCCGGTAAGGTTTCCATCCGTTTATCTTTCAGCAGCTTACCCACCGTAAAATGAATCAGTAGGTCGGAATCGAGCTCATTGTCCGAAAATCGACAACACTGTTCAAGGCTATGGTCATGACTGACATAGTGGTAGACGCCTGAGGTAATGACGTTGCCGGTGCTAATTAAATAAGCTTCAGTCGGGTGCAGGTTGCCGCTGGAAGGATTGCAGCGTAAGGTCCAGCGACTTGGGCCGAATTGCTTCCAGGCCGACAGGCCAAAAGACAGTTCCAGCAACAAACCCACATTGGCCAGATTTAACGATTGTGCGGCTATTGTTTGAGGTTGATCCAAATCGCTAAACAGCGGTTCGAGCTCTGAGCTGGGTAAGGGCAGCGAGATGATATCGCAACCGGAAAACCGCCGGAACGGTTCTGGTTGATCTTCCCAATCGATAGACGCCGGGCCGTTGGCGTAGCGTTCCAAGCGATGCTTGGTGCGGTTGTGGTAGTTTAAAACGGTTTCGTTTGTTTATTCATCATGGGTTAAATAAATAGAGGGCAGCCGGATTCTATATAGGTAAATTTCGTGCTAACTGTGGACAAATGCCCGGTTTAAAGTCAATTAACCCGCTTAGATTCCATGGCCAAATCTTCAACCCAGCAGCCTATTGGGTTGCCCAGGTTCAGGTCTTTATCTTCAAAGCGCACCAGAAAAACGCTGCGCGTCGGCTCTTCTTCCACATGGCCAATTAAAGTGATGACACCCCGCGTTCCGGCTTCGGCTAATAGCTCGCCTTCAGCGCCATCGGGTATCGAGCCATCATCGCTAATCGTTTTGGCAGCATAGACGACATCGCCTATCTCTAAATCTTCTATTTTCATGCTATCTCTCCGTTGAATTGTAGTAAAGCTTACATTGTCAGCTGAATGTTTGATCGAAACCTGTTTGATAACTCATTACTTGTTGTTTGACTTGTTTTTAACACCTTGTTAAACAAGAAATTAATCAATAAATAACAAAATGGCATACAGTTTGCTTTGTGTATTTACAAGATCGATGCCACAACCTTAGGAGAGCATAAAAATGATTACATTAACAGAAAAGGCCATTAGCGCTGTCGGCCGTTTTATTGCCGGATCAGAAACACCGACAGCGGGTTTACGGATAGAAGTCACCGATGGCGGTTGTTCCGGTTATCAATACGGCTTGAAACTCGAAGGCAGCCATACGCCTGATGACACCATCATTGATTGTGGCGACATGAAAGTGTTTATTGACCCGTCCAGTATGCCGATGCTGGACGGCATGACCGTCGACTTTCTCGATACCATCGAAGGTTCGGGCTTCAAGTTTACCAATCCTAACGCGGCCAAGAGTTGTGCTTGCGGTACTTCGTTTAATACCAGCGCTGAAGGCACTGGTACCAAAACCTGCTCTTAACACAACAGCAAAGCCAATCCGAGGATCAAACCATGTGGGACTATTCAGACAAAGTAAAAGAGCATTTTTTTAACCCCAAAAATGCGGGTGCTGTTGTTGATGCGAATGCGACAGGCGAAGTGGGTTCCATCAGTTGCGGCGATGCGTTACGGCTGACGTTGAAAGTGGATGATGACACTGAAGTGATTCTTGAGGCGGGCTTTCAGACCTTTGGCTGCGGTTCGGCGATTGCTTCGTCATCGGTGCTGACCGAAATCATCAAGGGCATGACGCTGGACGAAGCCGCCAAGGTTACCAATCAGGATATTGCCGCGCAGCTCGAAGGTCTGCCGCCCGAAAAAATGCACTGCTCGGTTATGGGACGTGAAGCCTTGCAGGCTGCGATTGCCAATTATCGCGGCGAGGTGTGGAAAGATGATCACGAAGAAGGCGCGCTGATCTGCAAGTGTTTCGCAATCGATGCGGTGATGATAGAGGAAATGGTCTGGGCCAATAAATTACGCACCGTTGAGGATGTGACCAACTTTACCAAAGCGGGTGGCGGTTGCGCGGCTTGCCATGAAGACATCGAAGCGATACTGGAAAAAGTGCTGGCTGAAAAAGGCGAGAAATTTGATCCGGACGCGGCCTCCGTAGTCGCCCCGGCAAAGATAGCCGCCGTTAAAGCGCCGCTGACCAATTTGCAACGCATCAAAAAAATCGAGATGGTGTTGGAATCCTTAAGACCGGCGCTAATGGCGGACGGCGGCGACGTCGAGCTGGTCGAGGTTATCGGCAACACTGCTTACGTGAACATGACCGGTGCCTGCAACGGTTGCCAGATGGCGGCGATGACCATTGCGGGCATACAACAACGCTTGATGGAAGTGATGGGCGAATTCATTAAAGTCGTTCCTGCTTCTGAGATGGCCACGACTGCAAGGATGCAGGAGGTAGAGCAATGCAAGGAGCAATTGCCGGAATTAGTCAACATCGAGGTGGCGTGATGAGCGACATTTATCTGGATAATAATGCCACGACCAAGGTCGATCATGCGGTGGTCGATGTGATGATCCCTTATTTTCTCGAGCAATACGGTAATCCGTCCTCGATACATAAATTTGCCGACGGTGTAGCGCGCGGGCTTAAACATGCGCGCCAACAGGTTCAGGCCTTGATCGGCTGCGAGCATGATTCTGAAATCATCTTCACCTCCTGCGGCACCGAATCCAACTCGACGGCGATACTGTCTGCGATTAAAGCGCAGCCGAACAAGAAGGAGATCATTACCACGATGGTCGAACATCCGGCCATTTTGAACGTCTGTGATTATCTTGAAAAAGAAGGTTACACGATCCATAGAATGCCGGTCGATAAAGCCGGGCGCTTAAATCTGGAAGCCTATAAGAAGCTGTTATCCGAGCAGGTAGCATTGGTAACGGTGATGTGGGCCAATAATGAAACCGGCACGATTTTTCCTGTAATAGAAATGGCGGAACTGGCCAATGCCGCAGGCGTGATGTTCCATACCGATGCGGTGCAGGCGGTCGGCAAGCTGCCGATGATGTTGCAGGATACCAAAATCGATATGTTGTCTATCTCCGGACATAAATTACACGCCCCCAAAGGCATAGGCGTTTTATATTTGCGGCGCGGTACCCGTTACCGTCCATTGTTGCGCGGCGGTCATCAGGAACGCGGCAGACGGGCCGGGACTGAAAACAGCGCGTCTATTGTCGGCTTAGGAAAAGCCTGCGAACTGGCGCTAGAGTATATCGAGTATGAAAACACCGTTGTTAAAGCGATGCGCGACCGGCTCGAACAAGGTATTACCGAACTTATTCCGCATTGTTTTGTGACCGGGGATCTGTACATCCGTCTGCCCAATACTACTGATATCGCGTTTGAATACATCGAGGGTGAGTCGATTTTGATGCTATTGAACAAAGCCGGTATCGCGGCATCCAGCGGCTCGGCCTGTACCTCTGGTTCTTTGGAACCCTCGCATGTGATGCGGGCCATGGACATTCCTTATACCGCCGCGCATGGGACGATACGCTTTTCGTTTTCGCGCTATAACACTATGGCGGAAGTCGAGAAAGTCATCGAAGTAATGCCGGGCATTGTTGCGACCTTGCGCAAATTGTCGCCGTATTGGGAAGGCGATGGCCCGGTGGCCGATCCTGAAAAAGCCTTTGCGCCGGTTTATGCGTAGCATATATTTACCTTTCCCTTTGAAAAAGGGGGATCGAGGGGGATTTATTTAAAAAATCTTCCCTAACCCCTTATTTTCAAAGAGGGGGACTGAATAATTACCGTGCAAGCATTACAAATTATGAAATCACAAAACCGCCATATCATCATAGACGACACCACGCTCAGGGACGGCGAGCAATCGGCCGGCGTTGCTTTT
>Ga0265593_1000835_pt1 | contig 15590 bp, 16 predicted proteins | sample saktaG_8_FD_190136 | JGI IMG/M metagenome (GOLD analysis project Ga0265593, IMG submission 190136) | Saline water microbial communities from Sakinaw Lake, British Columbia, Canada - sak_2011_5_24_36m | ecosystem: Environmental > Aquatic > Non-marine Saline and Alkaline > Saline ...
ATGCTTCCATCGCCGTTGGTGTCTGCGAACACAATCCATCCAGATACCCAGCTAGCCGAATTATTGCAGGCATTGCCCGCAGCATTCCTCTTACACAACGTCACGAACGAGCTTCTTTTCATCGCTTCACTCCGGGCAAAATTATATTCTGCTACCATATCATTGACATAGCCTGCCATGCGGTTAGTCCGCACCATGTCCACTAAGCTAGGTATCCCCATGGTTAAGGTAATGGCCACTAACGTGACAGTGACCATTAGTTCAATAAGGGTAAAACCTACGTTGATTCCGATTTTCATAAATCAAAACACTCTTAAGATAAAGTGGAACTGGGAAAGTAGCTAATAGCCCGACTGAAGACACGACAATCATCAACTAAACCACGACGTAACGAAAGGTGTACAAAGATTTAATGGGTAATTATGTTTGTTGTATAACCCATTATTTTAAGCGGATAGTCGAATCAACGAATAAATATAGCTTTTTTTTACGTAACTTGTTGATACAAATGACCCTGAACAAGATAGAGAAAATTTAAATTTTACATGGCTGTACCCCACTTTTATTATAGTTTAGCACTGTAGATGACCATTTGACGGTTTATGGAAAATAAAATTTGCAATTTTTAAGTCATAAAAGTACGTGATTGACAAGATTCTTCAACCAGTGCCATGGACAGTAACATGCCGCTTGCACCAGTGCTTGAGTCATGCGTAGATTCACATCCCTGTGACTGGATTCCGGTATCCATGCCGGAATGACGGCATTTTTTTATCGCTGGCCGAAACATCTTCCTAATCAGGTAAAAGTATATGTACCCACCCGTTGGCCTTATTCCATTTTTATATAGTTTGTGTTAATTGTTTTTAAATGTATTCCATTCAGTGTGCTGGACAGTTTTCTAATAATCTTCGCCATTATCCACTATAATTTCGTAAAATCATAGGGTTACAAATTCATAGGAAGAAAATAATAATGATTCAGAAGCATACGGAGGCGCGATGCGTGAATCGCCATGCCAAAGATTTTTTTCACAGCGAAATAAAAACATTGTATAATATCCACAAAGCGTCCCCATCGTCTAGGGGCCTAGGACACCGCCCTCTCACGGCGGCGACGGGGGTTCGAATCCCCCTGGGGACGCCATTCAAAACAGAGACTTGCACCGTTCTCGTCAAAGCGACAACTATCCCGCTAAAAATTGAATGCGGAAAGCAACCGTCCACTAGGGTGTGTTCACAATGACTTCCGCAACTGGCTTCTACTTTATTTGAGCTAGACAGTGGGTGTTGGAGGCAAAACAGTCTGCAAGTAAAGACAGCAGCCATGACCGGGATTGATATTTTGCCGTTATGTGCCAAGCACCAATCAAAAATCCGACATCTCAAATCCAAGCTTTTAGAATTCTCCAACTAAAATAAATATCTATGTCATTGATATTGCATATTTTATTATTTTTACCATGCCTTTAATCCCAATAAAAATAGCATAATCTGGGTTCCAAAAAGTAGACATTACTCATGTTATTTAATTCCTACGAATTTATTTTCCTTTTTCTACCAATTACACTTTTTGTTTTTTTTCAAATTGGAAAATACAATCAATATATTGCGGCTGCTTGGTTGGGTGCGTCCTCCTTATTCTTCTATGGTTGGTGGAACCCAATATATGTCATACTTTTATTGGCTTCGATTTTTTTTAATTATTACTTGGGCATATTTCTTACTCGTTGTCATGCCGCACGCAAAAGCCCCCATAAAATAATTGCCCTTTCTTTCGGAGTGACCGCAAATCTTCTTCTTTTGTGTTATTTTAAATATTTCAACTTTTTTGTTAGTACGCTAAACTCAACCATTGGCCTAGATTACGAAATTAGTTCAATCATTCTCCCGCTTGGAATATCATTTTTTACCTTTACCCAGATTGCTTTTTTGGTAGACGCATCAAGTGGCTTGGCTTATGAGTCTAATATCATACACTATATTCTATTTGTTACTTATTTCCCTCATCTAATAGCTGGACCGGTATTACATCACAAGGAAATGATGCCTCAATTTGATAGATCTAGCATCTATCGCTTTAGTTACGAGAGCCTGTCTATTGGTATGACCATTTTTATAATAGGATTGTTTAAAAAGGTTATGCTGGCTGATGAAATGGTAAAATACGTTAAACCAGTATTTGAATCTGCCGCACATGGAAATCCTGTATCCTTTAAGGAAAGTTGGGGAAGTGCCTTATCCTATACGCTGCAACTTTATTTTGATTTTTCGGGATATTCAGATATGGCGATTGGTATCTCTAGGATGTTCGGTGTAAAACTTCCCATCAACTTTAACTCACCTTACAAATCTGTAAATATTATTGAGTTTTGGCGACGTTGGCATATGACGCTTTCTAGGTTTTTGCGAGATTACCTTTACATTCCTTTGTGGGGTAATCGACAGGGTAGCACTAGACGGTATGTAAACTTAATGTTGACAATGACTCTTGGTGGTTTATGGCACGGTGCAGGATGGACGTTCGTTATTTGGGGCGTATTGCATGGAATTTATCTTGTCATCAATAATCTATGGCATGGTTTTCGACATTGGCTTGGCCATGATTTAAGCAAGTCAACTTTATTCGGTAGATTGTTGGGTGGTTTGATTACATTCATAGCCGTTGTATTCGCTTGGGTCTTTTTCCGGGCAGACAATCTACAGGCTGGTTTATCAATTACCAAATCTATGCTCGGGTTAAATGGTTTTTATTTTACCGGAAGATTTCAGCTTTCCATGATTGCAAAATTACTCGTAATCGCATGGCTATTTCCAAACACCCAGCAATTCATGGCTAAATATGAACCTGCTTTATCTATTCACGAAAATGATGTCGGTACTACTAGAAAGTGGTTTGAGTGGTATCCAAACTGGATTTGGCTGATCATTATTTTTATTTTAGCATCGCAATCTTTGCTTCAGGGTGATGAAGCGAGCGAATTCTTGTATTTCCAATTTTAATTATGGATGTCTTCAAACGTTATACAATCTGGCTGGTTTCTCTTCTCATCATCGAGATTATCGTAATATTATCAACTTGCCTCTATCTACAGCCTGTCATAGGTGATACTACTCGTCTGAGTGGATATTCTGAAAACGATTTTGGGTGGAATAAGCCGCAGAAGGTATTCAAGGAACTGGCCAACCCTCTACAGGATGTTTATGATCATTATGTTGATGTTTTGGTGTTGGGTGATTCCTTTTCGTTTGGCGGGGTTCTTGGAATGATGAACTTTCCATGGCAAACGTTTTTAACTGCTGAATCTGGATTGTCAGTTTCTACCATTAGTCATTATACAACCAAAACAAATCCTCCTAGTTACGATCCAAGCTTAATTCCAGCTATAGTCAAAAGTGAAACATTTCAAAAAACTCCCCCTAAAGTTTTTGTACTTGAAGTTGTCGAACGCCAATTAAACATACTGCCTGAGGTAAACGGTGACTGCAAGGTAACTAATAAAATATTAAATGGCAGAAATGTTTTTGTTAAACCAGTTCAAGGAATGACTCCAACCATTGACGCTTTCCGACCCAAAAAACGTCCATCGCTAAAAGAGCAACTTGATTCCGCAGTTAAATATTGGGAGACATTATTATTATTGAATGTTGACGATAATCCAGGGTTTGTTTTTGATTTGACTACTGCAAATCTATTTTCAAACAACAAAAGCCAAAAATTGTTGGTTTATGAAGGTGACGTTAAAAAGAAAAACTGGGATGATAATTTGATTGCTAGTATAAGATGTAAGTTGATTAATATCCAGAATATTGTACAGGCGAATGGCAAGACACTTTTTGTTGTGATGATAGCCCCTGACAAACTCACAGCGTACTCTCCATTTCTACAGGATGCCTCTGTTGCAAAATATACTGCAATTGAACGAATGATACCTGAACGAGCATTGCACATGCCTCGTTTTGATTTGCCGATACAGTCTGCAATCAATAGCGGGATGGTCGATGTCTATTTGTCCAATGACACGCATTGGGCAAGCAAAGGCCAGCAGATCGCAGCAGAGACATTAAAAAAATATCTCATTGAATTTTCAGGAGATTGATATTGTTGGCATATCCTTATACCTATATTCAAGTTATTTTAGTTTCACAATGTCATAATTTCCATATGTAATCTGGATTCTTTGTGTTATTTAATTCTTATGGCTTTATTTTTGTCTTTCTACCTTTTACGCTGCTGGTTTTTTTTGCCTTAGGAAGGGAAAGTTCCCGACTTGCGTCATTATGGTTGACAGCAGCATCCTTTTTGTTTTATGGCTGGTGGAATCCAAAATATGTAGCTCTACTAATCCTGTCAATTATTTTTAACTATATCATTGGAATAAACCTAGCCAAATCATATGGAAGCGGTCATCCCACAAAGGTTTTTAGGTTATTAGTAAGAGGCATATCAGCAAATCTATTACTTTTGGCTTATTATAAATACGCAAACTTTTTCGTAGCTAATGTAAATGCTTTGTTTGAAGCTAGATTTAGCATACAGGAAATTATTTTGCCAATAGGGATTTCGTTTTTCACGTTCACGCAAATTGCGTTTCTGGTGGATGCTTCGCGAGGACTGGCTAGGGAATATGATTTTGTCCATTATTGCCTTTTTGTTACTTATTTTCCACATTTAATTGCCGGTCCCGTTCTGCATCATAAGGAAATGATGCCACAATTTTCAAGTTCTCAAACCTACCGATTCGATTATGACAATATGGCCATTGGTATATCCATATTCTTTTTTGGTTTATTTAAAAAGTTAGTTCTCGCTGACAACGCTTCAGGTTATTCCACTCCTGTGTTTGATGCCGCTGCCAGAGGAGTGGATGTCGCAACTCTTGAAGCTTGGGGAGGCGCATTGTGCTATACTTTCCAACTTTATTTCGATTTTTCCGGATATACTGACATGGCCATTGGTTCATCAAGAATGTTTGGTGTGAAATTGCCTATAAATTTCTTTTCACCCTATAAAGCGACTAACATAATTGATTTTTGGCGACGCTGGCATATGACCCTATCCAGATTTTTAAGGGATTATTTGTATATTCCGCTGGGTGGGAACCGCAGGGGTAAATTAAGGCGTTATATCCATCTTATGATTACTATGTTGTTAGGTGGTCTATGGCATGGGGCAAATTGGACGTTCATGATTTGGGGTTGCCTTCATGGCATCTATTTAATCATCAATCATGTTTGGCAAGGTTTTCGAGGATGGCTTGGTTATGATTTAAATAATTCCTCACTGATTTATCGTATGTCTTGTCGCTGTATAACATTTATTTTTGTAGTGTTCGCTTGGGTCTTTTTCCGATCCAACTCGTTACAGGCTGCTATTATTTTTATCAAAGGAATGCTCGGATTTAATGGCACATTGCTACCACTCGGATGGTTAGAGGACTCTGAACAAAATATTTTCCTTCAATGGTTGTTATCGATAGGATGTAAACCGGCATTAAACGATATCTTATTTGAAGGTGGGAACGAACTGTGGTTGATTGGTATTTTGCTATTTATTTCTTGGTTTTTACCCAACACAAGTGAAATCTTCTTAAATGATCGACTTAAATCGAATGCCTATTGGCACTGGCAACCCAATAAAACATGGTTAGCCATAACTATAGGTGTTGGATTTTTTGCCATTCTGTCAATATCCGATATGAGTGAATTTATATATTTCCAGTTTTAATGCTGATGACAACTAAAACATATACAAATTCTTTTATTTATGGATTGCTCTTTCTTTTGTTATTAACAGTTGTAATCAATAGAATTGTTGATCCATTTTGGTATTACAGAGATATATCCATCAATGGGTTTAATGCTGTCAAAACAGAATTCCATTCTTATGAAGATCAAATAAAACCTATAATTGTTAAAGAAATTCGCCCAGAAACAATGATATTCAGCAACTCGTATTTTGAAATTGGTTTTAATCCCATGCATCCTGGGTTGACGGATAATGGAAAGAGGCGTAGCTATAATTTTGGAATTGCTGCTGCTAGTTGGGATAAGGTTTATTGCAATGTTATTTTCGCGTTGGATAACACTGACCTTAAAACAGTTATCATTGGTATTAAACCAGAACCGTTGCCAGCAGTTGATTGTACCATGCAACATAAAAATATAGTGAACATTGAACAAAAGACATTGCTACTATCATTTGACGCATTGCGGGGGTCATTTAATACCGTAAGACATCAATATAGATCACCGACACATACTATAAATGGTATGCTTTTCTATCATCGAAACAATAGTTCACAAATTGAACAGGTTTTCAAGTTTTATTTGCAAAGACTTGTCAAATCAGCAACAAATCAAACTTGTAAAATACCAACTACAACAGACTATCCCCAATGGTCATATCCTAAAAATGATGAGGACATGGAAGGTTTAAAGAAAATTTTGGAGTTGCTTTTGAACCGAAATGTTGAAGTTAAATTGGTAATTTATCCTAACCATGCGCTATGGATGGAGTTAACAATGAATTGTGGAGATATTATAGGAAGATGGCATTCTTTGTATCAAATAGCTAGTGTTGTTGAGGGGATTAATAAAAACAAAAATATTGTTCAATTATGGGATTTTCAAGGAACATCGGACTTTCTTACCGAAAGGATTCAAAATAACCATGTCAAGTACTGGCAGGATCATGGTCATTTCAACTATGAAATGGGCGACGTGATGCTTGATGTTATTTTTAATGATAAAATACCTCAAGCTATTGATTCAAGTGATGAATTTGGCATACTATTAACTCCTCATAAGGTAATTGAACGATATTATAGTTTCTTTGAAAAGCGAAAGGAGTTTATTAAACAAAACCCTTGGTTTTACGAAGACTTGGAAAATTTTATCAAATAACTTTTATTTTATTTCCATTATTTACTAAAATACTAGAATGCACATAGGCAATTACCAACTTGACGGCCGTATCATATTAGCCCCTATGGCAGGTGTCACCGACCGCCCTTTTCGGATTTTGTGCCGCCGTTTTGGTGCTTCGTTGGCGGTTTCTGAAATGATCAGTGCGAACCCGGATTTGCAATCCACACGAAAAACTTTGTTGCGTAGTGACCATGCTGGCGAACCTGAGCCAAGAATAATCCAAATACTGGGTGCCTGCCCGCAACGAATGGCCGAGGCTGCGAAACTGAATGTGGGCAGGGGTGCGCAAATCATCGATATAAACATGGGCTGCCCCGCAAAAAAGGTGTGTAATGTTGCGGCGGGTTCTGCATTGTTGAGGGATGAAAAACGTGTGGAAAAAATTTTGGAGGCAGTGGTCAAGGCGGTGAATGTTCCTGTAACACTGAAACTGCGGACAGGATGGGACCCTGCCAGCCGTAACGCGGTAAATATTGCAAAAATAGCCGAATGTTGTGGCATCCAAGCGGTGACTATTCATGGACGCACCCGTGCTTGCGGCTTTTCTGGCAAAGCCGAGTACAATACAATAGCTGAGACGAAATTGGCCGTGAAGATTCCAGTGATTGCCAATGGCGACATTGACTCGCCCGCGAAGGCCAAGCATGTGCTTGAGCATACCGGTGCCGACGCGCTGATGATCGGCCGTGCGGCCCTCGGAAAACCATGGTTGTTTAAGGAAATTAATGACAGCCTTGATTTGGGCCTGGAAAGAACTCAGATCACTGTGGATGAAGTGCTGGATATCATGATTGAACACTTGTCCGAATTATATGCTTTTTACGGTGAGTACGCAGGAGTGCGTATTGCCCGCAAGCACATCGGTTGGTATGTGAATAGTTTTGATGGGGTTAGATCCCAAGGTTTGTCACCCGTATTTTCGGCAGATAATGCAGAAAAGCAAATTAGCATGGTAAAAAAGTTATTTCAACATAATATCCGAGAAAATTCAGCATGAATGTCAATGATGTGGATAACCCCATAGACGTGATTATTGATAACCCTTCACCAAGCCAGCACTTATTGCTTAGCGAACATGTGCGCCTTGCGGTTGAGGATTATGTATCCCGGCTTGATGGCGTGGAAATCGCCAATCTCTATCACATGGTTATTAACGAGGTTGAACGTCCTCTCCTCCAGACGGTTTTGGAACTGTGTGGGCATAACCAAAGCAGGGCCGCGCAAATGTTGGGATTAAGCCGCAGCACCTTGCGCAAGAAACTCTCCGGCTACGGCCCTATGTAATCCGAAGTCTTTTTTTCCTTCCTCCTGACCCTGCATGGAAGCCAAGTGTCAACTATCCTGAGTACTATCATGAGTAATAAGATATCCCGAGCATTAATAAGTGTTTCAGATAAAACTGGTATCGTCGATTTCGCCCGATCCCTGTCCTCCATGGGCGTGGAAATTCTTTCATCAGGCGGAACCGCCAAACTGTTACTGGAAAATGGCGTTCCTGCCATCGAAGTTTCCGATTACACCGGATTTCCAGAAATGATGGACGGTCGCGTTAAAACCTTGCATCCAAAAATTCACGGGGGTATCTTGGGTCGGCGCGGCATTGACGAAGACATTATGGAAACCCATGGCATCAGACCCATCGATTTGGTGGTGGTCAACCTCTATCCTTTTGAGGCTACCGTTGCCAAGCCAGATTGCGATTTGGAAACGGCCATTGAAAATATCGATATCGGTGGCCCTGCCCTGATCCGGGCCGCAGCCAAGAATCATAGCGCGGTGGGAGTGATTGTCGATTCGGCAGATTACGAAAGCGTGATTGCCGAATTACAGTCCGGCGATGGGTCGTTATCTCACTCTACCCGTTTCAGACTCGCCGCCAAGAGTTTTGCCCATACCTCAAAATACGATGCCGCCGTTGCAGAATACTTGGGAAAACGTGTTGAAGGTTTAGAAGGATTCCCTGAACACCTGTTGCTAAGATTCTCCCTCGCCCAAAGTATGCGTTATGGCGAAAACCCTCATCAAAAAGCCGCGTTTTATGTCGAACCAAACGCACCACAAGGTTGCATTGCTTCTGCCCGCCAACTACAGGGCAAGGAATTATCCTACAACAATATTGCCGATGCCGACGCGGCACTGGAATGCGTCAAGAGCTTCGAAGGTCTGCCCACTTGCGTAATTGTGAAACATGCCAATCCGTGCGGCATAGCCCAAGCGGGGAATTTACTGGAGGCATATGATCGTGCTTACGCCACCGACCCGACTTCGGCTTTTGGCGGCATCATCGCCTTCAACCAAGCGCTGGATGCAGCCACGGCGAAGGCCATCATTGACCGCCAGTTCGTCGAAGTCATCATTGCGCCGGGCATCGCAGCCGAAGCCCTGCAAATTCTGGCAGCCAAGCAGAATGTGCGGGTGTTGGATTGTGGTCAGTGGCCGGTTTTGGCCACACAGGCTTTTGATTTCAAGCGCGTGGTCGGCGGTTTGCTAGTGCAGGACAGGGATGACGGGCGCATCACCCGCGATAATTTGCGCATCGTTACGGAACGGGCACCGACGGAACAGGAAATCATCGACCTGTTGTTTGCCTGGAAGACCTGCAAGTTCGTCAAATCCAATGCCATCGTCTATGCCAAGGACCGCCAAACGATAGGCATTGGCGCGGGGCAGATGAGCCGGGTTTATTCCGCCCGCATTGCCGCCATCAAAGCTGCCGATGAAGGTCTGGAGGTCAAGGGTTCGGTGGTGGCCTCCGATGCCTTCTTCCCCTTCCGCGATGGCGTGGACTCGGCTGCCGCAGTGGGTGTGACCGCTGTCATCCAGCCGGGCGGTTCAGTGCGTGATGCGGAGGTCATCGCCGCTGCCGACGTGCATGGTTTGGCGATGGTGTTTACCGGGATGAGGCATTTTAGGCATTAAGATTCTCAAAAGTTCACCACAATCAACATGTAGAAATATAGAGTAGACTTATGGGAAGAAAAAACGAGACATGGCGTGATTCTGCGATTCATGAAAATTACGACACTAATGATCATGGTGAATACGTTGAAGGTCAAGTATTTGTAGGGATGGCTTTTGATGTAGCCAGCGAAATATCAGATACGTATCAAGCAATTCGTAGAGCGTGTCTCCAAGTTGGATTGAACGCACATAGAGTTGATGAACAGCTTGGCTCTGGCCCAATTTCAAACCGTATACTCCGTGGTATTGAGCAAGCCGAATTCATGATTTTTGATCTGACTATCGAACGCCCTAATGTTTACTACGAAATTGGTTATGCACACGGAGTCGGCAACCGCCCAGAAGAAATTTTACTGATCGCTAATAATGGAACGATATTGCACTTTGATGATGCCCATCTTGCAGTTGTATTTTTTGATTCAGCAACTGATTTGGAAAGAAAATTGCCAGCACATTTGAAGCGTATGATTGTGGAAACTCGATGAAGTTTTTTATTGCATACCTTGTGCGGATTGTTTTTACATGGTTATCTCAATAACTTGTTTTGATTAATTAATCTTAGGAATCCTAATTATGCCTAATCTGTGTGATCGCATTATCTTAAATCCAGAAATCCGTAGCGGAAAGCCAACAATCCGGGGTACACGGATTACCGTGACAGATATACTGGAATATCTTGCCGGGGGGATGAGTGAGAAGGATATTTTGGCAGATTTTCCCGATCTTAGCCTAGAGGATATTCGGGCTGTTCTGGCATTTGCCGCAGAACGTGAACGGCGGCTGTTTTCGGTATAATGAAGCTTCTTTTCGACGAGAACCTTTCTTTTCGCTTGGCCTATGCTTTACAAGGCATTTACCCTCACTCCACCCATGTGCGGGATGTAGGTTTGTTGGGCGCAGAGGATAAACGTATCTGGACATACGCCATACAACAGGGTTTTATCCTCGTTTCCAAAGACACTGACTTTTATCAGCGAAGCCTTTTATATGGCGCTCCGCCAAAAGTCATTTGGCTACGTGTTGGCAATGCTCCAACCTCAAGAATTATTACTTTATTGCGTGAAAGGCACGTTATGGTCCGCCACTTTACCGAGGACTCAGAGGCTTCATTTCTCCCCCTACGGCTTGCCTAAACCATATTTGGGTAGCCAAGTGCAACTTGATCCCCTAAGAAACCCCTTCTCCGACACTGAACTTTGTGTCAAATGCGGCTTGTGCCTACCGCATTGCCCCACCTATGGCAAAACCTTGGACGAAAACGAATCGCCGCGCGGACGGCTAAGTTTGATCCAGGCTTGGGCGGCGGGCCAGCTTGAGGCAAGCCCCAAACTACTGGGACATGTGGACAACTGCCTGTTGTGCCGCTCATGCGAGTCGGCCTGCCCCGCCAATGTGCCTTATGGCCGGTTGGTGGACAATTTTCGCGCAGCCACGGCTGGCACCTTGGTTAAACCCCTATCTGGCAGAGTTAAATCCGCTGCGGTTGGCTATATGTTGCAAAGCCCAAAACTACAGCACTGGTCTGGCCCGGTGCGGGGCATGTTGACCAAGACTGGCCTGATGCAAGTGACGGGGTTTGCCGATCTTGCGGCTGGATTGCCCGAACCGTTTGAGCATGGCCGCTGGCAGGGTTTTCATCCCGCGCTAGGCGAGGAAAGGGCCAAGGTGGCGCTGTTCTTGGGTTGCACGGCTGAGTTGGCCGATGCCGAAACTGTCACGGCTGCCATCAGATTGTTGACCCGGCTCGGCGTTGGCGTCACCGTCCCACCGGGCCAAGGCTGTTGTGGAGGCATGGCCTTGCATAACGGGGACGGTGAAGCCTTTGCCAAGATGCTACAAAATAATCAAGGGGTTTTTAATGCCAGTGCCGTCGATGCCATCCTCACCCTTGCCAGCGGTTGCGGAGCGGTGTTGAAGGAATATGAAGCACAAACATTTACTGGAAAAATTAAGGATATATCCTGCTTTCTTGTCGAACATGCCTGGCCTGAAAATGTGAGCCTTGAACCCCTTCAGGCGAAAATCCTTGTCCATTCCCCATGCTCACTAAAAAATGTGCTGAAATCCGACCGCCACCCCCAAGCGCTGTTGCGGCGGATACCTAATCTTCAAGTTGAGTTGCTGACTAATGCGCCCAATTGCTGCGGTGCGGCAGGTACTTATTTTCTGGATCACCCGGACATGGCGCATGCGTTACGCGAGGATATTTTGCAAAATATTGCGGCAAGCTTGCCTGACTTCGTTGCCACCTCCAACGTCGGCTGTGCCATGCATCTGCGGGCGGGGTTGAAACAGCGTGGAATGGGCCATGTCCAAGTGCTGCATCCGCTGGTGTTGTTGGAGCGGCAACTGCGGACAGCTTGACAGGTGGTGGAGTAGATTAATTCTTTTGCGTGACGGCAAGCGAAAATGGTTTTACGCAAACACTAACGCCTTGCTCTTACGTTGCGCCGTTGCGCCGTTGCGTGAAACATTCTTTTATCCGATTACCTCATATCACCATGCAAACCATAGAATCCATCCCTCTTTTACGCGAAACTGTCCATCTTTGGCGCATGGCCGGTGAAACCGTCGCCTTCGTACCCACCATGGGCAACCTCCATGCCGGGCATCTGTGTCTGGTGGAAGAGGCCAAGCAATATGCCGACCGGGTGGTGGTGAGTATTTTTGTCAATCCCACTCAGTTTAGCGCGGGGGAGGATTTCGCAGCCTATCCGCGAACACCGGAAGACGATGCGGAGAAGCTGCGTGAAGCAGGTACTGATTTACTGTTTTTGCCACGGGCCGAAGAAATTTACGCTAAAGGCGATATCACCTTTGTCGAGGTTCCGGGAATTTCCGACGATTTATGCGGCAAGTTCCGCCCCGGCCATTTCCGGGGAGTGGCCACTGTGGTGTGCAAGTTGTTCAACATGGTGCAGCCCGATGTGGCTTTGTTTGGCGAGAAGGACTGGCAGCAACTGACAGTGATCCGTCGTATGGTTGCCGACTTGAACTTAGCCTTGCGAATTGTCGGCATCCCCACCGTGCGCGAGCCAAGCGGTCTGGCGATGAGTTCACGCAATGCTTATTTGAGCGTTGATGAAAAACAGCGTGCTGCTGCGCTACACCGATGCCTGTTGGCTTCCACTTCAATGCTGGAAGCGGGGGTGCGCGACTATGCGGCCATTGAGGCGGCACAGGCTGAAACATTGCGCGGCGAAGGTTTCCGGGTGGATTATTTTGCCATCAGACGGCTTGATGATTTGGCCGAGCCGGCAGCCAATGATTGCAAATGGGTGGTTCTTGTTGCAGCTTGGCTGGGGCGGGCGAGGCTGATAGATAATATTAGCTTAAGCTTATGATCCTGCATCAAACAATCCGTTTACCCGTCCTTTTGCATAGCTTTCATTGCCAGGCTTATGCCATTGGGGCATAATCCAAAGCTCTTTGTGCCTGACATCAAGGTTAATCCATGCAAACCACCCTATTGAAAGCCAAGTTACACAGGGCGCGCGTTACCCATTCGGAGCTGGAATATGAAGGCTCCTGCGCCATAGACGGCTATCTGTTGGATAATGCGGGCATCAGGGAATACGAACAAATCCACATCTACAACGTCAACAACGGGGCGCGTTTCACCACCTATGCCATTCGCGCACAGGAAGGCTCGGGGATTGTTTCGATCAACGGCGCGGCAGCCCGCCATGCTGCGGTCAATGACATCATCATCATCTGCGCTTACGCGATTCTCAACCAGGCCGAGTTGTCGAGCCACCAGCCCACGCTGATTTATGTGAACGAACACAATAAGATCGTCCGCACGGGCCATGCCATTCCCGTCCAGGCCGCCTAATGCGCGAAAAGGCCGAAAGAGTTTATTCCGAAGCGGAAATCGCCCAACGGCTGGTTGAGGAGTTGCCGCACTGGTATTACGAAAACGGTTGGATACGCCGCAAATACCGGACCAGCGGATGGAAGGCGACCTTGATGGTGGTCAACACGATTGGGCATTTGGCCGAAGCGGCTTGGCATCATCCGGATTTGACGGTGTCATACGCCTTTGTCGTCGTCAAGCTAGTGACCCATTCCGCCAAAGGCATCACCGACAAGGATTTTCTGTTGGCGAAAAAAATCGAGTCGGTGATCCAGTGGGACGCACCAACAGAAAGCGGCGGGGTGCTGGAAGGAACCCCGGATGACCAGCGGTTCAAGTACATCAAATATGACCGCTGAATCCATAGGTGATTATCGGGAAATAAAATCCCCGTCGTAGGGTGTCCTGCAGGTCGCTTTGGCGGCCTAAAGGCCACCCTCCGGGAGGTGTGGACGTTCCCGTAAATGTCATCAAGGGAGCGTTAGCAGCAATCTCTTTGCTTCTTCGCGGAGTTTTCTCCGGTTTAGCAAAAAGCCCAGCTTGCTGCCCCCACACTGCCGCCAAAGCCAAGCAGAACGAATTCCCGCCAATAGCAAAGCCCTGATTTTATTGGCGATGGCGGGATTTTCCAAATGTGCCGGCTCACCCATTACCATCACTCTCGGATTGATCCGGCTAATGTTGTCCTGGTAAATATCGGCAATGTTGGTCATTACATTTTCGTGGGGCACGCCGAAGTGTGCCGCTTGGACGGTGGCTCTTTCCATGCCGGTGCGAATGGCTTTTTGCATGGAATCCTGCCCCCGGAACTTTCCTTCAATGTACACGAGGGCCGCAGCATAGCGCGCCAACTCAGTATCCACCGACTCGGACGGCCCCAACTGCCTTTCCAGCAGGGCGAAGCCGCTCTTAAGCTTTTCCAAGCCGCCATACACCTCGGGTACGTCATCGGCGTTGATTTTCAATAGGCTGGAAATGCAGGTTTCAAAGTCGTCGGCATCGGTCGTGCCGGCCTTGGCAAGGTTGCGCACCGCTTGTACGGCTTGGCTTAAGCCAGCCAAGGCAATGGTTTGGTTAGTCAGGTTTTTTATCATGGCAAACGGATTTTCCTCTACAGTCCCTTCGATTGTATTTGACAGCGTTGCCTTTTGCCAAGGCAACAGGATATTTTTCTGCGTTTTTGCGGATTTTTTCTTCCACCGCCTGATCCAGGTTGATTTCCAGCAGATCGGCCAGGCGCAGCAAATAAATCATCACATCGGCGATTTCCTCTTCGACCCTCGCATAGTCGGTTGGGTTCTCGGCAAGACGGCGGGACTCCTCCTCCTTTAGCCATTGGAAGGGTTCCAGCAGCTCCGCCGCTTCCACCGCAAGTGCGGTGGCAATGTTCTTGGGACTGTGGAATTGCTCCCATTCGCGCTCTTGGGCGAACTCCCGCAGCCTTTTTTGCACTGACTTGATATCCATGAACGACTCCATATATCGAACGTATGTTTTTTTATTTGCCCGGAATAGGCGAGAATATGCACCTATGGTAAAGAATCCAATGAGTGGCGGAATGCTTGTGCAATGCGACAACCCAAGCCCGCCCTTATTATCCCTAAAAATTGTTCGTGCGTGAGGGTTAAAAACGTGGATAGTTTGATTAAAGACCTACAAAAGACCATTGAGGCTCTGGAAACCCTAAGCGATAGGCCGGCGACGGCGGGGGAACACATCGACGAACTGCTCGACCAATTGTTCCAGCAGAAGATCGATTTAGTGAATGCCCCAGTGAATGTTTCTTCCCAGCCGTTTCAACAGGCTTCCCAGGCCATGAAACAGGCCGCAAGCAAGGCTGCCCG
>Ga0265593_1000838_pt1 | contig 15576 bp, 13 predicted proteins | sample saktaG_8_FD_190136 | JGI IMG/M metagenome (GOLD analysis project Ga0265593, IMG submission 190136) | Saline water microbial communities from Sakinaw Lake, British Columbia, Canada - sak_2011_5_24_36m | ecosystem: Environmental > Aquatic > Non-marine Saline and Alkaline > Saline ...
CCGAGTGGCATTGAAGCAAAGTCAAGTATCACGCTACGTTTCTTAAAGGCAAAGATGCAGGAATATGAACTACTGCAAGCCGAAATCAGCACATTAATGTATGAAGCAAACGCCGAGTTAACTTTAAATCAAGAGTTTGTGACAAACGTATCGCTAAGTTTACCAATTTTAGCCGATGGAGTGCATCGGTCTTGAATAATCGTTATGCAGTCATTCTATGTGGTGGTTCTGGCACTAGGTTATGGCCGTTGTCACGCACGCTGCGGCCCAAGCAGTTGCTTGCTTTAAATGGTGAGCAAACCTTACTTCAACAAACGGCTCAACGTTTAACGCAGCATATTGATCCTGCACACTTATTCACAGTTACCCATGAAGATCATAAGTTCGAAGTAAAAGGGCAATTAGCCGAGATTTTTCCAGAAGCTGTTGCTAATGTGCTGGCTGAACCAAGTGCTAGAAATACCTTGCCCGCTATTGCGTGGGCTACTTATCAAATCTATCAGCAAGACCAGTCAGCACTGGTAGGCGTATTTGCTTCTGATCATTCTATTGATAATGACAATGCTTTTTTAAGCGCTTGGCAGACCGCAGAGCAGGTTGCCGAGCAAGATTATTTGGTGCTGCTTGGTATCAAGCCGCATGAGCCTGCAACTGGCTATGGTTACATCAAATCCAGTAAGCAATTGCCATTCGAAGGTGAATTACCTGTACACCAGGTTGCGCAGTTTGTCGAAAAACCGGACCTAGCAAAAGCCCAACAATTTGTGTGTGATGGCTATTTATGGAATAGCGGCATGTTTGTGTTCAAAGCCAGTACTTTTATGCAGATGTTAGCGCGTTATCAGCCAGCGATCTATCAACAAGTGCTCGGTATGAATCCAGCTAACTTAGCTGAAAGTTATGCTAAATTCCCCAATTTATCCATGGATTACGGCTTGGCTGAAGTGTTGGCCAAACACGCTGAAAAAATCGCTGTCGTGCCAGTCGATATGGCTTGGAGCGATCTAGGTAGTTGGGACTCGATTTACGTGCGACATGAAAAAGATCGAAATAACAACGTCACTCATGGTGAAGTCGTTAGCCTAGACACGCAAAACAGCTTGATTTGGACAGAAACTGGCTTAGTTGCCACATTAGGTCTCAGTAATGTAGTGGTGATTCAAACCGCCGATGCCACCTTAATTTGCGACAGAAGCCGCGCTGAAGATATTAAAGCCTTGGTTGCAGAAGTGAAAGCAATCAAACCGGCACTCACCGAGATACACCAAACGGTCTATCGGCCATGGGGTAGTTATACGGTGTTAGAAGAGCGCATCAATTTTAAGATAAAACGCATTGTCGTCAATCCCGGTGCGAAACTTTCGATGCAGATGCATAAACATCGCTCCGAGCATTGGGTGGTGGTGTCAGGTGTTGCTACAATCAGCAATAATGACATTGAATACATATTACAAGAAAATCAGTCCACGTATATACCGCAAACGCACAGACATCGCTTGGCCAACAATACCAGTGAGCCTTTAAGTATTATTGAAGTACAATGCGGCGAATATGTGGGTGAAGATGATATTGTGCGGTTAGATGATAATTATGGAAGGTTAATTACATTGTGACCAAAGTTGCTTTTGTAATAGGGGTAATTATTCCTAAAATTAGTGGCAACATATTAATTTGTTATATTAATCCTCAAATACAACCTAATGAAATTAACCAATCAGACTATCTTTCAAATTAGCAGTATTCGCTATTTTTTTGCATACCATGCTACGAGTGGCAATGACGAGTTTTGCCGCGAATGTTTAGAGCCGGACATGTTACAACTAGATTTTCTTAACCAACAATAATTTAATAAGCGAAAGAACTAAACTTGTCTATAAGAAATAATACTCTATGGAATCTATTCGGATCGGCAAGTCCATTTGTCGTTGGAATTTTCGCTTTACCGTACTTATTGGATAAAATTGGTATGGAGAGGCTAGGTGTTCTAACATTAATCTGGACTTTAATAGGATATTTTAGCATCTTCGATTTTGGGCTAGGTAGGGCGTTAACACACCAAGTTTCAAATCTTAGAGCTCAAGATACTCCGGACGAAATATTAGCGACTGTTAAAACCGGCTTGTTTTTGATGTTGGGATTTGGATTTTTGGGGGCAGCAGTCGTTGCAACTATCACTTATTTCGGAGCATTACACTGGTTAAATTTAAGTTCAAGTATTTACCAAGAAACATATAATGCCATTATGATAGCCGTTATTGGTGTGCCGCTGACTATACTTACATCTGGTTTTAAGGGCGTATTAGAAGGATTCGAAAAATTTCAAGTAGTTAACATTTTAAAGTCAGTTCTAGGCATAGCTAATTTTGCATTACCTGTTGCTGTTGTACATTTTTTTAACTCTTCACTTTCAGGCATAGTACTAGGACTGGTTATTGCAAGATTTGTTGTTTTCTTGTTACACGTACAATTGACAAATAATAGTATTCCACTAATGCAAATAATATATTCGCAAAGTAGTAAGGGGAGGACTAAATTGCTGAAATTTGGTGCTTGGATGACGCTTTCAAATGTTATTAGCCCATTAATGGTAGTGGCTGATAGATTTATAATTTCACATTATATAGGGGCAGCTGCAATTGCATTTTATACTGTCCCCTTTGATTTTTTATTTAGATTTTTAATTCTGCCGGCAGCGTTAACTACAACTTTATTCCCTAGGGTTACGTATCATTTTACAGCGGATAAAAGTCGAGCAAAGCAACTATATCTCAAGAGTCTGAAAGTTATAGCTATTCTGATGTTTCCAATTTGTTTTTTTGCATCTCTCTTATCATATCGAGGCTTAGAATTTTGGTTAGGATCCAATTTTGCACAAAACTCATATTTAGTTGCCTCTGTGATCGCGGTAGGTATTTTCTTTAATAGCATTGCCCAAGTGCCTCATATGATGCTTCAGGCATCAGGCGATGTTAAACGGACATCGTTAATTCATCTTTGCGAGTTTTTGATATATGCACCAATACTTGTTTATGCCGTAATGAAGTTTGGACTTATTGGCGCGGCTTATAGCTGGTTGCTTCGAGTAGTCGTAGACTTTTTTCTGTTGCAGACATTCGCAATGCGAAAATTTGATGATTTGAAAGAAAAATCGAATGCAATATAATTTTGCTATTGGGTTCGTCACATACAATCCCACCCTAGAGCTTTTATCTCGCCTAGAATTACTTAATCGAATGGGGTGCAAAGCGTACTTGTACGATAACTCTCCAGAATGTGTAGAAACAAGGCAGCTAGTTAAAACCTTGGAACACACTTACTACGTCACAGCAGGCAAAAATCTTGGACTTGGAGTTGGTCTTTCAACCATATGCGCCCAAGCATATTATGATTCATTTCCAACACTATTGTTTTTTGATCAAGATACAGTATTCAATGAAGAAACAATTAATTATATACAAGAATTTATTGTAGAGAATCTATATAAGATACAAGATGAATATACGGCAATTGTTTTTGGGGCAAGTAATCACAAGAACCAGACTAACAGTGATGATGTTGAACTGAAAAAGTTTGATTTTTTAAATGTCACCTTAGCAATCAGCAGTGGCAGCTTATTTATTTTAAAAAATTTGAAAAAGATAGGATGGCACAATGAAAAGTATTTTGTTGATTGCGTAGATTATGAAATCTGTTTTAAATCTATCGTTAATAATCTTAAAATTGGAAAATGCTTAAATGCCCCAGGTTTTGATCACTCCAGTGAGCAGCCAGATAAAATTTACAAAATCTTAGGTGCATCAATATCGCTTAGACGCTATTCATTTTTTAGAATTCTAGATACAACAAAATCTAGTATAAGGTTATTTTTCTCATCTTTGAAAATGAGGCAGTTTAAATTCGCATTTAGCATCCTGAGAAGTTACGGGATCTATTCCGCAGCACAAATTTTGGCAAGAATCTTCAGTAAATGAGATGTAACTTATGAATACAATTAATAAATTAACCAATAATGAAGTTGCTGTTTTTACAGTGTGCAATTTGGCGTATCTACCAAGAGCTTTGGTTTTAGCTGATTCTTTAAATCGTCACAATAATGGACGCCTGAAAGTCATTATTTTTGACAATAAAATGGAGTTGCCAGATTCTACCAGCATCGCCGATATTATTTGGATAGAAGATATTGGCGTACCTAAGCTATCTGAATTGGCTTTCATGTATGACATTATTGAATTTAGTACCAGTCTAAAACCTTTCATTGCGTTAAAGCTACTAGAGACCCATCAATCAGTGATATTTATGGATCCTGATACCTGCTTATTTTCTTCACTAGCCCCTGTCATTGAAGAGCTTCAGCAATATCCAATTATTCTCACTCCTCATTACACAACGCCACAACCGAACACTGCGCAAGAGTCAGATTTGGCAATGATGCGATTCGGCTCATTTAACCTTGGATTTTTTGCCGTTAATAACTCATCTGAGGCCAATAACTTCTTAGCATGGTGGTCAGAAAGATGCATCGCGTTTAGCTTTATGGAAAGTCAATTTGGACTTTCCACTGATCAAAAGTGGGTCACTATTGCACCATGCCTATTTAAAGATATTCACATATCTTTTAACCTTGGTTATAACGTAGCGCCTTGGAATACTTACGAGCGGCAGATAGCAAAGACCAATACTGGCAACTATATTATTAACAATTTGTACCCACTAGTGTTTTTCCACTTTAGCAATTTTGTAGGTACCGACCCTGAATATTTGAATAAGAGAGCCAGTTGTGAGGTGGGAGAGCGTAAACCAGAATTGTTGGAGCTAGGCCTGTTTTATAAAGCGGCTTTGCAAGAAATGACGGCTAAAATAGGATTATCAAAATATTCTTATGATTATATGTCCGATGGTGCTTATATTTCCCCAACTTTAAGAAGAGCATATGCTGCAGTCCGTTCTGAATTAGCTCCTAATCATGATCCTTTTAATGCTCAAGGCCCTGTTGGAATTTTCGCTAGAAAAAATCATTTGTTGGAAAAAAATGAAAGTAAGTATGTACCTCAAGGTACAAAAGATGCGGAAAGTCATGGTGCCGCATTTACTTTTATCTACTTTATAATGCGCCAAATATTACGTTTTGTAGGCCCTAATAAATTTTATAATTTATCAAGACTATTTGTATATCTGTCAATTTATAGAAAAAACAGGGCATTATGGAAGCTTTAGGATAATTATTTTTGAAAAAATATCTGACATGATATTTACACATCACCTTGAATTTATAGGCTGATAAAGTAATTATTAATATTTTATAAAGTTTAGATGTACTGCTGAAATTTAACTCAAGAACAAAACTATTAATATTTAATAGCAACAATAGAAGATTAAACTATGATGAACAAGCAAACAATTAAACAATTTATAAAGCAGCATCTTCCAAGACCAATCGTTGAATTTATAGAATTTCTTAAATACCGTAATCAAAAATTGATTAACCATAAATATTATCTGGATATATTGGAAAATAAGCGATGGTTGGAAATTGGTGGACCTAGCATAGCTTTTAAAATTATTCTTCCTATCTATCCTGTGATTTCTAATCTCGATAGTGTCAACTTTTCAAATAAAACAATGTGGGAAGGTTTAATTGATGAAGGTAAATCATTTAATTATTATAAAAATAAAACTGGTATGCAGTTTATTGCAGAAGCAACAGATTTAAGTCATATTAAAAATAATGAATATGATTTTTTATTATCATCAAACTGTTTAGAGCACATAGCAAATCCCCTAAAAGCTTTAGATGAATGGGTTAGAGTTATTAAACCTAATGGCTACTTACTTTTAGTATTGCCGAAAAAAGACAGTAACTTTGATCATAAAAGACAAGTAACTTTATTTGAGCATATTTTAGAAGATTTTAATAATAATATTACTGAGCATGATCAAACTCATTTAAGTGAAATTCTAGAACTGCACGATTTAAGTAGAGATGCTGCTGCAGGAAGTATTGAGCAATTTAAATTAAGGTCTTTGAATAACTTTACAAACAGAGGATTACATCATCATGTATTTGATATGTCTTTAATCAAAAGTGTTTTCAATTATTACAATATAGATTTATTGCAAGAGAGTGAAACAAATAATGATTACTTTGCGATAGGTAAAGTAATAAAACATGATTGAAATTTCTGAAAAATTATTGGCGATATTGTTTAGTCTTCTAATATTTGGTCAAGCATATTTAATTAGACGGACTTTTGGTACTTTCCTTATTCCAGCCGCTTTATTTTCATTGGCATGGTTTTTGTATACGATTATCCCACTAATAGTTCTCTTTAATGTTCCAGTTAATCCACTATCTATTTTTTATATTTTGATATGTGTTTCTGCCTTTTCATTAAGTTCGCTACCTTTTAACTGGTTCAACGCGCTTAAAAAAAATGAATTAAAAACGACTTCTGATTACAATCAATTTAACAGTAAGTTTATCCATTATTTGTTTTACATATCAATTTTTTCATCCATTATTTTTACAATAGCAGGGGCAGTATCCAATGGATTTGATCCATACTCAATGGTATTTGATCTTATGAAAACAAGTGGTCAATATGCAACGATGCGTGGGCATGGTGAGTTGGACTACGGTAATTTGGGACGTTTAAGTATATTTTTCACTTATACAACACCTATATTAGGTGGGTTTATTTCACACCATCAAAAAAATAAAGTATCTCAATTAACGATCTTGTTGCTTGCTTTTACTCCAAGTTTGTTTTTGATGCTCACGCAATCCACAAAGCTTATATTGTTTATTTCTATTGGGTTTTATTGTGCAGCTATTTTTTTAATGAAAATATATTCGAAAAAACTTGAACTATTTAATTGGCACTTAATTTTAAAATTTTTTGGATTGATTCTATTAGTATTTCCACTGATATCTATTTCATTCTTATCAAGAGATGGTTTTTCAGACTTCGATGATGCAGAAAAAATAATCGCTCAATTAAATACATCTGTTAACTCTTATGCTTTTGGACAAATATACGCATTTTCAGATTTTTTTACGCACTATTTGGGATTTGATACTGAGTTAAATTATGACGATAGTTTTAATTCATATGGCTATTACACTTTTAAATCTATATTAGACTCGTTAGGTGGTGATAAAGAATTTCCTATTGGAATTTTTGAAGAAGGCTATTCTTATAAAAACGTTGTTGCTACAAATATTTACACAATATTTCGCGGTCTAATTTACGACTTTGGAGGCGTTGGTGCAATATGCTTTATGTTTGCATTCGGTTTATTGATACATACTTTCTTTTATCGAGTTCTTAATGCTCGCAATTCATGGTTTGCTTGCTCAGTATTTATCGTATCTGTTGCTTTTATAGAATTTACATATCTTATGAGTATATTTATGGCTAGATATGCTTATTTAATTTTAGTTGCCCTTGGTATTATTCTTTGGGCTAATAATAAATATTGGATGAAAAATTATAAGCATGAATGATGTTCCATTGAAAGCAATTGTTGTTTCTAGAAACTTTAACCCAGGTCATTATTCACATCTCCTTGCAAGTTTTAAAGTGCTTTCTGAAAATAACATCAATACATTTATGTATCACCATGCACTTTTTAATAATATGAGTGTAATCGAAAAGAAACGGGTATTTAACAATATTTTCGAATTGAAAGCGTTAGGAAAAATTGATTTGGCAATATTTTGGTTTCCTAGCTTCAAAAATATAATGGACACTATTTTTCTTCGTATTTTTTATCAAACGCAGGTTGTTTATGTCTTTCATGAACCTTTTGAATCTGTTCGAGCTTATCTTGATGCTGGTTTTGGGTATTTAAAGACTTTTAAAATATTGCTGATAAGTTTTGTCAATTATTTATTGGTTTTACTTTCTAACAAAATTATATTGCCTTCAAGAAAGTCCTTGAATACCTTTGAAGCCAAGTATTTGCATACCAATAAAAAATACGAGCTTATTCCTTTATTATTTGATGATGAGGCACTGCAAATAAAAAACGGTAGCGAACGATTTAATATTTCGTATATCGGTACAGTTGCCGAAGACCATGCGTTTGATGAGTTTGTAACGTTTGCTGTTCATGCCATGAAAAATAATTGGTTTCCGAAACATAAATTTCTAGTAGCCACAAAAAGTAATATTTCTTTGGCTCAACGTATAGCATTAACTCCATATATCACTTCTGGCAATGTTGTGATTGAAGAGGGTAAGCCTATGAGTAATGAAAGGATCAATGAGCACTATAATAATAGTGTCGTTGTCTGGAATGCATATAGACGCTCAATGCAAAGTGGCGTTCTGCCAAAAGCATACATGTTTGGAACACCATTAATTGTATCGTCATCTAATTTAAGTGAATTTTTTCAAGACCGCCAACATGGGGTTATGATAAGTAGTAGATATGATATTAATGAGCTTAAAGAATCAGTAAACGATGTTATCGTTAATTTTGAAAAGTATTCATTGAACTGTAGAAGTACATTTATGACTACCTTCTACTATAAAGCCTATGAGGAAATATTCATGCATTTTATTATGGATGAAAAGAAAGTTGAGCAGTAAAAATGACCAAAACTAGTGTTGATCTTGAATCCCCATCACCTTATATTGAGACAGGTTCATTTTTATATAAAATTAAACGTAAACTAACATATAGGTTTGCTATAAATGCGATTAAGAATATTAGAAATAAAGATGAGGCATTTTCCTTACTTGAAATAGGAACTGGTTCAGGTTATTTTTTATCATTTATACATTCTGAGTTTCCACACGCTTCGCTTGCTGGAATCGAGTATGACCCAAGGTTACTTGAGGTAACAAAAGAAAAAGTGCCTTTTGCAAACTGTTTAAAGGGTAATGCTGAAGTGTTTGATTTCGGTGATGAAAAATTTGACGTTATTGTCTCTTTTCAAGTGATTGAACATCTCTACGAACCTGAAGCAATGTTACATCGTGTTAAAAATCACTTAAAGCCAAACGGGATATTTATTCTTACCACCCCTAATCTAGATGGTTTTGGTGCTCGAATTATGGGTAAGAAATGGCATGGATACCGAGATGATCACGTTTCGCTAAAGGGTTATAACGATTGGCGTGCGTTATTAGAAAAAAGTGGTTTCTCAGCCACATATTGTGGCTCAACTTTTTTTTCAGGCATTCCTATTCTAAATCGATTTCCACTAGGTGTGGTTAACTGGATGTTGTTAGTGGTTTTTGGGACGGCTCGTTGGAAAAAAGGTGAGTCTTTTGTTGGTATTTTTAAAACGATAAATTGATATATTACATATGATGGGGCAAGCATGAGTTTTTTAACATCATTTCAAGGTAAGTCTTTACTAATCACTGGTGGGACAGGCTCCTTTGGAAATGCCGTACTAAATCGATTTCTTAACACTGATATTTCTGAAATTAGAATTTTCAGTCGAGATGAGAAAAAGCAAGACGATATGCGCAAGCATTATAATAACCCCAAGTTGAAGTTTTACATTGGTGATGTTAGAGATCAGCGTAGTCTCGCTCAAGCTTTGCGCGGCGTGGATTATTGTTTCCATGCCGCTGCTTTAAAGCAAGTTCCATCTTGTGAGTTTTATCCTATGGAGGCTGTTCGTACTAATGTAATGGGCACGGAAAATGTTCTTGAAGCCGCAATTGCAAATGGAGTGAAACGAGTAGTTTGCTTAAGTACTGACAAGGCTGTTTACCCAATCAATGCAATGGGGATTTCCAAGGCCATGATGGAAAAAGTAATGGTGGCCGCCTCACGTAATTTAGAGCATTGCCAAACGGTTATTTGCGGTACACGTTATGGCAATGTAATGGCTTCTCGTGGCTCGGTTATTCCACTTTTTGTAGATCAGGTTTTAGCAGGAAAGCCTATTTCAATAACCGATCCTAACATGACAAGATTTATGATGACATTGGAGGATGCTGTAGATTTAGTTCTCTATGCATTCGAGCATGGTGAAAATGGCGATATCTTTGTGCAAAAAGCACCTGCAGCCACTGTAGGAGTGTTGGCGGAGGCGTTGTTGCAGATTATGGGTAAGTTAGATCATGATGTGCAAGTAATCGGCACTCGGCATGGTGAGAAATTGTACGAAGCTTTACTTAGCCGAGAGGAGCGGGTAGCAGCACAAGATTTAGGAGGATACTATCGCATTCCACCTGATTTGCGTGATTTAAATTACGGTAAATATGTTGAGCAGGGTGAGGTGCAGATTTCAGAGGCGGTGGATTATAACTCTCATAATACAACAAGATTAGATGTTAATGAGATGAAGGGGTTGTTATTTAAACTTCCATTCATGCAAGCCGTTGCTCGTGGTGAATTTGCCCAAACGGAGGGTTAAATGCGAGTATTGGTTACGGGTGCGAATGGATTTATTGGGAAAAATCTAATTGTACATCTTCACGAGCAAGGCCTTGAGCCAGTATTTTTTACTCATGATATGCCAATATCAGATTTGGATGCCGCGCTGGATAATGTAGATTTTGTGTTTCATTTGGCTGGAGTTAATCGACCTAATGATGATGCAGAGTTCGCTGAAAATAATGCCGGTTTAACTGAGAAGCTTTGTGATTTAATTCGCACAAGTGGTCGATCAATCCCTGTGCTTTACACCTCTTCAATTCAAGCAAAAGCTGACAATCTTTATGGATTGAGTAAGTTGGCTGCTGAAGATGCATTACAAGCGCTGGAGAAGGATACAGGTTCACCTGTATACATATATCGTTTGCCAAATGTATTCGGCAAGTGGAGCAGGCCAAACTATAACTCGGCCGTAGCAACGTTTTGCTACAATATTGCCAATGATTTACCTATTCAAATCAATGATCCTGCCGCATTAGTGCATTTAGTTTACATTGATGATGTGATTAAAGATTTTTTGCAAATATTGGAAGAGCGACCTATTGGGGTAGTTCGTCCAGAAGTAATGCCAAATTACACAATTACTGTGGGTGAAATGGCAACTCAAATCAGGAGTTTCAAAACAAGCCGCGAATCAATGATTACAGAACCTGTTGGATCTGGTTTAGTAAGAGCGTTGTATTCTACATATTTAAGTTATTTTAAACCGGAACAGTTCTCATATTTGTTAACGGTACATGCGGATTCGCGCGGTCGATTTGTAGAAATGTTGAAATCAAAAGATTCTGGTCAGTTTTCATTTTTTACAGCACATCCAGGAATTACTCGCGGTGGTCATTACCACCATTCCAAAAACGAGAAGTTTTTGGTTATTCAAGGCAGCGCAAAGTTTGGTTTCCGCCACGTAGTTACGGGTGAAACATATGAGAAATTAACTGATGGTGAGAAGCCTGAGGTGGTTGAAACGGTTCCAGGCTGGTCACATGACATTACTAATATGGGCCGTAACGAAATGATTGTTTTGCTCTGGGCGAATGAGATTTTCGATCGTCAACACCCAGACACAATTACACATAAGGCTTGATATGAAGAAATTAAAAGTAGTCTCAGTTGTAGGAACTCGACCAGAAATTATTCGTTTATCACGTGTATTAGCAAGTTTAGATGAACATTGTGATCATATTCTTGTTCATACGGGCCAAAATTACGACTATGAGTTGAATCAGGTTTTTTTTGATGACCTAGGCGTACGTAAGCCCGATCATTTCTTAAACTGTGCTGCTAACAGTACTAATGCAGCACATACTATTGGAAATATGATTATTGCTGTAGATCAAGTGTTGGCTGATGAACAGCCAGAGGCAATGCTGGTTTTAGGAGACACCAATAGTTGCTTATCTGTGATTCCGGCAAAACGGCGGAAAATCCCAATTTTTCACATGGAAGCAGGAAATCGTTGCTTCGATATGCGAGTGCCGGAAGAAATAAATCGGCGTATTGTTGATCATACCGCAGATGTGAATTTGACTTATAGCACGATTGCTAGAGATTATTTGCTAAGAGAGGGATTACCTCCTGACATGGTGATAAAAACGGGCAGCCCAATGTTTGAGGTACTAACATATTACCGCCCCCAAATTGATGCTTCTGATGTATTGACACGCTTGGGTCTTGCAGAAGGTGGTTATTTTGTTGTCAGTGCGCACCGTGAAGAAAATATTGAAGCGCCCCAGACATTTGCTAAATTAGTAGGCATCATAAATACTATTGCAGAAGATTATAATCTGCCAGTGATTGTATCGACACATCCACGTACTCAAAAGCGGATTGATGCAACAAACTCTAAGTTTCATGCCCAAGTGCGCTTGTTAAAACCTCTCGGCTTCCATGACTATGTGAAGTTGCAACTGTCGGCTCGTGCAGTGCTATCTGATAGCGGTACTATTAATGAGGAGTCGTCTATTCTCAATTTTCCTGCATTGAATATTAGAGAGGCGCATGAGCGTCCAGAGGGTATGGAAGAGGCTGTAGTGATGATGGTTGGCCTTGAAGTTCAGAGAGTGCGACAAGGGTTGGCAATTCTGGCTACTCAGTCACGTGGAGAAGATCGTAGTGTGCGGCAAGTTAGTGATTACAGTATGCCTAATGTGTCTGAAAAGGTAGTGCGAATAATTCATAGTTATACCGACTATGTGAATCGAAATGTATGGAAATTATAAATGGTTGATTCCTCCAAGAGCTATTTAGACCGTAAAAATAAATCTCGATTATTTATTATTTCAGAATTTGTTGATTGCACTCAAAATTCTACTGGATATTACTGGTCAAAGATTATTCATGGATTATCTGAAAGATTCAATGACGTTTGTGTTATTGCACCTAAATCTAGCTATCATAAAGTTGAGGAAGCCTCTGACTTTGTGACTTATGTCCTTGTAAAAGATATTGTTTATAATAAAAAAAATTTAATTACTCGCTTGTTCGGGCAGGTTGCTCAGTCCTTATTTTTTGCTAAGGCAATTATTCAAAATGTTCATCGCGGGGATGTGATTTTTTCTGGCACCAATCCAGCGCTACTACTTGTTCTAATTTTGATCTTAAAAGTAATCAAGGGCTTTAAATGGATGCTCCTTGTTCATGATGTTTTTCCTGAAAATTTGATAGCTGCTAAAGTTATTGGGAAAGCAAACGTATGGTACCGACCTGTAAAATATTTGTTTGATAAGGTCTATTCCTCAGCTGATACCCTTATAGTAATTGGTCGCGATATGCTTGTTTTATTAGCCAAGAAGACAAAGGAACAAAATAAGATTGAATATGTAGCAAACTGGGTTGACCCGAAGGATATAGTTCCTTTGTCACGAAGCAGTAGTGAGCTTATTTGTAAGCTTGGTGTTGATGGAAAAATAATTTTTCAATTTTTTGGTAATCTTGGGCGATTACAGGGCATTGATAATTTATTAAACGCTATCTTATTAGTGAAAAGTAAAAAAGCTGTTTTTGTTTTTATTGGGTCTGGATCTGAGGAAGCTCTAATTTTAAACTTCATAAAAATTAACCCAGATAGGAATGTCACTCACCTTTCTGGCATGCCATTTAGCCGCAATAATGTCGTATTGTCTTCATGTGACATTGCAATAGTGTCGCTTGCTGAAGGCATGAATGGCCTAGGGGTTCCTAGTAAGGCTTATTTTTCACTTGCCGCTGATAAGCCGTTACTGGTTGTTACTGAAAAATATTCTGAACTTTTCAGCCTAGTATCTGAAGAAGAGTCAGTGGGCTGGTTTTGCGAGCCAAGTAATCCGGAAAAGCTTGCATCTTTGATAGATGATATTTGTAATGATGATCTTTTTATCTCTCAAGGAAGTCGCAGGGCTGTTTTGATTAAAAAATACGGATATGAATATGCCATTGAAAATTACTCTAAATTAATATTTGAATTAATGGATTGCTAGTAGCGAATAGGCTAAGGAGCTTTATATTTATTTTTTATAGAAAGTAGGGAGCTTGTTAATACATATTTTCTACCGAAATCAATACAAGGTTTTTCAATCCAAATAAACGTAAATGCAGATACTAAAATGACAGCAATAGTTGCTAGTGGCATAAATATCAAATAATTATTTAAGCTGTAGTTCCGAATTTCAGCAATAGGGAAAACAGAAAATGCTAAATACAAAATTACACCATGTAGTAAATATATGCTGTAACTTATTTCCCCAAGTAAAATAGATGATTTAAGAGAAAAAACTCCAAACATATCATTTCCAAATACTACCATAATGAAAAATATAGAAATTAGGACTACATGAATTGAGCTTAATGTCCAAGCGTAAAATATACAGGCAACTATAATCAGCAATGTAAAACTGGACATTAGAGTACTCTTCATAAACGACTCTGGAATTTTATAACGATTAAAAAGAAATGCTACGAAGCCTCCGATAGAAAATAGAATAAAGAACTGCGTATTAATTGAGTGAAACTGAATTGGCTCTTGAAAAAGTAGAATGCTCATAATTAATATGAAGAAACTGCCTAGGTGCCTAAATCGAATGATTATAGAGCTAATAATAGGTAAGCTAATATAGAAGAGCCATTCATATTTAAGAGTCCAATCGACACCAGCATTAATAATATTGGTATCTGAAAAGTTATTTATAATCCCTCCATGAAAGACACCCCATAGAATGTATTGATTAACAACTTCTAAAAGACTGACATTTAGATCAAAATTTTTGCAAGAAAAAACAACTACGGTGATGAGAAGTAAAGAGAAAACATATAGTGGGTAAATTCTGAAAATCCGTGATTCGTATAATTTAAACCAATTAGTCCTTCCATTCTCTTTTATTAACTTAGAAATAAATAAGAACCCTGTAATCATGAAAAATAAAGCCACACCAACTTTCCCATAGTTTTGAAAGTAATTTTCGGGTGGTCTGGTCCAAGTCCCGTTAACCTTCCAATAGTAGGTGATAATAAAATGATGATAAAAAAACAGATATAGCTAAAAATCCCCTTAATCCATCAATAGATCCATATCGCCCCTGTCTGTAGGACAAGAATGAAAATGAATGTTGACGGCTTATGAATTGGGCTATTATGACAGCCATGCAAAAGCAGGCTAATGTCACTCCGAAATTTACAAAAACTACCATACCCAAGATCTGCCCTCTAACGCTAATTAAGTTACTATCAAAATTGGTAAAATTTAGGCACTAACTGAATTTAGGCTCTAACTGTAAGAGTTTTTACACGAGATAGCATGCACGACAAACGTAATATGTATCAATGATGTTTAATCTTACTGACATTAGTATATAGCTATATTGACCCCCCCACTACAATGACTGTTCCCACTAATACTGCAAAGACAGACCTTTTTGAAATTGAACGGTGTTGATTGGCATAGAAAACCTTGTGCGTGTATAAAGACAGCGTATATCCTACGCGCTTGTCTGAGGCAGAGGGCTAATCAGGTATTATTTCATGCGCAACTGGTCACGATAGACCGTTTTGATCGGTCACGATAGCCGTAATACGCAGCACAGCATTATGGCGTCGCCATTATCCCAGCACGCCCTTATAAACCACGCGATAAAGCGATGGTGGAATTGGGCGTATTATTAGTGCAACGCTGGATTACCGCCCGTTTGCGCCGTCACACCTTCT
>Ga0265593_1000839_pt1 | contig 15555 bp, 13 predicted proteins | sample saktaG_8_FD_190136 | JGI IMG/M metagenome (GOLD analysis project Ga0265593, IMG submission 190136) | Saline water microbial communities from Sakinaw Lake, British Columbia, Canada - sak_2011_5_24_36m | ecosystem: Environmental > Aquatic > Non-marine Saline and Alkaline > Saline ...
TTCCAAATGTCACTAAAAATATATTGATTCATAGTTGAGATAGTTAGGTTTTTAACCCTGAATTTTAGCAAATTCTTTCAATTTTGCTAAATCCGGAGTGTTACCTATGTATCTCATCTTCTTCACCATCCAAATTGTTTCCATAGAAATAGAGGCTGCTTGAGACAGCCCCGCTAAATGTTTCAAAAATTTGCTTCGTTGAGCCAAGCATCCGTGCCTTTTGGAGCACCATCGACCTTTAAGCCCAACTCCTTGAGAGTGTCGATAAGCCAGATGAGCTGCTCTTTCAGCAACTTTTTGTCATCGGAAGAAAATGCCATGTTTTCTGGATATTCCACAAAATCAGGAATTTCGGTTGGCATTATCTCGTCTATTTTTTGCAGCTCCTGATAAGAAAGGACGGACTTATCAATCTTGTTACTGTTGTATCTTGTCTCATCATTATACATACCCATGTTCTTCAAACTTTGAAAAAAACCGCTTGCATTGGTGATGAATTTTCGATAATCTTCGAAGATATCCCTGAGTTTCTTCAAATAATCCAGCAAATCTTTCTGGATTTTTGGATTGTTCCAATCTGAGGTTTTTGGTTTCTTGCTCATAAACCACTCCTTTTTATGATGTACGGAATTTTCCGTGATTAATAATGAAAATAACTATGAAAAAACACTTAGAGAAAAAATACCACGCCATCGCCACCCTGTAAAGACTCCAATTCTCAATCCCACATCCAACCACTATTCATCAAATTCCCCCAATTATACCAAAATCCGACGACCATCCACCCAAGGCGGATAAACATTTTTTTGGTATATGGATATTTAATATAATTTAAATTTCAATTTCAATTCTTCTTCATTGGAAATATTTATGATTTCACCATAGCGAACCAAACTGCGAAGCTGAAAATATTCCGTGATGAAATTTATTTCATCCAAACAAGGAAAAGGATGCACAAAAACAGATTTCTGAATTTCCTTGAATCCTATTTCTCTGAGTTTTTCTCTGAGAATATTCCGCTCCGACCTTCTCTTTTCCGGAATATCAAAAATCACCAACCGCCATTTCTTGTCCCATTTCAGAGGTTTTGGAATTTTGATTGCGTCAATTTTAAATTTGAGCGTTTTCAATTTTCCCTTTTCAGTCAGAACGATTTCCGTGTTTCCATCTTTTTGCTCAATATAATCAACCAAGCGCTCTTGCTTAAACTCTTTTACTATTCGATAGAGATATTGCCTGTTGATTTCGTGCCAATCTTTTCTAAGCGTCTTGAAAACATAGCGTTGTGATCTTGGATTATTCGCAAAACTAAGCGCCACCCCTCCTGCAAGAAGAAGTAACGCTTTCCTTTTAATTGGACTGCTAATACTACTCATACTTTATTTAGTATTATACCAGAATTAGACGACCGCATATTTTTGGTATATAAACTTTTTGTTTTGAGTGCCATTTTTACAGAGGAAAACAAGACAATATAATTCAATTATACCAAAATCCGACGACCGCATTTTTTTGGTATAATAATATTCCCTCAACTAAAGCTAACAGGGGCTCTTAATAGCTGATTTTGACTTTGCCTTTTTCGGTTTGGAGGCCGACGATCACAAGACCGGGAAGTTTTTGTTTGGTCGGACGAAAATCGCAATCATCATCTTCATCTCGCTCGTCAAGCTCTTGAGCTTTTTGCATAATGATGGTGACGTTTTTCTTCGGTCTATAATGAGCTTCGACAAAAGCCTCCGATGTCCTAGTGCTTTGGGCAAGCATCGCATAGGTTTTCTTTTTGTCATTATAAACCCATTTGTATTTCAATGAGGTTGCTTGCAAGTCTTGACCAATTCCATTGTATGCCACAGACGAAATCAAAAGATCGATCCTGTGATTTTCATCCCGTTTTTTTTCAAAAATAACATTGGTCACATTCCCCGCCTCATCAGTCAGAGTTGCAGTGTATAGATTTTTTTGCTTTGAATCTTTTTCCTGTTTGAGTTTCTGAAAAAAGTCAGCAAACAAATTGAAAATTTTGCGCTCCTTTTCTTTTGGAGAAACTGCCTTTGGTTGCTCGGCAATCACAACCGCAACATTTTGTGAAAGATTATCGATTCCCTTGATTTCAAATTTTTGCGCGCTCGGGTTGAAAGCAATTTTTGCCTCAGGAGAACTTTTATCAATTTTAATCGTTTTGCTTTTTGTTTCTTCGGCATTTCCTTCTTTGTCTGAAGAAAAATATTGAACCACCGTCGAGCCTTCCTGAGAAATTGAAAACGGCTGAGAATATTCAAGCCAAGTTGATCCGTTATCCAAAGAATACTGCGTCTTGTCAATTCCACTTCCACCTTCATTGTCAACTGCGGTCAATTTCACCATCGCATCTTCTTTCATCCAATCAGCCGATCCCTGAGCTCCGGAAACTTCAATCTCAGTTGTCGGAGCAGTGGAATCCTTTGGAGTTTCGAAATCCCCGATAATTTCCGTCCCCTCTAAATTCATTTTGAATTCTTTCCCGTCTCCGGTTGTTTCAGCGACCTTGAAATTTGCGACTGACTCAATTGGGGCAAGAGAGTCATTTTCATTTTCAGAAATATTTACCGCTTCAACCCGATAACCCCCACTGCCAGTCCGCTGAGTCAAAATCCGATATTCCCCCTCTTCAGGATTCGGAATCGTGACAAATTCGTTTTCAATCTCATCTCCGTTCTCGTCTTTATATCCAGCATAGAAAGCCCCCTCAATTTCATTTAAAATTTCACCAGTCTCAAAATCCTTCCCAACCCGATCACCACTTGGTGAAATGATTTGAATGTCGATTGGAGAATGAACAAAAACCTGAAGCATATTTTTTATCATACTGTCATTTACTGTCGAGCTCGGGAAATAGCCTGTCATCATTTTTAAAACATCTTCTTGAGCTTTTGTTGGAAGATCAATATGTGAAGAGTTCAGTTCAATATAATTATCTGCGGGAACTTCAAGACTTTTACCGGAAACAAGAGGCACTGTTCCGTCACCTTCATCATGCAATGCTCCCCTATCTCCAATTACTGGAATCTCAAAACTAATAGGATAACCGTGTTCCCAAATTTTTCCCAAGTTTGTTCTCATTACTTCAAAGCCGGAAATTGTACTTTGATTACTGCTGACATTGCCCACAACCTTTGTATATTCGACTTTGGCTAAATTTCGAAGTCTGTCTTGACTATTAAGGCTATCCAAAAATTGATTAAATGGATATTCATTTGGATAAATCAACGGCCTTTTGGCCTCCAAGTCATATAAATATTCATAAGTTGGCAAAAGTTCCCTGGCAGAATAAATTGGTCTTTTTCTGATATAGTCAAACATATCCGAATAGCCAGCCTCCTTCATCTCCTGTTCCAAAAATTTCTTCATCCCAGTTTGAACTATACCGATAGATTTGCCAGCCTCCCAAAGAGGATAAATTTCTGGCGCACCCTTGTTTGGGGTTCCCAAAGTGATCAGCTGATCAATGTCATCTCGATATTCGCTAGATTCGATATATTGGCGAGCCAAAAGTCCGCCCATTGAATGTGCCACGATGTCAACTTTTGGCCAATTAGCAATAGCTTTAATTTCAGCTATTTCATATCTCAATCTAACAGCATTTTCGACATTGCTGTTTCTCCAATCATAGGGAAAAATAAACAAATCTTTTCCAACTGCGTAACCATTCTTCTCCAAACTTTCAATCAAATTGTCATAGATATGGAAAACTGGATCAATTTTCCAAATGCCATTTTCTTTTTGTGATCCAAAAACTCCAGGAACAATCACTACCGGATCGCGAAAATTTCTGCTTGTGAGCCAATTTGAAAAATCAACACTACCATAAACTTTTTCATAATAACAAAATTGCGTTAGACTATTTTCGGCACAAATCTTCTTTGGGCCGTCAGGCTTTCCCCACCAATTAAATCTAAAATCGACCGATCCAGCAGCTGAGCCACTATCATAAACAACATCGCGTTGCGAATTATTGAAAAATTGTGAACGATTGACAACAACATTCTGAGGATTGGTTGAGTCAACAACAATTGCGTTTACATTATCATGAAAACTACAACCCCTAGCATCCAAGAAACCTCCAAAAACATAAATTGCACCTCGCGATGATGTTGCATTAGCAAGATTGATGAAAGGATTACCCTGAAGTAGGAGCATTTGTTCTCCAGAACCGCTGATGTCTGCGTTTCTCATCAACAAACTTCCTCCTGAAAAAACATTTATCGAATAATATGGCGCATCCTCAGCCTTTATTGTTTTGACAGGTTTTTCAACTGTTCCCTTTAATATCAGTTTCCCAAAAACATTGATTTCGCCACCAGCAAAAGTCAAAGTAACTCCCTCATGCACGGTCAATGTAGCACCCTCCTCAATTGTCAAATTTTTGTCGATTGTTTGATTGGTAAACCATTCTTGACTAAGCTTGATGCTGTCGGAATCAATCGCTTGAGAATATTTTACCGGTGGAATAGAAACTGGAGAAAAACTAACACAAAAAACTAGCAGGAAAATTACTAGCTTGATTTTTCTTTTCATTTTTTTGAAAAAAATATTTTATTGATTAAAAAAATGTTAAGGACTGGCCAAACAAAAACTGAAAACGTTCTCGCCCAAAGAATGTCATAAAAATAAAAAAGTTGAGTTCCAAAAAGTATAAACAGAAACACGAGTGAATTTGCCAAGGTTGAGAAAACTATCACGGCTTTGATTTTTTCTTTCACAAAAAAAGCTACTATCAAAGAAATAACAAACGTAACAATAATTAAAAAAACCATGGCTTGCATATCTATATCCGGACTTAATAAAAACATAATTTTGTATTTTTAATTATTATTAAAAACCTACATTTGATATTATACCACAAAAATTCAAACAAATCCTTGACTCTGAGTGTTCATTTTTTTAAAATTTTTGTTTTTAAAATATTTAAAGATTATTACGAGAAATAAAAAGACGTTAATGTATGGCCAAAAATCAAGAGTAAAAATAACAATCCATTTAATTGGATAAATATCAAAAAGCTCAGAACCTGAATTTAAATAAATAGCCAAATTACTCAGCAGAGACATTAAAAAAATTGCTGCCAAAATTTTTCTTGACACCAGATAAGTTATTACAGAAACAACAAATGCAAAGCACAGCATAAAAACAATGACCTTTAAATCAAGACTTGGACTTGGACTTGAAAAAAACATAATTTTTTATTCTTAATTATTAGAAAAACTCACATTGATATTATACCACAAAAAATAGGACGCTGTCGTCCTATTTTAAAATCGTTTCTATTGTGAAATCCCCTATCTCCCGTTTTCCCTGCTGTCTGAAGACAGGCGTTCATCATCGTCATCATCTGGCTCGACAGCTGGTGGGGTTTCTCTTTTTTGCATCGAAGAATTGATCAGGCTTCTGACCTCATCCAAATTCACAGTTGGCTTTTGACGATTCGAGTTGAATTTCTTCGGCGCGATATATTGCATCTGAGAAAGACTCATTGGTTGTTCTTGCGGAGCATAAGTTTTTTGCTGAAAACTTTTTTGAGCTGGCTGAGGAGTTGGTTTTTCAACAGCTCGAACACTAACTGAACCACGGACAGTTTGATGAGAATATTTGACCTGCTGAACCATCCTTTGTTGCTGTGGAACATTTTCTTGTTGCTCTTCGTTTTGAATTCGCATTTTTTGTTCTTTGGCAAGTTTTTCCTTGGCAGCCATTCTTTGATATTCTTTCAAGCAATCTTTGCAGAAAGTCGGACGCGAACCATCTGGTTGAAATGGCACCTGAATTTGATCACCGCACATATCACAAATCGCATCAAACTTTGGACGAGTGTCTGGCGGTTTGACATAAAAATCAGGATTCTCTTCAACTGACTGAGGCTGAACTTGTTGAACTGGTTGAACCGGAATCTGAAATTGTTGTGGTTGCAAATCAATTTCGGTTTTTTCGACTGAAATATGAGCCTGAGAATATGAAGCCGGTTGGGGTTCTTGAACTTGTTCAACCTTTGGAGCTTCCGGGATTGGAGCTTGCACGGGCTTTTGAGGTTTTGGCAAAATAGGCTTATTCTCGGCAATTGGGGCTTGTTGAGGCCTTGAAGGAGCCTGTTGGGGTCTCGGAGGAGCAGGAGAAACGGCTACCGGTTGCGCTATAGGCCTTGAATTTGCGACTGGTTGCGCTTGAGGGTTAAAAGTCTGCTGAGGGCGGGGTTGAGCTATAATGACTGGATTTGGGCCATATTGAGGCTTATTGACAGTCTGAAAACCATTGGCTGGCATAATCCCTGCCCATCTTGAAATGTTATCTTCAACTTCGGCCTTGCTGGAAGCATAGCGCTCACGGGAAGCCTCCACGATTTTTTCTTCGTTTTCAGCGGTATCTTCGATAAAGATTGGCGGTAAAACTTTCGCCGAAAAGGCATCCCCCGCAATTCCATCAATCATCAGCTTCAAATAGACATTGTATTTTGGCAAATTAACAATGTCATTTTGCATAAAGACCGGTTCGAATTCCTTTTCCAAAAATTCAGCGTCCATCGCACCGACTCGGAAAGAAATGATTGTGCCGGTGTTTCCGAAAATCGCATCGCGGACTTTTTCATCAATCTGAGTGATGTATTGGTTTGCGAGAATCAAATTCAAATGATATTTGCGAGCTTCCGACAAAATGTTAGCGAAAGATTCCGTGGCAAAATTTTGAAACTCATCGACATAGAGATAAAAATCATTTCGAGTTTCTTCCGGAATATCAACCCGACCCATTGCAGCCAGCTGAATTTTCGTGATCATCATCGCTCCAAGCAAAGCGCTGTTGTCTTCTCCGATGCGTCCCTTGGATAAATTCAAAATCAAAATTTTTCGCGAATCCATTGCTTCGCGAATGTCAAAAGATGATTTCGTCTGGCCGACAATATTTCTGATCAACGAACTTGAAAGAAATTGTCCAACTTTGTTTTGAATCGGAGACACAACTTCTTGGATGACCTTATCACTCCATTTTGGAAATTCATCCACCCAAAATTGCCTAATCACTGGATCAGTTACTTTGTCGACGACTCTTTCGCGATATTTTTTGTCCACCAAAATTCTAGTTACTCCCAACAAGGTGCTACCTGGATATTCCAAAAGAGCCAGGATCGCATTTCGCAAAATGTATTCCAAGCGAGGCCCCCAAGAGTCTGCCCAGATTTTTTTGAAAACACCAATAAGTCCAGATGAAACGAGATGACGATAATCTGGATCGACTGACTCCATCACATTAAAAGCCAACGGAAAATTCTGATCGGCCGGATTCAGATAAATCACATCATTGATTCGATTCGAAGGAACAGCTTTGAGCAATTTTTCAGCCGTGTCGCCATGCGGATCGATATAGCAAACGCCATGACCGTTGCGAATGTCTTGCACCACCAGATTCTCCAACAAGTTGGTTTTCCCCATACCCGTCTTTCCGATGATATACATATGTCTTCTTCGATCATCAGTCTTGATTCCGAAAACTCTTTCCTGATTTCTAAAATTGGTTTTTGCGAAAAAAGCTATTTCATTATTATCCATGCGAACGTTGTCGTTTAGAAATTATTGAAAATGTTGTTTTATTCAATTGGAAGATTTGAAGGGGCGCCACCACGCTTGGCTTCAACCCGACTCATCGCCGGAGCCATCACGTTCATATCCGGCAGATGGAAAACCGTCGCCAGCTCTTCAGCGCTCATCACAGTTTTGACACCATCCCGATTCCTATTTTTGTATCTGCGAAAAAGTTTGTTTTGACGATAGCCCAAACGCGCTTTTTTGAAAAAATCATAGTGGACAGAAGTTTTTGATTCCGAATCAGGTTTGAAACCATTGAGATTATCATCACCAAATTGTTTCAAAGCTCCCCAGATTGAGGAAACACCAAGCGACATATCATAGTTTTCTCTTTTGGTGACATAAATGCATCTTCCTTTGACGTAATATTGCACTTTGCCAAGATTTCCCTCTACCGCTTTGAGCACATCCCTTTCAACTGGAGAAAGACGCATATCTAAAGGCAAATCATCTTTTTTCTTTTCAGCTTCAAATTCAATTGGACCGCTTAAATATTTGAAAATATTTGAAAAGACATCTGAAATATCCGTCAAAACCATTTCAAGAGGATTTTCTTTTTTCTTTTCCTTGCCCTTGAGTTTGTCCGCCAACTCTTTGCCTACTGTATTGTTCCAGGATGGCGAAGTCGGCGTGATCACCCATTGAATCCAAATGTGCTGACCAGGTCCAAGCTTACCCATTACCTCAATCAAGCCAGCAAGCGGATCAATCATTGTGCCAGTAATGGTTTCTTCATAGGTTGAATAGGTGCGAATCGGATAGCCGTCATGTTTCTTTGTGGTTGCCACATCAGCGCCCCACAAAGTCCATTGACTGTTTGGAATGAATTTCGGAAAGTTATCGACATAGTCAGGAACTTCAACAATTTCAACATCCGGATATTGAGCATAAAGATTGCCTTCCAGCAAATGGCGATGCTTCTTCATCGTACGGATATAGAAATGCACCACACCTTGATCACTGACCATTTCTAAGCTCATATAGTCGGTGAACATGCCCTCGACATATTCCTCATAGGTTGTAAAGCCTTTTTCCACCCCAGAAAAACCAGCAAAAACTGATTCCATCGGTTTCGGACTTTTCTCGATATTTTTCGGTGGAATTATTTCCAGCAATGACCAAGTTGCCGAAGCCCAATAAGCCTCGTGAATGTGATACACCCAGAGGATTTTGAACAAGAAATAGAAAAGGGGTGGCAAAACAAAAAACCAAGTATAGCCAAGAACCTGACCGGCCATTTTTGAAGAAGCGATAATCTCATTGATTGAACTTGCAATGATATCCATTGATTTTTATGTTTGAAATCTCGGTTTATTATCTAGCAAAGTGAGTGTCCGCTCAGGGCGAACTGATTTAATTGAGATAATAAGGGGTAAACACCCTTTTATTTTTTGAGGCAATATAATCCGTCTTTCGATTTGGAAAAATAGTTGTTGAGGTTGATAACAATCGTTGATTTTTTGACCTGTCTTATTTCAAGCACTTTTTTCAAAATTTCATCCCTGGTCAAAGGCTTCGGACTTTTCGAAATGATTTCTTTGATGACATCTTTAACTGTGCCTTTTTGATAGCCCCATTCAGAAAGCGCATAAATTCCCCGACCCACCAAAACAAAATTACTATCCTTGATTAGTTCATTGTGAACTGTCTGCGGATGAGTTTTTTTCTTGTTGAGATGATGCTTGTCTATTTTTTGAGCAATCTCTCTGAAATGAAGCGGTTTGCCTGCCTCTTTAAGAATAAGATAAGCTTTTTCGCGAGTGCCTTTCGGTGAAATTTCTTTCCATTTTACTGCGCCCCACTTGCCAAAACTATTTTGTTTTATTTCTTGAGAAATTTCAAGATGATAAACAAAATGATCTTTGCTCAAATCGCTTTCCAGTTCGCCAACTGCAAATTCAAAAAGTTCATCAGCTGTCAGAGGTTTCTTTTCTCTTTTCAAAACAGCGAGCGTTGCATTTTTTGCCTTGCGCCATCTTTCAAGATCAAAATCAGAAAGTGAATAAGAAAAAGACATTTCTCCTTTCACCTCATGGCTTTTGATTTGGCTGATGCACTCAAGAAAAAAACGAACTGCAGCTTGTTCAGCAAGATCTTCTTTTCCAAGAACATTGAGCAATTTCTTCCTACTGATTATACCACTATTTTTTGTAATAGCCAAAATCACCGTCTCTTTAACTTTCACAAATTCCGGATGATTGTTTTTTTCTCTGACTTTTTTCAAAGCTTCCCTGATGACCTGCCTGACTCGCTCTCTCGTTATGGTGTATTTGCCACCAATTTCTTCCAAGGTTAAAGCGCCGTCGCCTTTGATGCCGTAGCGACTGAAAATTATTTCTTGAGATCTGGTCGATAAATCCCCGATAACCTCATTTAAAGCTTTGGAAAAAACTCCGCTTTCCAACTGACCCTTTTTTGCTTCAATAGTCGCATTTACCATATCATTTGTTGTGCAATATATTAGTATGTTAGGTTTCAAATTATATTAACACATTCTTATTTTTTGTCAATATCTGACAAAAATTCTTATTTTTAAACCTATTTTTAACACAAAATTCACCAATTTGCATTGGTGAATTTTATGTTGCATTCTGTTATTTTTTTCGCAATAAAAACTATTTTCTAATTTGTACTTTTAGAGAATTTTCCAATTTATCCGTAATTCTTTGCATCAAAACGTCCACTTCTTGGCTGGTTAAAGTCCTATCCCCACCACTAAACATTATCCGAAAAGCATAGCTGGAAGTTCCATCAGCAAAATCAAAAATATCAAACAAATCAACGTCCACCAGCAAACTTCCGCCTGCTGACTGAATTACCTCCAAAATTTCATCTACTCTTTCGCCTCCAGAAACAACCATTGCAATATCTCTGCTCACATTCGGATACTTTGGAATCGCTTTGAATTCTCGCTGAGAACTGGAAACTTCTTGCAATAATTTCAAATCAAATTCAAAGAACGCCACTCGGCTATCAATATCAAAATCCGCCAAAACCAAGGGGCTCACTTCCCCAACGCAGCCAATTGTCTGATCGCTACCTGAAATTTTGATTTCACTAACCCGACCCTCATGACAAAATGCTTTTGAAATCTGCTCGAAACCGTCTTCAAAAGCCCCGTAGTATTGATCGGTTATGCCAAGCTGTAAAACCAAATCATCAACAAATGATTTTGTTTCAAAAAAAGGAGTTTGTTGAATTTTATTTTGGCTATCCTTTTTGCTTGGCTTTTTCTCCAGCACCACGATTCCGCAAAGCATGTTTTTTTCTTCAGGCAGTGCTTCCTTGCTAGGCAAAAACACTTTTCCAATTTCAAAAAGGTGAAGCTCCTTGGCAAATTTCAAATTTTCGCGCACATTTTTAAGCAAATTTGGAATCAAACTAACTCGCAAAATTGAATGTTCAAGACTCATTGGAGCTTCAAGTTCCAGATGTTTGAAAGCTTGCAGTCTCGCAGAAGCTGATTCCTTCGGACCATAAAAAGCATAATTGTAAACTTCGGAAAACCCCTGACCGACCAAAATGTTTTTGACGTTTCTGACAAAGAGCCTTTTTTCATTAGGAACCGGAGGCTTGATGGAAACCAGTTGCGCAACCGGCTTGATTTTTTCATAGCCATAAACTCGCCCGATTTCCTCAATCAAATCTTCTTGGGTCAGCACATCCAATCTGAAAGTCGGAACTGTCACAGAAAGATTTTTGCCAAAACCTTTCACCAAAAAACCGAGCGAAGTCAGAATTTTTTTGCTGGCCGAAACTGGAATTTTTTCGCCCAAAAGAGAATCGACATATTCCAAATCAAGTCTGATGTTCCAAGGATTTTGAGGGGCTGGATATTCATCGACAATGCCACCAAGCTTGGCGTCCGTGATGTGAGTCAGAATTTCAATCGCTCGCACCATCGCTTTTTCAGCCAGGTTTGGATCAAGTCCTTTTTCAAAACGCATCGCTGCATCAGTTTGCAGGACAAATTTATTTTTGGTTTTACGAATCAAAGTTGAATTAAAAGTTGCTGATTCCAAAACAATACTGGTTGTCTTTTCACCAACGCCAGAATCCTTTCCGCCCATCACCCCAGCCAAAGCCAACACGCCAGAGTTATTTGCAATGACAATATCCTCTTTGGACATTTTTTTTACGTTGTCATCCAAGAGTTCAATTTCCTCATCTTTTTTGGAGCTTCTCACTTTAATTTCAGCTATTGCTTTGTTTGCAATCACGTCAAAATCAAAAGCATGCATTGGCTGACCAAGTTCCAGCATTACGTAGTTTGTTACGTCAACCACATTGTTAATTGATCTGATTCCGCATCTTTCTAATCTGGCTGAAATCCATTGAGGAGATTTTTCAATTTTGATATTATCCAGTTTGGCTACAACATAGCGAAAACAAAGCGCCTTATCCTCAATGGAAACATTAAGACTTGCAGTTTTTTTCTTTGAAAGTTTCAAGCCGTCATAATCATATTCAATTTTTCCTCCCTCAAGTGCCGCGATTTCACGAGCAAGACCGACGTGGCTGACTGCATCATGCGCGCGATCAGGCAAAACCTTGATTTCCAAAACATAATCTTCTTTCCCGAGCACTTCTTTCAAAGGTGTTCCTGTTTTGACTAATTTATCTAGAAGTAAAATACCACTATGGTCACTACCAAGTCCAAGTTCATCTTGAGCACAAAGCATACCGAATGATTTGATTCCACGAATTTCAGCTTCTTTGATTTCCAAACCGTTGGGAAGTTTTGTTCCCACTAAAGCAACTGGAATTTTGTCACCCAGGGAAATATTTTTAGCGCCACAAACAATCTGAAGCTTTTCACTTTTTCCAACGTCAACTTTTGTCAATTGTAATTTGTCAGCATTAGGATGTTTGGAAATTTCCAAAATTTCGCCCACCACTACGCCAACAAAGTCAGCCCCGACTTTTTCCACGCCTTCGATTTCCAACGCATGCATCGTGATGCCCTCAATCAGTTTTTCAGCTGACATTTTCGTGCCCGATATTTCCTTGAGCCAGTTATAGGAATATTTCATAGTTCTACAAATTACGAATTTATTACAAAATATACAAATTTACAAATAAATACAATGCACGAATTATTTTTTAAACTTTTTGTATATTCGTATATTTGTATTTCATTTGTACATTCGTAGGAGCTTTAGAATTGTTTAATAAACCTCAAATCTCCCCCGTGAAAATGACGGATGTCGTTTATCTTATATTTCATCATTGCCAAACGTTCAAGTCCGAAACCCCAAGCAAAACCTTGATATTTTCCTCTTGGATACCCAGCAGCCACAAAAACATTTTGATTGACCATCCCGGCTCCGCCGATTTCAATCCAACCGGCGTTCTTACATCCCGGACAACCTTTGCCACCGCATATGGTGCAACTGATATCGAACTCGAAACTCGGTTCCGTGAAAGGGAAAAAGCTTGGCCTGATGCGGATCCGAATGTCTTTCTTGAAAAATTTGGAGAAAAATTCCTGAGCTACAAATTTGAAGTTTCCAACGTTGATGTCGTCGCCGACCACCAAAGCTTCGAATTGATGAAAAGTGTGCTCGTGCGTTGAATCACTTGCTTCGTTGCGATATATCCTGCCCGGAGCGATGATTCGAAATGGCGGTTGATGCTTTTCCATATATCTGATCTGCACATTCGAAGTATGAGTCCTTAATAAAATTCTTTCGCCAAAGTTATCTGCATTAGTTCGTATTTCGTCAGCAATAGTCTGCATCTTGTCCGTATCAGTCCGCGTCTTGAGCCAGAATGTATCTTGCATATCGCGAGCCGGATGATCTTTGGGGATATTCAGAGCATCAAAATTGTGAAATTCATCTTCCACTTCGGGACCATCGGCAATTTCAAAACCCATTGAAGTGAAAATATCTTCAATTTCATTTTGAATTTGCGTAAGCGGATGCAAGTGACCTTGGCGCAATTTTTTGGCTGGAATCGTGACATCAATTTTTTCAGCCTGGGCATCAAAAGTCGAAGAAAGATTTTTTTTCTTCTGATCCAGCAGATTCTGAATTTCGACTTTGACGGAATTGGCAAGTTGTCCGACCTCCTTTTTTTCCTGCACTGAGACATCTTTGAGTTGTCGCAAAATTCCCACGAACTCACTCTTGCGTCCCAAAAATTGGATTTCCAACTGCAAAACATCTTCCACGGTCTTGGCACCCTCAATTCCAATCAAAGCCTCACTCTTTATTTTTTCGATTTTTTCTTTTAACATAGTTTACGATCATATTTTCAATTTATAGTTCTAACTATTTTGAGGCTTTCATTTTTATTGTAGAGTTACCTCTATGTCATTCCCGCGTAGGCGGGAATCCAGGATATTGCAACAAGAGTTCTATTCTTGACTTAAATTGTTATAAGAAAAAATATTGCGAGCTAAAACTGAATTCCGGGTCAAGCCCGGAATGACAAACTATCAGCATAAAACTATCTTACCAACTTAAGCCATTTATGGCAATATTGACTCTAATCAATATAGGCGTCCGCCAAGAGGAACTTCCCGTTCAGGAGCGATCAAGATGCATTCGTGATTCTCATCGGGCAAGCCCAGTGTCAAAACTTCAGACACTGCAGGACCGATTTGGCGAGGCGGAAAATTAACCACACACAAAACTTGTTTGCCCAGCAACTGTTCTTTTTTATAATTCTGTGGAAGCTGAGCGCAAGATTTTTTGATGCCAATTTCAGATCCAAGATCAATCTTGAGTTTAAAAGACGGCTTTCTCGCCTCAGGAAAATCTTCCACGTCCACAATTTTGCCGACTTTAATGTCTAATTTTTGAAAGTCTTCATAGCTTGCCATAAATTTTTATTTTTAAAGATTATAAATCATCCTCTGTCAAAACTTCAATGCCGTTTTCATTGAGCAATTTCGTGGTCACACCGTCACCGCCAATAATCGTTCCGGAAAAAGTTCCATCATAAGTCTGACCGAACCCACAGGATGGACTTCGTTGTTTCAAAATTGCACTTTTAATGCCGTACAACTTTGCAATTTTCAAAACTTGTTGCGCCCCTCTTTTGAAATTTTCAGTGACATCATCGCCATCTTTGGTCACGACCTTGTCACCTTGTTGTTCGGCAGGTTTCCGCGGAGTCGACAAACCGCCCAATTGTTCCGGACAAACTGGAATCAAAACTTCTTCCTTGGCTAATTGCAAAACTTTTTCATTTGGCTTAGCATTTCCGTCATAGCGACACTTCAAACCCAACAGACAGGCGCTACATAGTTTCATATTTTATTTTGAATTATTAAGATAGCTTTCCGCATATTTGGTTAAAAAAATTTTGGTCGTGTGAGTAAACAATTGTGATTCATTTTTAATTTCATTCATGACCGCAGAAATATTTTCAAAATAATATTCTTCAACCTCTTTCGAATCTGGCAAAAATGGCCCACTGTGAATAACTCTGAAGAGAGTTATAAATTCATAGTGATTGTTTCTGATTTTAAACAACTCTTCGAACTCAAGCTCACTGATAAATTTTTTACTATTAAACATTTCTTCAAAAAATTCTCGCTTAGCGCCAGCTAGATATGATTCCTCGGTTGACAAATGCCCACCAGGAATGCAGATTTTTCCTGGGCTTTCTTTTTTTTGCAAGCTTCGTTTATTGAGGAGAATTTTTGTTAAAGTTTCGTCCTCAAAACAAAGTGTGGCGGACCCCCTGTGAAGAAAATTTTTGGCGTGACAAATTGATTTCAATTCCTTGCCAATCACCTTGTCATTTTCATCAACTACGTCGATTATTTCATCCATAATATTTGAAAAATTAAAAAAACCGAGACTACTGAACCGTACCCCAAAAAGTAGACACGAAAGTGTCTACTTTTTGTTTTCTGTTAGAATGTAACTAATTAACAAACAACCACATGGATAAAAAATTGTTCACAAGAGAGGAAATCAGGGAATTATCA
>Ga0265593_1000840_pt1 | contig 15553 bp, 14 predicted proteins | sample saktaG_8_FD_190136 | JGI IMG/M metagenome (GOLD analysis project Ga0265593, IMG submission 190136) | Saline water microbial communities from Sakinaw Lake, British Columbia, Canada - sak_2011_5_24_36m | ecosystem: Environmental > Aquatic > Non-marine Saline and Alkaline > Saline ...
GCTCATCCAAATCAAGCGTCATGGTGTCGGGTGTGTAGGTCTGGATTTTTAATCCATGCGCCCCGGCTTTGGCTGCGGCCTCGACGATTTCCAAAGCGCGTTCCAGCGATTGGTTATGGTTGCCGGACATCTCGGCGATGATGAAGGGGGGGCAGTCGCGCCCGATCAACTTGTCTGCAATTTTAAATTCTTGAGTCATTTTTAAGTATATTTTTTAGATAGTATGTAGTTTCGACCAGATAGCCTGACCCTAAAAAAAGCCTCTGCGAAGGTTCGTTGCCACCCAGTACACATGCTCGAATAATTCTGATTTTGGGTCGGTTAGACTTCAGCCATTCTTCTGCGCTAAGAAGTAGATTACGACCCTGACCAAAATGGTTGGAATCAGGTACAAGATAGATTGAAACCTCAGCGCAGTCCCCTTGCTTATCAAAACGCACTACTCCTATTGGCATTTCATTGAACTGTCCAATGAGTATATCTCTATCCCGGGAAGCCATAACAGAAGCAAACCATTTTTGATGACTTTCCCATGTAATTGGATCTGCATTCCTCGACAATGGTCTGATGCTTCGATGATTCCGCCACTCGAAAATCTTCTTTAAATCGGCTTCATGTGCTTTTCTCATTACGATCCTAGTACAACCTAAATTGCCGATGATACGCAATACACCGCGACCATCGACAGCCTGCATGGCTAAACGAGAAATAAACTGCCTTAGGTAGGCATTTTCAATGAGAGCTGTTACATGTCTCTTGATTATATCAGCCAAATTTGTATTGCAGACTGGCGCGTATAACAAACCTCCCTGTGCAGCATCAGCAATCTGTTTCTGTTGATTATCTGAGGTACAAAGTGCTAATGTGGGTAACGCTAAACAGCAACGTTCCCATGTTGCCGAACCACCCGCCCCAATTGCCAGATCGGCAGCGGCCATCAACTCCGCCATCTTGTCTGTTTGTACATGACAGACGAATCCTTGCACTGCGCATTTAGTTTCAATTTCTGTGCGGCAGGGGTGTCGGGCACCGATCACTACGTCCACATCCACTCCTTTAATATCAATATTGACCAAAGCCTCAATGGCACGGCCTGTGTAGTTATCTGCATCAACACCACCAAAGAATACCAATATTCTTTTTACTTCACCAGTGCGCGGTTTGATCTGCTCATGCAACTTTCTAAATTCTTCCCGCAATAATGCATAGCGCGGGCCTAACAATAACTGACAATGCGCTGGGACTTTGCCACTGTAGCGTGTTTGCATATCGGCATAGAAATTCTGATCCAGCAACACGTCGCAATCATGTTGACGGTCGGCGATATCGTCAATGACCATGACCTGCTTGGCTGTTCCGCGCATTGCACTTTCCCAACGCGCTTCCAGCGCGTAGTGGTCGACGACCAACCAATCCCATGATTGATCCGACAGTGCCTGAAGAGTATCTTGAGCATCCTGTGCTTGACTGATGCCCAGCCACGCCGAATGTGCCAAGTCATTTATCTGTGATGCACTTGCATGGTTTTTCAACGAAACGAGATTTATATCTTTTTCTGTCAGCATATCGCGCAAATGATCGGGCAGGTCGCGGCTGACAAAGCGTATCTGCGCTCCCTGCTTTTTGAGCTCATCCGCCAAGGTCAGGCAGCGCATGAAATGGCCAGTGCCGATTTGGCTGGTTGCGTCGGTGCGAAAGGCGATATACATCATTGATTATCAATTGCTGCTGCAATAATTTTTAGGATCTCTCTGGCAGTTTGTGGGTCAATTTTCGCGGGCGTCGGTTTACGGGGATTTCGATGCGCAACCCAATCACGGTACTTTTTTATACTTTTTGCTTGTCCAGCAAGGTCACTGCCTACTAAAGGTTTAATTAAGTCTATTGCTTCATCTATTCGCCAATATTCAATAGTACTGGTCATTTTTTCAAACACGCGTTGATTAAAATCTGTAGGTTGTATTTGCAGCATTTTTTGGCATTCACATTCAAGTCTTATAATTAAGTGACGTTCAAAAATGGCCCACATTGACAGAATCGCGTAATCTTCAGCAGCTTGTTTGCATTCGGTAATATCAATTTCAGTTTGACTTAAGGTGTGATCTTCAAAAATTGTACTGGTAAGTATACGACTGGCTATTTTAGTATGCTTATTTTGCGAATGGATTTCACGTTTAATAATGGATAAGGCCTCTTGGGTCAATATCCAGGTTTTATTAACGCGCTCTATGGCCTCAACTGCGGCAGTCATAATCAGATACTGCAAGCAGCAAATCATTAAATAGTTGCTCGTCAAGTTTATGGGCACGGGAAAGTTTACGGCTTTCTACCCAGTACCATCCGGACTCATTAACATCGCGATAAAGTGGTTTGTTATGTTTGGCAGTTTCTGTGTCATTGGTAACATTAGTTTCGAAGCTTGGCCCGCCTTTATCCCAGTCAACCAAGATAACGCTATCAATTGTCCCTACAAGATCAACACGACCATTAGCACCAATAATCGATGCACCTACAGGCTGGAATTCTGCAATTTTTTGATTTGTAGATGTAACGAGTTGTATCGCTTCAACTTCATACATGCCATAGGCTTCTTCATTAAGCGTGATATTATTGCGGTTGACCAGCAAATTCTTGGCAGTTGCCCATTTTTCAATCTCTGTAAATAGGTCTTGTATCCTTGCAAGAAATTTTTCTGGCTTATGTGTAGCTTCTTGTTCCATATAAATTTACCATAAACTGTTGTTGTTAAAATTTAAAAAATGGTTCGCTCGTTACGCTATAACTTATAAAAAAACTTAATACACCAGCTAAGTACTTTTAAATTAGTACCCTATATTTAATAGGTGAATAGTGTTCAGCTCTTTTCCATTAAAAACCAAGTCATATCATCTTGCGGGAAATTGGGATCACGACGGTAAACAAAGCCATAGTCAAGCAACTGCATTTTTGGATGACGTTCCATAATTTCACCGGCAAAATCACGTTTAAAAAGACGATCTGTATGGCCTCGATAGGGTATGGCTACAGGCACAGGATTATAATACTCCGCGACCATCAAATAACGACTCGTTGTAGCGACCAGTTTGTCATAGACCTGATTTAGCTCATCCGGGTTAATATGAATAAGCACACCTTTGATTAGAACTAAATCCCATGCTTGCGGGGGGGGCGTCCAATCCAATATTGAGCTTTGGTAGATATGTTCTACCGGTATCACTTGTTCCAGTTCGTGCGCAGCATCGGCGTTAATTTCGATTGCATGCAAATCCATTGTTGGATAGAGCAGTTTCAATGCTTTAAGATTCATACCAATGTTAGCACCAAATTCGATGCCGGTCTTTACGTTCCTGGTATTGCGTAGCGCCTGTGAAAAATAATTTAAGTTAGAAGCTAATAACGCATCGCCTTGGTTACGTTTGATATATTCGGTGCCAAATTCACCGGCCCAAAAGGCTTCCTGTTCGGTTTTGAATATCATTGAGATTTCCCATTGTAAACTATTTATTGGGTGGCATTGCTATTGAGTGCAAGGGCAATAAGTTCGGCTCTTTGCCAGTCGTCGGGCGTATCAATATCAACAACTCTCCAGTTTGGGATAACATAGCCCAAGCCACCGCTGTGAATCTTTGTATCTGTTTGCCAGGCATTGGTTTTACCCCAATAAAACTGGCCTGCGTCATAGTAAGCTGGCTCTAAGTCCTGCGTTCTTGTTAATTCAAATTCAGGATAAAACGGTTGCGTTCGGTCATTATCCAATAATTTTAATGCCCGCTGTATCGCTGAAGGAAACTCCGTGACAGGATAGCAATAATTAACAGTTGAATTTACTAGGCGTTCAAGCGCACCTTGTATATCTGATACCCGAATAAAGGGTACATTTGGGTATATGCAGCAAACATAGTCAGGTTTCCAACCTTGTGTGCTACAAGTTTCAATTGCGTGTTTTACAACCGGTAGGGTTGTTGCGTGATCGTTTGACAATTCTGCAGGGCGCATAAACGGCGTTTCAGCGCCCCACTTTCTGGCAATCTGGGCAATTTCTTCATCGTCCGTTGACACGATGATATGTTCGAAAAGCCCTGATTCTTTTGCGGCATTAATGGCATAAGCAATCATGGGCTTCCCAGCAAAAAGCTTTATGTTTTTGCGAGGGATGCGCTTGCTGCCACCACGAGCAGGGATAACAGCAATATTTATTGGCATATCACTTCTTTTATTACTGTTACTACTTGGTCTTGCTGTTCGTCAGTTAAACTTGAGTACATGGGTATGCTGATAGCTTCTAAATAGTATTGTTCAGCTTGGGGGCAGTAACCAGCGATAAATCCCATTTTTTCATAATAGGGTTGGCGATAAACAGGAATATAATGCAAGTTTACGAGTATCCCGGCAGCACGAAATGCTTCATAGACTTGGCGATGCGTTTTTTTGATTTCAGTTAGTTTTAAACGCATAACATAAAGGTGATAACTGGAGTAGCTATCTGATTGTTGCCAGGGCGTCAGTATTGGCAAGTCAGCTAATGCTTCGTCATATCGCTTTGCAATAATGTGGCGCTTGGTAACAAATTCATCAAGGCGCTGCATTTGGCTTAGACCCAATGCTGCCTGTATGTCCGTCATGCGATAGTTAAAGCCCAAATCAATTTGCTGATAGTTCCAAATTTCTTCTGATGGGCGAGGTTGCATATCAGTTGCATCGCTGGTTATCCCATGGCTTCGGTATAGTCGCATACGTTTGGCTAATTGCACGTCATTGGTAACCGCCATACCGCCTTCGCCAGTAGTGATGATTTTGACTGGGTGAAAACTGAATACAGTGATGTCGCTATAGCGACCATTGCCAATCGGTTCTTCACAATATTTGCCACCAATTGCATGGGCTGCATCTTCGATAATCTTGAATCCGTATTGTTGACTGAGCGCATATACGCGCTTCATATCACAGGGTTGTCCACATAAGTGTACAGGGATGACTACTTTGGGAAGTTTTCCATTTTTTTGTGAATGTTTAAGCTTTTCTTCCAAGCACTGCATGCTCATGTTATAGGTTTTAGGGTCAATATCTACGAAGTCTATTTCTGCTCCACAATAAAGTGCACAGTTAGAACTCGCGACAAAGGTGGTAGGTGAAGTCCAGACTAAATCACCTTTACCTACACCCAAAGCCAGGCAGGCAATGTGCAAGGCACTGGTTGCGCTATTAACGGCTACAGCATGTTGTGCGTTGCAGTAATCAGCTACAGTCTTTTCAAAGGCGGGGACAGCAGGGCCTTGAGTTAGAAAGTCTGATTGCAAGACTGATACCACTGCATCAATATCGGCTTGATTTATATCTTGGCGTCCGTAGGGTATTGTGTGCATCATTTTTATCCAGTTTTTAGCGGTTCTGTCTACAGGCTTCCAGGTTTGATAATTGCCCGGTCGTGATTTATTTCAACATAATCAGTTTCGCGATTATCTTTTATTTTATTTTGATGCATTTATTTTTTCGACGCATGTGTATATTTGTAAAGCTCTATCATTAATTGTGTTTTTACTTTTCAGGAGTCTTGCATGGCCAGCTGCGCGGACTCTTTCACGGTTTATGGGATCGCATTTAAGTAAATCGAGTATAGTATTTAACTCTTTAATGCTTGAAAAGAAATAAGCTTCCTCACGATCTTTGAAGTGTGTTTGGGCTTCGTCGGTGCGTTCGCAAACTAGCACACCACCCGCAGCGACAATCTCCAATGCTCGTCTAGTCCAGGTATCATTATTTATTTTGGAGAAGAAACATAAGCCTGCAGAAACATTGGTATAGATGCGATTATATTCATCTCCAAAAGCGGGGGTAATTGGTGCCAATTTTCCTATTTTCAGGCCTTGGATGGCATGATCCCACATGCTACCCCTTAGAATGACGCTAAAACCATTGCTAACCAAAGCATCCAAACAGTCCACGCGCCAATCGTTTTCCCAGTGACCTATGAAGGCAGCATTAGCAAGAAAATTGGTTGTATCAGAAGACGGTATAAAAGGAAAATACTGGTCTGGGTCATAATAAGGGGGGCAATGCTCTACATGGGTCGCTCCGGCTTTTAAGTAGCTTTGGATATTGTGTGCACGAAAGACAAAATGTGCATCATAGGCAGTAAGCGCATGACGAAACTTCCAATGTAAACCAAAAGGTGTGCGTTTTGAAAAAGGGTCGTCGTTAAAATACTGTGTTACTGTTATATTTTTATTTTTTATGGCTTGAATCGTCTTACGGTCAAAATCAAGCGGCAACCGAAAATGGATCCAAGTGGGCTGTATACTGTCGGCGAGTGTAAGCAGGTCTTGCTGCATTTGCTTATTGACATGGCCAATATTAAAGCGCCTGGAAATTCTTCCAAGTAGACTAACTTTGTTGATCTTTGGCATCGTGCTAAAAGGCACAACCTCGCAACCCAAATGTGTAAACGCAGCAATCCAACTCGAATCACGATCGGGTGTAGTTGCAAGCGTTCCAACATAAATCATCTTCATACCTTTTCCAATCACTCGGTAATATACCCTTAAATACCCACTACTTTCTGGCTTGTCGCATTAAATCATTTCCAGGCACCAGTATAGGTATACCGCCGGCGCCCAATAGCATCCCGCAAGGGGGGAATGTTGTTTCATGAAAGAGGATGCAGACCAAATAGATTATTAAAATCAGCAATTCAAGATTCAGCGGAAAATTCTAAAAGCACAACCGATTGGAGGTGGTCGCATAAAATACTTATCAACATTTAGTATTTTAGTATCATCGGGTTGTAGCTCATGTAAAAGATCACGAAGCTCTGATTCAGTCTTAGAATGCTGAAAGCTATGCTGCCCAAATTCATCCCGCATATTCAAATAGGCTTGCTTAAATCGGCGCTTAAGATAGCTTAAGCTTAATTTATATTCACCGGATTCCAGCGGTACATCACCGCATCTGATGAGGCAGCTTTTCTCCAAAACCCAACCAAGTACTGGAATAAATCTAATCCAAGCCATAACATACGCATAAGCCATTGCCTGACGATCTGTCATATGCTTACGCATTGCACCCTTCCCCTTCCCGATTATATGAAATCGCAACCAACGTAACATGCCGGGGCCATCATTTACACCATAACAATTGAAAACAAATTCACCTGACGGTGCTGTTATCCCAAATAATGCGTGCGCTGTTTTTTCAACAGAAGGTGTATGCATAATGACATTATGACAGTACACAATACCATCAATACTTTTATCTTTTAAGGGGGGGGCATCAATAGAACATTGAATTACATCTACGTTTCGATAGCCCGTTAGGTTGTATTTAACGACATCATCTACCGAATGAGAGAGCTCCATCATAATTACATGCTTCGCCCCACTTTCTAAGAACCATAAAGTTTGAGCACCACTACCACCGCCCGCATCGACGATTATTTTATTACGAAATTCTTCAGTTGACCCAAAAGTACTCGCTACAGTATGTTGCAACCAGTTTTGCTTAAAATCTGTGAAATTGAAATAGTTCCACTGGTCACCAAATGAAGCAACAGTATCCACATTTACTTGCTTTAAAAATCGGGGGATTCCGTTAACAATAGGATAAGCCGAGCCATCTGTTGCAAGTAGTAACCCAGACTCAATCATACCATCCTTATCATAAGAGGCATCGACAAGATTTAGCGGGAGATTCGTACCCGGCTGACATAAATAATTTAATAGAAAAGGTGTCATAGTTAAATATCCAATAGGTATGTTATGTTTAAATACTTGAAATTATTGCTGGGTAAAACATAATGAAGCGTTACGTGATTTGCAACCCGACGCTCACGTTTTACCAGTGTTTGTAGCTGTCCAACGTTCCGGTCGAAGTTTTTAACCCCGACCGGCATCGTATAGTCAGTGAGCCAACATGTATCATCTTCATATTTTTTCCCATTCTCTTGGCAACAAGCCCTTAAAGCCCCACCACATTTTGCCTTGACGCATCTCAAATCCCGGCGCGATCACCTTTTTATTTGCATTAGCTGCCAGCCATGCACCCCACCAGCTAAAAGTACTATTGGCAATAATAAAATGCTGACATAGGTTCATTAGCCACAAGTCGGCATAAGTATTTTTATCGCACTGGTTGTGCGCTACTAGGGTGACTCTGTCATCGGACAGGGGGATGCGAGCGCGTGCCGCTGCAGGTTGGTCAGAGAAGATAAAATAATGTGCAGCAGGCACAAGGCGCTCCATAGTTTCAATTGCGCGGCTGTAGTAATCGCTTGGGGCATTATTGATGCCCTTAGCATCGGGCTCATCAAAAAAGCGCACATGTACCGCCACAGCAATGCAACCGCTTATATGTGCGTACATAGCTAGATTGGCGGTATCGGTAGGCGATTTTATTTCCAAATCTTGTTGTATCGTTCTTTCCACGTCTTTAAAGTAATCTTCGCTTTGCCAATAGCCTTCAACATAGGTCGTACCCTGCGGTTTAAAGACCAGCAGCCGAGGGTCAAAGTCTATGCCTTCTTGCACAAGATAGCCACGTTGTGCAAGCGGGCGGCGCTGGTTAAACCGGCGTTTCAGATAACGGCGAATGCGTTGAAATGGTTCTAACCGCTCAATAGAGGTTGCCTTGCGGCAAGGAATGCTGAAATGATCAAGCTGGTACTGGCGCTGGTAGACATCATCAAAAGCAAAACCGCTGACATCATCAATGACCAGTTCGGCATTATTGACCAGCGCCAAACGGCGGGCTGCGGCATAGCAGAAAAGCTGATTGCCAAGGCCGCCCATCACACGAACCACTATCTTGGTCATTTTCTACACACGACGCAGATTGACCCAAAACATCGACTGGGTAAAAAACGGTTAAGTATGGCATCGATTTTGAATGCCTTGCGTAAAGTTTGTATCTCAGGCTCAGATAGTCGAGGTTTTTCTGCTGATAAATGCAAGCCCTTACGCTGAACGACGATGGGGCGCAGTAGTCCCCACGAATATACATCAACTGCTTTAAAGCCTGATTGAATCGCTACTTGCTTTACTTTTGCTGGCTCAAACATCCACAAGTCAGTCGCAGAGGGCTCACCTTTATAGTTTGCCCGGGAGATGTTGTTAATCAACCCAGGTGCCAGCACAGCCAGTGGCCAGACAAGGATTTTTGCGCCTTCAACAACGGCCGACATCGGCGTCGGCTCATGCAGCGTAATAAATGCCCCCCCCGGATTTAATAATTCATTGAACTTGGCCAATATTTGGGGCACGTTGTAGAAATGATGTATAAAACTATTTCCTATAATCAGATCAAATTTGCGCTCAAAGTTGACCGTATGCATATCGCCTAAAACCCAATCAATCTCAGCTTTAGAGTGATGCGCTTGCATGAGGTGTTGTGCTGATGCCATTTCTGATGCGCTAATATCATTTACTGTTAAATCCTTTGGGGTACACCTATAAAGTAAATGGTAGGTTAAAAATCCGGTACCTGCGCATACTTCCAATACGGAAAGTCTATTGAGCATTTCAGGGTTATATCCTGCACGCTCCAGTTTTAGCCAAAGCTCTTCTCCAAAGGCAGGCTGTAGTCGAAATTCAGTGCCTGTATCAAACGACTCGTTGCCGTGGATAGTGCGATTTACGATGCTTCCAGGCGCAATATAAGTCGATGTGACGACAGCGCACGCTGATTTGGGGAAGGAGGGGTTTAACATTCGATTACCTTTTTATATAAAAGGGAGGCGCAAACTTCATCCGACATATTCTCTAAAGTCCACGCACGGGGGGTAAATTGCTCACGGTTTGTTTCCCAGTAGCTAAATTGGGTCTTGAAGTCTTCAAGATCATCAAAGAAAAGACCATTCTGCGGTCTCAGATATGGTGCGGAGGAGTTTTTGTAGTGACGGCCCTTATATAGATTGGTTGTTTTTTTTAAGATCAGGGTTGGCACATCGGTTGACCAAGCTTCAGCCCAGGCAAGGCCTTGGCTTTCACAAACCACAAATCCCAACATTAAACATGAGCGCTGTAGTATGTGGAGGTATTGGTCATGGGTGTATGTTCCGTATTGAATGACCTGTACTGTCCACCCTAATGCACGTAAATAATCGGCATAAGGGGCGACTGGCCCTACAGGGCCTTTATTCTGCTTCTCAAAAATCAAAATACTGTCACGCTTTATGGCCAAGTCTGGTTGCCAATAGTGGGTATCAACACCGGCGGGCCAAGCAAATATTCGATCTTTTAGTGTGGGATTGTCTTCAAGATAAATATCAACCACCCATTCGCAGGGGGTGATAGCGGCATCCACTTCTGGCGCTGCCAAAATTGAATCGTAATCCGATGAATAAATCACGATGTTCGGCCCGGCAAATAATTTTTTTATTCTTCCTTGTTGCTTGAGCCGTATCGCTTGGCGCAATGTTCTGGCACCGGCCAGCACGATAACGGTATCGGCCACAGACCATGGGTAACGCGGGTTGTAATTGAAACTGGCATTTATCTGCTGTAACCCCTCTATCAAACTGCGGGTCACGGCAAAATGTCCACGATATTTGGGATGATTGAAATACTGTTGATTAGGGCTTAGCGTATCTCTTAGCGAGCGGGCAATACGCCGCGCACTTTCATATAATAACTCCAGCCCCCAAGGCATAGGGTCGGTGAGTACCGTGATTTTTGGTCTGGTCATGTGATTAACCTGCCTGTTAATGTATTAAACCGATTCCTTGTGCCACTTTCGAGGTACACACCAAGTAGTTGATATAACCCTTGTCGGGATCATCATTACGTATATGTGGCGTTCGTGTCGGCTGCGAGGTTGACAACGCAAAGTATATGTAGTTACAATCTGTCAGTGCAGCTTCCACAGCTATGCCTACTTCGTTATTCCATATTTCAATAATCAGGGACGGGTGAAATTTGCGCAGACATTCGCCCATGCCACGCAGCACGGCAGGTTCATGTGATTCGACATCGATCTTGATGAGATCCAGTCCTTGAATCTTTTCCTGCCTCATAAAATCATCCAACCGCAGCACGTCCACAACTTCCTGAACGGATTGCATGGGTTGCCCGCGCTCGGCATGCACGTTGCGGTTCAATGAGGCGGTGTACATGTGCTCTACCGGCAAATCGTACATTTTACCCTGCCCGGAATAATCTGACAGTGCGACACGGTGTGCTTTGATTGCAGCGTCGGGGGAGTTTAAGTTATTAAGCTGGATGTTTGCTTCAAGAATCTTGTATATGCGCACTAAGGGTTCAAAGGCGTGGATCTCGGCTTTTGGATTAAGGGACTTGGCAACTAGGGAATAGATGCCGGTATTGGCGCCAATATCGAAGATATATGTTGAGCGTTTTGATAATTCACGCCACCAGTTTATAGTGGTGGGTTCAAAAGCATCCACACCGTCCCAGAAAATGGTTGCCTCTATGTCACGGCCATAGCCATGTAGCATGGTAAAACGGACGTTTTCAACCTGAACGGTAAAAGCCCCGGTAAAGGCTAAATAAGGTTTCAGGTGAGCGGGTATCCAGTGCGATGCCCCGATGCGACGGAGAAAATCAAACACGGGCCGTTTGAAGGGCAGTGTGCGATAGAGGCTGCGCAAATAGGATTTTATCATAATGTGCTTACTTTAATTTATATTAATTGTGGGATCGTATGTATGCAATTTAACTATTAACTAATTAAAGGTTTTATATAAGTTGCTTGTTAAAAATGAATATTTACAAAAGATATGACACATAAACCTGATATTTATATGGCCTTTAATGATATACGATTTCCGGACTTTGTTAGTAAAGAATAAAACTTGATGAGAATCATGCATAATAGTGCCAAAACTACATGTTTGATAACAACATCTGGACTTTGAAATATATTTATAAACCCTGGTATAGGGATAATATAAATACCCAAAGATTTTAAAAGCAATGTATTCTTGTTTAACAGATAATTTAGTAGATTAATGTTGAGTAATCCAGTTAGCCATATAATAATTGGGCCAGCTAGCCAACCCCAATGCCATATTGAAATTGCAAGCGGGGAAACGCCGACATTGTTAATAGTATCATTGGCGTTTATAAGTGCTGGAACAAGCCGTGCAGGGATACCGTAGTAAGTATTATCAATGCTACCCGAAATTGGCTTATCAGGATATATAAAACGCGGTACAAAATATAGAATGGAACCCCAATAAGGAGTAAAACCAGCCACACCTGCACCATAGCCTTTAATCAATCGTACACCTGTTTTTATGCTATCAAATTTAGTATATAAATTATTAAATATATTTGTGGCATCCATATTAACTAGGGTTATATCTTCAGCACTAACTGATTGTTTCGCTCGGGTCTTGCCAATTGATCCTGTCATTCCCATTACCCCTAAAAATAAAAGGAATATTAATATATAACTAGCTAAAATAATTTTAAACTTTACTTTCGATCCAGGCAGTGTTTGATATTTATATAATTCGAAAAAGACTATAAATAATATCGAGACAAACCCAATCCGTGCCCCTGTAAGGACATTGGAAAAAACATTCAATAGGACTAAAAACATCGCAATAGCCTTAAGTTTTTTTTGTCCTATCTGAAGTGCCAGATAAATAAACGTTGCGGCCATTAAGTCATTAATAAGTAAAATGGTGCCGGTAAATACTGTAGATGATGCATCTAGCAAATTATTGCTTGACTGGTAGTCATGTTTTCCATTGAAAATATTGTATATAGTCATCAGCAAGTAGAGTATGGAAAAAAAGTAAAACGTTGTTTTTTTTATTGTCGGCTTTTGTTCCTTAGAAATCTTCCCAAAAAATAAAAAGGCAAGTAATGCTGTGCCAAATAAAATGGTTTCTAAAGCATACAATTCGACAATATCTGACGAAATTATACCGTTTTGGATTTCATCATTTTCTACTAAAATCATACCTATACCAGGAACGATAAGCCACATTGCCGAATAAAATAGTATAGAAACTTTTAAAATTATATTAACTTTCCTTGAGTTAAGTGTGCACCGCAGCACATAGGCATTAAATAATAAAACAAGTGCTATTATGAATATCATTCAAGCACGTCCTTTGTCATGTGTGTTGATAGGATGCCAACTAAGCCAGCTTAGCCAAAGTAATTGCAATATGGAGAAGGTAACGGCACCATAAACGACACCTTTTAAGCCCACGTAATAAGCACCGACGAAACTGAGCAATGCACCTAGTAGCGACGTAACTATTTTTGGCCAGGCTAAGGCTTGAGTATTTAGATCACTCATTAGCTTTAATCCAAGCACTTGTCCGGCGGAAAAAAGGCCCCCTGCGAATACCATCCAGGGCAGAAAACAGGAGACCGTGTGGTATTGTGGGGCGACCAATAGGCGAAATATCCAGTCATGGTACAGGTAAGTAAACATGCAAGCTAATAGTGTAGAAAGTAGTGCAATTGCTGTTATTTGCCAAGCGCTTTTATGTACACCGGCATTTCTGGAAGGGTTGGCTGTATCACCGGAACGCTGAAACAAAATAGGCCCAATTAAGGTTGTCATCAACCCCGCTACCATTGCAATAGGGGTATAACCTAACTGTATAAGCACGGCATATAGTCCCACCTCCTGGGTTGTTGAAAAGGTATCCAGCGCCCACCGATCGGAACTGGCTTGTATCCAAGTGAAGGCGTTAAAAAACACAAAGGGCTTTGAGTATTGCCATATTTGTGCAGACCATGGATTAGGCTTGATTCTATGGGTTGTTGACTTAGGAATGAGTCGCCTGATAAAAATAGCCTGTGAAACCAACACTAGCAGTAGTGAGGCAATATAAGCAGCAACAACAATCTTGGCTGAATTGCCCAACCAAGTCAGCAGGCCTGCGGCAAACAGCACCCTCATCCAGGCATCAAGACTGCCGTGAAACATCACTACTTGCCGTTGCCGGGCGGCGTTTTGGATCATGTTTTGGATGCCGTTGTAACTACCTAGTAAGGTAAAAGTAATGGTCATGCCAGTGAGTCCCAGCATGTCTGCTTTTCCGAATAGCGGGAGTCCGAACAGCAATAGCGCGGATAAGCCCAGTGCGACGAAGGTGCCATAGCCCATCATGCGGCGGGCAGCCAGAAAATATTCGCTGGCTTCGCCCTTTTCTGCAGCAATGGCATAATAACGCATAATGCCTGGCATAGAGCCGGAGAAGGCTACTTGAATAATCAGGGTGCCCAAGGTCAATGCCAGTGCCAATTGCCCATATTGTGCGGGGTCAAGGTGTTCGGTCAATATGCGTACCAGTACCAGCGAGGCGGCGACCGACATGATCTGCCCAACGACAATCCAACTGCCCTCTTTGGCAAGGCGGCGGTAACGGGGGAGATTTGGCTTCCATGTAGCAAAGTAATTGGCGACGACATTGTTCCTCACGGACCTGTCGCGGGCGGGCTTTGGAACCGGGGGCAAGGTGTGGTAAACGGCTTCTGCAAACAAGATGACGGTGATTAGGGAAACCACGCCCTGCCAGATAAAAAAGGCATCAAGGGTAGGCGGGAACCAAATCAGCACACCTACCGCTCCAAAACCCCGCACCGTGGCCATTAGGCTGATGCGTGTTGTAGCTCGGAGGGGTCTCTTTTCGCCCGACAAAACCGCCAGGCCACCGGCATAGATACTTTCAATAATCTGCAAAGCGAAGACCGCGCCCATCACTGCAAACGCCTGGGCGACGACTTCGACCGGAATATTCCCCGCCATCAACCCATCGGTGGCACACCAAACCGATGCCAGCCCACTTGAAACAGCCCAGATGCCGAACGCAACCGCTGCGGTTATGGCAAACCCAATTTGCTCACGCTTATGCAAGCGAGTGCGTATAGCTTGGGCAACGTTCGCGCCGTCGGACAACTGTGCTATCTCCAGCCCCAATGCTGTTGAATTAAGCGCAACGGTCCCCTCCCCCAGCGGGGGAGGGTTAGGGTGGGGGCGAGTAAAATCAGTGGCTTCGCTGCCTTCTAATTGCCCCCATCCCCGCCTTCCCCCGCAGAGGGAAGGAGTTAATTCGACGGCATTGTCCCACAGCGCCGACCGTATTACCAGATCGACCACCACCAGCCACGCTTGCAACAGGGCAAAAAGGCCGACCAGGCCCATGGCATCGGTCCCGAGATAGTTAATATACAGCGGGATGAAAGCCAGGCTCATCAGCGCTCGCCAGCCTTGGGCCAGACCATTGACGACGAGATTTTTGTTCAAGGATACGTTAATAGGTTCCACTATGGGCAGGGATCAGGGCCGTATGGCGAAATAGCGAACCCGTCGCGTATTGCGCCATTGTCGGGGCGACCATACGGCGTATATCGTTGCAACTAGCCTTGAGTCGGTCACATCCCTCTGCGTTCCGTCCGACAGTATGTTCAATGCCTAGCCCTTATATCGCCATCAGCGTGACGGTGTCCGACCAGGCACCCGGCCCGGCAATGCCTATGCCCCGCAAACGCACCGAATACCGCTTGCCGGGGGTCAACCCGGTCAACTCGATATGCGAACAATGCACATGTATCCCTTCCATCTTCCAATTGGCCTC
>Ga0265593_1000841_pt1 | contig 15537 bp, 14 predicted proteins | sample saktaG_8_FD_190136 | JGI IMG/M metagenome (GOLD analysis project Ga0265593, IMG submission 190136) | Saline water microbial communities from Sakinaw Lake, British Columbia, Canada - sak_2011_5_24_36m | ecosystem: Environmental > Aquatic > Non-marine Saline and Alkaline > Saline ...
GCTTTGCAGGGGGGAGCTGCTGTTTGCCTACGGGATCACCGAGCCTGATTCCGGCTCGGACGCCGCAGCCGCCAGGACCACGGCCGTCGAGCAGGGAGACCACTACGTACTGAACGGGACGAAGATGTTTATTACGCTGGCTGACAAGGCCGACTATACCATCACGCTGGCCAGGACCGACAAGGATGTGGCCAAGCACAAAGGGTTAACCCTGTTTATCGTGGACACTAAAAGCCGTGGTTACAGCGCCAGGCCGCTTAAAAAGATGGGCGGCTTCACGGACACCACCTGCGAGGTTGTCTACGATAATGTAAAGGTGCCCAAGACCCACGTCCTGGGCGGCCCCGGGGTGGTCAACCGCGGCTGGCAGCTGCTGATCAGCACGCTGGAAACCGAGCACCTGGAGGTGGCCGCCAATTCGCTGGGATACGCGCAGGCCGCGTTCGACGATTCGCTCCAGTATGCCAAGGAGAGGAACGCCTTCGGCCAGCCCATCGGCAAGTTCCAGGCCATCAGCCACATGCTGGCCGAGATGGCTGTGGACCTGCACCTGGCGCGGCTGTGCGTCTACCAACTGGCCTGGCTGCGCGACGCCAACAAACCTTGCTATAAGGAGTCATGCATGGCCAAGCTGGTGGCCACGGAATGTTGGACCAACATGGCGCACCGGGCCATGCAGATTTTCGGTGGCTACAGCCTGATGTATGAATACGATGTGCAAAGGTACCTGCGCGACTCCTACATCCTGCTCATCGGAGGCGGAACCAGGCAGATACAGAAAAACATGATTGCCAGGTCGCTTGGCCTGTAAATAACATAAAGGAGAGAACGATGGCACTGAGGACTGCAGCACAATATAAAGAGAGCCTGCGCGACGGCAGAGAAGTCTACATGTACGGGGAGAAGGTGAAGGACGTTACCACCCACCCGGCCCTCAAGGTATGCGTCGATACCATGGCGCTGGACTACGAGTGCGCCGAGCTTCCCCAGTTCAAGGACCTTGCCAACGTTTACGATGACGAGCTCAAGCAGGAGGTCAGCCGGTATTACTATATACCCAGGAACGGGGAGGACCTGGTCAAGGCCACGGAGCTGATCATCGCTACCTCGACCTACGCCGACGGCTACATACCGCTGGCCAAGGACATCGGCGCGGATGCCATCAACGCCATCCAGATATTCGCCAACCTGACCGGGAACCAGGAATACATCGACCGGGTGCACAACTTCCGCCAGTACCTGATGAAGGAGGACGTTGCCATCGTCTCAGCGGTCACGGATGCCAAGGGTGACAGGCTGATGCGCCCCTCCGACCCCAAGCAGGTACACCCCGATTTCTACCCGCGGGTGGTGGAGAGGAACGCCAAAGGCATCGTGGTCAGGGGGGCCAAGATGCACATCACGGGCTCCGCCTACTCCAACGAGATCTTTGTCATACCCGGCAGGGCCATGACCGAGGCCGACAAGGACTACGCGGTGGCCTTCGCGGTGCCCTGCAATGCCAAGGGATTGAAGCAGATCTGCCGTCCCATCAAGGCGGGCATCAGCTCGATGGAATTTCCGGTGGACCGCCCCTGGCGCATGCACACCGACCAGTTAATAATCTTCGATGATGTTTTCGTGCCCTGGGAGCGCGTTTTTATGTGCGGCGAGTGGAAGCAGGCTTTTCTCATCGCGCACAATTTCGGCCTGCTGCACAGGCGGACGGGCTGCGCCTACCGCATACCCATATCCGAGATATTCGTGGGCATGGCCTACGCAATCGCCGAGTACAACGGGGTGGAGAACGTCCCGCATATCAGGGAGAAGCTCACGGAGGCGGCCATGTACCTGCAGACGCTCAAGTCGCTGACCCGCGCGGCCTGCCTGGACTTCGTCATGCACGGCGGCATGCCGGTGCCCAATCCCGTGACCACCAATATAGCCAAGTATCATTTCGCGGACAAATACCATGGGCTGGTCAAGCTGATACAGGATATAGCCGGCGGGGCTCTCATAACCAAGCCCACCTATCTGGACTGGCAAAACCCAGAGACGCAACCCTACATGGAGAAATATCTGAGCGGCAAGTCAGGCACCTCCGCAGAGGCCCGGCTGCGCATGTTCGACCTCATACGCAGGCAGATCGCCTCCGAGTTCGAGGTCATGGTGCTGCACGGCGAAGGATCTCTAATGTCCCAGAGGATGATGATACTGGCCGAGGCCAGAGATGAGCTCAAACGCTGCAAGAAAATAGCCGACGAAATGGCCGGGATAAAGTAGGCAAGCCCATGTCATTGCGAGCGAAGCGAAGCAATACCCGTCACTCTGTCATTGCGAGCCCGAAGGGCGTGGCAATCTTGTGTGCCCGTATGCGAAAACACCAGATTGCCGCGTCGCCAGAGGCTCCTCGCAATGACGTTTTTGAGGAGCGAACCGCAATGTCTGCCCGAAGCAATTCCCTACACCCCGTCATTGCGAGCGAAGCGAAGCAATCTTGTGATCGGTGGGACGCCAACACTAGATTGCCGCGTCGCCAGAGGCTCATTGCAATGACGTTTATGAGGAGTGAACCGCAATGTCTGCCCGAAGCAATTCCCTACACCCCGTCATTGCGAGCGAAGCGAAGCAATACCCGTCACTCTGTCATTGCGAGCCCGAAGGGCGTGGCAATCTTGTGTACCCGTATGCGAAAACACCAGATTGCCGCGTCGCCAGAGGCTCCTCGCAATGACGTTTTTGAGGGGCTCCTCGCAATGACAGCCGCATCAACCGTCAAATAAATACATGGAGGTAACTAAATGGATGCTTCATACCTGTCCCTAGAAGGTAAGGTGGCACTGATCACAGGGGGCAGCCGCGGCATCGGCCGCTCCATAGCGCTGCAGTTCGCCGACGCGGGCGCCGACGTTATCGTCAGCAGCCGCAAGCTCCCGGACCTGGAGAAGGTGGCCGATGAGATCAAGAAGAAGGGACGTCGCAGCCTGGCCGTGAGCGCGCACAACGCTAAGATGGAGGACCTTAAAAACCTTATGGCCCGTGTCAAGGAGGAGTTCGGCCGCCTGGATATCCTGGTCAACAACGCGGTCGCAAATCCCGTTATGGCCGATGTGCTTCACATGGAGGAGGCGCCCTTCGACGTGATCATGAACGCCAATATCAAGGGCTACTACTTTCTGAGCCAGGCCGCCGCCAGGATGATGGTGGAACAGGGCACTGGAGGCGCGATAGTCAACGTGGCCTCGGTAGGCGGCATCTATGTCACGGTGGGGTTGGGCCCATACTGCATCAGCAAGGCCGCCATCATCATGATGACCAGGTGCCTGGCCGCCGAGCTGGGCAGCCACAAAATCCGCGTGAACTGCATAGCTCCCGGTATCGTACAGACCAAATTCAGCGAGGCGCTGTGGAGCAACGAAAAGCTGATGGCCGAGTATTTGAAAAAGATGCCACTGGGGAAGATCGGCCAGCCCGAGGAGATCGCCAGGACGGCGCTTTACCTGGCGTCGGAGGCTTCCAGCTTCATGACGGGATCTACGCTGATCATCGACGGCGGCGCCAACCTGTAGCAATAACTGACCGGTCAAAGAATATTTTCTTAAGGAGGTTATACTTCAAATGGTCTCGAAAAACTTCGATGTTGTTGTAGTCGGGTCGGGAGTGGGCGGACTGGCCACGGCGGCCATCCTCGCGTCAAAGGAAGGCAAGAAAGTCCTGGTGTTGGAGAAGGAGTCCTTTTACGGAGGGCGCATCCTCAGCTTCTATGGCAAGGACAACAAGCTGTGGATAATGGACAAGAAGTATTCCCTGAAGGAGCTGCAGAAGGCGCTGGCCAGCACCGGAACCTGGATCACCCATGACACGCCCTCTTTCGAGTCTGTGGTAAAGAAGGGCTGGTTCAACCACTGTATCAATGACGGCGGACACGGCCTGTTCTGGGGCGACCGCGGCCGCATCACCTACCTTTGCAAGTACCTGGGCAAGCCCATTTATATGAAGACCAACAAGGGCTTCGTGGTCATCGACAATAAGGACCAGACCAAGTGGTACCAGGTTGAGCACGGCAAGCCCTACGAGTGGATGAGCGACGGAGGCAAGTCGGCCAGGAAGCTGCTGAGGGAGATGGCCATGCTGACCTTCGACCAGATCGAGCAGATGAAGGGATCGCTGGGCGATTTCCTCAGGGAGAGGGAGTGCAACGAGGAGAACTGGCTGTTCATCCGCAACCTGGCGGGGTCGCAGACGGCCATGGCCAATCCCGACGACATGCACCTGCGCGATTATTTGAAATACCAGTCCATAGCCAAGGACATCCAGATGGACCTGGTCACCGGGTCGGTGGGACAGATCGACGCCGGCATCGGCACACTGGATATCGCACTGCAGCTGGGCAACGCGATCAGGGCCGCCGGAGGCGAGATATGGACCGATTCGGCGGTGGAAGAGGTCATTATCGAGGACAAAAAAGTCAAAGGCGTAAGGGTGAAAACCAAGAAGGGAGCTGAGGTGATCGATACCAGCCTCGTAGTATGCAACATCCCTCCAAAGCAAGCTTTCAGCGTTATACCGGAGGAACACTTCCCCGCTGACTTCGTCCAGGAAGTAAAGGAAAAATATTATATTCCGGGCCTGCTGACCGGCTTCTTCTACTCAACGCGCGATTTCGCCCGCGAGAAGGGCATAGATCCCAGGAGCTTCATTTTCCTATCGGGCGTCACCAGGAAAAAGGGCATGGAGAGCCTCGATTTCGTGATGGCCTCGTTTACCTGGTGGGTAAACCATGCTCCCATCGAGATGAGCAGCCTGCTCTTCTCCATCCCTCTGCTCGACTGGGAGATGCGCGACAAGGCCAGGGTCAGCGCCTGCATTGCCGAAGCCGAACGGTTCATGACGGACAATTTCCCCGGCTGGGAGAAGGACGTCAAGTTCCGCTTCTGGACGGCCGGCTCCGAGGCCTACGGCCACTGGAGGCCCATGGGCAAAGATCGTCCTGACAACAAGTCCCCCTGGATCGAGGGTCTGTACTTTGTGGGCGACCAGTTCGGCAAAAAGGAGTGGGGCGGCGGTGTCGACGGCGCTGCGCTGTCGGGCGCCCTCTGCGCAGACGCCATCACGGGAAAAGATTACGAGAAGCAGATATTCCCCTCCTACCATCGCTCCTCCTGGTAGCAAATACAGCACGTAAAACAAGGATGGACAGGTTAACCTGTCCATCCTTGCGATTATACCGCAGTGTTTAAATGCTTCATGCCTTGCTGTATTCGCGCACCTCGTAGAGCTTGATGGAATCGGTGATGCATTGGACGGCGCAGACGCCGCAGCCGAAGCATTTCGCCGGGTCGACGGAGGCCTTCATCTTTTTCTGTCCGGCAACCTTGATCATCTCTATAGCCCCGAACGGACATTGTTCGACGCAGTCCTGGCAGCCGCTGCAGGACTCCACATCCACTTTCGCCTCGAAGCGGCTACGGGTTATGCCCTTTTCCGCTACCCCGTAGGTCAGCCAGGGATACATAAAGATGCAGCAGTCGGAACAGCAGTTACATATATAGTGTCCGGCGCCGGGTATATTGCTCATGCTGTGGACCAGCCCGCCCTCAGACGCGGTGCGCAGTATCTGCTTGGCCTCATCCTTGCTCACCTCCCGGCCTGAGCCGCGCTTGATGGCATATTCCGCGCCCCTGTTCATCTGGATGCACACCTCGACCGGCCTGTCGCACTTCTGCGCCATGCGCCGGCAGGGGCAACTGACGACGGCAACCCTGGTGGTGCGGTCGATAATGTCCTCGATGTCCTCGTCGGGCATCAGCTTAGCGGGATCTGCTATGGAAGCCCGCGCCGGTATGACCCTGGACACGGGGCTGACGAAATCACCCGCCCATTTGGCTAGATCCTTAAAGAGCTCGTTTTCAGAGAAATCCCACCAGGCGTCCAGCAGGTCCCTGCCCCAGAGTTCGTCTGATCGCACATCGCTGCCCGTGGCATCGTGCAACTGGAAGATTTCTCGCGCCGGCCGGTAGCCCTTGGAGGATTCGAAAATAACACCTTTTTTGAAGAGCCCGGCCAGGATGGAATTAATGCTCTCAATGGGCTTGCCCGTCTTGCCCGCGATCTCCTCCGCGTTGGCGGGCAGCATATTCGCTACAGCGACCTCGTCATCGTTCATCAGGACCCTCAGCACCTTTTTGAACCTCTCCGACCCCTGGTAAGCATATTTGCCGGCAAAATCAGCATAAGGATCGCTCATCTCTACCTCCTGTTAATATCCACTTTGTGAGAGCTGTTGCGCGGGCTATATGGTCCTGATCACGGCTACCACCCTGCCCTGGATATCCACGTTGGCCGGGTCCGTGTAAACGGGCGCCATCTGGGAGTTGGCCGGCTGCAGCCGGACGCGGTCCTCTTCCCTGTAATACCGCTTCAGTGTGACCTCCTCTTCCCTGATCAGCCAGGCGGCCACCATGTCTCCGTTTTCAACGTTCTTGACCGGCTCCATCAACACGATGTCGCCGTCATCGATGAGGGCATCTATCATGGAGGTGCCGCTCACCCTCAGGGCAAATACTTCCCTGTCCCCTGTGATCTCGCCGGACAGCTCCAGGGTATCCACCGCCTCCTGGTGCCACGTGTCAGCGCTCATCACCGGCACGGGAGTGCCCGCTGCGATGACGCCCAGCACGGGCACATGTATGGTGTTTTTACGGTCGGGTAGCTGGATGCTCCTGAATACTTTAGAATCGCGCTCGATCTGGTGCTCGCTCTCGAGCACCTTGAGATGATACTGGACCACGGCCGTGGAGCTCAGGCCGCAGCCTTTCTGTATGTCGCGAACAGTCGGTGTGTACCCGCGCTCGTCGTAGAAATCCCTGATGAAGTCGATTATTTTCTCGCGTTTTTCGCTGGGTCCGGCCTTTCTCATGCAGTCAATCCAATTCCGTACATTTGTTCTTGTATCCAGTTTATACAATAGGGGCAGGGGATGTCAAATGCCGCCGGAATATCGCCGTTTGTTTTTATGAAGACAGCGTCACAGACGGAATACGATGTGTTTCTTCCATTTCTCTGAGGATGCGGGGAAGTCCGACCGGTAGTGGGCGCCGCGGCTCTCCTCACGCAGCAGGGCGGCCTCGGTCATGAGCCTGGCGTTGGTGATCATGGTATTCAGCTCGTAGGAGAGGCGGTCGGTGGGCATGGGCAGGATACGATCCCAGGCTGCCAGGGTGATAGCCGCCTGGTAAAGCCCGTCGACGTCGCGCACGATGCCGACCCTGTCCCACAGCATCGTCTGGAGGTTGGGCAGCGACAGCGCGGGCGCGTCCTTGTAGGGTTCCCTGGAGGGTAAGTGGTACGAATCAGGCGACTTTGTTTTTTCCCCCTGATCAGGCTCTGCTGATTCTGTCCTCTCCAGAATCCTTTTACTGAAAACCAGCACTTCCAGAAGGGAGTTGGAAGCCAGCCTGTTGGCCCCGTGCACGCCTGTGCAGGCCGTCTCCCCGGCTGCGAACAGGCCCGGTATATTTGTTTCGCCCCGGGTATTTACCTTGACACCGCCCATCAGGTAGTGGGCTGCAGGCGCCACAGGTATGGGCGTCCTGGTGATGTCCAGCCCGTGATCGAGGCAGAAGCGGTAGATACGTGGAAAGCGGGTGGTAACCTTGGTGGCGGGAATCCCTGTAACATCGAGGTAAACCTTGTCGCTGCCGGTCTTTCTCATCTCGAAGAGGATGCTCCTGGCCACGACGTCGCGCGGCGCCAGGTCGGCGCTGGAAGAGTAATCCGGCATGAATCGGTAACCCTCATCGTTCCTCAGCACACCCCCCTCGCCGCGCACCGCCTCGCTGATGAGAAACGGCGATACGCCGGGCAACCTCAGGGCCGTGGGATGGAACTGGAAGAACTCCATATCGACGATCTCGGCGCCTGATTGATAGGCCAGCGCGATGCCGTCGCCGGTGGCGGTATCCCCGTTGGTCGTATACTTGAAGAGCCTGCCTGCGCCGCCGGTTGCCAGGATAACGAACTTGCATCTGAATTCCTCGATCATGCCGCTGCGAAAATCGATGGCCTTTATGCCGCAGACGCGCCCTTTGTCGAGCAGGATCTCGGTTGCAAGGCAGTATTCCAGCACCTTGATCGGCGATATGCGTACCTGCTCGCTCAGCGTGACTTCAATATATTCGCCGGTGGCGTCGCCCCCGGCATGCAGTATGCGGGATACCGAGTGCGCCGCCTCGCGTGTCAGCGCCACCTCTCCTTCCTGCGTATCGAAGGGCACGCCGAAACCGATCAGGTCGGCTATGCGGTCGGGCGCCTCGTCGACCAGTATGCGTACCGCCTCCTCGTCGCACAGCCCGTCCCCCGCTGCGATAGTGTCCTTGAAGTGAAGGTCGGCGGAGTCGTTTTTGCCGATGGCGGCGGCGATCCCCCCCTGGGCATGCCTGGTATTGCAGTCCTCGATACCGCCCTTGGTGACGATCAGGACACTGCCGCTTTCGATGGCCAGCAGTGCTGTGTAAAGGCCGGCGATACCGCTGCCTATGATGACGTAATCATAATAATTCATATCACTTTGCAGGGCTGAACTCACTCGTTCTCATTATAACAATTATCGGCGCAGGGGTACGCGGGTACAAGTTACCACATGCAACACAGTCAATGTCCCGGGCTGCGTTAAGAGGCCGGCTCGCCCCGGAAGGCCCAGGGGCTGGCGGTTTTGATATCGACTTTCACCAGTTGACCCCTGCGGTCGCGCTCATCCTCGAAAAACACCAGCCGGTCGCTGCCGGTGCGGCCGTACCATTTCGCGGCCTTCATGCCCTCGACCAGCACCTCTGCTTGTTTCCCGACCATCTCCTCATTGATCACGGATTGGATACCCGTCTGCAGCTCCTCTATGGCATGCAGCCGTTGCAGCTTGACCTCGGGCGAAACATCGTCGGCAAACCTGGCAGCGGCGCCGGTGCCCGGCCTGGGTGAATAAGCCGCGGCATGCACGGTGTCGAAGCGCAATGCCCTGACCGCCTCGTAGCTGTTCATGAACTGCTGCTCCGTCTCACCGGGAAAACCGACGATCAGGTCGGTGCTGACGGCGATGCCGGGGACGGCCAGCCGGGTGCGCGCTAGCAGCGCTATATAGTCGTCCCGGGTGTAGCCGCGGTTCATATTTTTCAGCACCGCGTCATCGCCGGCCTGCAGGGGCAGGCAAACGTGGCGGCACACCTTGGTCAGCCCGGTTATCGATTGCAGCAGATTTGCGCTCATATCCTTGGGGTGGTTGGTCAGGAACCTTATCCTGTAGAGCCCCTCCAGATCGTTCAACATGCTCAGGAGCCCGCTTAAATCAAGCCCCGTATCCAGGTCGTGGCCGTAGGTGTTGACGTTCTGACCGAGCAGAACGATCTCCCTTGCGCCCCGCTGTACCAGCCCGGCTGCCTCGGCCACTATCTGCTCTGCCGGGCGGCTTCTCTCCCTTCCCCTGCGGTACGGCACTATGCAGTAGGAACAGAAATTATTGCAGCCCTGGATTATGGATATGTAAGCGCTGACGGGGGAGGCCTGGGGTATGACGCCCCTGGAAGCGTCCCGGTCACGCACCGGCACTTTGCTGCACAGCCAGTCTTCGAAATCCTGCAGCCGGCCGGGCTCAAAGAAATGGTCGACGAACGGGAAATCCTGTTTGAGCTCTTTGATCTCCTGACCCACGAAACACCCGGTCACGGCGATGCGCATGTGGGGCCTCTCGGACTTAATGCCCTTGACGAACCCCAGCATACCTCTCACCTTATCCTCCGCGGACTGCCTCACCACGCAGGTATTGAGCACCACGACATCGGCCTCGCGGGCGTTGCGCACTATTTCAAGCCCCAGCGACTGCAGGCTGTTGACAAGGCCGGCCGACTCGGCCTTGTTCATCTGGCATCCGATCGTCCATATGTATGCATTCATCTGTACGTCCGTGGAGATCAATGGCGTTAATTCGATAGCTCAGACCGGTTTTTGCCTGTGCGCGAAATAAATTGCGTTTCGCGAGGTTTGCGGTGGTGGCTGGCGGAGGGAATGGGATTCGAACCCATGACCCCGGTTTCCCGAGGCAACCGCTTAGCAGGCGGCCGCACTAGACCACTATGCGATCCCTCCAGCAGGAATAAATCGGGACGACGGCGTCATGCAATATAGCATAGTTTCAATCACAGTTTCAAGCAAATCAGCTACGCACATGATTGTGCAAAACGCGTCGAACTGATAATATTTCGCCATGCCTGCCCCTGTTCACATGGTCAATGTCCGCCTGAGGAGGCTGAAGGGCTTCCCCTTTAAACGCGCGTGGCTGAAGGAGACGGTGATGGATGTGCTGGCCGCCGAAAAGGCGGACGGCCCGCTGGAGATCGACTGCATGGTGACGAACGATTCGACCATCCATGCTCTGAATAAAAAGTATCGGGGTGTCGACCGGCCGACCGATGTGCTGTCCTTCGCCCTGGACGAAGGCGGGCTGGGCGATACCGTCTTCCCCCGCCCTACCGGAGCCAAGGCGAAGATGGGGATACTGGTGGTTTCATATCCCACTGCACAGGCGCAGGCTGCAAACAACAGGATCAGTGTGGAAGAGGAATTGCGCCTGTTGCTGGTGCACGGCGTATTGCACATACTGGGCTACGGCCACAGCGGGCGCAGCGATACAGCCAGGATGCGCAGGCGGGAGAGAGAGCTACTGGGATCACCGGGACGGATTGGCCGGCGCTAAACCGTGACAACCCTGGGCTTAACCCGGTGCTTCTCGGTTTTCATGATACCGGCCACGGCTTCAGCGGTTCGGTCCAGGTCGTTGTTGTTATTGACCACGCAGTAATCGAAGAGAGGGAGGCACTTAAGTTCATCCGCAGCTTTGCACATGCGCGCGCTGACCACGACCTCGGAGTCGGAGTTTCTGGATTTCAACCTTGTAAGCAGGTCCTCGAGGGACGGTGTCAGCAGGAATATGAAGACGGCGTCCGGTATCTTCTTCTTGAGCGTGGTTGCGCCCTGCACGTCCACCTTGATGATGACGTCCTGGCCTTTGTGCAGGGCCTGGCGGATCTCATTTTTAGGCACGCCGTAGTAATTGCCGTAGACCTCGGCGTATTCCAGAAAGTCATGCCGCTTGATTTTCTTCATGAAATCATCGCGGTCCAGGAAATAGTAGTCGACACCGTCCGCCTCGCCCGGGCGCTTATGCCTGGTGGTGGCCGTGACTACGTAGTGGAACTTGACCCCTATCTCCTTTATCCTGGCGATGGTGGCGTCCTTGCCAACACCGGACGGCCCGGACAACACGACTACCAGGGGGTTTTTGCTGCCATGATGCACGGTTGGCATATAACAGTTTAATATGAATGATGCCAAAAATAAACAGCGCCGGCACTATTCTTGAACAAATAGCGGCTATTGGATATACTCAGGCCGGGGCGGAAGTTAACGGACCGGGGTCTGCCGTAAATATCCTGTTAAGGAGTTGGATCCCTATGAAAAAATCGATACGAGATGTTGAAGTTACCGGCAAAAGGGTGCTGGTCAGGGTTGATTTCAATGTGCCGCTTGATCCCAGAAACAACGAAATTATGGACGACAGCCGCATCATCGCGGCTTTGCCCACCATATGGTACCTGATAGGGCAAAAAGCCCGGATTATCCTGTGCTCGCACCTGGGACGTCCCGACGGCAAAGTGGTTGAGTCTCTGCGCATGACACCCATCGCTGAGCGTCTATCGCAACTCACCAACCTGCCCATTTACACCGTCTCCGACTGCATCGGTCCGAAGGTTATTAAGGCGGTGGACAAGCTGAAGGTCGGCGACATACTGCTGCTGGAGAACCTGCGCTTCCACCCTGAAGAGGAGGCTAACGATCCTGAGTTCGCGGCTGAACTGGCCTGCCTGGCGGACATCTACGTGGATGATGCTTTCGGCACGGCGCACAGGGCGCATGCTTCCACCTACGGTGTGGCCAAATTGCTGCCGGCCTACGCGGGCCTCCTTCTGGAAAAAGAGTTGAAGATGCTGGGCAGCCTGCTGGACAATGCGCAGCATCCCTTTGCAGCGTTGCTGGGCGGCGCCAAAGTAAGCGATAAGATCAAACTAATCAGCAATATGCTGGGCAAGATCGATATGTTATTGATCGGCGGCGGAATGGCTGCCACCTTCCTTAAGGCCGGTGGCTACAGCGTGGGGCTGTCGCTGGTGGAAGAGGACAAAATCGGGCTGGCCAATGAGCTGGCGGCCAAGGCGGGAGCGGCAAATGTCGAACTGGTGCTGCCGCCGGACGTCATCGTGGCCGATGCTATTAACGACCTGGCCAAATATGCCATCGCCCCGGTATCCATGATACCTCCTGATAAACACATCGTTGATATCGGTCCACAGGCCAGGGAGCTGTTCACGGAGAAGCTGAAACAGTGCCGCACCGTGTTCTGGAACGGGCCGATGGGCGTCTATGAGATCGAGCAATTCGGGCGCGGCACACGGGCCATGGCGGAGCTGCTGGCCAATTTGCATGCGACCACGGTAGTCGGCGGCGGCTCGACGGCTGAGATCGTCATGGAGATGCGCCTTGGCTTCAAGATGACGCATGTATCCACGGGCGGTGGCGCCAGCATGAGTTTCCTTGAGGGTAAAACCCTGCCGGGCGTAGAGGTATTGCTGGACAAATGATATGCGCAGGCCGTTAATCGCAGGCAACTGGAAGATGAATACCACGGTCGGGGAGGCCGTATCGCTGGCCGAAGCCATAGTCAGCGAGCTGAAGGCAGAGGCCGCGGTGGATGTTGTCCTGTGTCCCCCCTTCATCTCTCTGTACAGTGTCGGCGAGGTCATCAGGGGCTCATCGGTTAAACTGGGAGCGCAGAACATGTATTTCAAGGAGAAGGGTGCCTTTACAGGCGAGATTTCACCCCTTATGCTCAAGACTTTGTGTCGATATGTTATACTCGGCCATTCCGAGCGCCGCCAGATCTTCGGCGAGACCGACCGGATGGTAAATGAGAAGGTGAAAGCGGCACTGGCCGCCGGAATTATACCCATATTTTGCGTGGGAGAGACGCTGGAGGAAAATGAGGCGGGCAGGACAGGCGAGATACTTACCAGGCAGGTGAGCGAGGGGCTGAAGGACGTGCCGGCAGAGAAGGGGATAGTCATCGCCTACGAGCCGATATGGGCCATCGGGACCGGCAGGGCGGCGGTCGGCGACCAGGCGGGGAAGACCATAGGTCTCATCCGCGATGTGGCGGCCGGCGTGATGGGTCAGATGGCGGCGGAGGCCACCAGAATACTATACGGCGGTAGCGTCACCGCGGACAACATAGCGGAATTTGTCAGAGAATCCCAGATCGACGGTGCGCTGGTCGGCGGGGCCAGCCTTAAAGCCGGCGACTTCGCGAGTATCGTGAAGCAGACGGCATCATTAAAAGCAATGCCATGAAGTGCCTGGTTGCTGTTATAGGGCCTACGGCGGTCGGCAAGAGCAGGCTGGGCATGGCCATTGCACGGAGATTCAACGGCGAGATCGTCAATGCCGACAGCCGGCAGATCTATAAATATATGGACATAGGCACGGCCAAGCCGGGTAGGGAGGAAAGGGAGGAAGTGCCGCACCATATGCTTGACATAATAACACCGGACCAGCCATACAGCCTGGCTACCTTCCAGGAGGATGCATATAGGTGTATTGCAAGTATTCAGGAGGCGGGTAGGCTGCCGGTACTGGTAGGGGGGAGCGGCCAGTATGTGTGGGCGCTGCTGGAGGGATGGAACATACCGGCAGTCGCCCCGGATCCAATTTTTCGTGAGAGAATGATGCGCAGGGCGGAGTTGGAAGGGGTCGGCAGCCTCTACCACGAGCTTGAAAATATTGATCCCGTATCTGCTGCGGGGATGCTTCCAAACAACTTGAGGAGGATAATAAGGGCGTTAGAGATACACGCTAAGACAGGCAAATTAGCATCGTCACTTCGCGAAAAGAAGGGGCTGCCGTACCCGGCGCTGGTAATCGGCCTGACCGCTGCACGGGAACAGCTCTACGATCTCATAGACAGCCGAACCGACCGGATGATGGCGGCCGGATTTACCGGAGAGGTGGAAAATTTGCTGGACATGGGCTACCGCAGGGAGCTGCCTTCCATGTCCAGCCTCGGTTACGGGCAGATAGCTGACCACCTGGCGGGCCGGATGGGTTTGCAGGAGGTGGTGCAGAAGATAAAATACGAGACGCACCGTTTTGCCCGCAACCAGAACGCGTGGTTTCGATTGTCGGACGACAGGATACGCTGGTTTGAAACAGGAGTCGCGACTACAGATGAAGTAACGAAAGTCATAAGCCGGTTCATGCAGGCTGCCGGGCAGGGGTGAAGGCAGTCACGGGGCGGCAAGAATAATAAAAGGGGTGATAAATTGAAACTGGACGATATAAAGGCCTTGAAGTGGGGCGATTATTCGGAGAATTACGTGATAGACCATCCGGCGCTATCGCCGATACTGGCTGACCCGACTTTTACCTTTCCCGAGAACTCGCCCGACGGCCAATGGCATCTTTTTGCACACTCGATCTGGGGTATACAGCACTTCGTTTCCGGGGACGGCGTTAAGTGGAAGGGCCGGGGCGTGGCCATTGCCAATGCCATGAGGCCATTCCTGTACCATGAAGCCGGGGTATACTATATGCTCTACGAGAAATATCCGGCGCTCTCGCTGATACTCTCTGCCATAAAGGGCAGGAAATGGTACTCGGAGATAGCCGTTTCACGCTCCACCGACCTGCGGAAATGGTCGTCGCCCCGTGTGCTGATCCGGCCGGAGCTACCGTGGCACACGGCTGACGGCAACAGGTCGGTCAGCAATCCCTGCCTGCTGAAGCAGGGCGATACCTACCTTCTCTACTACAGCGCCTCGCTGGTTTATATACCGGACTGCGGCTTTAACGAGCCTGATTCCATCGCGCTGGCCAGGTCGACCAATATCATGGGCCCGTATGAGCTGCAGGATAAGCCGCTGATCGAAGTCAACAAGAGTGATCCATGGTGCAACCTCAGCTGCGGATCGATAAAGGTGCTGACATGCGATGACGGCTATGCCGGCTTCGAGAACGGCATCTACTGGGATGATGTTAAAAAGCAGAGCGGCTCCGCCATTATCGTGCTCAAATCCGAGGACGGGGTAAAGTGGGAACGGCTGCTGCAGGAGCCGGTGCTGAGGCCGACGGACGGGTGGCGCAGGAGCCATATCTATGCCTGCGACGTCAGGTACCGCCGGACGGAAGGGCAATGGTACATGTATTACAACGCCAGGAACGGCTGGCCCGTGGCCGAAGGACAGGAGAGGATAGGCCTGCTGGTAGGGAAAAAGGGGTAAGAGGGACTGGGAATAGTCTTGATTTGCCCGATGATATATACTAATTAAATCTTTCCGTCATTAGTATAAGAGTTGATGACTCCTGTCTATAATAGTTTGGTACGGACAAGTACAAATCTATTAAGAAGGAGCCACCCTGTGAACATTAACACAGACTCAAAGCGTAGGCAAGTCCCGGATG
>Ga0265593_1000844_pt1 | contig 15482 bp, 12 predicted proteins | sample saktaG_8_FD_190136 | JGI IMG/M metagenome (GOLD analysis project Ga0265593, IMG submission 190136) | Saline water microbial communities from Sakinaw Lake, British Columbia, Canada - sak_2011_5_24_36m | ecosystem: Environmental > Aquatic > Non-marine Saline and Alkaline > Saline ...
TCTATCATTTGCAAGACGGGCGCTATATAAAACTGTTGGATGCCAGTAAGGACACTGTTGAATTCCACTTGGGCAAGTGCAGCGTTTTATTCGATTTTTCCAAAATATGGTTATAAAAAAGTTGGGCATCGTCCCTACGACTACGCTCTAAACAGGCTTTTATTGCCCGATATTTCAGCGGTTTTGTCGGGCGAAAAGAGACTCGCCCGACCTACAAGGCTTATTAAGGCTACAACTAAAGAAAATTATTGAAATCGATGCGACTCACCCCTGAACAAATAAAAGTATTTGGAATGTATGCCCGTCGTTATTTCGGCGAAGAGGCAAGATTATGGCTGTTTGGTTCACGAGCGGACGATGGGAAAAAAGGTGGGGATTATGACTTCCTAGTGGAAACAAGTTTGCTTGATGCCGATGAAATAATTGAACGCAAAATTGCATTGCTCATTAAACTTCAGGGGACGGTGCAATTTGAGGATGAAAAAATCGATATTGTCGTAAAGCGCAGGGCCAACCCTTTCGAGATGCCGATTTACCAAGTTGCCATGGACGATGGGGTGAGAATATGAAACCGGAACAATCAATGCGTATTTATCTTGCTGAAAAGCTAAATCGGTTGGAACGCATAGGTGCGATACCTTCCGCCGAACAATGGAAAAGTTTCCGCATTGTTCGGAATGCCTTGGCTCACGATTATCCCGATGATCCTGAATTAAAGTCGAGTGCGATCAATCGGTTCATAGAAGGTGCGACACACTTGAGCGGACTCTATAGAGATGTAAATGAATATATTACAATACATTTCCCGGCAGTCGTGGGATTGGAATGAATTTTCTCGTTTGATGTAAATAAGGTATCATGGCACTCAGGCATGGGAGTAAGTTTTTCCCTTTAGGTGATTTACAACAACGAATCCACCAAAAGAATCGTCCACGAAGAACACCAAAGGCACGAACGAATCCACCGACGCGGAACTGCGCGGCGATGCCCTATTGCAGGCCGCGCTGTTGGTGATGAAATACATCTTCCGGGACGAACTGCCCGAACGGCTACCGGGCATCTTAGGGTTGCTGAAAGACCTGCCCCGGCAACACAGCGGCTTGGACTACCTCCACACCGTCCTGCGCTACCTGTCACGGGGCACCGACAAACTTAGCCGCACCGAACTGAACCATGCGGTCCAACACACTTTTGCACGAGGAGAAGCCATCATGTCCACCATAGCCACGCGAGGGAGAGCAGAAAGGCCTGTTACAGGGTTTACAGCAGGGTGTTGCCCAAGGCATATCCCAAATATGTTGGATTTCGTTGCCCACAAAATAGAACAATATTTGGTATTTTCTCCTGAATATCTGATGTTTCAATGTAATTTAAAAAGGTGAATGATGATAAATAAAATTCCAGAAAGCTTATTTGTGCTGGAAATGGCAAACAATCACATGGGTGACATAAAGCATGGAATAGAAGTAATTCGTGCATTCGGTGATGTTTGCAAGAAATATCAATTTAACTTTGCGTTCAAACTTCAATACAGAGACTTGGACACTTTTATTCATCCAGCGATGAAAAGTCGCGAAGATGTGAAATATATAAAGAGATTCTCTGAGACTCGATTATCTAGGGCAGACTTCGATCAGTTCGTCTCAGAAATCCGTAATCAGGGTTTTCTGGTAATGGCAACGCCCTTTGACGAAGTATCCGTAGATGTTATCGAATCGCAGAATCTTGACATAATAAAAATTGCAAGTTGTTCTTTTACGGACTGGCCATTGCTTGAACGTGTAGTACAAACACAAACCCCCATCATTGCCTCAACCGCTGGAGCTTCGTTGGAAGATATTGATAAGGTGGTGAGTTTTCTTGCGCATCGCGGCAAGGAATTTGCCATATTACATTGTGTTGGTGAGTACCCAACACCCGACGAGCATTTGCATCTGTCCCAGATTGACTTCCTACAACGCCGTTATCCTGATGTTCGCATTGGCTTTTCCACCCATGAAGACCCAACTAACACGGATATGATTAAGCTTGCTGTAGCCAAAGGCGCCACAATTTTTGAAAAGCATGTCGGAGTGGCAACAGATAAATATCCCCTTAACGCATATTCGGCATCCCCAGAACAGGTTGATGCCTGGTTGGATGCCGCTCAGAAAGCTGTCACTCTCTGCGGTATTGGAACTGCCCGATTACCGGTTAATCCAACGGAGGCTGCAAGTTTACTTTCCTTGCGACGTGGAGTTTTTGTCAATAGGCTGGTTCGCAAAGGCGATACGCTACGACGAGAGGATGTTTATTTTGCATTTCCACCCAAAGAAGGGCAATATACGGCAAACGATTGGTCTAAATACAACCAATATACAGCCACAACAGATATCAACACGGACGAACCGATCAAACCCGGGAACGTAGAACAAAAGGATGCCCGAGAAAAAATCTGGACTATCGTACAACGAGTGAAAGGATTCCTTAAAGAAAGTGGAGTCGTTGTCCCTGGAAGCGCCGATCTGGAAATCTCCCACCATCATGGATTGGACAAGTTTGACGAGGTAGGGCTGACTCTCTTGACCGTCGTCAACCGGGGTTATTGCAAAAAATTACTTGTCACCTTTGCTGGGCAATCGCATCCCGAACAGTATCACAAACACAAGGAAGAAACATTTCATATTCTCTATGGTAATGTAATGCTTGAATTGGATGGTGTAACAAAACTTTGTAAGCCAGGGGATGTGGTGACGGTCGAACCTGGAATGCATCACGCATGGACAAGTGATACTGGAGCTGTCATTGAGGAGATTTCAACCACGCACTTCAAAGACGATTCCTACTATGTGGACTCGGCAATTATGGCGAACAAGCAAAGAAAAACTTTACTGACTTATTGGATGGAGTGAAACTGGTGACCGAATCTTATCGTGTTGCAGACTTCATCGCCGACTTCATTGCCGATCTCGGTGTTGGTCATGTCTTCCTCCTTCCGGGAGGAGGGGCCATGTACCTAGTTGATGGGGTCGGGAAGTGTCCACGCTTGCAGGTTGTCGCATGCCTTCATGAGCAGGCAGCAGCCATCTCAGCCGAGGCTTATGCACGCATTAACGAAAATATCGGGGTAGCGATAGTCACCAGTGGTCCAGGTGCAACCAATGCCATCACAGCCGTCGCCGGTGCTTGGATTGAATCAGTTCCCTTGATGATTATTTCCGGTCAGGTCAAGCGCGCGGATATGTTGCGCGATGCCCCTTTGCGACAGAAAGGTGTGCAGGAAGTCGAGATCATCAAAATGGTAAAGGGGATCACCAAGTATGCCATAACAGTGGAATCTCCAGAAGAAATCCGCATCGAGATGGAGCGGGCTGCCTACCTGGCGCGTAGTGGACGGGCTGGCCCCGTCTGGATAGATGTCCCTCTTGATGTTCAGGGCGCACCGATAGATCCTACAACGCTGCCACATTGGCAGATGGAACCTTCAGCCGCCCCTACTCCTAAGGCCACCAAGCAGCAAATTGCACAAATATTGGATTTATTAAACCAAGCCCAACGACCATTATTTCTGGCAGGGCATGGGATACGCCTGTCAGGTGGAGCGATCCTGTTCAGGCAACTGACTGAAAATCTGGGCATCCCAGTTGTTACAACTTGGAACACCCTTGACCTGTTTCCTTATGACCATCCACTCTATGTGGGACGTCCCGGTGTTGTTGCCTTGCGCGCACCCAATTTCGCCGTTCAGAATTGTGATCTGATTATCAGCATCGGATGTCGGCCCGATAACATAATAACCGCCTTCAACCCGCGAGGTTTCGCACGCGGTGCCAAGAAGGTCATTATAGATGTTGATAGGAACGAAATCGAAAGGCTAGACATGGACATAACCCTCGCGATTGAAAGCGATGCAAAATCACTGTTGGAGACATGGCTGGACGCTGAGGTTCCCGACCATCCTGATTGGCAAGATTGGAAGAATCGATGCGCAGAGTGGAAACGGCGCTATTCGGTAAACGATGGCAAGCCTTTCCCATCTGACGGACTTATCAGCCATTATCAGTTGATGGACGCCCTCTCCGATGTCGTCCCTGAAGACACGGTTGTCAGTACGGGAAGTTCAGGACTGGGCTTGGAAGCTTTTTATACAGTCTTTCGCAACAAACCAGGTCAGCGCATCTTTCTAACTTCAGGGCTTGGCTCCATGGGCTATGGATTACCCACCGCGATAGGTGCCTGTTTTGCCAATAGGTGTAAACCAATGGTAGCTGTTGAAGGCGATGGCAGCTTACAACTCAACATTCAAGAACTGGCTACGCTGCGCGCCTTCAATCTGCCCATTTGCCTAATCATCATGAACAATGAAGGATATGCCTCCATCCGCAACACTCAACGTAATTATTTCAAGGGGCGCTTTGTGGGCACTGGACCGGAAGCTGGCCTATTCTTGCCGGATTTGGAGAAAGTTGCAGCTACCTATGGCCTTCCGTTCCTTCGTATTTCCGATGCCAGTGAACTGAAACACCAACTAGCAGAAGCAATAAAACATCCTCGGCCACTGATAGTGGATGTGCGGTTAATCCCCAACGAATCACTTGCCCCCAAAGTGGCTGCGCTTCCACAGGCTGATGGCTCAATGCTGTCCATGCCTTTGGAGGACATGTCACCCTTGTTGAGCCTTGAAGAACTCAAAGAACAGATGATTGTGCCACTTGCAAAAGAGTCTTTGGCGATTCGGAACCAGTGACAGCAAAAACCCCAGATGGAAAACACAACTTTCGTATGCAGACTATGCTCACAGGAATCGTTTCAACAGCCTGAATTTGTCATAAACGGTGCGGCAAGGTCGGTGAATGACCTACCCAAATTAGGGTTTGAAGGTCAGGACAAGGTGACATTGAATTTAATGCGTTGTAGATATTGCGGGCATTTCCAATTACCCGATCCACCGGTGGCAACTTGGAAATACGCAGTGACAGCAGCGGGTTTAAGCGCGGAAATGAGAGCCTTTAGACTTTCTCAATTTCGGGAATTCAAAGCTCGATTCGCTCTCAGTGACGGTGGGCAGATATGGGAGATAGGTACAGGAGAAGGACTTTTCTTGGATCTTTTGAAAGCAGCGGGGTTTGACCCTATTGGTTTGGAAGCTTCGGAAGAATTGGTCAAGCTCGGTAAAGAAAAGGGGCGTAGGATAGAAATCGGACACCCACAGGATGGATCGCTTGCCGACAAAAGGATAAAGGCTTTTGTCTCCATCAATTTCTTAGAACACACCACTCGGCCCATTGAATTCTTGCGCCGTCTGCGAGAGGCATGTGAGCCTAACGCCGTGGGGCTGGTTGAAGTGCCGGACTTCACCAAAGATTTGTCGCTAAATCGTAGTCATGATCTAGTCGCTGAGCATTTGTCATATTTCACTGAAGATACATTGCGTTTGACGTTGAGGTTAGCGGGGTTTGAGGTGATAGAAACGCGATCTGTTTGGGGCGGGGACGATGTTGCTGCGATGGTAAGGCTTCTCCCAAAAGTTGATTTGACCGGTTGGGAAAAAAGAGACCCGGCATTTGCCGCGTTAAAAGATTTTTGTGAAAACTCTGAAAATGCCCCACTGGCATTGTGGGGGGCAAGCCATCAAGCACTTACCTTGTTGGCAATGTCTGGACGGCATAGTGTTGTGGTCATTGCGGATAGCTCGCCGCGCAAGCAAGGGCGGCAGGATCCTGCTTGGGGGATACCCATTGTCAGTCCCAAACAAATGCTTGAATTAAATCCTAAAACAGTGTTAATCATGGCGGCAGGTTATTCCAAAGAAGTAGCCAAAACTTTGAGGGAATTGGGCTTCAAAGGCCGTGTGGCGATTTTGGCGGATGGGAAGCTTGAAGAAGTTTAATAGTATTCACATGAAAAGATAACATTCCATGTACCGAATTATTTTTTTCCGAAATACCCCGATATGGTAATGTCACAACCTGTAATTGTTGAGACAAGTCTGAAGCAATTGTTACCTCATTTAGATGTTTCCAAGCTTGCTGGTAAACGCATGTTCATTACCGGTGGCACTGGATTTTTTGGCTTATGGATGCTCTCAGCGCTATCTTTGCTAAACCAACAAGGTGCAGACATTGCCGTCACTGTTCTATCGCGTAATCCCGAACAGTTCCTAGACACCCACCGTGAGTGGTATGGACTGCACTGGCTTTCCTTCATTCAAGGCAATGTGCGAAATTTTGAATATCCTGAAGCCCGGTACGACCTACTTATCCAAGCAGCTTCTGAAACTTCTGCTGTGGATTACGTCAAGCCATTGGCATTTTTCGATGATATCGTCCTGGGTACTCGCCATGTTCTGGATTTCGCCGTACAGTCAGGGGTAAAGCGTGTGTTACTGGTAAGTTCCGGTGCGGTCTATGGTCCCCAACCTAATGATATCAGCCATATTCCAGAAGACGCACACTTTGCCTGTCCAACGGATGCAATAACGAGTGCTTATGGTGAAAGTAAGCGTATGATGGAATTGTTGGGGACAATATATTACAGAGAATACGGAATTGAACCAGTCATTGCCCGTTGCTTTGCTTTCGTTGGGCCGGAATTACTTTTAGACCGACATTTCGCCATCGGTAATTTTATACGTGATGCACTTTATGCGAACACAATACATGTCAGTGGTGATGGAACTTCACAACGTAGTTACCTTTACATGGCCGATCTCTCGGTTTGGCTGCTCGACTTGTTGGCGAATGGAACCGCAGGGTTCGCATACAACGTCGGCTCAGACCAGAGTATATCAATCGCTGAGTTGGCATGTTTGGTGCGTGATGTCCTTGCTCCTGAAAAAGAGGTGGTTATCACGCAGCAGCCCTCTGCCGATGGCATCCGCCATCGCTACATCCCTGATATTTCCCGCGCTCGCGGAGAATTGGAGCTTGATGTGTGGACTAGATTAGATAAGGCAATTGAACTTACTGGAAGTTATAGACTATCAATCAGGGGACTCCTATGAAACTTATCAGTATTATTACTCCCTGTTACAACGAAGAAGAAAATGTACATGCACTTTATGCAAGAATCAAAGCAGTTTTTGCAGCATTACCAAATTATCAATATGAACATATTTTTATTGATAATTCATCTACTGACCAAACCGTAACGAAGATCAAAGAACTGGTGGCTAAAGACAATCACGTCAGATTGATCGTCAATGTAAGGAATTTTGGACACATTCGTTCCCCAATGTATGCCATGCTCCAAGCTAAAGGGGATGCGGTTATTAGTATGGCATCCGATTTACAAGACCCTCCAGAAATTATTGCCGATTTTGTTAGGAAATGGGAGGAAGGCTTTCCTATTGTAGCGGGTGTGAAGCCAAAAAGCCATGAAACCCCACTAATGTTTCTTATCCGCCGCTTATATTATAAATTTATTTGCAGAATATCAAATGTGCCATTACTACAAAACTTTACTGGCTTTGGTCTTTATGACCGGACAGTTATCGAAATAATCCGCAAGTTGGACGATCCTTATCCGTATCTTCGTGGCCTAATTTCAGAATTGGGTTTTCCTGTTGCACAAATAGCCTATGTCCAACCCAAACGAATACGGGGAATAACTAAGAATAATTTTTATACGCTTTACGATATCGCCATGCTTGGCATCACCAGCCATTCCAAAATCCCCCTAAGGTTGGCGATCTTCTTGAGTTTTTGCATAGGAGGGCTTAGCTTTTTGGTTTCGATGGGATATCTGGTTTATAAATTGATATATTGGCAGGAATTCCAATTAGGGACTGCCCCGCTTGTCATCGGTTTCTTTTTTATCGGGTCGATACAACTTTTCTTTATTGGCATCCTCGGTGAATATATTGGGTCGATTCATACCCAGATTCTGCATCGGCCCCTCGTAATTGAAAAAGAAAGAATAAATTTTGACTGAAATCAATTAAAAGTGTAATCATATGTTATTATTGCACAAATATTTTTCATGACGAGGGTGGATAGTTACTCGTGCGATTAACTCCTGCGCAAATCAATGCGATCACCCAAACCGTATCCCGCTTGGCCGGCGGGACGGCGGAAATCTTTTTGTTTGGTTCCCGGCTTGATGATCGGGCTAGAGGCGGGGATGTCGATCTCTTGATTGAGACTGCCACCCCGCTTGCACTCATTGAGCGGGCGCGGATCAAGATGGAATTGGAAACCTTAGTCAGCCTATCGGTCGATATTGTCTCGCAAGTGCGCGATTCGACACCCACCCCGTTCCAGCGCATTGCCCGGGCCAATGCCGTCAGATTGGAGGCACAACCATGACCAGTGCCACACTGGAAGCGGAACACTTTAATTCGCTACACGCTTTAATCCCCAATTTGTATGGTAATGCCGCCCGGTTTCTCGTCTACTGCCAAGAAGCCTTGGGCGTTTTGTCGGCCCACGGGGACTTTGCCGACGAATTCACAGCCATCGTTCGCACCCAACCACCTTCCTGCATTCAACTGAATAAACCCGAATCGCCATGCTTTGTATAACCCACCATTCCAAGGCTCCCCTAAGGTTGGCGATCTTCTTAGGTTTTTGCATAAATGCTGCGTATTCGCAATATAAATAAATAGCCGTTAAATACCATTGAAACACCCATCATTGAGTTCATCAGGTAAAACTATACTTATTACAGGTGCTACCGGCTTTTTAGGGAGCAGCATAACAAAATGCTTTCTTAGCCGAGGGTACAATGTGGCTATTCTCAAGCGAAAAACTTCGCCGCTTTCAAGACTTAGCACTATCGCGGATAAAATTTTATCTTTCGATGTCGAGGATGGCCTGTCTAAACCATTTGAAGTATGTGGAGAAATCGACACCGTGGTTCATACGGCGGTGGATTACGGACGAAACGGACAATTGCCGGAAGCTCTATATGAAGTTAATACCATTTTTCCCTTGAAGCTGTTGTTTGAGGCAATTAGAAACAAGGTAAATATGTTCGTCAATGCCGATACAGCGTTGCAAAGTCATGTGAATGCCTATTCGTTGTCCAAACATCAGTTGACGGAGTGGGGCAGGTTACTTGGGTGTCAGTACGATTTCCGATTCATTAATATGCGTCTCGAGCATATGTACGGACCCGGCGACGATGAGAAGAAATTTCCCCACTTCGTCATAAAATCTCTGCTTCGTAACGTGCCGGAGCTTTTGCTTACCCCCGGAGAGCAGAAAAGGGACTTCGTTTACATTGACGATGTGGTTTCGGCCTACGACATCATCATGGCGACTATTCCTCAAAAAGACAGCGGCTTTTATGAATTCAGTATTGGCAGCGGCGTACCCTTAAGTATTCGCGATTTCACAGAGAAAGCTAAAATTCTTACGGGGTCTGCCACAATTCTAAAATTCGGTGCTTTGCCTTACCGGAAAAATGAAGTTATGCTGTCGATGGCGGATATAAGGGCCATTAAAAACCTTGGTTGGGTTCATAAAGTTATGTTGGATGAGGGGATGAAGAAAATGGTAGAAAGCGAGAAGTCCTTATGCGTATTTTGATAACGGGTGGGTGCGGCTTTGTGGGCACCAACCTCGCAGTTTCTGCCTTGGAGCGGGGATACGAAGTTGTAATCTTCGACAATATGTCCCGTAACGGCAGTTGCCTTAACCTGAAATTTCTGCGGCAAAGCGGCAATATTGCCTTTGTTCACGGCGATATACGTAGCCTGCCCGACATTAGCCGGATCGTCGAGACGGTGAGACCTGACGCGGTTTTCCACCTTGCCGGGCAAGTCGCCATGACCACCTCTATCGAAAACCCGTTGCACGATTTTAGCGTAAATGCGCTTGGTTCGGTAAATCTGCTGGAATCCTTGAGAAAATTCAGCCCTAACGCAACGCTGATTTATTCATCAAGTAACAAGGTCTATGGCGACCTAGAGCAATATAACTATTGCGAAACCGCTACCCGTTATATCTGCGAAGAATTTCCTAAAGGGTTTGACGAGAGGGTGTCGTTAGATTTCCGGTCACCTTATGGTTGCTCAAAGGGCGCGGCGGATCAGTGCATTCTAGATTACTACCGCATTTTTGGTCTGAAAACAGTTGTTTTCCGCCATTCATCAATGTACGGTGGCCGCCAATTCGCCACCGAGGATCAGGGATGGGTTGGATGGTTTTGCTCAAAGGCATGCGAGATAAAGCGCGGCATTCTGCATGAATCGTTGACGATTTCGGGTAGCGGAAAGCAGGTTCGCGACCTTCTGCACGTTGATGACGTGGCAAACCTCTACTTCAATGCTGTCGAGCATATAGAGGATGCCAAGGGGAATGCCTTCAATATAGGCGGCGGTGTTGATAACAGCCTTTCGTTGTTGGAATTGTTCAGTTTTTTGGGCGATCATTACGGTATAAAGATTGACTATCGGTGTAAAAAAGTCAGATGCAGCGATCAGAAAGTCTTTATAGCCGACATTGAAAAGGCTAAAAGAGTCCTCAAGTGGAAGCCAAAAATAGATAAACAGGAGGGGCTTTTGAACATGATCGAATGGGTTGAGACTAACTGCGACTAATTTTTGGTGATAATTACAATAGAGTTAGTCCTAAATATCAATCAATAGCTTATCATAAGGAATAACTCTAATGTATCAACTCTCGGTATGTATTCCAACATATAATCGTGAGCCGCTTTTAAGGCTATTGCTCGACAATTTGCTCAAGCAGAGGTCAATCGACCACGTTCAGATAGTTGTAAGCGACAACGCCTCCACCGACAACACCACCGAAATGGTGCGCTCTTTCCAGCAAGATCACAATAACGTCAAATACCTACGCTCCGAAACAAATCGTGGCCCCGATGCCAATTATCTACGTGCAGTTGACGGGTCAGATGCCAATTATTGTTGGCTTTTCGGCAGCGACGACCTGCCCCAGCCGGGAATTATCGAAATAATGCTCGAAATCGTCGCCACCGATGCCTTCGACATTATGCTTTTTCCACGCATCTGGTGTGATTACCGGATGAATCCGCTACGTGTGGACGAATTGTTCAGCAATGGTGACTTCGTCCTAGACACTGGCAGTGAACGCGAATTGGTTGCTTATTTCGACAGGGCAACAAGCATAATGGCCCTCTTCAGCTACCTTTCATCGATTGTCGTTTCGAGAAAACGCTGGATCGATGCCGGAACTGTCGATCAATACATCGGGACGGCTTACGTCCACAGCGCCAAGTTATTCCAAATAATGCGCCAAGTAGCCAAAATCGCCTATTTCTCAAATCCCTGTGTCCTTTGCCGGGGTGACAATGACCATTTCATGCAGCATGGTTTTTACCACCGTGCGCGGATAGATTTCGCCGGGTTCGAGCGCCTGATCGATGATTATTTCCCCGAAAAGCTCGTCAACGACGCGGCGAAGGGGGTAGTGCGCAGGGAATACACTCTTCTGCGGCTGCTGCAGGTGGCAGCTCTATCAGAACAAAACGAAGTTCAGGAACTTCTCACTTACGTGAAGAAATATCACTACGACAAACCAACCTTAAAGGTAATCTCAAAGGCACGGAACCCATTAGTCCGTTTTCTCATGAAATCCGCGCTGCCATTTGGCAAATCCGTCTGGTGGATGCAAGCAAAGTTGAGACACAAGAGTAAAATTTTAGAGGCATTCGAACGGAACACGTCGAATTAAGTTGACTGTTTATTTAAGCTTAAAGGTTTCTTCCAAAAACGATCCATCAAATGCCACAGTCTAAAAATCACAAATCCTTATTCAGCTTTTTTAAAAGCACAGCCTTGTTGTTTTTTGGCAATCTGGCAATTGGAGCCTTGGTTTATATCCTCCAAGTGATTATGGGGCGGCTCATGGGGGTTATTGATTATGGGCTGTTTTCAGCCAGCATGGGTATTTTCAACATTGCGGCACTTCCCGTGTCCTCCCTAGTCATGGTCGTCACCAAAAAAGTTGCTATAGAAAATGCCAGAGGCAACAAAGAAGTTGTCGCCGCTTTTTGGAATCTGGCGATCAAGCGTACACAGATCGGCTTTCTTTCAGTCATTATCATCGGACTTGTATTTTCCTCATTTATATCAAAAACCCTTGAAACAGATTCTTATTTTTCAATTATATTTCTTATAGTCGCAATAGGTTTTAATATTTTTCTGCTTGTCCTGACCGCGACCTTGCAGGGACTGCAATCTTTCAATCTTCTTGTGATTGGAAACACAGGTGTTCAGCTTTTTAGAATCGCCTTATGCTTCCTCTTGGTCCGATACGGCTACGGTGTGCTAGGGGCAATGGGGGGGATTTGTTTGTCGGTTATGCTTGGGTGCTTGTTTTTTTGGGTAACTCTGAATTATTTAAGCCCAAGAACTAGACACTCCATTTCGCAAGAAAAAATATTCAGTTCAAAAGAGGCTATTATCCTCACAATAAGCAACTTGGCTTTTGTATGCATGACCCAATCTGACTATATTATCATGAGGATACATTGTCTCCCAGAGACTGCTGGTTTATATTCGGCTGGTGCTATGCTTGCAAAATCCATACTTTGGCTCCCAGTCGGCATTGTCATAGCTTTGTATCCAATAGTTGCGGGCAGACAAGCCAACCAAATGCAGAGCAAGCATCTACTTTCATTTAGTTTAGGCATGGCCTTTGTGTTTTCTGCTCTGTTGACCATTCTATTGGCTGGATGGTCTAGTGAACTAATAACATGGTTGTACGGAGCGAAATTTTCTGCCTCTGCAAAATACCTCAGGTATCTAAGTATTTCATATCTGCCTTTGTCACTTGTTCTTGTAATGGACAACTATCAGCTTGCTCTAGGTAAGGCCCGCTTTATACCTTTTTATGTTTTGGGAGCTTCATCCCAATGGCTGATATTTGGTTTTTTTGATGCCAACTCTGATTCGATGCTTATAATTCACGCCACGCAGTCAGTTGTATGCTTCACCTATGCCATTTTTCTGCTATTCCGAGAATCTTCGACCGTACCTGCCATGAAAGCGTAAATGACATTTTTATCGTTTCGCATCCCGCTCACTAGTTTGGCTATTTTTTTAATTCCATTATGAATATTCACATTATTTTTGACTTGGATGGAACATTGATAGATTCGTCGCCCAGTATTTTATCAGCGTTCTCGACCACCTTATTGTCACATAATATTCAACCTGCAAAGAGCTTGGATTCCAGTCTTATTGGCCCTCCCCTGCGCGAAACCCTATCCAAGCTTTCAGAAAGCGATGATTCGGAATTGCTGGATAGATTAAGTGCCACTTTTAAGTCTTATTACGACACTGAGGGTTACAAATCGACAGAGGTATTCCCCGGCGTGTACGAATTGCTTGCCGAGCTTTGGCGGCGGAACATTCCTTTATATATCGCCACCAACAAGCGTCTGCATCCTACCCTCCTAATTTTGGAACATTTAAGCTGGGCTAAATATTTTCGTGGGGTTTATGCGCTGGACTCCATAACCCCGCATTTGTCGAGCAAAGCAGCAATGCTCGGCTATCTATTAGAGGAAGTTGGCATCAAAGCCAACCAGGCTGTTTATGTAGGTGACAAGTTGGAGGATGGTCTGGCTGCGGACACAAATTCTTTGCCTTTTTTTGCCGCCTGTTGGGGATATGGCGCTCTGGGCGATCCTGAAATCAAATCAGGCTGGCGCGCCTCGTATGAACCCAAAGAGCTTATTATGTCCATTTTTGATACCTAGCAGTTACCGTGCTATCGCGTAATCCCATACGCTTTCTAGCCGTCCATCCTAAAGTTGTTGCATCACTACCTATTTATCAATATGAGCATATCTACTTCGCCGCCACCTCAGCCGATCCAACCAACTCGCGCCGCACAGACGATGCCAAGCGATAACGCCGGTCTGTCACGGAACACAGCCCTCCCGCCATCATGAACAAACCCCCCAGCCAAATCCAACGGATGAAGGGTTTGACATAGACGCGGACGGTCCATGCCCCCTTGTCCATCGGTTCGCCCAAGGCCACATACAAATCGCGCAGCAAACTGGGATCAATCGCCGCCTCGGTCATGGTATTGCGCTGGACTTTGTAAAACCGCTTTTGCGGCTTCAGTTCGGCGATCTGCTTATCCCCCTTGAATACTTGGAAATTGCCTTCTTTGGCGCGGTAGTTGGGGCCGGGGACTTCGTTAACGCCGATGAATTTGAAGCTATAGCCGCCAATTTCAGCGGACTCCCCCGGTGCAAGGCGGACGATTTTCTCCACGCTATATTGGTTGGACAGCACCGCGCCGACCAAGAACACCGCCGCGCCCAGATGCGCGAAAGTCATGCCATAAACGCTAGGCGACTGGCTACGCAAACCTTCCCGCCAATTGGCCCGCAGACTCACACGGGAATACAGCGACAGTGACGCTCCGGCAGCCAACCAAATCGCCATGCCCAAACCGGCCATGGCTTTGATGTCGTCAGCCTTGAAAAACACCGCGACCAAGCCTATCCCCAAAATCCAAGAGGCCACGAAAACCGGCCACATCCGCCTAAAAATGCTGGAAATGTCAGCCTGTCGCCAAGCAAACATGGGCGCAATGCCAGCCAACAGGAACATCGGGGCCATCACCGGCGCAAACACGGCAGTGAAATACGGCGAACCGACCGATATCTTGCCCAAACCGAGCGCGTCCAGCACCAACGGGTAAAGCGTTCCAAGCAGAATACTCGCCGAGGCGGTGACCAGCAGGATGTTGTTCAACAGCAGCAAATTTTCCTTGGAGATGAAGTCGAAGCGGGCGTTGTCCTTCACCATCGGTGCGCGTAACGCATAGAGCAACAGCGAGCCGCCGACGACCACACCAAGGAATACCAAGATGAACAGGCCGCGTGTCGGGTCGGTCGCGAAGGCATGGACCGAGGTCAACACACCGGAACGCACCAAGAAAGTACCCAACAAACTCAGGGAGAATGCAAACAAGGCCAGCAAAACCGTCCAAGCTTTAAACGCGCCGCGTTTCTCCGTGACTGCCAGCGAATGCAGCAAAGCCGTCGCCACCAACCATGGCATGAACGAGGCATTTTCCACTGGGTCCCAAAACCACCAGCCGCCCCAACCGAGTTCGTAATAGGCCCACCACGAACCCAGGGTGATGCCAAAGGTCAGGAATATCCACGCCACCAAGGTCCAAGGCCGCGACCAACGCGCCCAAGCCGAATCCAAAGAACCGCCCAACAAGGCGGCAATGGCAAAACTAAACGCCACGCTCAGGCCCACATAGCCCATGTACAGCATGGGCGGGTGGATGGTCATGCCGAAATCTTGCAATAACGGGTTCATGTCATTGCCATCCAACGGGGCTGGCATGATGCGGTCAAACGGGTTGGAGGTGAACAGGATGAACAACTCGATGCCGATGCTGGTCAATGCCATCACGCCCAAGACTCGGGCCAGCATTTCTTCGCTTAAAGACCGGCTGAACAACGTCACTGCGAAAGTCCACAGCCCTAAGATAAAAGCCCACAGCAACATCGAACCTTCATGCGCTCCCCATACGGCC
>Ga0265593_1000849_pt1 | contig 15437 bp, 14 predicted proteins | sample saktaG_8_FD_190136 | JGI IMG/M metagenome (GOLD analysis project Ga0265593, IMG submission 190136) | Saline water microbial communities from Sakinaw Lake, British Columbia, Canada - sak_2011_5_24_36m | ecosystem: Environmental > Aquatic > Non-marine Saline and Alkaline > Saline ...
TTGGGCGGTGCTATGGGGTATTCAACCGGATACACCTGTTTCAGCGCCTGAGCCTCGACCTTGGCGGCTATGAGCAGTTTGCTTGAATTACAATGGGTTGCCCACCATGCGAAATCCCAAAGAGCCAATGAAACTATCGAGGTTAGACTTCGACACATGCCATTGAACCAGTATTGAGGAATTTTTAACCATGTCGCGTTTGATAGACCGAAGTAATGGCCCAACTTCTGGATTATTGTCGGCTCCAGAAGATATATTATTTATACTTGGTCTTATTGCATCAGGTGTTAATTTAGTGGCCCTAATGCAGGCACGTAAGTTGTCCAGCGGATATGACGATGAATTAGTAAAGACAACCATCTTCTACATTTCTCATTTGGCGCAGATTATTTTTTTAATGGCGGCTGGAGTGATTGCTTTCTTCCGGAAAATGAGGAGATCAGGTAATACGAATCATAGACTGGCATTTGGCGCTTATATCTTAGCGTTGATCGCAATGACCATCAATGGTTATAGTTTTAATGACCTGTTTTCGCTAAAGATTGTCGCTGCCACTGGTCCAATGCCACTTTTAATGTCCCTGCTGCTGTACGTTGGTGCTTGGCGTAGAGATTGGCGGTTGCATGACTTTGTTTTTAAGTGGGTAGGTTTGTTTACAACACTGGCCATCGTGTTTAACGTAATAAGCCTACCTAGTTCAGACCGTATAGTGGTGGAAAGCTACCTATGGGGCTATATGCAGGTTTATATCTGGGTCGTCATTTGGTTTTTTTTCAGGCCAAGCGGAAAGACACGTATGGAAAAGGTAATACGTTGGGGACCATTTATTCTTTATGTGTTAGTGGCGATATTACAGCAAGGAAGGTCGCGAATAATCTGGAGTTTCCTGATATTGGTTGGCTATTTTTATGCGATTAGACGAAACAACCAGAGCTTAGTTACAGGATCAATGAGTCTACTTCTATCTATTACGATATTTATTTTAATAGTGATGTTATTTGCCGATGAAAGCAATTATATGAATATGTTCAATGAGGCTGGAAATGCACTCATCAATAGGATAGATGAGGATTCGCGCTCAGATCAATTTATCAAATTCTTTGAGGAAGTATCGCCATGGGAATTGGTACTCGGGCGCGGAGCGATGGCGACTTGGACGTGGAATAGAGTAGTGGAGCGTACTAGCTTGGATAATTGGTGGATGACTGCATTGTTTATTGGCGGCATTCCTTTGGTTGTTGGATATTTCTGGGTACACGTTATTCCCGCTTGGCGGCGTTTCAAGACGGCAAAAAACATCAATTTAGTCTGTGCATTTATTGTACTATTGTGGTGTGTGAAGTTGCTTTTGTCGGAGGCACCCTATTTCATGCTGAACACATATCTGGTACTATTATGTCTGGGGCCATGCTTGGCGCCACCGTTGGGAGTCAATGGAATGAGAAATCAAGTGCGGCGATGATGATTGGTATCGTCTATGCTCAACTCCGATTGAAGTGTCTATGAATGTAGTATCTTCAGCAAAAAAAGCACCACACCGCGACGTAGTCAATGTGGTGGTTGCCAGCGACCTTTGCATCGGCTGTGGTGTATGTGCGGCGGTCTGTCCGTCACGGCTATTGACCATGGATTGGTCCGCTCAAGGGGAACTGGTACCGGATATTATGGGGGAATGTCCACCGAAGTGTGATCTGTGTCTGGTGGTTTGCCCCTTTACCGGTGAGGGGCCAGATCAGGATAAACTCTCTGCCCTCCGGTTTGGGGCGTTACCCGATATTCACCGCCGGGACGACCTGGGTTATTTCCTGGAGTGTTACGCGGGACACGCAGCGGACGCCGCGGATCGTGGGCGCGGCGCTTCAGGTGGGGTGCTGCGAACTCTTCTGCGTTCGCTGCTGGATCAAGGATTCGTTGACCGGGTGGTATGTGTCACCACGGGCCCTGGCACCTCCTCAAGCGACCTGTTTCAGTTTGACATCGTAGAACAGAGCGCGGCAATCAACGACCTGCCGTCGTCAGCCTATTACCCGGCTGAACTCTCGCAAGCCCTGCGCACTATCTTTACCGATAAGGAAGATCGCCGCTACGCCGTGGTTGGCCTGCCTTGCGTACTCCATGGGGTGAACTTGGCGATGGCAAAATTGCCGAGGTTGCGCCAGCGCATCGCGTTCACCATCGCCCTCGTCTGCGGGCAGCTTCCCAACCGTTCTTATACCGAGTACTTGGCGACCGCAGCGGGCGCACCATGGAAGGAAGTCAAGGCGGTGTCCTATCGCAGCAAGGTGGATTCGACTATGGCGTCCAACTTCGCCTTCGTCGCCCAACGCCGCGATGGTGGCCCAACTCATCCTGTCTGGTTGCATGGGGGGGCGAGCCGCCTGTGGACAGGGGGTTATTTCAAGCACAACGCCTGCAACTGTTGTGACGATGTGTTCGGCGAGGTCGCCGACGCAGCCGTTATGGATGCCTGGCTACCGCGCTTTGTGAATGACCCGCGCGGACACTCTTTGGTGGTGGTGCGCTCACCGGCCTTACGGGAAGTTTTGCACAATATGGCGCATGATGGACTTTGTGTGCTGGAGCCTATTGCGGCGGATGAGGTTGCCCGCAGTCAAGCGAATGTGCTGCATAAGAAAAAGTGGTTGATCCAGGGCTACCTCTTCGCGGCCCAGCGTGCCGGACGCTGGATGCCATCACGGCGCTTGTCACCAAGCCGGGAAATCTGGTTGCGTGGGTGGTGGACTCTTTTCCTCGCCCGTTGGGTGATGGTGGCGAGCAAGCGGCATTGGCCTAAAATCCGTGATACTGGCTCGGCCTCGGTCTTGCACCGTGCGATGTGGCCTGTGGAAGTGCTATTGTGGGTTCGTAGTTTTTTGCAGCATGTGCAGGATAAACTGAAGCGCTTGTGTCGTCGCTGTTCAGATAAGCGTATCCGCACGACGGTCACAACGAAGAAACCCACTCCTTGAAGGCTCTGCTGCGGTCCATCGTCACCGACCGAGAAGGTGTCGCGCCCCTGCGATTACGCCTGATGCGTGGAGTGTTCTACTCGTCGCTAAGTAGCGTTTTCGCTCAAGGCATCGGTTTTGCCACGACCATCGCTACGGCACGCATTCTTGGCAGTAGCGGTTTTGGCATCTTCGGCCTCGTCACTACGACTGTAGCCACGGCCGGGTTATTTGCCGGCATGGGCCTTGGCTTGACCTTGACGCGCCACTTGGCAGCATTACGTGACGAACAGCCGCAGCGTGCAGGCACTCAACTTGGCCTGGGGCTTTTGGTGGCGCTGGTGTCCGGTGGTTCCTATGCCGCTGCACTGTTTCTGCTGGCTGAACCATTGGCGCTTTGGGTGCTGCATACCCCGCAACTGGCCGGTTATCTGCGTGTGGCAGCATTGCAATTGCTGTTTGCCACAGGTAGCGGTGTGATGCTGGGAGCATTGTCGGGTCTGGAGTCCTTCCGGGATGTAGCCATAGGCAATTGCGTGAAGGCTATGATTAACATGGTGGCGTTACCAGGTGCGGCCTTGCTGTGGGGGGTCGAAGGTGCGGTTGTAGGTAGTACGGCAGGGGCTGCACTAGGCTTCGCTGTTGATTCACTGGTGTTGCGCCGTGCCCTGCGGAGTTGGGGAATCCGCTTGCGCTTTCACGGTATCAGGGCTGAAGTTGGTGTGCTTCGGAATTTCACTCTGCCAGCCTTTCTCGCCTCAGCCATGGTCGGTCCTGGGGTTTGGGCGGCGGCAGCCATCCTCGCCAACCAGCCCCAGGGCTATGCCGCACTGGGTGTTTTCACCATGGCACTGACGTTTCAACGTCTACTGCAAACGGTGGCGGCTATCGTGGATACCTCGCTTCTGCCCCTCCTTTGCAGCCGCGAGGGCCGGGGCAGCGACCGTTTGCAACGGCTTAACGTCCTGGCCACCTGGATAGTGGGGAGTGTGGTGGCGGTCCCGCTACTCGCCCTGCCGGAAGTCATCGGCTGGGTGGGTGGGCCTGACTATGGGGGGGAACGTGCACGTCAAACCCTTGCGCTGGTGGTCCTGTTCACCTGCATCGGGATTTATAAGCAGGGTCTGACCCGCGCATTAGTGGCCGAGGGGAAGATGTGGTGGGCGTTTCTGAGTGGGCTACAATGGGCGTTGGCTCTCATTGGCGGTACGTGGGTACTGACCCGTTATGGACTGGGTGAGGTAGGCTTGGCACTTGCCTACACCCTCACTTGGGCCACCAATATCGTCCTCTTCGTGCCTCTGTATCAACGGTTGCGTCTTGTCCCTCCCAACGTGGTGGTTTCGTGGGAGGCCTTCGTCGTCTGGTCAGTCATGTCGATGCTTGCGGCACTCGCCTTCTTCGACGTACCCATTATCGACCGGCTGGTGCTGGCCGGCTTAGCTGCGGCGCTTCTCTATCTGCAATTCCAGAGACTGATAAAGAACTGAAGGTAGCTTGATAAACATGTCCGTAAAAAGTTAACGATTATCACTCTCGCATGACTATAGGGCGAAGAGGAATTAAAGATACATAAAAACTCCCTTGCCCCACAGAGTTATTGGGGTGAGGACAAATCTAATGTTGCTTTGCTACCCCATCGCCTGATATTATGGTGAGGTAAATCCCTGAATAAATTAGATATCGCCCTGTTTGGGCAATTCGGCATTAAATGAATGAACCCTTGATTGGAGAAGGCTAGATATGACCATGGATATTCATAAATTCTACGATGAATATACTCAACAAGTCGCCGCACGACCTGGGTATCCAACGCGGGCGGCTTGGAAATCACTGGTTTGTTGGAGGCATCTTGTGATTCCCCACTTGGCGGAAATAGGCGATCTGCTGCGGGTGGCGGATGTCGGTGGTTGTTATGGATTTTCAGCGAATGCATTCGTCTTCCATGGCCAGCGCGTTCTCAATCATTCGATCACTGCCGATGTCTACGAACTTGCGGAGCAGTACACTCAAGTTGGCCAGTTGCTTTTTCCATGGATTAATTTTGAAAACACAGATTTCCGGGCGGTATCCTTGGATGCGCCTTATGATGTAACATTAATGTTTGATGTGTTGGAACACCTTCCTGACCCGGGCGCGATGCTTGCCGCAGCGGTAGGGAAAAGCCGATTCTTACTGATAAAAACCCCTCTTGAAACAACAGAGAAACAACTGGCACGCATTGCGGCAGGCTTGGAAGAACCCATACCAGCAGGTACTGCGCACAGAGACGGTCATCTTCACTTTTTTACGCTCAAATCTTTTTTTGATTTACTGAATCAGCATTGGGAAATGGTTGACTACGTGATACCACCACCTTCTTGGACGCCATTGGATCTGATTGCTCCCGAGTTCGTAGCTTTAACTAAACCTAAGTTTATATTCACTTGGCAGGGTGTATTACGGTTCTTGATCGATGCACTGCCCAAAAGATTCTATGAGGCTCTGTATATTCGGCGGGTAATCGCTGGAGCCACAGGTGGAAATGCATTCATATTGGCAAGACCAAAGAAGCACAATGGCACTACAATGAGATAAAGCATGTAGTTGAAACTGTATTTACCATAACCAGTTATAATATTTAGATTCCTCAATCATCAAAGGTGACAAAAATGAATAGTAAAAATGAAAATATGTATACTTCTGGTGAATATATAACAAGTAACCCGACCTGGCATGTTGAATACTCTAGTTATAAATCAAAACAAGTCCTTGATATGATTAATAGGAACAAAATAGAAATAAAATCCGTATGTGATGTTGGATGTGGTGCGGGTGGCGTGTTAATGACTTTAAAAGAAAGACTGCCCAGTGGTATTTATTATGATGGCTATGATATATCACCTCATGCAATTAATTTATGTCCAAAGGGAGAATTTATAAACTTCATACTTGGGGATATAACTGACACTAAAGATGTGAAATATGACCTGTTGCTGGCACTAGACGTAGTAGAGCATATCGAAGATTATATTGGGTTTCTCCGTTCTCTTAAAATGAAAAGTAAATATAAGATATTTATTTTTCCCATTGAACTTTATGTACTCAAAATTATTTTTATGTCGAAAATATTAATTGGTAGAAAAGCCGTTGGTCATTTGCATTACTTCTCCAAAGAAACTGCATTGGCAACTTTGGTTGATGCGGGATATGAAATTATTGATTGGAAATACAGTGAGAACAGCTTTAAGCATGTGAAACTTAAAAAATCCAGATACATTCTGGAGTTTTTGCGAGAAATACCATTCAAATTACACGAAGATATTGCGGTTAGATTCTTTGGTGGTCATAGCTTGGTCGTTTTAGCTAGTTAAAGGTCTTTTAATATTGGAGTATAATGATATGGCCCATGAAACACAACAACCCATTCGGATGGATGAATTGCTTCAAGCAGCAGAACGACTGAAACAAAAAATCCGAAATGTCGATATCCAGAACCTTTGCGTAGATGAAGAGTATAAGCAAACATACCTCATCCCAAAGATTTTAGGCGTGGATTATTGGTTAAGTAAGAAGTACTTGCAACACATTGCTGCGGCTGTTTCCCTAGAATCATCAAGGAGTTGCCCTTTAAATGAAATAGTACTAGTCGATCACGGCGGGGGCCTTGGTTTTCTCGGATTTCTGGCAAAAGAAGCTGGCATTGGGACTGTTATATACAACGATATCGATCCGAAATTCTTGGATACAGCCCGCCAATTAGGTACAGCTATAGGAGTCGTGCATGATCGATTTATATTAGGTGGGTTTGACGAACTGAAGAAATCCCTAAGGGAAAAGACTGCCAAGTGTACCTTGCTAGTTTCTGCTGATGTCATAGAACACATCTATGATATCGATGAATTTATAAGGATGCTCCCGCAACTCTCCGATGGTTCTATAGGGGTGGTCATGTCTTCCGGGGCCAATTTTCTTAGCCCAAGATATGTTCTATCAATTTTATCCGTACAAATTAAAGCTGAGCGAAAGTGGTACAAAGTTCGAGAAGACATCATCCGCGCTGCCTTGCCAAATGTTCGTGATCCTGATCTTTATATGCTGGCAAAAAATACCAGGGGGCTGATGAAAAATGAAATCGTAGCGATCGCCAAGGATTATGCAATAACAGGTTCTCTAAAGAAACCTAAAAAAACCCTAGGTGACTTCGATCCTTACTTGACTAACACCTGTGATCCGCATACAGGATGGTGGGCAGAGCATCTACTTAACCCTTTTGCCCTTGTTAACAACCTTGAGGCGCACAAATTTAAGGCGAAGGTCGTGCCAGGTGCTTACAATGATGGGCAAAGCGGTTATTTGCAACGCTTTGGTGTCCGTACACTTAACCGCTTTATTCAGACTATGAAGATTTTTGCGATTCCTATTGCTTCCTTTTACATGATTACTGGTTCAAGATTGCGTTAGACAGGACTACACCTAGTGCCGTTGCCGTTATTTTCTGACTACCATCAGTTATCTAAGATCATACGAGGAAACATGCTCATTACCGTATTCAACAATGGCAATACTATGAATAACGGCGTCATGGCGATGGCGGTGGCATTGGCCAACGAACTGCGCCAGTTGCGGCCGGATTACAAGATCGAGGTCATTTTGGACAATCCCTACACCTCCGCCAAGGATGGAGAGCGATTTACCCGTTGTGGTGTGCGTACCGTGGACAGCGCCATGGGCAATGGACTCTATCGTTACTGGCGTCTTTTTCCTTTGCTTGGACCTGTGCGATTCGCTGAATTGTTGTTGTCGCGGAGGGGAAATGATTCCACATTCAGACTCCACACCAGCGATGCCATGATCTCCTTATGCGGTGAAGATTTTTTTTCTGACAATTGGGATATCAGAGTCAGCCTGTTGACTTTGCTCTATTGCCTGTCAGCTTTCATCACCCGCAAACCACTCATCGTTCTGGCCCAGACCTTCGGACCCTTCCAGCGTGGCTGGAGTCGTCGACTCGCCCGACTATGCTTCGGTCGCGCCGCCCTGGTTACAGCGCGTGATCCGATTTCTTACGATTTGGTGCGCACCTTGGTGGACCACGAACGCATAGCCTTAACCAGCGACCTCGCCTTCCTGTTGCAACCTGCCCCACTAGATCAGGTGTTGGAGCGTTATCCAGAGGTGCAACCTTTGGCTGGCGGAGGATTTCTCGGTGTGTCCGTCAGCGACCTCTTCGGATGTAGCGTATTTCACAATATCAATGGGCGGGCTGAACGGCTTCAGTGCTTTCGCCGAACCATGGCCGAACTGCTCGATCATCTGGTGGAACGCCACGGGCTACCGGTGGTCTTTGTCCCCCATGTAACGCTCGATCACTCCGATGATCGCGCCGCCGCCCGGGAAGTGGTGGCACTGATGCGCCACCGTGAGGCGGTGACCCTGCTTGAACAGGAATACACCGCGCCGGAGATCAAGACGGTTATCGGGCTCGCGCGGGCTTTTGTCGGCTGCCGGATGCACGCCCTGATCGGGGCAGTGTCCCAAGCGGTGCCAACCCTTGCTTTGGCCTACAGCCCGAAAACTGTAGATGTCATCGGCGGGCGTTTGGGTTACCCATTTGTAATAGATTTGCGGGATGCGGACCCAACGACCGCCAGTGCGGGTATGGCGATACGCCTCGATGCTCTCTTTGCCGACCTTGAAGGTGTGCGCAAGGAGTTACACCAGGCAGTTCAAACGCGCATGATACCCGAGGCTCGACGCAATGTTGAGTTGTTGGTGGCGGCTTTGGAGACACCTAACTTGGCGCTGGCAACTCAACGGAGTCGGCCATGAGGATCATGTGGTTTACCAATATCCCGATGCCGGCAGTCGATAGCCATTTAGGTTTGGACACAGCCGGTAGTGGGCATTGGATGACTTCCCTGCTCGACGCACTAAAGGGGCAGGACTGGTTGCGCCTAGCTGTCGTGACTGCCATGCCAGGCGTGGCAGATACGCATTTTAACGCTGATGGGATCGACTACTTTGTGGTTGGACAGCCTAGAGGCACTTCACACTTGGCAATGCGGGAAGCGGATTTGATAAACTGCGCGACGCTGGTGGCCGATTGGCAACCCGATTTGGTTCATGTTCATGGCACGGAGCGATTTTTTGGGCTGTTGGGGGCAAGAAAATTGATCGAACCGCCCACGCTCGTCAGCTTGCAGGGTGTGTTGGCTACGGTGGTGGCGCACTTCTTCGGTAGCCTCACCCCTATGCAAATAGCCCATGCCACCCGTTGGTTGGAATTGCCCATTGGGTACGGCTTACTTTGGGACTTGTGGCGCTATCGGCGTGTACTGCCGCGAGAGCGGGAGATTCTGCGCGGGGTGCGCTACTACACCGGGCAAACGGAATGGGATCGCGCCCAAGCCTGGGCACATAACCCAACGGCTTCCTATTGGCGGGTGGGGCGAGTATTGCGCACTCCCTTCTATGGACGGCGCTGGTCGCTCGAAGGCTGCGAACGCTACAGCATCGTCTTTACCAATGCGGGGATGCCACTGCGCGACGTGGAATCATTGCTCCATGCGGTGAGTTGGCTATGCCGGGAGTTTCCCAAAGTACGACTGCGACTAGCCGGTCGAATCAGCGAACGCAGTGGCTATGGCCGCTTTGTCCGCCACTCTATCCGCGCCCTTGGACTAGAGGATGCTGTGGAACTATTGGGCTATATTAGTGCCACCCAGATGGCTGATTTATTAGTCAGGAGCCATGTCTATGCCATCGCTTCCCATATCGAGAACGAATCAAATAGCCTATGTGAGGCCATGTTAATAGGCATGCCCTGCGTGGTAAGCTATGCGGGTGGGCTGCCGAGCATGATGGAACACGGACGTAGCGGCCTACATTTCCCACCTGGCGATGCGGAGCAACTCGCCCTTAATTTGCGGGAACTCTTCCATAATGACACCTTGGCTCAAACCTTAGCTACAGGGGCCTATGAGGCTGCTGTGCTTCGTCACACTCCTGAGATAGTGGTTGAGGAACTGCACAATGTCTATCGGGAGGTCCTAGGTCAAGCCGTGGTGGCTTTTGATGATTCAAAGGATATAGAATGCGCAAACTAACATGCGACAGCCTACCCCACCTGGTCGATTGTTTGATTCGCGAATTACGAATCAAGCGTGATAGTGGGTTGATGCAGTTAACAGCGCAATGGTGGGGAGTGACACTTGGGGACCAATGCTGGTTTAATGGAAGAACCTACTTCCACAGACATCCAGAAAGTAGAATTGTCATTGGTGATGGATGCGGATTTAATTCATCCGCCAATTCCAATCTTATCGGAGTCAATCATTCGTGCATCCTCTCAACATTAGGGCAGGGTGCGGAGATCAACATCGGTCATGGATGCGGGTTCAGCGGGACCGTGATCGGTTGTGCCGTAAAAGTAGTCTTGGGCGATAATGTACGGTGCGGGGCTAATACACTCATCACAGACACTGATTGGCATAATGACGATTCACGAATTCAACCTGCCGCACCAGTCTTTATCGAAAAAAATGTTTGGCTAGGTGTCAACGTCACTGTTCTAAAAGGTGTTACTATAGGCGAGAATACTATGGTTGGCGCGGGGAGTTTGGTAACAAAGGACCTACCCGCTAATGTGATTGCGGGGGGCGTACCCGCGAAGATTATTAGAAGAATTATAGAAAAAGAAATGGAGGATCAAGAATGAGCAAGATTAACTTGGTCTTTCTCGGTAGTTTTTCATACCCGCAGGGCATGGCCGATACAAAGAGAAATCAACACGCCATTGATGCGTTAAAAGATTATGAAGGACTTTCGATTAAAGTGCTAATTCTTCGGCAGAGCAGCAAGGAAAACCAACCCACTGGAATACATCAGGGCATACACTATGAAACAGTGATGCCTGATCTACTCCGGGCAGGTTTTATTTTGAAATATCCCTGGTTCCAAAGAAAAGTAAAGTTAGCCACTGCTAAAGTGTTTGTTCCAGGCGTTAAAAACATTTTGTATGTTTATGGGCCACCAATGGTTGACAATATTGCGGCCGTCTTTCAGGCGAGAAAGTTAGGATTTAAAGTGATCTTTGATATTGTCGAAGATGAGGTGACATCTGCCAATATTTGCCCAACCTTGTGGCATAAAGTAAATAATTGGTTCGCTCGTATCCTGACCCATAATATTGCTAATCTAGCGGATGGCGTTATTGTCATCAGTTCACATCTGGAAAATAAATTTAAGCTATTGCTAAAAGCAAATATTCCCTTAATGGTACGCCCGATTTCGGTTGATTTAGAACAATTTAAATCTGAATCTAAATATCATGATAGCGACATACGATTGTTTTATTCGGGAAGTTATGGCATCAAAGATGGTGTCGAGTACCTAATTAAAGCCTTCAATATTATTGCAGCTAGGCATGATAGGGTACGATTGGTTCTCACAGGCAAGGGTGATGATGATAGGATGCTTCAAATAAATGCAATGATTGATGAATCTCCCTTTAACAATAGAATAGACATGAAGGGGTATCTGAGCGATTATGACTACTATGCAGAAGTTGCATCCTGTGAAATCCCCTGCATGACAAGAACGAATATCGAATATGCCCATGCTGGATTCCCTTTCAAACTCGGTGAATTTTTAGCCACCGGCAAGCCCGTGATTGCCTCCCGTGTATCTGACGTTGAAAATTTCCTAGAACATTGTGAGAGCGCGATGCTGGTTCAGCCTAACAATGTTGTTGAAATTGTAAAAGCGGTAGAATATCTAATAGAAAACCCTGAAAAAGCCTTTGCTATTGGAGTGTGTGGTCGCGAAAAAGCAAAACAGCTTTTTGAATATCGAACACAAGGTAAGGCACTATTAAACTTTTTTCGTATGCTCTAAAATAAGATTTATGAAAAAATTCTTGTTAATTGATGCAATAGACTTCACTAAACCTATCTTTGGTTCTGGAGGTGCAAGTGTAGTTTCATCAGTTTTGAGATTTTTTAAGGGCAATGTATATTTAGTAGGTATAACTTCTGAAAATCATCAGTTGGGTGTATGGTCCAAGATTACAATTGACAGCCAAGAATTTCATTTTTTACCGATTATAACCTCAAAACAATTATTAGAACCAAAATTAGGCGCGGCAAACATTGATTTTGCATTTAATTTATTTAAATTTCGGAAAGCACTCATAAAAACAGATACTAATCGTGTTTTTACACAAACCTATTCAGTACTTTGGTGTTTGTTTTTTATTAAAAACAATTGGGGTATTTGTTTTTACTACCCAGGGTTGGGTAATCCTATGTTGATAGGAAGGAAACCAATGATCGGTAGGTATCTAAGTCATCTTTATGACTTTTTACAAGGGATTGCAATTAGAAATGTGCAAATCGCTTTTGCAGCGGCATCCCAGCAACAGATTGACAGTTATAATCGCTTTCTAAAAAAAATATACACAATGACAGTTGTCAAGATGCTACCTACTGCTGTAGATATGACTTTGTTTAAGCCTCAAGATAAATATCAGGCACGTTTAGACATTGGAATATCACAAAAGTCATTAGTGTTGTGTTTCGTCGGGCGATTGGCCTTCGTTAAGGGTATACCTCTAATTCTTGAGGCATTAAAAATTATTATCCAGAACAATTCTAATGCAAAGCTCCTATTAGTTGGTGATGGCGAAGAAAGACATAATCTTGTAAAATTAGTCGATTCCTTAGAGCTTAATAATAATATCTTATTTTTAGGCAATATTAAACCTAGCCATGTCGCGTTAGCAATTGCTGCTGCTGATGTCTGTGTGGTAAGTTCGTTTACCGAGGGCTTTTCATGCGCCATGGTTGAGCAAGTTGCTTGTGGTAGACCGATTGTTTCAACCAATGTCAGCGGCGCACAGGATTTAATTATGGAGGGTGTTAATGGTTATATTGTTAACGACCGTGATCCTGGCATTTTTGCCCAAAAAATACTGGATGCCTCTCGGTTAATTGATGTGGAAGATTATTCAGTGCAATTAGTTCAAGAAAAATATTCAGTAGAACAGTTGTGGCAAACCATCGACCAGCAGTGGTTAGCTTCAGAGGAATAGTCATGCCGTCAAATGTCTTGGTCTCTGCCTTTGCCTGTGGTCCTAATTGGGGTTCAGAAATTGGTATGGCTTGGAATTGGGTCATCAATCTGGCTCAATATTGCCAATTGACTGTAATAACTGAAAAAGGCTTTCAAAAGGACATAGAAACTGTTTTACCCAGTCTTAAATTGAAATACCAGCCAAAATTTCATTTTATCGATATTGGCGAAGCAGCAAGGCAACGTTTCTGGAATCAGGGGGATTGGCGGTTTTACTCGGACTATCGTAAATGGCAGTGGCAAGCCTATCAATTAGCTGAAACTCTTATTAAAGGTGAAAAATTCGATCTAGTTCACCAATTGAATATGATCGGCTACCGTGAACCGGGTTTTCTATGGAAATTGCCTCTCCCCTTTATTTGGGGTCCTATTGGCGGACATGCGCAGATGCCCTGGAAATTTATCCCATCTCTAGGTTGGAACAGTGGGTTTCAATATGTTTTGAGAAATGCGCTAAATTGGATTCAAATGAGGACAAGCGTGAGGGTGAAAAAAGCCATACAACGGGCGAGAATATTAATAGCCGCTACGGGTGCAGATCAACGTGCAATTAAGCAAGTCCACGGGCGAGAAGCAATACTCATCAATGAAACGGGTACTTATCCAAATGAATCTCATCGAACGTGTATCAATTGGGATAAGAAACGGCCACTTAAGCTCATCTGGTGTGGGAAATTTATAGCACTTAAAGAATTACCTATTGCCCTGCATGCCATCGCTCAAGTTTTTACTAAAATAAATATTGAGTTACATATAGTGGGTACTGGTAGCCTTGATAAAAAATGGAAATGTTTAGCAATCAAATTAAATATAGGAAAGTTTTGTCACTGGCATGGACATTGTCCGCATGATAAAGCATTAGAAATTATGGCAAGTTGCGATGCAATGTTATTTACAAGCGTTCAAGAGGGTACCCCGCATGTCATTTTAGAGGCATTAGGCTTTGGATTGCCTGTCATATGCCATGATTCCTGCGGTCATGGTGAGGCGGTTAATGAGTATTCTGGAATAAAGATACCTGTGGTGAGTCCATCTTATAGTATCAGTGAGTTTGCTAAGGTTTTGATAGAAATAGATAAAACCCCAAATATTCTGAATCAATTGTCTATTGGTGCTATCAAACGTGCAGATGAACTCTCTTGGAACAATAAAGCTGCAATCATGCATGATCTTTATCATAAAATGCTTGCCAATTAAGATCAACGAATATTGGGAATATATCTAACTTGCAATTAAATTCAAATGCGCGCCCCGGTCGAGGAACTTGGGTGCTTTTTATCCGTGCCTTTGCAAATGCACTCCGAACCTGGTTTTATTTTAATTTACGATGCCCATGGGTAAGGCGACAGGGAATGATCCGCATTCCTTGGAGTGTCGATTTATGGTCACCACATCGAGATATAACATTTGGACACCAAATTCAGTTTGGCAGACGTTGTATTGTCCATTGCGATGCGGATTTTGGTAATAAGATAATAATTGCATCTGATGTTGCTTTTATAGGCAGGGATGACCATCGCTATGATGTAATCGGTAAATCGATTTGGGATTCGCCCAGAGGTGACAATTATAAAACTATAATTGAGGACGATGTTTGGATTGGTCATGGTGCAATTATCATTGCTGGTGTAACAATAGGGCGCGGATCAGTGGTTGCTGCGGGATCAGTCGTTAATAAAAATGTCCCAAGTTACGCTATTGTAGCTGGTGTTCCGGCGCGTGTTGTCAAATGGCGATTTGATAAAAATGAAATTTATCATCATGAATATTTACTTAATTAATCTTCAATATAATTTTGATCAGGATGATAAAGTTTATCTATCGTATTGTGTTTAGTGATAAATTTAATCTAGTTTATCACTGCATCTGCTTATCGTTAAATTAATGAGTGTTAATTATGTTGTGTCGTATTTGTAATAGTCCTACTAAGCTAGTGCCATTAGGCGGTGCTTCTTGTGAAAGATGTGGTTCCATTTGTGCTGTTACTTTGCCTAGCACTGAAACACTAAACAGTTATTACGAAAAGTTTTATGTAAACTACCATGGTGGAGGTAGAGAAAATAAAGCAGATAATCGCCAGAAGCGATATGCAAAAAAATATTTAGACATCGTAAATCAATACAGTACTGGTAAAGATATTATAGACATAGGTTCGTCAACAAATCCATTTCCTAACTACGCACTAAATCAAGGGTATAATGTCACTGTCCTTGATTATTTAAAACCAAAAAACTTATCTAGTAATATAATAGACTTGTTCCCAGACCTTTCAATGTTTATAATACTGCCTTGTAATAAGGTATTTAATCACCATAAAAAATAGCCAGACCATGATTTACGATAAATTTGAAAAGCTGAACGACGGCAAGCATGACC